>Ga0315548_1000232_pt1 | contig 52447 bp, 49 predicted proteins | sample SalMarSW160110MG_2_FD_202540 | JGI IMG/M metagenome (GOLD analysis project Ga0315548, IMG submission 202540) | Salt marsh sediment microbial communities from the Plum Island Ecosystem LTER, Massachusetts, United States - Salt Marsh Sediment SW1601-110 ... | reverse complement strand
GCGCGCCACAGCTAGGCAGGGCTCAAGTGCTCCTCGCTGTCGGAGGAGCAACTCCGCATTGCGTACTGAGCGAGTTTCTGAAATCTGCATGACTTACGCCGGATGCTCACGTCCAAGCTGTATAACTACGTGTTAGTGAGCACCCATGTTCGATAACCTACATATATGCAACGTCTACCCCGATCTGTGACTCCTCAAAGCTGTCTAGAGGGCTCCTGGCCTGTCCCAGCCGCCACGAGCTCACCACCGTATACCACTGCGTCGTCGTGATGCTGCTGTGCCCCAACAGCTCCTGGATGTACCTCAGATCGACGCCCCTGTCCAACAAGTGGGTCGCAAATGAGTGCCGCAGCGTGTGGACCGTCGCCTTCGAGGTGATACCCGCTCGCCTGCACGCCCGTCTAAAGGCCCGCCGGACAGAGGTCGTCGATAGATGCGTACCCGCCGTTTGCCCTGGAAACAGCCACTCCCCTGGCCGGTACGCCCGGTAGTACTCGCGCAGCAGCTGCAGCGTCTTCTCCGCCAGGACGGTGTACCGATCCTTCTTTCCCTTGCCCCCTCTAACGCGTACTTGGCCCCGATCCGAGAGAATATCCCCTGGCTTCAATCGTATCGCCTCGCTCACACGCAGCCCTGCCGAGTAGATCACCGTCAAGAGTGTCTCGTCCCGCAAGTTGGACGTAGCCCGCAAGAGCCTCAATACTTGCCCCTCGCTCAGCACCAGTGGCACTTTCTTTGCGCTCTTGGACTTGGGAAGATGTGCCACCCGGTCCGGCTGCCCCAGTATGTCACGGAAGAGGATGGATAGCGCTGCCTGCGCCTGCCGGACGAACGAGGCCGACAGCCCGCTGTCCACTGCGTCCAGCAGGTACGTACGCACGTCTTCCCCTGCTGCCGTCTCGGGATCCCGTCGTAGCCACTTGAGAAAGCGCTGCACTTGCCGGCCGTAGGTCTCGCGAGTCTTGGGGCTGTAGCCTTGCAGTGTCATCTCCTCGTCCAGCGCCGTCACCACCTCGCGCACGCGCGCCACGTCCAGTTCCGGCGACGCGGCCTCCACTGCCGCAGCCACGACCACGCGATCGCTGGTGAACAAGGAGCGCACACGTTCGAGGGTTTCGGGGGAGTGTGGGACTGTCCAGTACTTTTCCTCAGGATGCCATCGTCGGCCGGGCACGGCTCTGACGGCCGCTACACGTTCCGGTGAATAGGGGAATCGAATGATGAGTTGGCCTGACTCCCCCGTTGTGACCTGTACCGTCCCCATCGCATTGCCCTCCATTCAGATTGTATGCCAACTTTGGTCTATGCACAAGTCCCCCGCCGGCGCCACCGGGCCAGGAGGTCGGCCACTGGCGGAACCCGCACGGCGAGCAGTAAAAGCAACACGGCCCCGGCCACCGTTGGCGCTACCCTCAACTCCTTTAAGGTCCACACATAGTGCAGCACGGCCAGCACGCTCCATTCGTCGTTGCCCCTAGGCAGGAGCGGGGTCGCGCCCGCAGGCCGTCGTGCCAGGTGAAGAGCGTTCGTGGGGCAGGCCAGCGTGCACACGCCGCAGCCGATGCAAGCCTCGTCATCGCCGGCGGCCTGCACTATGCCTTCAACGCGTCGCCCGCCTTCGTTACCCCCACCACCTCCTGTCCCCCCGCCGCCTCCTGTCCCCCCGTCGCCTCCTGCACTTCCTGTGCCGCCGGCACTTCCCGTGCCGCCTCGGCCGCTTCCTCCTCCCCCGCGGTCACCGGGTGCAGTTTTTCCGGGTCATCGATGTGGTCGATAAAGAGGATGCCGTCGCAGTGGTCGATCTCGTGCTGGAACACGCGCGCCAGCAAGTTCTCCGCCTTGATCCGCACCGGCTTGCCGTACCGGTCCCGCCCCTTGACGGTGACCCAGCAGTACCGCTCCACGTCGCCCACCAGCCCGGGGATGGAGAGGCAGCCCTCGATACCTTCCTCCGTCTCGCGCGACCTGCGCGCCAATTGTGGGTTGACGACGCAAAAGAGCTTGCCCGCATTGGGGTCGGGGGTCTCTTCCTCCTCGCCAGAGGCCTCGTCCGGTTCGGGCAGTTGCACGACGATGACGCGCTCCGGCGCGCCGACCTGGATGGCCGCCAGGCCGATGCCATTAGCCTCGTGCATCGTCTCCACCATGTCGTCGATCAGGCGCTGCAGGTCTTGGCGCACCTTCTTCACCCGGCGCGATTTCTTGCGCAGCCTCGGATCGTCGTACACCACGATTGGACGGGTAGGCATTGGTCACGTCTCCTGGGGTTGGGATGGGGAGGGCGGCTGGGGCGCGGGGGGCGTCGGGCCGCGGATCTGATCGTAGACGGTGAACCAGTCCAGCAGCTCGGAGCGGCGGCGGTCGGCCTCCTGCTGGCGTTGCTGCGCCCGGAAGGCTCCCACGCGGCGAAAGATCTCGGCCTGTACCCCGCGCGGGTCGTGGACGTGGTCGAAGGTAAAGGGATCGGCTCCGGCCGTCTCGATCGTCACCGACCCATAGTCCAGCACCCGGGCCACGAAACCGGGGATCTCCAGGTTGATGTCCTGGATGACGCCCAGGCTGGCCTCGCGGCGCTCCTCGCGCAGGAAGAAGGGCTGCCGCTCGACGTCGATGATGCGCGTCGCCGTCACCTGGTAGATGTCGTTCTGCCAGTCGTCGAACCGCCACAGCCACCACGGAAATAAAAAGACCATGACGATCCCGTATCCCAGCAGGATCAGCACCTGGTTCCCCTGGGCAAAGTACAGCACGGCGATGACGACGAGCGTGAGGGCGGCGATGAGCAACGTGGGCAGCCCCAGCGGGCCGATCAGGGTGATCCAGTGCTTGCGCCAGGTGATGGTGTCTCCCTCCTCGTGGCGCATCGGCGGGAGGAAATATCGCAGGGGGCGCAGGGCGCTATCGAGCCACGGCGGCAGCGTCAGTTGGAAACGCCCTTTCTTTTCAGCGGATGGAGGCTGCGAGGCAGCTTCTCCCGCCGGCGCTGCAATGTCGAAGCGATCGCGCATCGTATCGAGGATGGCGGCCCGCTCCTCGGCCTTGGCCCACGCCTGCGCCCGCTGGATCTGCTCGAAAATCGCCTCCCGCGTCCCCGCCGGATCTCTGATCTGGCGAAAGACCACGTGCACCCGCTCGCCGGCAGTCTCGATGATCAGATCACCAAGGTTGTACAGTTGCGCCAGCATCCCGCTCTTCGACTGTTGAATGTCCTGGATGGCGTGCAGGGGGGCCTCGGCGCGGGCTTCGCGCCCGAACGGGTGGCGCTCCTCGTGAACCACCCGCTTGTTGGTCACGACGTAGTTGTCGTTCAACTGATCCCTGATCAGATACCAGGAGAATCCCCCGCCGCCCGCTGAGATGAGCACGCCGACGACGAGAACCAGCTTGCCCAGCAGAGTCCCCAAGTTGACGGCGCCGTACCCGAAACACGCCAGGCCAAAGAGGGCGATCAGGATGGGCGCAAAGAGTTGTTGGCCCAGGATGATGTTGTGCTTGTGCAGGTTGATGATGACGATCTCGTCGTCGTCCTGCCAATCGAAGCGCGGGGCGCGCAGCTTCCTGGCGACCTCTCCCTCCAGCTTTAGCGATCTGAGGGCCGAGGGATGGGCCCGCAGGAACTGCACGAACTCGTCCCTATCCAGGGATAACAGGACGGTGTCCTGGGTGGCCTCTATCGTCGCGTCGTGCGGCTCGCCCAGTAGAAGCGAGGTCCTGCCGAAAAAGCTTTCGGGACCCAGAGTGGCGCGTTGCTCCTGGCCCTGGGGATCGACGTGCCTGGCGAGCAACTCGCCGCTCTTGACAAAGTAGGCTTTCTGGCCGGGTTGCCCCTGGCGGAAAACCTCGTGCCCCTTTGCGAGATCTTCCCGCTCGAACAGATCGGCCAGAGCGTCGAGGTCGCTGCGCCTGAGTCTCTCGAACAGCTCGATCCGCTTGAGCGCGCCGATGGTGATCTCGGCCATTTCAGACTCCTCCCCGCGTAATTTTAGCACATAACCGACAAATGACCAATGACCAATGCCCGGCGTTGTCATTGCGAGGGCGCGGTCGAACGCGAAGCGTTCGCGCGCCCGAAGCAATCTCCGAACAGCGAACTGAGATTGCGCAGACGCTCAGCGTCCGCCCACGCTCTTCGAGCGCTCGCAATGACACATGCGATACTGTCGAAGCAATCACTGGCCAATGACCAATGCCGGACGACCGGTGCCGGAGGGCGGGCTACGGAGTGGAGAGGTGGAAGGTGCCGAGGGGAACGGCGTGGCCGAGCTGGAGTCGCTCGTCGAGCGGGGGGAGCGGGGCCTGGGTGAAGTGGTCGTAGACGACGAGGCGGCCATCGGCTGGGACGGACGGAGCGTCGTCGGGGATGGTCAGCCGGTGCGGGTCGAAGACGGCCGAACCGTGGATCCACTTGAGGGTGGGGATGGCGCCCATCGCCGGCACAGTGTCGTCCCCTTCCCGCCAGGCCCAGGTGGCGTCGGGGTTGATCCCGATCAGGGACGTGGAGACGATATAGTCTCTTTCCAGGGGTCGCCCGCCGAGGAAGCGAAGGTTGAGCGTGATTTGCTCTCCCGGCTCCAATCCGTCCTCCGGTCCGTCGCACCCCACCAGCACCAGGCTGTCACCGAAGGGGACGTAACGCTCGCCGGAGCCGGGCTTGGGCAGCGGGGCGGTGCCGCCGAAAAGCAGGTTCCAACGGCGGGGTCGGTCGCCGTCGAGCAGGGTCACCCGCGCGGGCGCAGCGGCGAGGTCGAGGGCGATGGTAGCGTACTGGCCGCGCGCCAGCTCTGGGACGCGCCCTTGCCCGAGCGCCGCGCCGTCCCTATCCTGGAGTTGCACGTCGGCCTCCGCGCCCGGCCCCGCCCAGTGCACGTAGGCGCGCACCTGGCCGGGTACGCCGCTGTCATAGTCTACGCCGATCAGCGTCGGCCCGCCGCTGAAGCGCACGTAGGTAGGATGGGTCGTGACGGGCTGCAGCGTCGAGGGCCGGATGGCCACCGTCGCCAGCCGCAGCGCGTCGGCCCCGTCCCCGGTCGTGAGCCGGCCCTGGGGCGTGTACGCGCCGACGGTCAAGGCATAGTCGTCCGGCAGCGCGTGGAGCAGCGGGTAGATGGCGAACCGCTCGACGACGACCTCGCCGGCGGCAAGACGTCCGGCCGGGTGGCCGGCGTCGCGCATGCTGCTCCACAGTTGCCCGTCGTAGCCGATGAGCTGGGCGAAGAGGGAAAGATCGGTCGTCGGCGTGACGGTCGACGACCAGGCCAGCGTCAGCACCAACGGGCGGGAGGGCTCTGTCTCGTCCGACGCCAGCCGATAGCCCAATAGCTTCACCTGTCCGCCCAGCGTCACGTCGAGCGGCGCCAGGCCGGCGGGCGGCGCAAAGCTGGGCGTGGCGCGCACCAGGAACGCCTGGCCGAAGGGTTCGAGGCGATAGGGTAGCTGGCCGTATTCCTGCTCGTAAAAGTTGGTGGCGAGGACGGGCCGCTCCGGGGCATACTTTTCGATCCGCTCCACCCAGTTCTGCGCCAGCGAGTATCCCTGTGGAAAGACGTACTCGAGGTCCACGTCAGGGCGCAGCCCTTCGATCTCTTGCAGGTAGCGCAGCGGTGTGAACCAGTGCCAGTTGGCCAGGATGACGGCGTCCTTTGGCGCGTCGCGCAGGAGCGTTTCGGCGTACTCGCGACCGTCGTGGCTCCGGGCGAGCACCTGGTAGCCTGGCAAATGCACGAGAAGGTTCGCGATGCCAGCGGCGAGGATGATGGCGGATGCCAAATGACGAATGACGAATGACAAACGGCCCAAGGCTCTGGTTTGCTGGCTCGCTGCCCCGCTGGTTCGAGATTGGAGACTTCGTCGTGAGCGCTCAGTCGAACGATGGGAGACTGCGCCGATCGGGGCCGCGATCAGAAGCGCGAGCGGCACGTACGCCGGCATCAAGTACTCGACCGTCTGGGGGGCGCGGTAGGTGAGCACGATGATGGTGTGGAGCACGGAGCTGCCGATCAGGAGCAGCGCCAGCTTGCGGTCGCGCCAGAGGGCGAGCAGTGCACCGCTGGCCGCGGCCAGCAGAAGCACGCCGTTGTACTGAAAGCGCAGCAGCGTGGGCAGGATCGCCAGCCGGTCGAACAGGTTCAGGGCGAACATGTCGCCCTCGAAGCCGAGCCCCAGGAAGTGGAAGATGAACCCCCTGAGTGTGGCCAGTGCGGGGCCGCCGCGCAGCGGCAGATAGGCCAGCGGCAGCAGGCCGAGGGCGAAGGCTCCGATGGGCTTGAGCCAGCGGCGTGGTTGGCGCAAGAGAGTCGGGTCTGCCAGGATGAGATAGGCGAGAAAGGGGATCGCAGGCAGGGCCATCGAAGCGTAGTGGTGGGTAAGTCCAAGGGAGAGAGAGAAGGCGAACAAGGTGAGGTAGCGATCTGCAACCTGCGGTCTGCGATCTGCGATCTGCAATCGGTATTCGATCAGCGCGTACACACATAGAGCGACGAAAAACGCAGTCAGGGGCCGTATGCTGGCCCGCGTTCCCGTGGCCCAAAAGCTGGTGGCGGAGCCGAGCGCCAGCGCCGCCGCCAGCCCACCCCAGACCGAGCCGGTCATGCGGCGGGCGGTTTGGAACGCCAGCGCGATGGTGGCGGCTGCGGTGAGCGCCGAGAAAAAGCTCACGCGCCAGGCAGGGCTGGGCCCGAGCGGCGTGTGGGCGAAGAGCCAGCCCACCATCGTGTAAAGTGGGTAGCCCGGCGGGTGCGCCACGCCGGCGGTCGCGGCCACCCACTGGAACTCGCCCGAGTCCTCGGGCAGCACGTCGGGCATGAGGGTGACGGTGTAGAGGAGCAGAGAGACGAGGAAAACAACAAGGGATAGGTGATAAATGACAAGATCTGCAAATCTGCGAGCTTGACTTGACCCGCGATTTGTGTCTTGTTTGTTAGTGCCGCCCGCTGTCTCTCTCCTTATTAGCAATCGGTTGCCGCACCGCATCTTATCTCATCCATACACATCCCGGCGATGGCCGACCTTCAAGATAAGAAGCCTTTCGGCAGACCAGTCTATCTGATAGATGATCCGGTAGTCGCTGATGCGGTATTTGGAGCACCCCTTCCATTCCTCTCCTTTGAGCGACTGATGGCGCAACAGATCTACGTTTTCGCCCATCCAGGCGAGTTTGTCGAGGATACGTGTTTGAATACCTGGATCGAGGTGCTTTATGTCTGATTGTGCTTCAGGTACTAGGATGACGTGGAATTCGCTCATTGACCGATCTGGCCGCGGAAGGTCTTGAGATCGGTGCCCTCTCCCGCACGCGCCTGTTCTAGTGCATGTCTAAGGGAAGCTGCAAACCTTGCCTGGAGTTCAGCTTCTTCCTCTTCCTGTAAACCTGCCCATGCGTCTACTAGTTGAGTAAGCCAGACCTCAAGGCGTCTATCGATGGTGCGTTCGATCAATTCCTCGAATTCCCTCGTTGATAGTTCCTCCAGAGCTCTTTCCATTCCATTTGCCTCGTTCTTTCATGCGTTTGACTTGTGTTCTGGCTACCTGACACTTTTGACAAAAGGCTATGATCTTGTCACAAATGACACGGGTAGACGGATTTCGCGAATGCTTTCTGGTTGATATTCAACAAAATCCGTGTCACTTGTTGATTCGTGCTATTCGTGATTCAGACTGTCAGGTAGCCTAGACTTGTGTTCATTATACCCTCTCGATCTGCAATCCGCAATCTAGGCCATCGCCTCTTGGTAGGCAGCGAGCGTCTCCCGTGCGGTGCGCTCCCACGAAAACCGGGCAGCCTGGGCCAGCGCGCGGCGGCTCAGGTCAGCGCGGAATCCCTCGTCGGTCACCAGCCGGATCAGCACCTCCGCCATGCCCTCGACGTCGTCCGGCGGCAGCAGCACCCCGCCGTCGCCCAAGACTTCGGGGATGGAGGAGACGTCGCTTCCCACGACCGGCGTGCCGCAGGCCATCGCCTCCAGCGGCGGCAGACCGAACCCCTCGTACCGGCTGGGAAAGATGAGGGCCACCGCGCCCCGGTAGAGCGCGGGTTTATCTTTCTCGTCCACAAAGCCGATGAAATGCGCGAGCTGCGTGTCGAGCCCTTGCTCGCGGGCCAGTCGGCGCGGGTCGGGTGCGAAGGGAGTGTCTTGTGCCGGCAGCCGTCCGGCGACGACCAGCGGGCAGTCCGCGCCGATGGTCGGTGCGGCGCGGCGGTAGGCGTCGATGACCGCCGCGACGTTCTTGCGCACGTCGAAGCCGCCCAAGTAGAGCACGTACCGCTCCGGCAGGTCATACTGTGCCAGGGTATTGCCCCGCCTCCGGCTCTCTCCCACGGTAGGGGAGGGTTCCGTCTGAGCGTGCCGTTGGCCTGCGCTCTTCCCCCTCGTAGGGGGGAGTTGGGGGGTGTATTGCCTCCCTGCGGCCAGATAGATCGCGCGCACACGCGCCTCCGGCAAGTGCAGGTGGGCCACGATGTCCCGTCGTGAGGCTTCCGAGTCGGTGAGCACCAGGGACGCGCTCCGTGCGGCGCTGCTGACCAGCGCCGTGTACAGCCGCACCGACGGCCCGCCCCGATACTCGGACAGCAGCAGCGGGATCAGATCGTGGATGGTGACGACGGTGGGGCTGGAGGGACGTAGCGGCGGCGCCCAGTACGGCACGTGAGCCACGTCCGCACCAAGGCGACGGCAGGCGCGCGGAAAGGTGACTTGCTCGAACCATACTTTGTACAGGTTAGCTGGTAGCCGGTGGCGACTGGCTATTGGCTGATTTCGAACGTTTGAGATTTGAGATTTGAGATTTGTGATTTCTCTGTCGGGTGCGACTAGTACGATCTCCAGGTCTGGTGCGATCTTGGCTAAATGCTCCACGAGGCAACGGGCATACTGCCCACTGCCGGTCGTGGGGCTATCCCAAAACCAGGCGTTGAGCGCGATGCGCATCAGTCTCCGTAGCCGTCGGGGTGCGAGCGGTGCCACGCCCAGGCATGCTCGACGATGGTGCGCAGTTCGGGATACTTGGGTTCCCAGCCCAGCTCGCGTCGGATCTTGTCGCTGCTGGCGATCAGCGTGGCCGGGTCGCCGGGTCGGCGGTCTCCGATCTCAGCCGGTATGGGGTGGCCGGTCACCTCGCGGCAGGTCTCGATCACCTCTTTGACGGTGAATCCCTGGCCGTTGCCCAGGTTGTAGGTACGGCTGCCCTGGTCGAGGGCGCGCAACGCCAGGATGTGAGCCTGCGCCAGATCGACCACGTGGATGTAGTCGCGCACGCACGTGCCGTCGCGGGTGGGATAGTCGTCGCCAAAGATGGTGACCTTCTCCCGCTGGCCCAGTGCGACCTGAAGGGTGAGGGGGATGAGATGATATTCAGGCGTGTGGTCCTCGCCCCGCTCGCCGGTCGGGGAAGCGCCGGAAGCGTTAAAGTAGCGCAGAGCCGCGTAGCGGAAATCGTAGATGTGGTCCAACCAGTAGAGTATGCGCTCCAGCATATACTTCGACTCGCCGTATGGACTGCCGGGGACAATACGTTCCTCTTCGTCGATGGGCATGCGCTCCGGATCGTCGAACAGGTTGGCGGTGGAGGAGAGGATGAAACGGCGCACACCGTGTTCGACCGCCTCTTGGAGCAGGTTGAGCCCGTTGGTGACGTTTTCTCCGACGTACTTGAATGGCAGCTCCATAGACTCGCCCGGCAGGGTATACGATGCAAAATGCATCACCGCCTCAATGGCGTGGCCGTCAAAGATGGCCTTCACGTCGGCCTGGTTGGCGAGGTCTCCTTGGACAAAAGCTGCCTTGGGGTGGACGGCGGCCCGGTGGCCGTAGTACAGGTTGTCAAAGACCACCACGCTGTCGCCTTGTCTGATCAGCTCTTCGGTGACGATGCTGCCGATGTAGCCAGCGCCGCCGGTGACTAGGATATTCATCGTTAGCCTCCTCGTGCTGTGTTTTGAGATACCCGTCGATCAACGCCACACTTTGTAGCCTGTGTCGTGAAAGGACTGCGCTGCTGTAGCAGGTGACAGCGGACGTCGGGTAGCAGGTCGTTCCTGCGCAGGGTTTCTTGGGCCAGTGCTCGTGTAAACAGCGTCGGCACAGCGGGGCGTATTGTACAACGAACGCGGCAACTTGGCTAGTCGCTTCCCAGGTGTCCCTTACCCGGTCTAGCGGATGAACCGAGAATAACACGACAAACGTGCAATGCCAGAAATTATCGCCCCTCAAAAGACGATCAAGGCTGTTTTTTCGCTAGAGCCAGTTCTCAATGCAGCCAACAGCCTGGAGTTGCTCAACGAAGTCGAGCAGTTCTCGGGCTTCAACCCTGACACAATTGTGGCGATGGATAGAATGCACGAGCTGTTTGCGGAGGCCGAGCGCGCACGCTTGGTGCGGCTGATCAGGGCCAACCGGCCCAGGCGATGGGATCGCGTCTTGGCGGGCATCGGTGGCCTTCTGATCTCCGTTGGGGAGAGGCTGCGCGCACGACGTGCACCGGCAGTAAAGCAAACCTGTGAGGTGTGCTGGGACGACCATGCATAGTCGCCGGATACACCGGCCGAACATTTTCCTTTTCCGTGGCAAGCACCCGTCGCTCTTGCGGCGGGTGTTTGCTTTCTGTTTCAGGTCGGCTATAATCATACTGCCGCCAGCTATTGGTGGAGGAGATCATGGCGAAAACACGACACATGTGGTCCAAGGCTCTCGTTCCATTAATCTCGCTTTTCTCTGTCGCTTGCGGTGTGTTGGCGGCGATGCCTGGCTCCACAGTCATAGTCACGACGACTATTCCACCGACTGGGGAAGCCCCCCCGATTACGCAGGAGTTGCCGTCGGTGATTCCTACCATCGTGGACGATTTGGGGAAGCTGGCCTACGTCCAGGGTGGGGATATCTGGGTTCGCCACCTGCCGGATGGAGAGCCGCGGCAACCCACGACGGATGGCAGCAACCAGGGGCCACGTTGGTCGCCATCAGGCGAGTGGTTGGCCTTTTGGAAGGCTGGTTCTCAGGTTTGGCTGATGCGCGCCGATGGGAGTGAGGCTCGCCCCTTGGTCGAAGGGGCTGACGTATCCATCTTTGCCTGGGCTCCGACGACGGACCGGCTGGCCTACGTCACCGACGACGGCGGATTGCAGGCTGTCAATGCCGACGGCGCATATCCGGCGACCTTGGTTGTCTCCGAGCCTGGCCGGAGTAAGGTGGGCCACGTTGCCTGGAGTCCTGATGAGATCCGGATTGCCTATGAGTGGTGGGAGCAGTCCGAGTCTCTGCATTATCAAGGCTTGTGGGAGGTGTCAGCCGATGGGGGGGAGCCGAGGGAGCTCTACGACAGTGGGGTGCCGGGGAAGGGAGAGGTTATCCTGGCCGGGTGGAGCGGCGACGGGCGCTTTCTGCTGTTCTGGCAGGGCCCAATTCCCTCGGCCTCAATGCTTGCCGATGGTGTCCCTCTCTACGCGCTGCCGGTCGATGGTGGCGCGCCGGTGCAACTAGCCGAAGCCACGCTGCTCCATCCTGACTTTATCGCTCTGGATCCTACCGGCGCTGACCAAATCGCCGTCGTCGATGGAGGGTATCGTGGCTCCTGGACGAACAAAAGGCTGCACGTCATCCAGATTTCTAGCGGCGAGAGCGTGGCCGTCACCTCGCCCAATGAGGCGGTTTCTTCCCTGGCTTGGTCGCCCGACGGCCGGCGCATCGCCTACGTCGCCATGCCGGACGAGGGTGACTTGGGCGGCGGCGACGCAGCTCGCCAAGGGCTGATGAAGCGCCGCATATGGGTAGTGGACGTCGAGGATGGTTCTCCGGCCAGGCTTCTCACCGACAATTCGATGCACAGGGACGAGTATCCCCTCTGGTCCGCCGATGGAAATCACATTCTCTTTGTCCGTATGGACGGCGATGACAATGTCTCCTTGTGGCTGGTGCCTGCCGAGGGGGGCGATCCCCACCTGTTGGTGGACGGACTGGTGGTCGTGGGAGGGCCGCCCTCCAATGCCTGGTTCGGTTACTACGGCTACGTGGGCTGGCGGCCTCTCTTCGACTGGTGGCGATAGCCCGGTGGTGGGAAGTATGCTATGACTCAATCTATTCAGAAGGGGATTGTGGCTGTTTCCGGCATTCGCGTCGACCATGCCAGCGATCCGGAGGGGGTGACCGGCTGCTCGGTCGTGCTGTGTGAGAAGGGGGCCGTGGGCGGGGTCGGTCAGCGGGCGGTGCGCCCGGCCCACACCCTCTTTGATGGCGATACGCTCTTTGCGCTGTCTACGGGCCGCAAGGGTGCGGGCGTCAACTTGGTCGGCGCCTATGCAGCGGAAGTCGTGGCTGAAGCTATTGTCCGGGCTGCCCGGGCTGCCGCGAGCGCTGGCGGGCTGCCTAGCTGGCGAGATCTGCATGTCGGTGGATGAGAGAATGCGTCGGCTGCTGGTGCCCTTGGCGCTGGTGGCGCTGGCGGGCTGCGTTTCTGTTCCTGCGCCTCCTACTTCCCCATTGTTACTGCCTACGCGCGCACTGCGCGGGCCCACCCCTGCTCCCACGCCTGATGCACGAACCCATTACGAGGCGGGCCTGGCCTGCCAATCGGCGGGCGATAGCGAGTGTGCATTGCAGTCTCTTACCCAAGCCATTCAGATTGACCCCAGTTTCGTGCCAGCTTACTTGGCGCGAGGCGCTGTGTATCTTGCCCTGGGGGAGCTTGGCGAGGCGCTATCCGATGCTGACGCGGCGCTGGAGATTGACCCAGCCAGTGCCTCCGCGTACGCGTTTCGCGGCGAGATGTTGCGGCTGATGGATCAACCCCGCCGGGCGCTGGAGGATTTTGATCGGGCCGTGTCCTATGACCCTACGTTGGAGGAGGCGCTCTTTCGCTCCCGCTGGCTGGCTGCCTTGGCTGCCGAGGACGCGGATCGTCTGGTGAAGCTGAGCCGCGATTACGCCGACGCTCATCCCCAAGATCCCCTCCTCTACTATTATCGTGGCTGGGCGTTTGTGGAGAGAGGAAATCCTGAGCTTGCCATCGATTTGCTGATCTATGGAATTCAGGAAACCTCTGCCCTCCCTGCATTACTCTGGTTTGCACTAGGCTGTGCCTATTTGGAGGGTGATTCCTGGCAGGAGGCGGTTACCTCCCTCGAAATCGCTCGTGGGTTGGTCGAGGCTGGCGACACCAGCTTGGATTTTCACTCCGATCGACCCATTGCGGATCTCTTCGGCGCGCTCGGGCGGGCCTACCTGGGGGCGGGGCGCTGCGCAGACGCGCAGGCGATGCTGGAGTATGCCATCGCCGTCGGCGCCCCGGCTTCGGATTACAGGACTGCATTGACGGAGGCGCGCCGCTGTCAGACTCCGACCCCTGCTCCCACGCCTGATGCTACCACGACACCGTCGCCCTGACAGAGCTACGATGGGGACACTGAAGGCAGTACAGCCGTGGATGCAACGGGGGGGGTCTCCTTGCTCCTGTTTCCACTTGTGCTATACTAGCGCCAGCTAGTCACCAGCGCCAGCTAGTCACTAGCGCCAGTTGACCATTGGCTGCGGCTGGTGAGCCGTGCAAACCCAACAGATGTCGAGGAGGCGATTCTCATGGTAAGCAAAGACCTGCTAGAAATTCTGCGTTGCCCCTATTGTGTCAGCGGTGAGACGCGCAAGCCCGGCGATGACCCCGGACGACTCGAGTTGGTCCACGACTGCTGGCTTGTGTGCCAAGAGGCAGACTGTGGTCGCAAGTATCCCATCCGCGATGACATTCCGGTGATGCTCATCGAGGAGGGGGATAAGTGGATCGGCGTATCCGTTGCGGATTTGCCGGTCCCGCCGCCAGGCGAGTAGCCCCATGTTACAGTGGCGCGTGATCCTGCTGGCAGTGTTGGCGCTGCTGCTGCTCGTGGCCGGGCTGGCGATCCTGATCTTGCCCGATCCCTACGAGGGCCGGGTGCTTCACCAGCTCGACGAGCAACATACTGTCCGTGCTCTCGACGTTTTTGGGGGAGGACTTGTGGCCATGGGATGCGTCGTGGCCTGGTTGGCCGGCGTCGTGTGGCAGCGACGGATGTATGGCTCTTGACCACCCCGGGACCTATGTGTTGATTCTGAACCTCAGCCGACCGATAGCTATCCGCATTGGGCGTCTGGGCCGTTTTCAGTTCCCCGCCGGGTGGTACGCCTACGTCGGCAGCGCTCGCGGGCCGGGCGGACTGGCTGCACGGCTGGCGCGTCACCTGCGTTCGCCCAAACCCCTGCGTTGGCACGTCGATTATCTGCGCCCTCACGCCCAACCCGTCGAAATCTGGCACGCCGCGGGAAGCCAGAGGAGGGAGTGTGACTGGGCGCAAGCGCTTTCCCGCCTCCCCGGTGCTCTTACCCCGGTGCCTCGCTTCGGTGCTTCTGACTGCCGTTGTATCTCTCACTTGGTCTGCTTCCCTGCGCCGCCGGACGCGCGTGCCTTTACCAGCGCTGTGGGCGAACCTGTGGCACGGACGACGCTGGTTGTCTGACGTGGGGCAACAAGGCTAGGGAACGACAAAACGGCCATTGCAAGGGCGCTGCTCCGCCACGTCTGAAATCTCAAACCCAAAACAAACCTCGCCTTCTTGATTTTGACGCGCTGGGGCTGTATAATGATGCTGGTTCTCGAGTATGCCGCCCTGTAGGCGCTTGGGAGACTCCGGACTCACTTGTTCTTACCTGCGCGCTTTCGAGAGACTGCTTTTGATCGATGGAGCAAGAATTAGCCCAGGCATTGAATGAATACCTGTGTTCTCTAGAGGACGATCGGGCAACTGTCACCGACTTTCTGACCCGCTATCCACAGCATGCGCTTGCCCTACGTTCCCTCTTGGATACTATTGATCAGGTCCGCCGTGTGCCTTCCCCCGTTTCCGATCCGGCTGCTTTCGCCGCTGGAAAGCGCCAGATGCTGCGGGCCTTAGAAGAGAAGGAGCGTCGCCAGGAAGCGCCTTCTGGATTACTCGCTCGCCTCGCAGGGAGTGTTGGCCTGCGCGAAGGGAGGGCGCAAGGCGTTGTGCAGAACCGCGCGCTCGTATTTCGCCTGGCCGCAGCGGGTGCCGTGGTGCTACTGCTCGTTTTCGCTGGCATAGCTCTCCAGTCGTGGCTCGGCGCCAGCGTGAGCCGGGTGGCTACCCTGGCCTATGTGAGTGGTGAGGTGGAGATCCGACCCTCAGACGGCGACGCCTGGCAGCCAGCCGAGGCTGGTATGCAGATGGAGGCCGGAGACAGGATCCGCACTGGCTCGTCTGGTACCGCCGAGTTGGCCTTTTTCGACGGAAGCAGAACGAGCCTGGAATCTGAGACGGAGATGACTATCGCCCGAATGAGTGGTCGGCGGGATGGCAGTAGTAGGGTCATCGTCCTGCACCAATGGGTGGGTCAGGCCTACCATCGCGTGCAGCCGTTGCCGGATTCGACCTCTCGGTTCGAGGTGGAGACACCCACGGCGGTAGCCACCGTACGTGGGACAGCGTTTGTCTTGGATGTGAGCCCCGGGGGTACCACACAGGTGGTGGTCGTCGAGGGATTGGTGAACGTGAAGGCAGAGGGGGTCGTCGTTGCAGTTCAAGCCGGGTATGAGACGGTGACCCATCCGAAGCAACCGCCTGCGCCTGTTCGACCGGCCACTATCTCGCCTTCTCCGCCGGGCTTGACCAAGACGCCGCAACCGCCGGGCCTGACCAAGACGCCACAACCACCAGGTCAAACAAAGACGCCACAGCCACCAGGCTTGACCAAGCCGCCCAAGCCCACCGACGAACCCAAGCCGACCAAGGAACCCAAGCCCACCGATGAGTCTAAGCCTACCAAGCCGCCCAAGCCCACCGATGAGCCCAAGCCAACCAAGGAACCCAAGCCCACCGATGAGCCCAAGCCGACCAAGGAACCCAAGCCCACCGATGAGCCTAAGCCTACCAAGCTGCCCAAGCCCACCAATGAGCCCAAGCCGACCAAGGAACCCAAGCCCACCAAGGAGCCTAAGCCGACCAAAGAGGCGGAAACGACCAAGCCGCCCGACGACGATGACGATGGTATCTCCACGCGGAGCGGCGCACTTCTGTTTGCGGCCATGGTCGCAGGACCGTCGATTCCTATTGCATTCCCAGTGACAGCAGTACAGCGGTACATCCCGTCAGCACGGCCAGCAGCCAGAGATCGGCTCGACGCAGTGGCAACGGTGGAGACCGACCGTCGTTCGGGTCGAAGGCGCGCACAGTCGCCGTATTGACGATCTCGTCTCTATAACGCAGCGTGTTGGCCACGGTCGTGATCAGGAACAAACGCAGCGCCGTCCAGGGCCGCCGCATCCCACCCCGCAGGTAGATCGTCTGCATTGTCACTGTCACCATCTCTCGCAGCGTCCCCAGCAAATTCAGCGCCAGCGCCGTAGCAAACCCCAGCCCGCGCAATCCCATCCGGTCAAACACTGCCACAAAGTCCGAGAGTGTGAGCGAGCCAATGCCGAGGCTAAACGCCAAGGTTAGTGCGAGAGCCCGCCCGGCCATTTCCAGACCAGCCCCGAATCCCTCCCGCGAGAGGCCCAGGGGGCCCAGAGTTACGCTGGGCTCGCCGATCAGGAGCGAGCCCAGCATGACCACGGCCAGGATGAGCGCCCAGAGCCGAGAGGAGCAAAGAAGCTGTAACCCCCTCCGACTCCAGGCGAGGCCGAAGACGATTTCCACCAGCGCCAGGCTCGTCAACCACCAACCCTTGACCAAGATGCTCGTCGGCACAGCCCAGGCGGTGAACAGCAGATAGCCCCACGGACTCAGTGCTCGCCCCCGTTCGTGGTTGAGCCGCGTGTGCCCAGTCTTCGTACTACGGCATCTCCCAATTGCCAGGCACCCCATCCGCTGATCGCGCCTGCGAGCAGATAGGCCAGCAATAGGGCGATCAGGACGAGCGAGGCCGCCGACAGGTTTAGCCCCAGCAACCGGAGTAGCTGATCGCCTTGCTGGACTATCTTGCCGAAGGCTTCCGTGGCATTCTTGCCAAGCAGCAACTGGGGCATGATGAACATGTGAGGGAGATTCCAGCCCATCGCCAGTGCTCCGCCGACAATGAAAGCCCATGGGCGCGGCGTTTGGGCGATCCACAGGATGGCCTCCATCAGGAGACTCTCTACCAAAATGGCTACCACTGGCCCGATTTTGACCCCGCTGACACTGAGCAGTTTGAGAAGAGCCGTCACCGTGCCGATCAGCAGTATTGAGCCTCGCTTCGGCACAAAGTGCCGTCCCGTCAGCGCGATGGCTACACCGATTCCGCTCAGCACCAAGCCGGTCAGTGGTGTGCTTGCCAGGGGTGGGTAGACAGTGTGCAGCACGCTACCCAATGTAAGTTCGACTGCACCCCAAAGTGCGCCGAACAGCCCGATGGTTACCCAGCCGCGCAAGGTGTAAGATGACATCATGGCCTGCTCCTCTGTTTTTCAGATAGCGTCACTCCTCGCGTCTTGCCCTCTTCTATTTCCCACACCCGGTTGGCGTATCGACCCACCAGTCTTCGGTCATGTGTGATCAGTAGTACAGCTTGCCCCTCTCGATTCAATTCATTCAGAAAGTCCATCATCCGTGTGAGGTGTTGCCAGTCTTGCCCAATCGTCGGCTCGTCCAGGATCAGAAGTATTGGTCGCGATGTCAATGTGGCGGCCAGAGCAGTGCGCTGCTGCTGTCCCACGCTGAGCGCCTGCGTCGGGCGATGGCGCAGTGACACCAAATCCATCTGAGCCAACACAGCCTCCGTGTCTTTGTTCGGCTCCATCCTGAGGTTTTGTGGGCCGAAGTATACTTCTTCTTCTACGGTGTCGCACACTAATTGGTGGAGCGGATTGTGTTGCAGCAGGCCCACGTGTGGGCGCTTCCCGTTGGTGTGCCAGGTGACTTGGCCACGGCTTGGGCGGAGCAGACTGGCCAGCACGCGGGCCAGGGTGGTCTTGCCCGATCCGTTCGGCCCGACCAACGCTGCAAAGTCGCCGTGATGGAGCGTGAGCGAGCAGTCTTGGAGGATGGGATGGCGAGCATAACCGGCGGTAATCCTATGAAGTGTGACGAGGGGTTCATCGGTGGGAATCGGTGGTGGAGATGGGGGAGGTGTACAAGGCTGTACCCTTGCCAGTGTCTCGGCGGGAGGGCCGTCGGCTGCGATAGTGCCATCCACCAACCATATCAGACGGTCTGCGTAAGGAAGGAAGGGCGATAGCCGGTGCTCAATGACGACAATTGTGACTTGAGACTCACTTCGCAGGCTAGCCAGGGTGCGCGCGAGCAACCATGCTCCCTCGATATCCAGGTTGGCGGTAGGCTCGTCGAGAATCAGAATGGAAGGGCGCATAGATAGCGCAGCGGCGATGGCCACTCGCTGCTGCTCGCCGCTCGAGAGGTGGCGCACCGAGCGGTGCCGTAGGTGGGAGCTGCCCGTTGCCTCCAGTGCGTACTGCACCCGCATCGCGATTTCCTCCGATGCAAGGGCCAGGTTGCGTGGGCCAAAGGCCACCTCCTCTTCTACCGTTCCGTTGACCAGTTGCGTGGCTGGGTTCTGGAACACGATTCCGGCGCAGGTGGCGATCTGCGCCACGCTGTGTCGCTGTGGATCCAGACCGCCGATCGAAATGTGTCCCGCGATCTTAGCCGGTACGTTCTGAGGGATAAGCCCTATCATCGCGTGGGCCAGCGAGCTCTTGCCTCCACCAGAGGGGCCACCAATCAGAACAAAGGAGCCCGGCGCGATGGAAAGGTCTACACCCCTGAGCGCGTGGGCCTCAGAGTAGCGGACGTGTAGGCCGTATACCTCGATCACGACGCAATTCTCTCTCGATATGCCTGAAGCCAGCCCAGAATCGCCTCGATCTGGCGCTGTCGGAAGTCAAAGACCAGTCGGTCGAAGGCTTGAGGGTCGCACTGGGCCGCGCTGTGCTCGAGCCACTCGATACGCTTCCGACAGACCGTTTCCTGAGCCGCAATCAGCTTTTGTGCATCGTTCAAGCCGAGGGTGTGAATAAAGTACAGTTTGGCGAGGAGCTCCACCCGCAGACGGCGGATGTTCGGCACGGGTTGCTGCAGCCATTTCCAGAAGCTACCACGTCCGGAACGGGTAATGCGGTAAACCTTGCGGGTTGGGCGGTTCTCCTGGGGACTGAGTGTGGATTCAACGTGGCCAGCCTGTTCCAGCCGCTTCAGTGCGTCGTAGATATTGCCGATACCCATCTGCCAGATGCGGCCCAGTTCGTCCTGAGCGCGGCGGTGCAGGTCGTAGCCGTGCATCGGCTCTTGGCTCAGGAATCCCAAGAGAGCCTGTTCCAATGGTAGGCGTTGTTGACCACTAGCCATGCTTCTACTTCCTCGATTATTCGCAGGATTAATATTCACTTGATGAGTATTATAGGCGAGTAGACCTGAGAAGTCAACACGCTACTCGGGTGCCCATTCATGGTTTGCACACTTGAGAGGCTCTTTGATCGAAGAAGCAGACTTCTTGAATGGTAGTCCCAGCCTGATGACTTGGCTGGGAAGCAGGTCCATGGCAAAGGCCACCGGGCAGCCGGCCGAACACTTGCCGCACTGATTGCAGGCCAAGAGCTCTTGCCCGCTGATGTCTATGACTCGGCGCAAAGTCGCTCTGCAGCTTCTCCGCCGACAGACTGATCCTCACGACGTAACTCTCCGACCAGTTGAGGATGTGCACACTATACGACAGGCCCAAGCCTGCGCCAACGTGGGCGTGCGTTGGTTTGGGAGAGGTCTTCTCTCTAAGGTCGAGATTGGGCTTCGTTGCGCTCAACCCAACCATGGATCGCTGCAGCGTGAGCGTACCCAGGTCGATCCTCCGACAAGCTCAGGACAGGCCAGACGCGCCAGCCGGTCCTCACGCTCTCCTTGCTCTACCGACTCTGGTCACGCCCAGTTCAGTCCGACTCGGTATACAGCCGCACCTGTAGACTGTGAAACTCCCACCGGTCGAGCAGGTCGAGTTCCTCCTCCAAGGTCGAAGGGATCAATCCTCCCGGATCGGCGTACCACTCGTGGCTGTAGACCAGCCACACTTGCCCGCGATCCTGCACGAGCGCCCGCAGTCGAACCAGGTCGCTGACGGTCATCCTGGGCTCCAAGACACCCCGCTCGAACAGATCCACCGGCACGCCGCGCTCCGCCACAGGGCGGATGCGCAGGCGATGGAAGTAGTAGTCGAAGGGAATCTGGCCCCAGGCAGTATTGAAGAGGACGAGATCGTCTGGCCCCGCCCGCTCCGCCACGAGCGTTGCCGCGTCATCCCACTCCTCCTCTTCAAAGTGAACGTAGTAGTTGTGCAAGGAGAGGCCGTTGAGCGCCAGTATCATCAGCATGGCGACAAGCACATAGGGCCAGCGGCGCAGCCGGAGGACGCCTGCCGCCAACAGCACGTAAAACGGAATCGAGGCCCAGATGAGGGTGCGATCGTAAAAGATAGGGCGGCACAGGCTAATCAGCCATTCTCCCACGATCGGCGTCGCAAAGACGATGAGCAGGAACGCGAGGCGCGCCGGACTGCGGCGAAGTCGGGCTATTCCCAGCGCCACCAGGCCTGCGTACAGCAGCCCCGCCGCACCAAGGACGACGGGCAGCGGCGGCAGAAGATCGCTCGCAAAGACACCCACGGTACCGACGATGGTCATCCAAGTGGGGGCGGGGATCCAGAACTCGCGGTAGACGCCGGCGGCCTGAGCGACGAGGGCGGGGAGCCAGGGGAGCCACAGAAGGCACACAGCCAGTTGGGCCAGGAGCCAGTTACGCAGGAAGAGGGGAGACACGGCAACAGGGAGACAGGGAGACGGAAGGACAGAAGCTCGCCGAACCAGAAGCAAGCCAAAGACAAGGAGGTTGGCGGCGATGGGTAGAAAGATGGCAGTGTTGTGAGTGAACAGGGTCGCCGTGGTGAAAACCACGTAACCCAACCACGCCAGATCGGTGTCGATGGCTCCCAGTGGAGGGCGGCGGCGAGTCGTGCGCCAAGCGCGCCAGAAACTCACGAGTTGCCCACCCGGGGATTCGCCGGTCGCACGGGGATCGGTCAACAGGCGGGCCAGGGCATAGAAAGTCAGGGACGCATTCAGCGCCAGCAGCGCGTACATGCGTGCTTCCTGGGCCAGACGCACGTGAAAGGGGGAGACGGCCAGGATCAGCGCAGCCAGTAGACCGACCCGCTCGTCGAGCAGGCGGCGGCCTAGTAGATAGATCACGGGGATGGTCAGCGTGCTGCACGTGCCAGAGAGCGCCCGCACGGCGGCCTCGCCATCGCCCAGGCACATCCAAGCGTGAAGCAGCGCATAGTAAAGCGGCGGGTGCTGGTCGATGCGCACCAACCAGCCCAGCACCTCGCCCACAGGCTGCCTGCCCATCCAGACGCTGAACGCCTCGTCGAGCCACAATCCTTCGCTGCCGATACGGTAGAAGCGCAAGAAGCCGCCGAGAGCGATAATCGCCGGCAGTAGTAGCGCGTCGTACACCGCGAGTCTACGCTTCACGAGCGAGATCCCGTTCGGCCAGGAGCGCTTCGTAAAGCGCCGCGATGTCAGCGACCATCTGGCGCGCGCCGAACTCCTCGGCTCGCGCACGGCCGGCCTCGCCCATCCTGCACGCTAACGCCGGATCGTCCAGGAGCCGCAGCAGGGCATCGGCCATCGCCTGGGGGTCGCCCGGCGGGGTGAGGAGGCCGTTGACGCCGTCGCCCACCGCCTCGGCGTTGCCGTCTGCCGCCGTGGCGACGATGGGCAAGCCGGCAGCCATCGCCTGAGGCAGCACGCGGGGCAGCCCTTCCCACAGGGAGCTGAGGGCAAAGATATCGAAGCTATGCAGCAGATCGGGCACGTCGCGCCGCAGGCCGGTGAGATGGAAGCGATCGATAAGGTCTAGGGCAGCTATCCGCGCCTCGACCTCGGCTTGGAGAGGGCCGCCGCCCACGACGACAAAGTGCACGTCGGGCCGGGCGGCCGCCACTTGCGCCGCCGCCTCCACGAAATCGAGGGGGGCCTTCTGGGGCGAGAGGCGCGTCACTGTGCCCACCACCGGCGCGTCCCGGGGAATGGACAGCTCGGCCCGCACGGCCTCGCGCGGGCGAGCCGGTTCGCGGAAGCAATCCAGCTCGATGCCGCTGCGAATGGTGACGTACTTTTCCGGCGTGGCGATGCCGTCAGCCAACCCTTTCTCGACGTTGCGAGGTGAGACAACGACGAGCCGGTCAGTGATGCGCTGGGTGATTTGCTCCAGCAGAATGTAGGCGCGGCGCACCAGAGGATGCTGGCGCTCGTGGTGGCCCCAGCCGTGAACGGTGTGGACGATGATGGGAACACCGGCCAACCAAGCAGCCCACCGCCCCAGAATGCCTGCCTTGCTACTGTTGGTGTGGACGATGTCGTATCGGCCATGCCTGATGAAGTGGGTCAGGCGGGCGAGCACCAACAGGTCTCTGGCGGGATTGACCTCGCGCACCAGCGCTGGCTCGATGGTCAGCGGAACGCCCTGAGCGCGCACGGCCTTGATCAGGCTGCCCTCGGAGCCGGTCTGCGGACCGGAGAGGACGTGCACGTCGAAGCGCGCCCGGTCGAGCATGGCGGCGACGAGCATAACCGTCTCTTGTGCACCGCCGACGATGAGGCGGGTGATGACCTGTAGCACCCTGATCCGGGACATCGGATCACTCATTCCCCCGGCGCTCGATACCAATCGACTGTCCGGCGCAGTCCTTCGCGGAGATCCACTTCGACGCGGTAGCCCAGGGCTTCCTGGGCAGCCGCGATGTCGGCCAGCGAGTGACGTACGTCACCGGGGCGCGGGTCGATGTGGACAGGCTCGATTTGGGCGCCCAGGATGCCGTTGAGGATAGCGATCATATCCAGCAGGGTATGGCGCTGCCCGCAGGCGACGTTGAACATCCGCCCGGCGACGCCGGGGGCAGTGGCGGCCAGCAGGTTGGCGTGCACCACGTTGGCGACGTAGGTAAAGTCGCGGGACTGCAGCCCATCGCCGTGGACGGCGGGAGGTTCGCCCCGCAGCATCGCGGCGATGAACAGCGGAATAACAGCGGAATACTGAGAGGTCGGATCCTGCCGCGGGCCAAAGACGTTAAAGTAGCGCAGGCACACCGTCTCCAGCCCGTGCACTGCGGTAAAGGCCTGGCAGTAGTACTCGCCCGCCAGCTTGGAGACGGCGTAGGGAGACTTGGGCCGAGGGCGCATATCTTCCCGCTTGGGAAGTGTGGGGGTATCGCCGTACACCGAGGACGAGGCGGCGTAGACGACGCGCCTCACGCCCGCCTCGTGGGCGGCGATCAGCAGGTTCAAAGTGCCGGTGGCGTTGACCGCGTGGGTAGCGAGAGGATTATCAATCGAGCGCTGCACTGAGGGCAAGGCGGCCTGATGCAGGATGGTGTCCATGCCTTCGACGGCCTGGCGCAAGGCGGGCAGATCGCACAGATCGCCCTCGACGAGCTCGACGTGCCCGGCGACCAGGGCGAGATTCTCCCGTTTGCCGGTGCTAAAGTTATCGAGCACGCGAACGCGCTCGCCGCACCGCACGAGTTCCTCCACAATGTTGGAGCCGATGAAACCGGCCCCGCCGGTGACGAGGTATTGGGTCAAGTGATCCTCCTTAATTCCGAAGATGTTCCCTCATCGGCCAAAGCCCATACACAGCCAATCCTATCAGGTAGGGCATAATGGTAGCAGACAGGCGCGCAAATGCAAACACGGCCACGCTGACGCCCATAACGCCTATAACAGACACCAACAGCGCCAACGCCCACGAGCGGCGACGTAACGCGCGAACGATACCGGGCAGCGCTGCCAGAGCCACTGGAAACTGCAACGCACCGGTCAGAACACTTTTTGACGCATCGGCGGCCAGGTACCAAAAGGTCAGACTTTGCACGGCGAGCTTTTGCAGCACGAGTAGTGGATGGGCCCGCACATCGTCCAAGGCCGCGTGGAGCAGGATGCGGTCCACGGTCAGGGGATCGTCAGGGGGTCCGATGCCCAGGGAGGTGTAGAGGTTTTGGGCGTCTTGCATCGCGTAAGCTTTCAGGTCGGCGTAGGAGAGCGGAGATTGCAGCCAGTGACGCGCGAACCCGTTACCCAGGTAAAAGTTGTACCCGCCGTTGGCATGGATCGGCAAGAACTCACCCGTCAGCGTCCAATTGCGCCGCGTCCAGGGAACGATCAGCGCGGCGGCGGCCAAAGTGAATAGCAGAACCCAGCGCCACACCTTGCCCCGAAAGCGGAGCAGCAGGAAGAGCGGCGTCAGCAGGACGAAAACCAGCGCGATTCCCTTGCTTAAGGCCGCGATGCCTGCCATCCCGCCGCACAGCAGCGCCCGTGGTGCTGTCGGGGTTTGGAGGAGTTCGATCAGCGTCAGGGTGAAGCCCGCCAAGACGAACGTGAGAAGCGTCTCGGTCCACAGGCGCGGCGTGTACCAGACCAGCATCGGGTAGAGGGCGCAGGCCAATCCCGCCCAGCGCGCCACTGGCTCTCCTAGGGTTCGCCGGAAAATGATGTAGAGCAGCACACACGTGAGCGCAGCCAAGAGACACTGAGCTGCCTGTATGGTCCAGATGCGGTAGCCACCTGTCAGCCATGAGATCAGAGCGACGAAGGCCGGGTAGAGGGGGGCTTTCTCAATCGAGTCGAAGCGACCGGTCTCGTACAGCACGCGCCCGGCGCTGCCGTAGCCGTCGGGGTCGAGCAGCGTGACGCCGCTACCCGTCAGATGGGGAAAAACGGCGAAACAGAAGACCAAGTTCAAAACCAGGTTGAGGACGAAGAGAAGCACCGCCCAGTTTTGGGGTCGAGGGAACTGGCGTAGATCCATCCGGTTCTTCCTCACTCCCCGGGCCAGTGACAACGATAAACGATCAAGACATCCCCTCCTCCGATCGTCACGTCGTTTCCGCCAGTATAGACGTGAGTGTAGACCGGCTCGAACAGGTCAGTACGCGCTACGAGGTTAGGGTAATTCCTGGGAAAGAGAGCCAGATAATCAGGCTGGCGTTCCTGCAAGTAACGCAGCAGGCTTTCGTGCCGGGCTTGACTCGGCTCCTTCAAGTAGGGGATGATGTCAGGGGTGGTCAATCCGACCGTGTCGATAATCTCCCGATTGCCGAAGTAGGTCATCGCACCCACGTCGTTCATCGCGATCAAGGCATCGGGGGGTGTGTTTTCAGCGATCCAGTGTCCCATATAGACGTGCATCGCGTTGATGTTTTCCACCATCCAGCCGTACTTTGCCGAGGCATAGACCCCCACGACCGCAGCGTTGAGTAACGCCAGGAGTAGAACGGCGATTCCGGCAATGCGAAAGACAGATGTTGGAAAAGGCAATCTCTTGACCGCCCCGGCCAACGCTTTGCCACCTGTGACGGCCAGCACCACGTACAGGGGGGTCAGGTTGGCAATGTAACGACCGGCCAAGTGCCCCTGCCCGAATATACCCGTGGCCAAAGGGACAAGCACGAACACGAGTGGCACTACCATCGAGCCGGTCTGGCGCCGACGCCGGACGAGGTCAATCAAGCCCCAGAAAGCGGGTATGAGCAGAACCAGGTTGTTCTCTGCCAAAAAGGCGATGTATTTATACAGAAAATTCAAAGGACGTATGGTGACAGACTCCAGCAGCATCTGCACATCCCTTAGGCGTAGCGCCTCCAAAAATCCATCCGACACCTTGGCGTGAAAGGTGGCAGGGAAAATGCTGCCGGTGATAGAGGCATTGAAAGCCCAATTGGGTGCGAGGACAAGACAGTACAAAGCGAGATGGGGTAAGAAGGCGACGAAAAGGCGCGTTGGCTTCAGTTTGCTCGTCAAAATCCGGTCCAGCCAGGCGATGGGGAGGAGGGCGTAACATTCGGGTCGCCCCAGCGCTGCTAGGGCTAACGCGATGGTGCTGAGATAAGATCGCCAACCATTCTCGAGACCGTAGTGGACGTGCCAAGTCAACGCCAGCAGCGTCAGAAATACGAATAGACTAACCTCCATGCCGGAGAGCGCTCCCCAGATCAAGCGGGACATCAGCGTCGTAAAAACGGCGGCAATAACCCCGGTAGCCGTGGATTGTCCGACTGCAAGGGCCAGCTTGTACGTCATCCAGCAGCTTGCTATCAGGAGCAGGATGCCCCACGTCAGGCTGGCCGGGATGGGTGGAACACCTAGTGTATAGGTCGCAGCCAACAGCAATGCCCACAGAGGACTGGTTGCCCCTGAGGATGGTGTCCCCCGATTGTAAGAAAACCCGTATCCCCGCGCCAGATTGTCAGCATAGCGGGCGTAGATCCAGGCGTCGTCCAGGGGAAAACCAGGCCCGCCTGCGATGTGATAGGCCTGCCAGAAGAACGAGGCCGTCACGAATCCCACCAGCGCGGTGATCAGTAAGAGCAGCTTCCAGCTTGCAATAGACACCCTGCTGCCTCCGGGCCTTTGCGGAGACGCCGAGGTAAACTGGGTTAGCATAGAGCCCCTTTACTCACCAGTAAGTCCTCATACAGTGCCTGCATCTGCTGCACCATCTGCTTCAACGAAAAGCGGCATCTCACACGCTCTTGCCCCGCCCTGCCCATTCTACGACGCAGATCGGGGTCGCGCAAGAGCGTGGCTATCGCTTCGGCCAGGGCGTTTGTGTCGTTTGGCGGGACGAGCAGGCCAGTGATTCCGCCCACCACCACTTCCGGCGTGCCGCCGACGGCGGTAGCGACGACAGGCAGGCCGGCGGCCATGGCTTCCAGGACGGCATTGGGCAACCCCTCGTGCAGCGAGGGCTGGACGAAGAGGTCGAGCGCGGGCAGCAGGCGGAGCACGTTGCACCGGTGTCCGGCCCAATGGATTCGATCGGCAACGCCCAGGTGCTCGGCCAGTGCCTCCAGCGCTGTGCGCTCCGGCCCATCGCCGATGATGGCCAAGTGAGCACCTTCGATTGACGCAAAGGCCCGGAGCAGGACGTCCACCCCCTTGACCGGGTCGAGCCGGCTAACCGCGCCGATCACCGGGCCATCGAGGGGCAGGCCGAGCTCGGTGCGGGCTTCCCGGCGCGATGGGAGAGGCTCTGGCGGCAATTCGACGCCGTTGTAGATGGTGACGAGCTTTTCGGCCGGCAGGCCGACGTGGGTGGTGTAGAAATCGCGCACGTTGGCCGACACGGCAATCACGCGGTCAACCAGCCCAATCGTCCAGCGGTTGAGATGGTAGCGCCACTTGCTCTCCATCGCCATCGTGCGCTCGGAGCAGATGACGATGGGCACGCCTGCCAACCGGCCCAGGACGCGGCCGGGCAGGTTGGCGTGGAAGAGGCTAGTGTGCAGGATCGTCGGGCAGATGCGACGGATATAGCGGTAGAGACGCCACAGGGCAGCCAGGTCAGTCTTGTGGCGCACGCGTGCGTCGAAGACAGAAATGCCCAGCGCGCGTATTTCCTGAGCTACAGCGCCGTCACCGTTGTAGAGGCAGGCGACGGTGGGAGAGAAGCGATCGCGGTTTAGCCCTCGGAGCAAGCGCAGCAGGGCAACCTGCGCGCCGCCGGTGGAGAGCTCGGTGATGAGGTAGAGAATCGGTAAGCTATTGCTCACTGCTAGGTTGGCTTGCAATTAGGTCTTGGAATAGCTGTTCATAATGGGCGACAACGTTCTCTGCTGAGAAGTCTTCTGCTCGTTTCTTGCCCTCTGCGGCAAATCGGCGGCAGGCATCTGTATCTCGTAGCAAAGCTAGAATGGCCTCAGCCATTGCCTCTTCGTCGCCAGTGGGGACGAGCACGCCATACTTGCCGTCGGCCAGGATTTCGCGCGGGCCATACGGGCAGTCTGTGGCGACGACGGGCACGCCCAGGGCCATCGCCTCGACCAGCACGTTGCCAAACCCCTCGTGGTCGGAAGACAGGACGAACAGATCGGCTTGGGCGATGTAAGGATGCGGATTGAGCTGGAAGCCCGGCAGGTGAATGCGAGACGAGATTCCCAAAGTATCAGCCAATTCCTTGATGGTCGTCCGCTCTGGTCCCTCTCCCAAGATGTAGAGAGCGGCCTCCCGTTGTTGCAGCACCAGCTTCATGGCCCGCAACAGCAACGGGTAGTTTTTCAAGGGAACAAGCCTGCCAACGGCGATGACGGCAGGAGCGCGGGAAACCTTGAAGCTGACAGATTGTCGCGCTTGCTCACCAATCTGTGCAAGGTACACGGGATTGTGAATCACGCTGATTCGGGACTGGGGTATGTGGAGACCGTCTCCCAGCTCAACGGCAATACCTTGTGATATGGCGACAACGTGGCTGGCCCGACGGTAGAACTGCCCTGCTATCGGCCACAGCAAGCGACGGCGTGTGTCCGAACGCAGACTGGCTCGAGGGGCCGTCTGCTCGTTGATCACGATGGGAACACGAAAGCGCCACAGGCTCCTGGCCAGTAGGGCCACGGCGTTGGCCTGCCACAGCACGCTCATCACTAACGCTGGGCGCACTTGTGCGAACAATTGCTTGAGCGCCCACATACGCGTCCAGTTGCGACGCAGGAAGCCTCGATCCGCCGGTTGAATCTCGTAGACCGGCACGTCGGGGGTCAGCTCCTCCAGGAAGACGCCTTCCTTCTGGAACAAGGCCAGGTGCGGCTGGAAGCGGCTGCGGTCCAGGTGATTGACGATGTTGACCAGAGCGCGTTCTGCGCCGCCGCCGCCGAGGGTGGGAGCGATGAAGAGGACAGGGTGTGGGTTGCTTGCCGACATTCGATCAATCTAGATGTGTGCTACGTCGGTACATATGCTGAGTTCTGTTGAATGTATATTTCGTGCCACAACTGGAAGACCAACAGTGTCCAGACCTTTTGAAGATTGTACCTCGTTCCATCCAGATGTTCCTGGAGCAGGGTGTTGACATAGCCGGCATCGAAGAAACCACTTCTACTCAGGGCCTCCGGCGACAGAAGGTCCAGCGCCATTGGACGCAACTCGGTGCGTAACCATTTAGAAGCGGGGCCCAGGAATCCCCATTTCGGGCGTTCTAGAGCCTCACACGGAAGAAGGTCGTGGAAAGCTTTTCTCAGGATGAACTTACTGCCCAGCCACCACTGTCTCAGCCTGGGCTTGAACCTCAGGTTAAAGGGAATGGTTTGGATGAACTCGACTAACTCGTGGTCAAGGAAAGGTGAACGAACCTCCAGAGAAGCCAACATACTCATCTTGTCTACTAGCATGTTGGATAGGTCCGCAATCCAGAGGCTCAGATCGGTCAAGGTCATCCGTGCGGTGAACGAGTCAAAAGAGTGGCCGTCGGCATAAGGCCCCACGAGGTGCGTGTTGATCGCTTCGGCGAATAGTTGGTTTGGAGCATCACGATCCGCGAGGACACGCATACGCTCTTCTGTCTTAAAAAAGTCCCACCAGAACAGATACCGCCGGTAAGGCTCCGTATGGCCGCCTAGTTGAATGGTCAGTGTCTTGACCTTGCGTGGCACAGGCAGATGCGACGCGATTTTGGATGCAACCTGCCGTAGCTCACTGGGCAATCGATAATATGAGGAGGCTAGTACATAGTCAGTGTGATAACGGCGATATCCAGCGAATAGCTCATCGGCTCCATCCCCAGCCAGGGCTACTGTTACTCTCTGACGAGCAAACTGTGACACTATGTAGTACAGCACCAGTGTGGGATTAGCGAGTGGTTCGTCGATTTGCCAGATCAGACGTTTCAGCAATGTGGGAAGGTCGTCGGCACGCTTGATGATGACTTCGTAATGCTCCGTGCCGAAATGTCGAGCGGCAATTTTGGCGTATTCGGCGTCTACGTTGAACTTGCCGGATCCACCTACGTCTGCGTCGTAACCCACTGAGAAGGTCTTGACCGGACTGCTCGCAAGACGGCTCATCAACCCAACCACAGTTGAGGAGTCGATCCCTCCACTTAGGAAGGCTCCCAATGGCACGTCGCTCAGCAATCGCCTACGGACAGCCCCAAGAAGTTTGACTCGCAATTGCTCAATACAAGTGTGCTCATCCAGACTGGGGTCAGGCTGATACACTGCTTGCCAATAGCGCCGAGTGGATAACTGACCGTCCTTGCAGATGAGCAAGTGTGCCGGCGGCAGCTTTTGAATGTCTGCGAACATGGTACGGGGGGATGGCACATAGCTCAGAGACAAGTACAAGGAAAGCGCGCTACCATCAACCTGGCGGGGCACATTTCTATCAGCCAAGATGGCCTTGACTTCGGATGCAAACAGTAAGCGGTTGTTATGCACGGTGTAGTACAATGGTTTCTGACCCAGACGGTCACGCGCCAAGATGAGCGTCTGCTGGCGAGCATCCCACAAAGCGAAGGCGAACATACCGATGAGATGGTTAACAAACTCCAGCCCATACTCCTCATAGGCATGGACGATTGTCTCGGTATCGCTCTGAGTATAATAGTGATGGCCGACCTGTTCCAGTCTCGCACGTACCTCCAGGTGATTGTATATCTCTCCATTGAAGATGATCCACACGGTTTCGTCTTCGTTGTGAATAGGCTGATGTCCTGTTGCCAGGTCGATAACGCTTAATCGCCGGTTACCCAGGCCGATACCGGGGGCGATGTAATAACCCTCATCATCCGGCCCACGATGTGCAATCAAGTTGCACATCGTCACGAGCATTTTGTCGTCGACGGGTTTATCGTCGCACTCTCTGATGCCACAGATGCCGCACACAACGCCTCCTAGATCTTGGTGACCGCATACCACTGATACAGCGTAGCTCCTAGCCGGGTGACGATACGGCTGAGCACGATACCCAGAATACCCCATAACGGCACAAAGATTATTAGCGAGCTTACCTGCAACGCACCATAGATGAGGTTGAAGCAGTATATATCTCGAGTACGCTTGCGTGCCTGTAGGGCAGCATCAAAGAAAGAACTAGGCCAACCTGCGACCAAGGACAACATGAGCAACTGAGCATAAGTTCGCGAAGCAGCATATAGTTCCCCATAGAAAAACGCTAGAATGGTCGGGATAGCCAGAATTGCCACAAGTACGACAAGTAAGTTAAGAATCAGTAGAAAAAGTAGACGCGTCATAGTTTGTGGGGAATACACGCGCTTACCCGGTTGCTCAGCTATCTTGGGCATGGCCAGGGGAGTCAGTGTTTTCACAAAGCCCTTGAGACTCTCGGGTAAGAAGGATGCAACGGTATAGATTGCCACGTCCTCAAAGCTGGCTGTAAGTCCCAAGATCACACCATCCAGGTAAAAGGCCACCGAGCTAATGGCTTGAGAAAAAGTGAGGGAACGACCATATGCAACCATTGCCGGGTCTCTGCTCCCTCTTCTGGCATGTCGGGCAGCAAGCGTGTAAAAGACAAAGTAGAATACCAGCTGTGAGCCGTTGACGGCCACGACGAGCCACAGCACCCCTTTACCCAGCCACAGAACCAAAAGCACAGCTACTGTGTTAGTCAGCACCGTGCCCGTGCTGATCAAGCCCACCATGTTGAAAAGCTTGCGGCCATTGTAGTAAGCTTGTACTAGCCGCAGAGCTGAGATAAAAGGTAGAAACGCACCGGCGACAAGAAGCGCCGCGGCCAGTTCACATTTTCCGAGGTAGGTGTAATACCCAGAAACACCAGCCATTGCCAGACTACTCAATAGTCCCCACCTGGCGCGGGCCCATGCAGCATCTGTGAGAGAACCCAAGTTGCCGCGCGCTACTGTCTCTGTCAACGCCACTTCAATTCCGGGAAGTGCCAGAATGCTCAGCGTTCCTACGACCGAGTTCACAAACCCGAACTGACCATAGGTGCTCTGTCCTGTCAAACGAGCAAATGCCACCGAGCGTATCAGACCGAGCAGATGATTCGCGACGATAGGAAGCGAAAGCCACAAGCCGCCTTTTAGAAAGTAGCGAATATCTGTGCGCAACCAAGTTCCCAAACGTTCCATCCGTTTTCCCACAGTCACTTAGCCTAGCAATTTGCGGCCTACCGCCAGGAGGTTCTTCCCAGGCACGATCTCGTAGTATAGGCGGAATGTCCCCCTCAAGACTCGCTCGAAAAGGGCCAGGATTAGCTTGTCGTATAGCAGCCTGGCATACCATCTGCTGTGAGGTGTGTACAAGCCTTTTACCACGACGATCTCGAAGCCCGCCTTTCTCAGCATCTGTTCTAGCGCTTCTTTGGCGAATCCTACTGTGTGGGTAATATCTACATACCGGCTCCGCAAATTGAGAGGATTGCTCATGTTTGGCGTTGTCAGGACTATTGTCCCTCCGGGAAGAAGGTTGCCGTGAAGCATGTTCAGTAGATGAGTTAAGTGGGACTTGGGTATGTGTTCAATGACATCGAGCATAAAAACCTGCGAGAAATTGATGTGAGTTCTTTCCAGGTACTCCAGGCCGTCCGCCAGTTCGACTTCGAGGCCTCGTTTTGCACATTGTTCCACCATACTACGGGATGCGTCGATGCCGTAAGTTTGCGTGTAGCCGAGAGATTTGAGATAGAGTAACAGGTCACCGGTGCCGCAGCCAATTTCCAAAATGGGTTCACCTGTATCCAGCGGCAGATATTCTCTATAGAATCGTGCAAAGTAAGCCATCTTTTCTTCAGGAGAACCACAACTGGGTGGATTGCGGTGAGCATAATGCGTTGCGTAGTAATCATCCAGATATGCGGGATCGTCACTTGGTTTCATGTTTTTTTTCCCTCATTGCACCTGATCGAATATGTCCAACAGGCGAGCAAGGGCAATTCCTGTGTCGTAGTTCTGCTCGACGACTTGCAGTGCATTGGATATCAGGTGTTCCCTCAGGCTACAGTTCTCTATGAGCATTCGCAGTGCCCTATGCCAGTCATCTATAGAATCTACCAGTATGCCACTGTAGCCGTTTCTCACGATGAAACTACTTTCACCCACGTTGGAAGCTACCACGGGTATAGCAGATGCCATGTAGCGAAGAAGCTTGAACCCGCCTTTTGCGCGCGTGCGATGGTTATCGGGCAAAGGCATTATTCCGATAGAGAACTGAGACAAGTGCTCGTGGTCTATTTTCAAGCTCCAGGGAACAAACTGGACAGGCATCTTGGTCGCTAGAGCGGGCTGCTCTCCCATGCACACGCTCAATTGTACTCGGTCGCCATATTCTTCGTAGAGGCTATCGAACACACTGGCAAGAGGTGATACGAAGAGATTGAAACCGGAACTGCCGCTCCACCCGATGACGACGTCGGAGGTCTGATTCATTCTCGCCAGGTTCTTCTTCTGGATTTTAGCATATCTGGAGACCTTCACCGGGGTCCATAGTAAATTGGCCTCTCTGCCCAATTCTCCGACTAGGTTTTTTAGGTAATGACTGCCCACGATCACACTGCGACTCAGTTCTACAGCCTCTTTGAGCCTCTGTCTCCGTTCGGCGACGATCTCTCCCTCCATAGTGACATGCGGAGCATCGTCTATATCCAATATGATTCTGGGGTTCGCCTGACACAGCAGATCCATAAACCTCTTTGGAAAGATGGATTTGTGTAACACGACGATGCAAACGCGTCTAGCCATCACGAGCAACCGTAGCAGCCGGCCCCAGGTCCTCACGATGTGCAATCTCTCGGGAACATTGTGCTGGAAATATAGAACCTCGACGCACCATCCTCGTTCTCTCAGAAGAGGTATGTAACCCGCTACGCGGAATCTCGTGCTGGCCATCAGAGGATTGTAGGCGGAAGCGAAAAGCACAGAGTCATTTCTCATGGTCGGATATTCCGGGGTTGTCTACACCTGCAAGGATTCGCTGCGCCCGCTTCACCCATGTGTACTGCTCTGCATCCATCCGAGCTTGCCGTGCCAGGATCTGTGCGGCCTCCCGGTGTGTGGCCAGCCAGCGGATACCATCGGCCAAGGCGTGCGCGTCGTCTGGTGGAACCAAGTAAGCGTTGCGCTCGTGCTGCAGGATCTCCTGTACAGAGGGTAGCTCCGTGGCAAGAATCGGCCGTTCCGCTGCCATATACTCAAAGAGCTTGAGGGGAGACATGTAATACGCATAGTGCTGTGTCCATGGGAAGGGCATAGCACACACATCAAAGGCGTTCAAATATAACGCGACCTGTGTTGGCGGAACCTGGGAAACAAAAACAACATCGTCCGGCGCGAGTCCTAGCTGATCTGCAAGTGCTTGATATTGTCCGGCCATTTCATCCGGCCCGCCCACGCAACACAACGCTACACCTAGAGAGGGATCGGTTTGCTTCAGAGTAGATATTGCCTCGATGAGAAGCGCGACGCCCTTTTCCTGTCCCAGCGTGTGTAGACGTCCCACATAGCCTACCACAAAGCGTTCCTGTGACAGTCCCAAACGCAGACGTGATTCTTGTTTCGTTGCTTCTACCTGCCTAAACCGTGCCAGATCCACCCCGTCAGGCGCAACCAGTATTTTTTCAGGCGAGACACCTGTCTGGCTGTATAGGGTCTTGAGGTGGTGAGTAATCACAACAATCTCTCCAATCTGCGACAAGGTTGCGCGTATCCTTTGTTGGTCTATCCCGACTCTGGGAAAAGTATGTGCTTCGTAAACAAAACGCGCGGCTAGATCTGGTCGTGCTCGTACCAAGGTCCACACAGTCCGCCAATCTCTCAGATAATAAACGTCGGCAGTGTGATCCCGCAAGTATCTCAACAAGGACCGCCTATAGGTCCTCATCAGCAGGTTGAACGCAACCCGCTGCCCTATTCGAAATAGCACCGATGGGAATCGGCCAAGAAGATGCTCTGTGCGATGCAGAATGTCGGATGTCGGGAGAGCGGTCAGTGTAAAGCGCTCTCGTAGACCATAATACCTCCACACGTTCTCAACCGCAGCCATTTCTGGGGTATTGTCGCGCCAAGGATATAATAGTTCGACTTTGATACCATGCTCGGCGAAGGCATCGCACATCTGCAGGACTTGGTAAGTGTTTGCTTTTTCAGATGGAATACGCGATGTGGATAGGTAGAATAACCTCATTTGGTTTCCCCGCAGGAGATTTCCCTTTTCTGCCGACGCGACAGAATTCAAGCAGGCTCTTAGGCCTTCCCCTGTAGCTTTTCAAACAACCAAACCAACTTGCTCATCAATGCGTCGATGTCATGTGCAGATTGAACAATTGCCCGCAGCGCTTGTCCCATCTGCTCGCGTTCGACCGCAGGCATAGCTAGAACCTTGGCCAACCGGTCTGCCAGTGCGATCGTGTTCCCTGGTTCATACATGAGCAAACCAGCGTAGCCACCCAATGTGGGCGCTAAATCTGGCAGGGAGATGATGGGGACAAGTGCGCAAGCCATTGCTTCCAAAATGGCCTTGTCCATGCCCGTTTGAGACGCACTGACAAACACCTCTGCCTGCTGATATACAGATACGATTTGCGAGTGAGGAATCGCACTCTCAAAGCGCACACATCCTGATAGGTTTCGCGAGACAACCAGGCGCTCCAGCTCTTGAAGGTAAGACTGGTGTTCCACAGTTGGCGCATCTCCAACCAAGCGCAAGCGAAAGGGTTTCGCATGCCCCTGTTGCATCAGTTGGGCGATGGCCTCGATAATAACCTCGTAGTGCTTGGCTGGGGAAATGCGCCCAGCTGACAGGAAGGTAAAAGGATGATCGGAGCGTCGATCAGATGATCGAGGCTGAAATCGCTCAGTGTCGATACCATGTCCTACGACACGGATCTTGCCGCTCTTCAATCGGCAACTGCCCCGTGAGGCGGTGACGATGCAATCTACCAGCTTCTCGGCCACGCGCAGTTGCCAACTGACATAAGTGTGCGTGTGCCACATCACCAACGGCAACCGCTTTAGCTTCGCATACGGCGCTGCCATAATGGCAAACTTGGGATACATATGGGTAAAGATACCATCCACTGGCTCCTTGCATGTCAGGTGCCGCATGACGCGGTGAAAGTTGCGCAGGGCGTGGAAGACGGTCTCACCCTTGCTATAGTCGCGTCCAACCTCGTATACCGTGACATTTTCTGGCAAAGGCTCTTGCCTGGCGCGTGGTGTAATCACCCACAGCCATTCAACCTGTCTTGCCAGGGCCGTAATCCAACCAATAATGAACCCATGCACTGGGTCGGACGAATCAACCCGAGGAGTGATCATCACCAGTTTCATTCCCAATGTCACCCCTGGCTCGCAAGATCGACCCATCCCTGCACCAACTCGCCCACGGCTCGCCCATATGCATACTTTTCCAGTACGTACTGCTTTCCTTTTAGACCCATTTCCCTGGCCTCACTTGGGTGATCCAGCAGCCAGATCAACCGATCAACAAACGTCGATAAATCATCGACCTCGACGATGAACCCCGTCTCTCCATCGAGAATCACATCGTCGGCACCGCTGACCAGAGTGCTCACACAAGGCACGCCGGCGGCGTATGCTTCCAGTTGAACGCGGGCCAACCCTTCGTAGTATGAAGGCAAGATTAGAACGGCCGCCCGCCGAAACAGATCGCCAATATGTCGGTGTGGGACCTTGCCCAGTAGGTGCACTTGATCGCCTAATCGGCATCTTTTCACCTCTCGCTCGAACCACTCCCGCTCAGGGCCATCGCCAGCAATGACAAAACCAACTCGAGGCCGCTGCGTGCAAATCTCCCTCATGATATCTACCAGAAAGGGGATGTTCTTCTGCCAGATGAGGCTGCCTATGTATAAAACATATTGCTGGTGATCGCCTGGAAGGTGGCATTGCTCAGAATCGCTTCGTGATTCGGACTCAAAGTCACTGCTAGCAAAAGAAGATGGTATGATTACCACGCGGATCTTTTTGTCCTCGATTCCTAGCCGCTCGCTGATTTCCCGTTTGAGCCACGAAGAAGGAACTCGTATTTTGTCCGCTCGCCCGTAGCAAAATTGAGCCAAACGGATGCGCAAACGGTTGATGACCGCATGTTCTTTAACCCAGTAAGGTGACGCGATCCCGAAATGTGTCTGCACCTCGAACTTGGCCTTGAATCGCTTGCTCAAAAACAACCCCAGGACAGCATCTTCAAAGGGCGATTGGCTGGAAACAACATCGGGTCGTAGATGCTTCGGTAGGCGGGTCGCCTGAAGCCAGCCAGAGAGCAGAAACAGATGTGGATTGGGCGCATAGGCAGGCACAAACCACAAGTTCTCTGCTGCCTTTCTTGCTCCTCCCACCCTCCGCGGTGTGTAACTGATCAGAGTCAGAGTGCTACCAGGGGCCAGTTCATCCAGACAACGAGCGTAGTCGGTCATTCGCGTTTTGGTGTCATTGGCCGTTGGTGCATCTGCAAAAACTGTCGAATCATAACCTAGCAAGAGCACATTCATACTGCTTCAAGCACTCGCTCTGTATCCTTGGCCATTCGCTCTAACGAAAATCGTTTCACGGCGTATCTGGCGTTAGCCGCCAGTCGGTGGCGCAAGGCCAGATCGGTCTGCAGCCGCTGCAACGCAGCCACCAGCTCATCGGGAGAATCGGGCGGGATCAGCAGGCCCGTCTCTCCATCCCGCACGATCTCCGGCGTGCCCCCCACCTTGGTCGCCACGATCGGCACGCCCAGATGCGCCGCTTCCAGGAGGATGTGGGGCAGTCCTTCATATGTTGAGTTAAGAATCACCACGTCGGCATATCGTTTCAACAGTTCCACGACCTGCTCTTGGGACAGCCGCCCGGTCATGACAACCCGATCGGTCAGCGCCAGTTCCTCTATCAACCTTCGCAGGGATTGTTCCTGCGGCCCATCACCGACGATGACTAACTTAGCTTCGTCCATCTTCGCGGCTACCGCGATGATGCCTGAAATACGCTTGTGGGGCACCAGTCGCCCGACCGTGAGCAAGCGGAAGCCTGTCTTGAAGCCCTCTGGCAGGGGAAACTTGCCGTCGCCCACTGCCGGCTCCGAGATCGCATTGTACACAACCCGAATCTGCTTCCCAGGCACTCCCCACCCCTCGACGATCCGCGCCAGGTAGCAACTGGGGGCGATCACTGCCTGCGCACACCTCGCCGCTGCATGCAACATCATCCTGGAGAGACCAATACGGAAGCTGTGTGCTTCTTGGAACTCGTCCAGGTTCAGCTTTGTCCAACCTCGGTTGTGCGCGATCTCCCAAGCCCCGTCACCCACCACCTTGACCACCATCGGCTTGCCCGTCAAGCGAGCGGCCAGCGTAGAGGGCAAGCCGAGCCCGTTCACGAACACCACGTCGCACACCCGGGCCTCGCGCAGAACCGTGACGAAAGCGCGCCACGACTCGACGAGGAAGTTGGCGTATCTCACTGCGCGGGCGCGGTGGAAACGCACCAGGCGGTAGGGCGGATCAGCAATCGGGCACGCGCTGCCGCGATCCTGCGGCGCAACGACGGTCACCGCGTGCCTCCGGGCGGCCAGCGCCTCGGCGATGCGCGGCACGTAGGTCGCCGGTCCGCCGATCTCGGGGGGAAAAATCCCGGCCGCGATCAAAATCCTCACCGCACTGGCACCCTCATGGCGATCCCTCCGGCCATTCTATTGCATATCCCGTCCCCTCTGCCCGTACCTGTGGGAGCGACGCGGCCTGGGAAGGCTTCTCGATGGCCACACCTTCCTCCAGGCAGGTGAGACGGAATATCTCCATCGCCTCGCCTCTGCTGTTGGCCCTGACCGCCATGTAGCCTCGGTCGCGCACCTGCGCTAGTGCCTCCCGCGCCGCCTGGCGCAGCTGCCGGTAGACCCGCAGCGAGTATTGTACGTATTCCGACGTCAGCCGGGCCTTGACGGCCAGACCCTGGGGCGTGACGAAATACTTGAGTCGGCGGCGCTCCATCTTCGTCGCTTTGACGTACCCCTTGCGGATCAAGCGCTTGACGTACCAGTTGACGCTGCCCACCGCCACCCCCAGTTGGGCAGCCAGGCTGGCCTGCGTCGTCTCTGGGTTTTGCTCCAGGGCTTCCAGGATGCGTAGCTCGCGTTCTATCTCGGACATAGCTTGTTTGGGGGCATGGCTTAAAATTCAGCGACTGAATTTTACCCTTGCTTTGGAATGGTGTCAAATGGAAAATGTACAGGAAAAGAGGCGGAAGGGGACCCTTCCGCCTCGGCAATGTTCTCCTTCTGAGGGCTGCTTACACTGGCTTGCGGGCGCTGATCCTGGCGCTGAAGACGGCGTAGGCAGAGGCCTCGGCTAGGTCGATGTATTCGAATTCATCTATTTGTTTCGACAAAAGGCCCCGGCCTTGCCCTATCCTGTATCCGTCCGCTCCAGCGTGATCACGCGGTAGCTCTCGGCATAGGCGATGCCCTTCTCCTTGCCCGTCTCGGCGGCCCATTCCTCGATCATCTCTGTGGGGTCCCAATCTCCCATCTGGCTGGTGTGCTGCCTGAGCGCGGCGATCTTTTGCCCGATCGTCTCCGTGATGTCGATCCACGTGCTAGGCTTGTCGTTGCCGTGGACGTACACCTGGCGCACACGATGTGGGGGACCAGCCTCGGGCCAAAGCAGCGGCATCGCGCTTGCGGGCGCCACCGCGTCGAGGGCAGCCTGCGCCGCCGCGCGGTGATCGGGGTGGTTGATGTACCCGTCGCCGTGGAACAGCCTGGTTGGGTCCCAGGTGATCACGACCTCCGGCTTGTGGCGGCGGATGGTGCGCACCAGATCGCGCCGTAGCTCCAGCGTGGGCTCCAATTCTCCGTCGGCGTAGCCCAGGAACATGACCTCGCTCACGCTCAGCGTCTTGCAGGCAGCGCGCTGCTCGGCGCGGCGGACCTGGGCGACCTCTTCCCGCGTGATGCCCGGTTCGTGGGACCCGGCGTTCCCATCGGTGCAGACCACGTAGATTACGCGGCAGCCGTCTTTCGTCCACAGGGCCACTGTGCCCGCCACAGTGAACTCGGCGTCATCGGGGTGGGCCATGATGACCATGGCGGATGCGGGCACGTTGGATTCTTCCATAGCAGTTTCTTCTTCGGGCCAGATCGTCACCCGCAGCACGGTGCGCCGGTGCCGCAGCACTCCCCATCGCCCGGCTCAGGGCCCGGCCCACAGGTGGGTTCCTTCCTGCCGGTGAGCGCCGCATAAATCATCGCCGCAGCGCAGCCCACGCCGCTATCGACGCTGATCGCCCCGGTGGGGCAGTTCTGCTGGCAGGCGCCACATTCCATGCATGCCTCGTGGCGGACGAGTTGAACGGCTCTACCGTTGGGCGCAAACACGCCGTGCGGGCAGACGGCGATGCACATCCCGCAGTTGATACACAGCGCGGGGTTGTACTCGAGGGTGTTGATATCTGCACGAATAGCATCGGTAGCCATTGTCCTATCTCCTAACCGAGAAGTCTGAGCAGCGTGACGGCGACGATCAGGAGGATCCCTCCTCCGAACGTCCAGGCCATCACGGGGATGTAGGTGAGCATCTCGCGGCGCACGCCGCTCTTGGAGGTGAACGTCGTCGAGCCGGTGAAATTCAGCGCGAGAAACGCGGTAACCGGGGGCAGCCCCAGCAGGTACGCCAGCGCCCCGCCGGCCCGCAGCCACCACACTGTGTCTGGCCTGCCAAGGAAGGCCGCCAGCGCGAAGGGAAGCGCCGCCAGCCCGCCCAAGATAAGTCCTTTGCTGCTGAAATCGCGCGTCGGAATCCAGGGCAACAGCAGAGGGAACAACACCACCCCGGCCGCCGCCGCGGCGACGGCACCCGCCGCTGCCAACGGCCCGACGATCAGGAGTGACGCAACCGTCGCGATCAACAGCGGCACGAAGATGCCGACCAGTTCAATCGGGATCAGCACCGTGCGATCTCGCAGGGCAAAGCGCACCCGGCGCATCTCCGGCGTGGCCTCGCCGGCCTTGAGGTATTCCGGCAGGTCCGCCGCCCGCACCGGGCCGTACTCGACCTTGAATCCGGTGCGCTTCTTAACCTCGTGGGCGGCGACGCCGGTCGCGCCCAGTTGCGGCAGGATTAGCCGGCGATGGTTGACGACCTCGCCGAGCCCTGTCGCCTCGACCCGCTGCACCAGCTCGTCGGTGCCGAAGGTGCCCTTCCCGGCGGCGCACCAGACGTTGATGCCGTAGGTGTTCAACACCAGGATGTACCCGTCGATGCCGGCCAGCACCGACCGCAGCGCGTCAAAGCTGAGGGTGTAGTTGGCGGTGACAAACACGGGCGATTCGGGGGTGGGGTTGCCCAGGGCGTACAGCCCTGGCTCGACCCGGTGTTCGTTCCGCTTGTAGCCCCAGCGCGCCAGGAAGTGATCCCACCGGTCCGCCCGGGTGATGGTGCTGGTGGCGGTGCGGATGGTCGAGGACTCTGTATTCTCCAGAGTCCATGCGGCTTCTGTCAGCGGCCCACAGCAGGACGCGCAGCCCTGTGCCCTTTCACTCATACGCCCATTTCCTCACTCACATAGTGGTATTTAAATGCCTCTATACATCAAGGCAAAAGAGTGGTCACACCTCACAGATCTCGCTCGCGTCCAGCTTGGCGAAGAGCTTGCCGCAGCACTCGATCACGTTATCCCGGTCGATGGCGTAGAAGACCTGCTTGCCCTCCTTGCGACTGGTCACCAGGCCGAACTGCTTGAGGATGCTCAGATGGTGGGAGATGGTGGGTTGGGACATGTCGAAGGCGGCCACGATGTCGCTGACGCACATCTCGCCCCCTTGCAGCATCTCCAGGATCTTTTGCCGCGTCTCGTCGGCCAGGGCCTTGCAGAATTCCACGCAGTTGACCATAGGTGCTCGCTTCGCTCAATACATAGAGAGATTTCTATACGTCGATATAATACCACAGTCTTGGAGGCGTGTCAAGCGCTTAATAATTGACAAATACACTCAACTGTTGTATAATCGCCGCAGGTGGGAGGACAGGATGATGCGCATCTCGACACGCGGCAGATATGCACTGCGGGCCATGGTCGATCTGGCGCTGCATGCCGGTGGAGAGCCAGTCCTGCGGCAGGAGATTGCTGGACGGCAGGACATCTCCGCCGATTACGTGGCCCAACTGTTTCGCAAGCTGCACGCAGCAGGGCTGGTGGAGGGCGTGAAGGGGCCCGGCGGTGGCTACCTGCTGGCCCGCGACCCCGCTGTGATCACTGCATTGGACGTGGTGCAAGCGGTGGAAGGGCCGATTGCAGTGGTGCATTGTGTTGACCCTGAAGACGATGATCCCTGCAACCGCGTGGATCGCTGCGTGACCCGCCTGCTCTGGAAGCGGCTGTCGGCGGTGATGACCGGATTTCTGGACTCGGTCACGCTGCAGGATCTATGCGATGAGGCACGGCAGCTTCTCTTGCCCTCTCCACCGAACGTGGGGGAAGGAGCGGGAGACGAACCCTCGTGTACGTAGCACTCAATCACCCAGCCGACTAACAAACTAACCAACCAACTAAACCCATCAAAAGGAGTGCTACACATGGCAAGGATATACAGTGACATCACGAAAACTATCGGCAACACGCCGCTGGTTCGATTGAACCGGGTGACAGAAGGTTCGCAGGCCACGGTAGTGGCCAAGCTGGAGACCTTCAACCCCTTGAGCAGCGTCAAAGACCGCATCGGCGTGAATATGATCGACGCTGCGGAACAGGTGGGGCTGATCAAGACAGACACGATCATCGTGGAGCCGACGAGCGGCAACACAGGGATAGGACTTGCCTTCACCTGCGCGGCGCGCGGCTACCGCCTCATCTTGACCATGCCCGATACGATGAGCGTCGAGCGTCGCCGCCTGCTGCAGGCGCTGGGGGCGGAGCTGATCCTGACACCTGGCGCGGAGGGGATGAAAGGCGCGGTGCGCAAGGCCGAGGAGTTGGCAGCGCAGGACTCGCGCGTCTTCATCCCGCAGCAGTTCAAGAACCCAGCCAACCCGGCGATCCACCGGCGCACGACGGCGGAGGAAATCTGGAGCGATACCGACGGCGCGGTGGACATGGTCGTGGCGGGCGTGGGCACCGGCGGCACCATCACCGGCATCGCCGAGGCGCTCAAACCGCGCAGGCCCGGCTTCCAGGCCGTCGCCGTCGAACCGGAGGGCTCGCCCGTTCTCTCCGGCGGCCAGCCCGGCCCGCACAAGATCCAGGGCATCGGCGCGGGTTTCGTCCCCGATGTGCTGCGCCTGGACCTGGTGGACGAGATCATCCAGGTGGCGAACGAGGATGCCTGGGAGATGACCCGCCGTCTGGCGCGGGAAGAGGGCATTCTTGCGGGCATCTCCTCCGGGGCGAATGTGCATGCGGCGCTGCAGGTCGCTGCCAGGCCGGGGAACGCGGGCAAGCTCGTCGTCGTCATCCTCCCCGATACGGGGGAGCGCTACTTGAGCACGGGGGTGTTCGACAATGCTTAACCGAATCCGCGAAGATATCCAGACCGTCTTTGCCGAAGACCCGGCGGCCCGGACGATGTGGGAGGTGCTGACGTGCTACCCTGGCCTGCACGCCATCTGGCTGCACCGGGCGGCCCACTTTCTGTGGCGATACAGGCTTCTCTTCTTCGGACGGCTTCTCTCCCATTCCAACCGCTGGCTGACGGGGATCGAGATCCACCCCGGGGCTCGTATCGGGCGGCGTCTCTTCATCGACCACGGCATGGGCGTCGTCATCGGCGAGACGGCCGAGATCGGCGACGACGTGCTGATGTACCAGGGGGTCGTGCTGGGCGGCACCAGCCTGGAAAAGACCAAGCGCCATCCCACCATCGGCAACAACGTCGTCATCGGCACCGGGGCGACGATCCTGGGGCCGATCATTGTGGGCGATGGGGCCAAGATCGGGGCGGGCTCGGTGGTGATCAAGCCGGTGCCGCCGGGAGCCACCATCGTCGGCGTGCCGGGCCGCGTCGCGGGCGCCGAGCGCGAAAAGAAATCCGGCGCAGATCTAGAGCACGGCAAGCTGCCCGACCCCGTACTGCGGACGCTCAGCGAGACGCTGGATCGGCAAAGCCTCTTGGAGGAGCGCGTGCACGAACTGGAGCAAGTGCTCTCGCGGCTTGAACTCCCGGCATCGCCAGCACGCATGCGCGAGTTGTCGCCTGCGTGCGAGGCTATCATCCGCGAAGCGCTGAAGGAAGTCATCGAGCCAGAGGTGGGCATCAACATCGCAGACCTGGGGTTGATCCGGGAGATCAGAATGAACGGCCAGGGGGTAGAGGTGCGTATGGCGCTGATCCATCCTCAGTGTTCCCAGGCGGGCTACCTCGTCGAACAGGTTCGCCGCAAGGTCAAGGGCGTGATCGGCGACGAGCCGGTCGAGGTCGTGCTCCTGGACGAGGCCTGGGATTGTGGCGAGGCGGCCTCGCGCTTGGCCGTGGGAGAGCGAGCATGAGACGCATCTACATGGATCACAACGCGACGACGCCGCTGCGGGAGGAAGTGCTGGAGGCGATGCTGCCGTACCTGCGGGAGCAGTTCGGCAACGCGTCGAGCCTGCACCACTTTGGCATCCAGGCCCGCAGGGCGGTCGAGCGGGCGCGGGAGACTGTAGCGGCGGCGCTGGGGGCGCAGCCGCGCGAGGTCGTCTTCACCGGCTGCGGGACGGAGTCGGACAATCAGGCCATCAAGGGAGCGGCGTTTGCCAGCCGGGACAGGGGCGATCACATCGTCACCTCGCGCGTCGAGCACAAGGCGGTCCTGCAGACGTGCCAGTACCTCGAAAAGCACGGCTTCCGCGTCACCTACCTCCCGGTGGATGAATACGGCGTGGTGAGCCCTGACGACGTGGCGCAGGCCATCACTGCCGAGACGAGCCTCGTCAGCGTGATGTTCGCCAACAACGAAGTGGGCACAATCCAGCCCATCGCCGAGATCGCACGAGCCTGCCGGGAGCGGGGCGTTCTTTTCCACACCGACGCAGTCCAGGCAGTGGGCAAGCTGCTGGTGGATGTGAAGGATTTGGGCATCGACCTGCTCTCGCTGTCGGTGCACAAGTTCTACGGCTCCAGGGGGTCCGGCGCGCTTTACATGCGCAAGGGCGTGCGGATCGACCCGCTATTGCATGGCGGGCCTTTCTCGCGCCGCCGTCGCACCAGACAGGGCCGCTCCTGGCCAACTGGCGGGCGGAGCTGGCGATCTTTCAGGTCAGGCGCGGCCTGTGGAGCGGATCGCCAATCCGCTCCACGGCGCAGAGGGCCGGCCCACTCGTCAGCCCCCAGGTCCGGGGCAGCGCCGTAGGGCCGTGTTTCGCCGTCGATATCCACCGAAACCCCCGCTGCCATCCCCGCGTCCACTGCTGCAGACCCGGCGGCGAGGTGGTAGTCACTCCGGGCCGGGTCCACGAACGCCGGGTCGCCCCAGAGGTTGAGCACGCCGATGTCGATTGTGCCATCTCCTGCCCGGTCGATGCCTTCGCCCATACACCGCTGCCCCACAGCGTGGCCTCCAGCGTGACTGTGCTGCCCTCCGTCACATAGAGACCTGTCTCGTGGCCGACCAGAATGGTGTTGGTCAGCCACACCGTGCTGCGAGGGAGTCCCCCGTAGTAATCGGCGACGTAGACGCCGGTGCCATCGCCACCGGTGTTGCGGGCGATGGTGGTGTGCAGCAGACGGACCGAGGACCCTTCAATGTACACTCCACTGCCCTCGATCTCGGCTTGATTGTCGGCGACGACGTTGTTGGTAAGCGTGGCGGCGCTGTGGTGCAGATATAGCCCGCCGCCCTTATCGGCGGTGTTGGCGCTGATGGTGTTGCCGCTCAGCGCGGCGCGACTCGAGTCCAGGTACACTCCCCCACCACCGTGCCACCCGGCGACGTTGGCGACGATAGCGTTGCCCTGGAGCACAGCGTCGCTGTGGTAGAGAGAGACACCGCCGCCGCCAACAGCAGTGTTAGAGACCACGGTATTCCCTTTGAGCGTGGCAGCGCTGTAGTGCAGATGCACCCCACCACCGTATTCGGAAGAGCCGTTAGAGACGATGATATTCCCATCGAGCGTGCCGTCGCTTTCGTAGAGGAAAAACCCTCCGCCGCCGTTGCCGGCGTTATTGCCGAACACGCGGTTCCCTTTGAAGGTAGGAGAGGCGCCGACCGCGTATACCCCGCCGCCAACGCTGTATGTATTCTCCCACATGCTCACAAAGCCACCTGGCTCGCGTGCATCACCACCGGTGATGTTCAACCCCTCGACGGTCGGCTTGATATCGCCGGTGATGAACAACACGCGCCCCTGCCCGCGCGCGTCCAGCGTCGTGGGATAGCTAAGCACGTTCCGCTGCGTAAACTCGGTGTTCCACCCACCCTGGATCGTGAGCGTTTTGCTGAGGTGTACGATCTGAAAGGTGTCGTACCTGTCCGTCACATCCATGCAGGTTCCGGCCACCTTGACCACGTCGGTCGGGTGGGTGCTGGCGTCCACTGCCGCCTGGACGGTGTAATACGCGACCGGGCTGTCGTTGAGCCGGGCGTGGCAGTTGTGCAGCAACGTGTGAGCGTGGGCAGCGTTGCTCGTCTCGGTGGCGGTGACTTGGACAGCGTTCTGCATCCGCTGGCCCACCTGCACCGGCTGGGTCGTCGTCACCCAGGCAACCAGCGTGATGTGGACACCATCGCCCGGCGCCAGCGTGCCCAGATCGCAGAGGACCTCGCCGCCCCAGCCTGCACCGGCCGTGCAGCGGCCTCTGGTCGTGGTGGCGGCGATCGCCTGCTGCGGGCCCGGCAGAGTGTCGGTAAGCCAGACCTGGGTCGCCGGGTTAGCGCCGCCGCTGTAGACAAAGAGGCTATAGGTAATGGTCTGCCCCGGACTGAGGATCGGCGGCCAGGCAGTCTGATGTAGGTATAGACTGGTCCCCGGTTGCTCGTCGGCGCCGACATCCACGCCGAACTCCGCTGGGCGCGGATCGCCGTCCGCGTCCGTGAGAGCGCTGCTGGAAACCCCTGCATCAATGGCTCGTGATCCCGCGCCGATATGGTAGTCGCCGTTCGCCGGATCGACGAAGCTGGGATCGCCCCAGACGTTGACCGCGCCAACCTTGACCGTACCATCGCCTGTCCAGTCGATGCGATTCGCCCACGCGCCGCTGCCCCACAGCGTGGCCTCCAGCGTGGCCGTGTTGCCCTCCGTCACGACGAGACCTATCTCGTGGCCGACCAGGATAGTGTTGGTCAGGACCACGGTGCCGGGCGATCCCCAGGATCCGGTCGTGGTGACGTAAACCCCGCTGCCGCCAGCGCCTGTGGCGAGCCCGGTCGAGCCATTCCGAGCGATGGTGGTGTGCAGCAGACGAGGCGAGGCCTGTGTGATGTACAACCCGCTGCCCGCCCTGGCGGCCCGATTGTCGGCGACGACGTTGTTGGCCAACGTGGCGTCACTGTACGACAGATGAATCCCCCCGCCGTCATCCGCTGCGTTAGAGGCGACGATATTGCCGTTCAGCACAGCTCCGTTGCCGGTCACGTACAACCCGCCACCCTCAATAGCGGTATTGGCGGAGACGACGTTCCGCACCAGAGCGGCGGCAGAGTTCAAGTAGATTCCACCGCCTGCGCCTCTGGCGGTATTGGCGACGATGATATTGCCCCTCAGCCTGGCTTCGCTGTGGCCCAGATACACCCCCCCGCCACTGCCAGCGGCGTTATCCTGAACCGTATTGCCGTCGAGCACGGCAACGCCTCCCGTCAAGTACACCCCACCCCCCTTTGGTGCGGCGTTGGCCGAGATGGTGTTACCAGTAAGCCTGACGTCACTATTGACAGAACATAGCCCGCCGCCGCCCCTCTTGTCGATCTCGTCGTCGGTACCGCTCGCGACGTTGTCGCTGACGGTGTTACCGGTGAGTGTGACGTCGCTTTCGTACAGGAATAGCCCGCCGCCGCACGCTGCGGTGTTGCCGAAGATGTGATTATCCCTGAACGTGGCAGCGGCGGCAACGACGTATGCCCCACCCCCGACGTCGTGAGTGTGCCATCGCGGTTCAGTGAACCCGCCCAGCCCGGTCGCATCCCCGCCGGTGAGGCGCAGTCCCTCGATGGTGGGGCTAACGTGACCACGGATGTAGAGCACGCGCCCTTGTCCAAGCGCGTCCAGCGTCGTGGGGTAGTCGAGCGCGCTCCGCTGCGTGAAGGAGATGTTCCACCCGCCTTGAATGGTGAGCGTCTTGCCGAGATAGACCACCTGACGCACTCCGGCCCGGGAGGTCACGCCTGTGCAGTACCCCGCTACCTTGACCACGTCGGCCGAGCGGGTACTGGCGTCTACCGCAGCCTGGATGGTCGGATACTCAGCAGGGCTGTCATTGAGTCGAACGTGACAATTGTGCAAGATGATATCGAGATGTGCAGCATTGGTCGTCTCAGCAGCCGTGACCACGACAGAGTTGGATGCCGGGCGGGAAATCTCAACCGATGGATTCGCCATCACCTGGGCGATGAGGGTGACGTGGGCGGACTGGCCGGGCGCCATCGCGCCCAGATCGCAGGCCGCGCCGCCGCCCCACCCGGCGACCAGGGTACAATGGCCCCGGTCCGTCGCAATGTCTGCTGCCTGTTGGAAGGCGGGAAGGGTATCGGTGAGCCGCACATGGGTTACGGCGGCGGCCCCGGCATTGGTGATCATCAGGCTGTAGGTGACGGTCTGGCCAGGGGTGGAGACGAGAGGCTGGGCATCCTGGTACAGGCGCAGGCTGGGGCCCGGCCGTTCGTCGGCACCGATGTCAAAGCCGGACCCTGCCGGGCGCGGGTCGCCGTCTACATCGGCCGGGATGCCGCTGTCGATGCCTGCATCGGCGGCCGGCGACGCTGCGCCGATGTGGTAATCGCCGTTCGCCGGATCGACAAAGGCCGGGTCGCGCCACAGGTTTACCGTGCCGGTGACGATCTCTCCTGCCCCCAGCCAGTCGCTTCCGTTGGCCCAATCGCTGCCGCCCCACAGTGTGCCTTCCAGCGCGACTTCGCTGCCCCTGGCGACGGTGATTCCTATCGTGTGCTCGACCAAGATCGTGTTGATCATGTCCACCGTGCTGTAGTCTGACCAGTCGTTGGTGATGCAGACGCCGCTGCCTTCGCCGCCGGCGCCCGTGGCGAGCCCGGTCGAGCCATTCCGAGCAATGGTGGTGTGCAGCAAGCGGGCCGAGGAGCAAACGATGTGCAGCCCGCTGCCCGCGGCTCCGGCGCGGTTGTCGGCGACGACGTTGCTGCTCGCCACTACGTCACTGCCATACACGTACAGCCCGCCGCCGGCCTGACTGGCAGTGTTGCGTCTAATGGTGTTGCCATTGAGCGTCGCGCCGCTGCCCTCCAGACATAGTCCACCACCCCGCCCATTCCACTCGTTGGTGCCTGCTGCAACGTTGTCGATCATGGTGTTTCGCTCAAAGGCAACGACGCTTCTCTTCGCACGCATCCCGCCGCCATCCATTGCAGCGTTGGCGGTGATGGTATTTCTGTCGAGCGTGGCCTCGCTTTCTTCCAGGTATAGCCCGCCGCCGTCGTATTTCGCGATGTTCGTCACGACGGCGTTGGCACTGAGCGTGGCGCCGCTTCTGTACAGGTACAGCCCGCCGCCATACTGCGAGGTGTTGTCGGAGACGGTGTTGTTGTGGAGTGTGGCGTTGCTGTCGCTCAAGTGTAGTCCCCCACCCCGCCAGTTGGCGGTATTGGCTATGATGGCGTTGTCGCTGAGTGAGGCGTAGCTGTAGTCCATACATAGCCCACCGCCGCTGTACCCAGCGGTGTTGGCGGTGATGGTATTGTCGCTGAGCGTGGCGTCACTTCTCGAAAGGTACACGCCGCCGCCGCACTCCGCAGTATTGCCGAACACATAGTTGTCTATGAACGTAAGCGTGGCGGTGGTGGCGTACACTCCACCGCCAGCATCGGTCCAGCTCGGGAAGCTGCTGCCCAGCCCTTGCGCGTCGCCGCCGGTGATACGCAACCCCTCGATCGTGACGGTCGCGCCCGTGATGTACAGCACTCGGCCTTGCCCCCGAGCGTCCAGCGTGGTGGGGTTGGCCCCGGGATCGGGCACTGTCCAGTTGGCAATAGTGTAACCGCCCTTGATAGCGATGCTCTTTTCGAGGTAGACCACTTGGGTAATGACGCCGGAGGTCGAATCGTCCCTGCAGAGATGGGTATTCACACTGGTGTAGGTGCCAGCGGCCACCTTGACCACATCGCCATCACGGGCAGCGTCCGCTGCGCCCTGCACAGTGGTGTGACAGGGTGTCGGCACATCCGTGCAGTCGAGGGCCACGTAGTGCACGCTTCCTGCGGCTGTGACCTGCTCGGGCACTAAGAGGAACAGGATCAGCGTAGCGGCCATGCCACTCAGCAAGGCAGAGATGACTAGAATTCTTCTGCGTTCCATATCACCTTCCTGCTCTTCCCCTGAGTACTTCAATTGATACCAGTTGCAGTATACCACAGAGAGGTTACCGTGGGTTCACTACAGGGTTACTGCAAAGTTACCGTCTCGCGACGCTTGGCACCGCGCTTGACAAAGCAGCACTTTGCGCTAAAATACCGCCGCCACCAGAGGTGGTGCTGCCTACGGGCGGGTCTGCCCCGCCCGTTGGTTGCGTCTGGTCGAGCCGCCGTCGGGAAACGACGTTGGGGAGGTAGCAAGTGAATCAACAGGCACAAAAGATCGAACTGACAGCCAAAAAACGCACAGTGACGGGCAAGCAGGTGAGGCAATTGCGCCGACAGGGATGGGTGCCGGGCGTGATGTACGGTCACGGTTACGACTCGGTAGCGCTACAGTTTGAGGCACACAATTTGACCCGGTTGCTTTCGCGCGTCGGTAGCAGCCAGCTTATCGGGATCAGCGTCGAGGGCACAAAGAAACCAGAGATGGCTCTCGTGCGCGATGTGCAGCGCGATCCCATCCATGGGGATCCGCTGCACGTGGACTTTTACCGGGTGCAGATGACCGAGCGATTGCGGGCCGAGATCCCCCTGGTGATGGAAGGTGCATCACCGGTGGTGGCGCAGAACGAGGGCATGCTCCTGCAGGGCCTCTCTGCCGTCGAGGTCGAATGTCTCCCGGCCGATCTGGTGGACGCCATCGCGGTCGATCTGACCGATCTCGTGGAACTCGACCAGGCGATCCACGTGCGCGACCTGGCCATTCCCGCCGGTATCGAGGTCCTCACCGACCCGAACGAGATGATCGTGCGCGCTGTGCCACTGGCGGAGGAAGAGGTCATCGAAGAGATGCTGGAAGAGGAATTGGTGCCTGGCGTCGAGGAGATCGAGGTCATCACGGAAGCCGGGGAAGAGGGAGTAGAGGAAGAGGCCGAAGAGGATTAATCCCCCAGCCGGCGATCAACGGAACACACAGGGCGTTCGACGCGTTTCGGACGCCCTTTTTGCGTCCACTCAACTCCTGGACTCGCCCAGGGCCAGGTAAGAGAGGCACGTGTCTCGCAGCACGCACCGCTCGTGCTCGGGGTTGCGGGCGTGACACACGGCCCGCCCGTGCTCGATGAGGTTGAGGTGGAAGCAATAGTAGATATCGGGCGGCACGAGCGCTTCCAGCAGCTCGTGGGCCTTTTCGCGGGAGGTCTTTTCCGGGATGAGACCCAGCCGCCGGGTGACACGGTGGATGTGAGTATCCACGGGAAAGGCGGGCTTGCCCAACGCAAAGAGCAGGACGATGGCGGCGGTCTTCGGGCCGACGCCGGGAATGGACAGCAGCCACGCCCGCGCCTCTTCACCCCCCCAGTCGGCCAGAAAGTCGAGGGAGATTGCGCCCCGCTCGGCGGTGATGCGGCGCAGCGCCTCCTGGATGCGGGGGGTCTTGGTGGGAGCCAGCCCTGCCGGGCGTACCGCATCGATCAATTCCTCCAGCGGCGCGTCGCGCACCGCCTCCCAGGTGGGAAAGCGCTCCCGCAGTTGCTCGAACGCCCGGTCACGGTTGACGTCGTTGGTGTTCTGCGAGAGGATCGTGGAGACGAGGACGGCGACCGGGTCGCGCGGGTGCCAGGGATGGTCGCCGTATTCGGCCAGGAGCAGGCGGTGGAGGCGGAGGATTTTGGCGGTTTCAGGTTTCATGCGTTTTCGGTATCAGAGGGCCAATTGGCCGGGTTGTTCTGAATGTATTCGCGGACGGCGTTCAGTTCCCGTTCGTTGCGGATGATGCGGCGCGATGCACACATCGCGCGTAATAATTGCGCTGCCAGACAGGGGCGCCAAGGGTATTGCGGAGCCGGTTGATGCGCCGGGTGACGGCAGATTTGAACGCGCGCACAATGGCGCCCAATGAACGCGGTAGGACGTTGGGGGCATCGGTAGGGGCGCAGCGGCGCTGCGCCCCTACGACATCATCATCATCCACAACCCAAATGATTCCGTGGAAATGATTGGGCATCGCCACGGACACGTCCAACCGCACGTACGGGCGCAATTGGGCCGCGCGTTCCCATTCCTCGACGGCGATTTGACCGAAATCCGACACCATCATTGCCCCATTGTAACTGCTCAGCCTGAAACATAGTTCTTTAACTTGCCAAAATCGTACAAGCCAGCGACAATACGGATGTGAGCCAAGCGACACTGCCATCCTGTGAAGAGATACACGAGGCCTATCTGCAGGGCG
>Ga0315548_1000223_pt1 | contig 53183 bp, 59 predicted proteins | sample SalMarSW160110MG_2_FD_202540 | JGI IMG/M metagenome (GOLD analysis project Ga0315548, IMG submission 202540) | Salt marsh sediment microbial communities from the Plum Island Ecosystem LTER, Massachusetts, United States - Salt Marsh Sediment SW1601-110 ... | reverse complement strand
ATATGGAGAGCCAAGCAATAGCGGTAACAGGGCTATGATGACCACCAGCCCGGCTAAAATAGCCGGCTTGATCAATCTACTCCTAGCTGTTGCCGGTTCGGAGGGTATATATGTAGAGAGCTGATTATCACTCACATCTCCACCTCATGGCCGAAGAAGCCCTGGGGCCGGATTAGCATAAGAACGACAACTATGCCCACAGCAATAGCATCACCGGCAGCACCGCTTATTAACACGGGCAATGCAGAATCCAGGGTACCCAGGATAAGTCCGGCAATGAAAATACCACTGATGCTCCCTGCTCCGGCCAGGATAGCCAGTATAAGGACTTTCACCAGCATAAAGTCCCCCATAAATGGGCCTAAATTCAGGTAAGCACCTATCAGGCATCCGGCTATGGCCGCTAAGGCGCAACCGATGAAACTGGCAAGGGCAGAAACGCGGTGGACATTTATACCCTGCAGGGAGGCTCCCAACCTATCTTGAGAGATGGCCTGCATTTGCTTGCCCCACTTGGTTCGGTTTACGAACCAGATTATTATCCCCAGGAGTACGGCACCGATAGCGAAGGTCACGATTCTTTCGTAGCTAACTGACGCAGGCCCGACCTTAAGAATGCCTAAGGCAAATGGTGGCAGCGATAATATTTGGGTTCCCGCAATAATATTAACGCCGGTCTGAAGAATTACAATAACGGCAACGCATATCATTACGATACGGTTAAAGTCCCCGACGAAGGGGCGGAAACAGAACCTTTCCAGAAATAACCCAAAGGCACCTACCACCACAGCGGTAAGTATTAATGCCACCCACTGGTTAATGCCTACTGCCGATATAAGCGCAAGTCCAATATAACCACCTAGCATATAGATGGCGCCATGGGCAAAATTGGGTATCCCCAGCATGTTAAAGAGAAAGGCAAAGCCCAGCGCTACCACTATGTACATGGATGACAGTATCAGCAGATTGGTTACCGTTGCTACTACAAGTGCCATGTAACTCTTACTATAGCCGGTGTTTCATCAAGCAATAGACAAAACCTTACCGGGGGGGAATAATCCCCCCCCGGTCTAAGAGCAGGAAAAACAGTGGTCTTAGGGTATATAGCCGAGATCTATCCAGCCAGCAGTTGTCTCAACGCCATTCTTTAATATCTGCACTGACTGCGGTGAAGCCACGACGTGCTTAATGCCGAAGGTTTGCTCACCGCATATCTTGGCCGGTCCCCAAATGGTTTCCACTTCATCCATCGACTCTAGCTTTTCTTTTACCACCGTTGGGTCAAGGCTCTGGGCGGCCTCGATGCCCTCTTTTATAATCCACAGGCAATTGGGGGCCGTCATTTCCAATTGGTAATCAGCTCCATATTTGGCTACAACCCTGTCGATTATTTCTTTGGCCACAGGCGGCATATCCGGATCACCGGGGGTAAGGGCAATTGTGGCTACATCTTTCAAAGCTTCCTCGCCAGTAATGGTCTCAATTTGACTTATGCGCGCTGGCAGAGAGCCAATATAGGGCTTGTAGTTACCCAGCTCTCGCAGACTTTTAACGGTGGCACCAATGTGTGGGACAAGACCATTTTGCATAAAGACGGCATCCGCTTCTTCAATGGCGTTTAGTTTTGCCGCGAAAGCGCTGAATTCCTGTGTTTCGTTGGGGTAGAGGACTGGATCACCAACCAAAGATATCCCCTCAGCCGCCAGTAACTTTGTGTCAATTGGTACCATAACTGCCGGTGAGCCATCATCCGGGCTGAAAAAAGACACCTTTTTAACATCAGGATAGGTCGCTTTAAGATACTTAATTGCCGCCACAGATGTCATTACGCTACCATTACCACCCAGGAAGGCATAGGGTGTACTCGCATCCACCTCTCCCGGGGTATTGACACACCAGGTAATAAAACGGAGTACTTCGTTCGGGTCACATATTGATCCCGCCGCCGCAGCGAAGAACGCAGTGGGGCCTATAATAAACTTGACTTTCTCATCAAATACCAGCTTATTGGCGGCCGCGGTGACACCGTCCATGGTACTCTTGGTATCGACGACAACAAGCTCAACCTTGTATTTATCGCCGTTAACCGAAATACCGCCCTGCTCGTTGATGATGTCCGCAGCGAATTGGGCCTGATTCATGTCGGGGACTTCACGTACCGTGAAAAAGCCAGTTATACCTAGAATCATGCCAACACGCAGAGTTTTCTCTCCGGCGGGTTGTGTTGCTGGACAGCCGATAACGGATAATGCAGCTAATATTATGACTAGCCCGACGCTGCAAATTAGTAATGATTTCTTTTTCACTATAACCTCCTATGAGTAAAAAACGATATTAAAAAATCTTTTGTATCATCCCATTCCTGTCACCTCCCCTTTCCTCTGGAGACTGTTTAATTCTGACTCGGCCTCAAGGCTCAAAGCCAGTTTTTAAACAGCTTCGCTGTCTTTAGTGCGAGGTAAATTGACTCTAACCACCCCATAATATATAATTTTTTTAATTAAAATAAAAAAATATTGAGATATCGAACTGTATGTTACTACCGTATCTTTTTTTTGTCAACACAGACTGGGCTCTTTGTCAAGCGGTTTTAAGCTCAAATAACTCAAAGTTAGAGAAATGTCACTGATATTAAAGGATAAGGTGGCTATCATAACCGGAGCCGGCCGTGGTATCGGGCGGGCATTTGCCCTAAGGTTCGCCGAGGAAGGGGCGAAATTACTATTGCCTGATATAAGTTTGGAAAGGGCTGAAAGTGTAGCCAATGAAATACAGGCCAAAGGTGGTGAGGCTGTAGCTATAAAGACCGATATCTCGGATGAAAAGGCCACCAAGAAGATGGCGGAGAAGGTCATACAGCAGTACGGTAAAGTAGATATACTCATCAATAATGCTGCCGTTTGGTATGGGCTCGAAATCACACCGTGGGACGCCTGGACGGTAAAAGAATGGGACCGAATATTTGCCGTGAATGTGAGAGGAAGCTGGCTATGCTGTAAGGCAATAGCCCCCCTGATGATAAAGCAATCTAAGGGTAAGATTATCAATATTGCCTCCGCTGTTGCCAAAGTTCCCGCAGCTCAATTTTGGTTGCCATACTCCTGTAGCAAAGGGGCGGTTTACACACTAACTCATGCCTTGGCCAGATCTTTGGGTCAATCGGGTATTAAGGTAAACGCTATTGCCCCGGGATTCACGGCTTCTGAAGCCAGTTTTGCCCAGCGTGATAGTGATAAAATATTCAGCGCTGTTATCTCAGACAGTTCAGTTCGACGCCGTGAGGAACCAGCCGACCTGGTGGGGACGGCCGTATTTTTAGCCTCAGCCGACTCGGACTTCATCACAGGGCAGGTCATCTACGTTGATGGTGGAACCGTGATGCTATAGGTAATGCATTGTGGAGGAGCGAGGGAAAAGACCCCAAAACGGTGTATTCTGTAAAGAGAGCTTTTAAGCTCGTTTTTTTGTCTCTTTCTAACGGTTAAGTAATTTCAGATATACTAAATCTGAAAGGAGGAGGGACAATATGGATCGGGTTAAAGATAAGGTGGCAATTATTACCGGCGCAGCACGTGGCCTGGGCAAAGCCCATGCACAGCTGCTGGCAAAGGAGGGAGCTAAAGTAGTAGTTACCGATCTTGATGAAATCGGTGGAAAGGAAGTGGTTGAAGGGATAAAAAAAGATGGGGGAGAAGCTATCTTTATAAAGCACGATGTTACCAGTGAAAGCGGGTGGAGCGACGTAATCCAGAAGACTCTGGCCGAGTTTGGCAAGCTTGATGTACTGGTGAATAATGCCGGGGTTATGATTCGTAAAAGTATTGAAGATACCTCATTAGAAGAATGGCAATGGGTTATGCGCGTCAATGTGGATGGTGTTTTCCTGGGCACAAAATACGCAATAGGCGCCATGAAAAAGAGCGGCGGAGGTTCAATTATCAATATATCCTCCTTTGCCGGCATTGTAGCCACTACTGATACGTCAGTATATAATGCCAGTAAAGCTGCAGTGAGACTATTTACTAAAGCAGCCGCTCTTGAATGCTCAAAGTCCTGCTATGATTACAACATCCGGGTCAACTCCATTCATCCGGGCCTTGTGTTGACGCCCATGGTGGATGCCGAGATCAAAAAGGAAGCTGAAACTACCGGACAACCATATGAAGCCGTAAGGAAGATAAGGGAGGATTGGCACCCGATCGGGCACCTGGGTACGCCGGAGGACATCGCTTATGGCGTTCTCTATCTTGCGTCCGATGAGTCTAAATTCGCTACCGGCACCGAGCTGGTAATAGACGGAGGTTTTACAGCACGGTAGTAAGGCGGAAACGCTCTTATATTTTAGCAGCAAAAAAGAGCTATTATTAAAATATTCAACAGGAGGTCTGTCATGGAAAATCAAAAGAAGTATAATGAGGAGCGCAGTAAACTACTTGACAAATTTGTTCAGACACTACCCGATTTGATGACTCCGATGGGTGCCGTATTAGATACGGTATACAAAGATGGAGCACTTAGTAACAAGGTCAAGAGGTTAATGTCGCTTGCAGTCGCACTAAAAGGCGGCACCACAAATTGTATTTTAGCTCAGACTTTGCTGGCTCTGGAGGCTGGTGCTAGTAAAGAAGAAATACTGGAAACACTGTCGGTAGTAGTGGCTATGAATGGCACATCTGGTGTTGCCGAGTCATTAAGGGTTATTAAGCTATTGGAAGAATTGGGCAAACTCTAGTTGAGCCAGCACCATAGATTGAACAATCTCGATGAACAGAGGTGGGAAACCTAGATGGTTTCAAAGGGGAAAAACAAAGAATTATTAAGGAGGTAAAAATGGTCGGAAAAATCGACATCGACAAGGCAAAGAGGAACAGAATAATGGATAAAGCTGGTAAACTCGCAAAGGAAAAAGCCGTGCAGTACGATGGCTGCGCCACGAGTACTTTCGAAGCAATATGTGAAGCGTTTAAATCTGAGGGCATAGAGTTCTTTACACCCGAAATACAGCACATTATAGCCCAGGGAATAACAGGACTCCAAGGCGGCTTAGCCATTACGGGAGTCGGTACCTGCGGAGCTGTTAACTCTGCCGCCTTTCTCATAAGTCATGTTATCGGTGTTACCCCCGAGGAGCTAGCGGAAGACGTTAATCGTAATTACGCTATAGCTATTCCTATCGTGGAATATGTAGTCGATAGGTTTGAAGAGGATTACGGCGCTATAGATTGTCTTAGATTGCGCTATAACCGCGTTCAGCGGGCTTATGACCGCCTTGACCCCGATGCCAAGATGTATGAGATGATTTTTGGTATGTATGAAAATGAAAAATGTAATGCCTGTGCGGCTTATTGTGGAGCAGAAGATGAGATGCCAGTTGCCCGGGGTGCCCGTTATGCCGCAGAGGCGATATGCGATTTATTGGGGATGGAACCAGAAGAGCGGAAAGAAGTCCCGCCACACTTCAGGGGCCTGACTATGACAGAAATAACCCCCAGGATTCAGGAACTCATCGATGAATTAAAGAGGTTGGGATTCGGACGTCCTCACGAGAAGATTTCCTACCGGGACTACTGGACGTTTAAGACGAAGGGGAAGAAGGGATTGGAAGAGAAAAGGATAGGGCAAATAAGTGCTCCGGAGGAAAAAAAATAAGAGACTTAACCTTGGGTAAAGCCTATTTTAATTCTGCCTAAAGCCTACTTTAGTATGCTTGAGAGAAACTCCAACATTTCTGGGGAAGACTATAAATAATGTAGGCTAAGAGTGCTCAACTTCTAACCTCTTCGGGTAATGGCGCTTTGAAACGCGAGTACCGGTAGTCTTGACACCGGGCTATTGATAGCGTACAGTAGAATCCAAAAGAGAGGCAAGCGGCCTCAGCCTCGTATCTAGAGGCTACGTAGAGTTCGGGTGGCCGCCGGTTCAAATCCAGCCACCCCGCTGGCCGACCTTGGCCACATCGCCAACCTCAGAATTCAGGTGCAATTCGGTGACATTATGCCGTTTAAAGGAACCATCTCCATCCCCAGACTATAGTTATGTTAACAAAAATCAGTATAGAAAATTTAATGTTAGCATAAAGAATTTAATGGAGGTGCTATCTTGGCTGATAAAAGCTACGATGCAATAGTTGTTGGAGGGGGACACCACGGGCTGATAGTAGCCTGTTACCTGCAAAGGGCGGGGCTGAAAACGGCCATAGTGGAAAGGCAGTCCAAGCTGGGCGGTTCCGTTACCAGTGAGGAAGGCCCCCTGCCCGGGTTTCTCCTCAACGAATGTGCCCACTGGACGCGCTTCTATTCCCACCCCGCCTACAGCGATTTCAACCTGAGGGAAAAGGGGCTGGAGTATATTTTCCCGGAGCAGAGCGAGGCCATGGTCTTTGACAACGACACCTGCCTGGTAGGCTACTCGGCGATGAGGGTGGTTGACCCGATTACCGGCCGAGCCGAGTTCTCCAACGAGAATACCCGGAAGTCCCTTGAACAAATTGCCCGGTTTTCAAAAAACGATGCCAGCACCGCCGAGGAGCTACTGCGGCGCTACCTGGCCAAGTGGCGAAAGGCCTTCGGCAAATACCGCTTCAGCCCGCCCACCCCCTGGGGTGAGAAGAACGAGCTGGAGAAGCTCTGCGACGACCCCAAGGACGGCATCGACCCGGTCTACCACTACATGACCTGCCAGCAGCTCGCCTACGACATCTTTGAGAGCGAAGAACTGAGGACGCTCTTCATACGGGGAGCCATGACCTCCACCGGCTGCTCACCCGACGATGTCCTCGGCCCCTATGTCTTCGTCCATACCATCGGCCTGGTCCTCTCCTGGGAGCCGGCGGCTATCGCCGTCGGCGGCAGCCAGAAGATAAGCAACGCCCTGACCCAGGCCTTCACCGAGATGGGCGGGGAGTACTTCGTCAACAGCGAGGCAACCAGGCTGGTCATCGAGGGCGACCGGGCCAGGGGAGTCCGGCTCAAGGACAGGAGCGAGATAAAAGCCAGGGAGCTAATAGTCAGCGACCTGAGCGCCGAGCAGACAATCTGCCAGCTCATCGGCGAGGACCACGTCAGCCCCAAAATCATGCGGCGGGTGAAGAACATCAGGCACGACCGGCATAACGTTATCTGGGCCAACTTCGCCGTGCACGAGCTGCCCAAGTACAAGGCCGCCTCCTTTAACCCGGACTGCGGCCTCCAGCCCAGGCTGTACATCGGGCCGAGAAACGCCGACTACATGGCCACCCGCTACGGTGCCGAAATACTGGTCAACGGCATCGCCAGCCGGCTCTTCCTGTTTACCGGCGCCGACACCATGTGGGACAAGAGCCGCGCCCCTGAGGGCAAGCACCTCATCGGGGTGGAGGAGTTCGCCGCTCCGGCCAGGCGCTTCTCGCCTAGCGAGTGGGAGCTTATCAGGAATGAGTTCGCCACCAGGATAGTCGAGCAGTGGGGAGAGTACGCACCCAACATGACCAGTGATAACGTCATCGCCAGCCGGGTGGTCACCCCCTACGATATCCAGACCCGGCATATCAATATGCCCCAGGGCTCCATCGCCGTCGGCGATATGCTCCTCTCCCAGCAGGACCGCTTCCGCCCCACCCCGGAGCTGTCCAACTACCGCACCCCGATAAAGAACTTCTATCTCTGTTCGGCGGCGGCCCACTCCGGCGTCGGCACCGGCCGGGGCAGCGGCTACTGCTGCTACCAGACGGTAGCTGATGACTTCGGCCTGAAAAAGGCAGGGGAGAAAAAATGAAAAGACTGGAAGACAAGGTAGCTATCGTAACCGGAGGGGCCAGCGGGCTGGGCAAGACCTTCTGTTTGGCCCTGGTTCAAGAGGGGGCCAGGCTGGCGGTAGCCGATATTAAGGAGAAAGAGGCCCAGCAGACCGCCGGGGAAATCCAGAAAAAAGGCGGCCAAGCAATTTCAATCAAGACCGATGTCACCTCGGAGGCGGCCACCCTGGCCATGGCTGAAGAAGCAATAAAGCAGTTCGGCAAAATAGACATACTGGTCAACAACGCGGCTATGGTCTACGGCATAACCCGGAAACCGTTTACCGAAATACCGCCGGACGAGTGGGACAAACTGATGGCGGTGAACCTGAAAGGGGCCTTCCTGTGCTCACGGGCGGTCTTCCCCCAGATGAAAAAGCAGGGGAAGGGCAAGATTATCAACCTTACCTCGGAGACGGCCTTCACCGGCTCCAGGCATATGGTCCACTATGTAACCTCTAAAGGCGGCATCATCAGCTTCACCAAAGCCCTGGCGGTGGAGGTAGGCCAGTACGGCATACGGGTCAATGCCATCGGCCCCGGCTTTACCGATTCCGAGTCAAGCCGGTCTTTAATCGATGATATCGCCAACTATGATGTCAGGTTTACCCCGCTGGGGCGTCTGGAGGTGCCGGAGGACCTGGCCGGGGCCCTCATCTTCCTGGCCAGCGACGAAAGCGACTTCATCACCGGCCAGACGATAGTAGTGGACGGGGGCCGGTACATGCATTAGGTGGAGAACCTATGGACAAGAAAAGCGTTGTAGTTATGGGGACGCTGGACACCAAGGGTGAAGAGATTCTGTTCCTGAAGCAGCAGATTGAGCGGAAACAGGGCCGCGTGATTGTTATTGACGTCAGCATGGGCGGCCAGCCCTTCTCCAAGGCCGATGTCGGCCCGGACGAAATCGCCCGTTTAGGCGGCAGTTCCATTGAGGAAATCAGGGCATCCAAGGACAGGGACTGGCTGACCCAGGTCATGGAAAGAGGGGCCATGGAGAAGGTCAGGCAGCTCTACGCCGCCGGTGAGGTCGGCGGAATTATGGCCATCGGCGGCTCCACCATGGCCCTCTTCGGGGCCCGGGTGATGAAGCAGCTCCCCTTCGGCATACCCAAGGTTATCGTCTGTCCCGGAGTGATTCCGGCCCAGGTCCGCCGGCTCTACGACACCATGGACATGATGATAATGCAGGGCGTGGTCGATTTTGCCGGGCTCAACGAGCTGGCGATGAGCGTGCTGGTCCGGGCCGCCGGCGCTATCTGTGGCATGCTGGAGGACTCCGGCGAGGCTATCTCCAGCCTGCTTGAGAAATCGGTGGCCATAACCCAGCTCGGCTGGTCGGACAACTGCGCCCGGCTGGTCAAGCAGCACCTGGAAAAGAGGGGCTACCGTGTCTATCCCTTTCACGCCCAGGGAATAGGCGATAGGGCCATGGAGGACCTGATAGTCCAGGGCTTTTTCGACGGGGTGATAGATATCGCCCCGGCCGGCGTCATTGAGGAGATCTTCCACGGTACCCGCGCCGCCGGGCCGAAAAGGCTTGAGGCCGCCGGGGAGAGAGGCCTGCCCCAGGTCATTGCCCCCTGCAGCATAAATATAACCAACGCCAGCCTGACCAGAAGACAATCGGAGAAGTACGCCTCCAGAGAGAAAAAACTGAAACAGGACGAAGCCCGCATAGAGACGCGCTACAACCGGGAAGAACTGACCGCCGCCGCCATAGTCTATGCTGAGAAGCTGAATAAGGCCAGGGGGCCGGTAAAAATCCTGTTCCCGACCCGGGGCTGGTCTTCTTTAGACAGGGAAGGCTCGGTGCTGCACGACCCCGCCGAAGATAAGGTATTCGTCGAGGAACTGAGAAAAAACCTGAAGCCGGAAATCATAATTGAGGAGCTGGACTGCCACCTTGAGGACAGCGAGTTCGCCCTGGCCCTGGTTGAGGCCTTCGTTAAGATAGAGCAGTCCCGGAAGAAGACCTAATCCCGGGGTTCTCAGGTGGTGGGCAGAACCTTCAGCACTGCGCGGTTCTTGTAGGCCTGCCTGAGCAGGGAAACGAACTTGGTGCCGATAGAGCGGAGAGGGTTATCCTTATGAACCAGGACCTCCACCCCTATTTTTATCTCTTCTTTAAAGGGAAGCGCCTTTAGCTTGCCGTCACGCAGCTCGTCAATGACATTGTCCTCAAGCAGCAGGGCCACCCCCTGTCCCATCTTGACCAGACTCTTGGCCGACTCTATGTTATCCACCTCGGCGATGATTACCGGCTCTATCTTCCTTTCCGCTATAAGCTTTAACAGTATGTCCCGGCTTATTGACTTCTCCGCCGGCATAATCAGCGGATGGCCATTGAGGGCGGTCAGCTCCAGCTTTTCCTCCTGGGCAAGAGGGTCAGCCGAAGAGGCGACGAACAGCATCTTATGCCCCCTGGAGACCTCTATCGTCTCAAGCTCAGGGACTCCGTAATCGAGGTTGGCCACCACCGCCAGGTCGTGCTGCAGGTTTGAGATTTCCTCGACAACCTGATGGGTGGGCCCCTCCCTTATCTTGACCCTTACGTTAGGGAAAAGCTCCTTGAATATGCCAGCCACGGTGGTAACGCTGGCCGAGAGGGTATAGGCCACCCCGATGCGGAGCATCTCCTCCCGGAAGTTCTGCAGGCACATCTCGGCCCGCCTGGTCTGCTGGTAGAGCTCCCGGGCATAGGGAAGAAGCGCCTCGCCGGCCTCGGTGAGGGTTACCCTCTTCTTCTTGACGTGAATAAGCTTGACGCCGAAGCCGGTCTCCAGAGACTTTATGTGAAGTAATACCGTCGGCTGGCTTAAGAAGAGCAGGTCGGCAGCCAGCTTGAAGATTTTCCCCTCCGCCACGAAGTAGAAGGTGATGAGGTGCTCGGGGCTCACCTTGGGCGGCTTGGCCTGCTCGAAAGGAAACATTGAGTTAAGCCCTCGGACTCTGGAATGCTGTAAAATATAAAGAGGTTATTAAAATGTTTACTCTCCAACAGGGTTGACGGAGTTATATTTACCCCTATACACTATAAAATAAGGTTTCTTTTTTATAACTTATCACAGGCTATTCAACAAATCAAGATAACCAAGGAGGGCAACTTGCAAGATTACGATGGTATCGTTATCGGTGCCGGCCCGAACGGGCTTACCGTTGGTGCCTACCTGGCCAAGGCCGGACTGAAGATCCTGGTGCTGGAAAAGAGGTTCGAGCTGGGCGGGGGGCTGTCCACAGAGAGGGTCACCATCCCCGGCTTTTTGCATGACGTTCACGCCATCTACCACATGATGGTCGAATACGCCCCGCCGCTCAAGGACCTGCGGCTGGAAGAGGACTTCGACCTGAAGTGGCTCTACCCGGAACTGCAGGTGGTCATGCCCTTCTCCGATGGTAAATATCTGGCCCTCTACAGCGACCCGGAAAGGTCATACGAGTCCATCAAGCAGTTCTCGGCCAAGGATGCCGAGGCATTTAGGAATTTCGCCAAGTGGTCGCAGCAGGCAATGGACCTTTTCCTGGCCCCGGCCAGCTACGTAAACCCGGCGCCCAGCCTGGACCAGGCGGCCAAACTTGAGGCAAATCCTATCACTAAAAGAGACGACGAGCTGACCGGCTTCACTCCCAAGCAGATAGTTGATGGCTGGTTTGAGAACGAGCGGGTAAGGGCCCTGTTCCTCTACCTAGCCTGCATGTGGGGGCTGGACTATGACCTGGAGGGCCTGGGCTACCTGGTGCCGCTGATGATGAACCGCGGCTGGCATTTCCGCCTGAGCCAGGGGGGCTCGCACCACCTGGCCCACCTGATGAGCAAGTTCATCTACCAGAGCGGTGGGATGGTCTTAACCAACCAGATGGTCAAGCGCCTGGTGATTGAGGGCGGCCAGGCCAAGGGGGTGGAGATGGAGGACGGGAGGGTGATAAAGGCCAATAAGTTCGTCTGCAGCTCGCTCAACCCGCACCAGACCTTCCTGGAGCTGGTGGGGGGAAACCACCTGGAGCCGGAATTCACCAACAGGCTCGCGGAGTGGAATTACAGCGACTGGTCCTTCTTCACGGTGCACATGGCCCTTCTTGAAGCGCCGCGCTTCAAGATTGCCGAAGCCGACCCCAGCCTCAATAACTCGCTTATCTACGTACTCGGCTATGAAAGCGAGGAAGACCTGGTAAATCACTTCGAGGCGATAAAAAGGGGTGAGCTAATCGGCGGCGGCTTTAACAGCTGTTTCCCGTCAGTCCACGACCCGATACGGGCACCATCAGGAAGACACGTCGGGCTTATCTCGCAGGAGGCGCCCTACAACCTCAAGGATGGCGGCCCCCAGGCCTGGTATCAGGTCAGAAGGGAGCACGCCGAACGGTGCAAGGAAGTCTTAAGCCGATACGCACCGAATATGACCGAGGAAAATATAATCTGGGACTACATGGGCACCCCCCTCGACACCGAGAACAAATTCGCCGACATGAGGCAGGGCTGTTTCAAGCAAGGCGCCTATCTGCCGCTACAGATGGGCTATTTCCGGCCCAATGAATACTGCTGCCAGCACTCGACGCCGATAGAAAAGCTGTATATGTGCGGCGCTTGCACTCACTCCGGCGGTATGATAACCTTCGGCCCGGGCTACTGCGCTACCGAAAAGATAGCCGAAGACCTGGGCATCGAGAAGTGGTGGCCGGAGGACCACTACGTGAAACTGGCTAAAGAAGCCGGGCTATTCTGACCCGACAAAGGAGTTTTGTATGTATATCAGGTCTACAGGTCTAGGTAAGACACTGCTTCAATGTAAAGTGGAGAGCGTCGAGTCCAGTGTTATTGTCCCGGAGACGTTGGAAGCCACCAAAGAGGGCGAGGAAGAGGAGCCGACCCGGCTGCTGATGACGATGAAGGTGATTGCGCCGGTAACCTGGACGGTCAGGGCCTTCGTTGAGCCGGCTGACCTGCGGCATATCATCGGCTTTGTTTTAAGGAACCCCAAAGTCCTGCTTGAGGCCCTGCGCTTCCTGGCCTTCGGCGGCAGGTCTCCCTCGCTGGTAGTGGAGAAAAAGGAGCCGGGAAAAGAAGCGGCAGAAAAAATAGTGCCCCCGATACCGACCGATATACCCGACTAATTAGATATTAAAAGTGGAGCGGGAAAGCGAAAAGGAGGTCTTAATGCCAGACGCAAGCTATGATGCCATTATAATTGGTGGTGGGCATAACGGACTGATTGCCGCCTGCTATCTGGGCTGGGCAGGTATGAAGGTGGCTGTTTTTGAAAAGGAGTTCGAGCTGGGCGGCGGCGCCTGCACCGAGGAGCAGCCCCTGCCGGCCTTTCTTAGCAACCCCTGCGCCAACTTCACCAGTATGTACCGAAGCCCGGTTTGGCTGGACTTCAATCTCTGGGAAAAGGGGGCCTGGTACCTCACCCCTGAGGTTGACCATGCGGCTATATTTGATGATGGAACCTGTCTGGTAAGCTACCCGGTAATTACAACCCCGGACCTGACTACCGGCAAGACGGCGGTCTGGCCGGAGAACCTGAAGAAGAACACCCGGAATATTGCCCGTTTCTCCCAGCGGGATGCGGAGCAGAGCGAGATACTGTTTGAAAAGTACCGCACCAAATGGCGGGAATCGGTCTCGGAATATCGGGCCAGCCCCATACCTCCCTGGGGAGTTAAAGACCCTGTAGAAAGGCTGCTCGACGACCCTAATAGCGAGCTTGACCCAGCCTGGCAGTTCATGACGGTAAAGCAGGTGGCCTGTGACATCTTTGAGAGCACCGAGCTGAGGATGCTTTTTATGAGGTCCATGCAGACCAGCACCGGCTGTTTCCCCAACGATGTGGCCCCCCTGGTAGAAACACTTTCCCAGCTTGGGGTGACCCTGGGCTGGTCTCCGGCCACCGTGGTCCAGGGTGGCTCTCACAATATTGCCCACGCCCTGCAGAAGGTGGTAAGCGAACAGGGAGGTACCTACTTTGTCCGGCATGAAGTGGAAAAGATTATCATTGAGAACGGCAGAGCTAAGGGGGTACGCCTGACCGACGGTTCCGTGATAGAGGCCACCAGAGCGGTGGTCAGCGGTGTCACCGTTAATATGACCTTCCTGGACATGGTAGGCAGGGAGAATATCAGCCCAGACCTAGTCCGGAAGATAGAGAACTTTTCCTACGACCGGGGGAACCTGCACTGGGCATGGTTTGCCCTCCATGAGCCCCCCGACTACAAGGCGAGCGCCTTCGACCCGGACTGCAACCGGTCACGAAGGTGCTGGCTGATGCCCAAAGACTTGGACTACTACGTTAGCAAGGAACAGGCGGAGTGCTTTACCCGCGGTATTCCAGAGAAGCTATTTATGCTAATTGGACAGGAGACATTGGTAGACCCCACCCGGACTCCCCCAGGGAAGCATAACTTCCTGATTGAGCAGTTCACCGCCCCCGAGCGCTTTTTCTCGGAAAAGGAGTGGCTGCAGATAAAGAAGGACTTCGTTGAAGAAGCGGCCAAGCAGTGGCAGTGGTATGCCCCCAACCTGACCAGGGATAAGATTATAGACGCCTGGGACAACACCCCTTACGACATCGTGCGCCGTAATGCCAGCCAGCCCGAAGGCTCCTGGCCAGTAGGGGCAATGTTCGCCTCCCAGATGGGACGGATGCGGCCCTGCCCCGAGCTCTCCGGCAACCGGACACCCATAAAAGACCTGTACATGTGTAACGCCACGGTGCACTACGGGGGAGGGCTGCGCGGCGTCAACGGCTATATCTGCTATAAAGTAATGGCCGAAGACCTGGGCCTGCCCAAGATATGGGAGGAAAAGGGGAGGCCGTATTAGGCTATAGATAGACCAAAGCTTGAGGGGCTCTCAAGTGAGAGCCCCTCTTTATTTTATTCCTGAATAGAAATCTATTTACTGTATTTCTTGACGTCCTTAACCACCCCGCCCAGCCCCAGCTCCTTCAGCTTAGCCTCCGAGGGTATGCCCTGGCGGGTGTAGCCGAGGGCATCATAGAACTCGTCGAGGAGGCCGTCCAGGTTCTTAAATACCTGCCCCGTGGCCGGGCCGGCGTCTTTCAGCGGCTCGGTGCGCATCCTCTTGGGCAGGGTATCGTCCTTGCGGTCAAACCCCTCGCGGACGTTAAAGCAGCGCTCCAGGCAGAGGGTCCTCTCCCCTACCTTTTCTATATAGGCGGGGTCGGCAAACTCCTTGAAGCCAGTGGCCGCCACCAATAAATCGCTGCGCTGCTGGGGGCTAAAGCCGGTGACCGGGCCGAAGCTGCACTGAATTACCGAGTCCTGGGTCGCCTGCGATATCTCGGCCTGGGCGATATCTTTGCCCTTGTCAACCTCGGTCAGCCTGTCCTTCTTCCCGGAAAGCTCGTCACGGGGACGGCCGTACATGTGGCTGGCGCCGATGTTGGAGGTGGCCAGCACCAGCCCATAGCCCTTGACCGCGCGAGGCTCGTAGGCGGGCAGCTCCAGGCCCTTGACCTGAATGGCGTAGTCCTCGGCGCCCTTGCCAATCTTGGCAGCGGCCCGTTTGGTGCCCTCGCCGAGGAGCTGGCCGAAACCTTCACGATTGCCGATCTTCTCCAGCAGCTTCATCATAGCGGCGTGGTCGCCCCAGTTGAGCTCAAGGCCATCGGTATCTTTCTTGGTGATGATACCCCTCTGGTAAAGCTCGTAGGCAAAGCCGATAGAGTTGCCGGCGCTGACGGTATCCAGGCCGAGCCTGTCGCAGAGGGAGTCGGCGGCTATCAGCGAGTCCTTATCGGTGTTGGCCAGGTTGCCGCCCAGGGACCAGATGGTCTCATAGTCGGGGCCTTCGCTAGTGGCGCCGTCATAGCTGCCGCCGCTGACCTTACGCACCTGGCCGCACTTGGTCATACAGCCGTAGCAGCCGTCGTTTTTGGTCTTTATACTGACCAACGCTTCCTCGCTTATCTTTTCCACGCCCTCAAGGTGCCCCTCCTGGAAGTTCTTGACCGGGAAGATGCCCACTTTCTCGAAGCCCAGCGTCAGATAGGAGGTGCCGAAGTCGCTCATCCTGATCCGTCCCGGGCTGGTCTTCAGGCCTTCAATCACTTCCTTATTCACCTTCCTGAAGCCCTCGGCATCATAAAGGCTTAACGGCCCCGCCGAGTTGACGGCGAAGGCCTTGAGCTTCTTGGCGCCCAGCACCGTGCCCACGCCGGTGCGCCCGCCGCAGCGCAGGTTACTGATAAGGAGAGCATAACGGACCAGCCTCTCTCCGGCCGGGCCGATGCAGGCCACCTGGGTTGCCTTGCCGTGCATCTGGCGCAGCTTCTCGTGCGTCTGCTGGGTATCCAGCCCCCAGAGCCCGGCGGCATCCAGAATCTTAATCCCGTCCTTATCGATATGGACATATACCGGCTTATCGGCCTCGCCCTCGACGATTATACCGTCATAGCCGGCAAACTTGAGATAAGCGCCGAAGTTGCCGCCCATGACCGACTTGGCTATGGCGCCGGTCATCGGGCTCTTGGTCACCAGCGCCATCCGGGAGACCGACATGGCCTGGGTGGCGCCGAGGGGGCCCATCATCAATATCACCTTGTTATCCGCGGAAAGCGGCTCTACCCCGGGCTTAAGCTCATCATAGAGATAGCTGACGCCGACGCCCCGCCCACCGAGATACTCCTTCATCCGCCGCTCGGGTATACCCTCCACCCGGCTCCGGCGGTTGGTCAGGTCAAGCCGTATCAGTCTGCCGTTGTAGCTGCTCATCTTAGCCTCCAGAGTTTAATAATGGCGGTCAGCCGCCCATAAGAAAATTAAGGATGACAATCTCGTCGCCGTCAGCAACCGGGCTAGCCAGCTCCACCGGCCGCAGGCCGCCGGAATTGAGGTAGATGCCAAAGGCACGCAGCAGCTTCCCCTGCCTGTCGAGCAGCGACTGCCTCATGCCGGGAAAACGTGCCTCAAGCTCCTCAAGGCACTCATTGACGGTAGTTCCCTCTACCTCAAGCGTCTCAACGCCGCCGCTGAACTCCTGCAGCACCGGCGGCAGTTTCACCCTCACGCTCATCTTAAGCTATTTCAGCCGGAAGACCAGCCCCTCGTCGGCGTCGAGCTTAATCCTGTCGCCTTCGTTGACAACCAGGGTGCCGTTGCCCGTGTTCGATACCAGCGGTATATCGTACTCGCGGCAGTGAATACAGGCGTGGCTCAAGGAGCCGCCGCCGTTGGTGACAATCCCCTTGGCCAGCGGCAGTATCGGCGTCCACCCCGAAGACATCGAAGGGCAGACTATGATGTCACCCGGCTGGGTGGTAAAAATGTCCTCATTATTCACTATCAGGTGGGCCCTGCCCTCTACGGTTCCGGCCGGACTGCCGCAGTTACCAAAGGTGATGGCGCCCGTCTCCGGCCTGGGGATAGGGGCTTCCCCAGCTACAACCTTAGTCACTATGGCATCGTGAGTCGAGACTATATGCTTGTTTATGGCCTCCGCTGTTAGCGGCCCGGCGGAAATAATTGGCGCACGCGTCTTGAATTCCTTCTGCTCGGTCCAGGTCTTTCTGCGTTCGGCGACGATGTCCTTGACCTCGTAGGAGTCGGGGTAGATGATGAACAGCTCCAGCTCGTCGGGGATGAAGAGGAACATGTCGTTAGGCTCCTCAATGGTGCCAAATTTCACCAGCTTCTCCCCTATCTTCCTCACCAGGTAGCGGAAGGTGGTATGGCAGCCCTGCTCCCAGGCAACGTCATGGCTCTCGCTGAAGGTGCTTGACCTCTGGCTCACGCTGAGGGTGGCCAGGAACCATTCCATATCTTTGTAGCCGCTGGCTTTCATCTTATCGATAAGCTGGCGGGTTAGCTCTTCCCGCTCCTTGACCAGCCTGGGTCGGATTCTATCCAGCGGGAAGGGGGCGTTGATGTCCTTGGACAGAGATAGATACTGCTGGATGTGAGCCACCGCCGGGGTGGGGTCTTCCCACCAGGATGGGATGATAAACTCCATCATTCGCGGCGACCGCCAGCCGTAGCCCTTGACCTGCAGAAAATCGTTCAGGTCTTTCTCCAGCCACTCCCGGCCCGCCGCCGTCTTCTTGAGAGCGGGGACGACGTCAGCCGCTGCATTCTTGGTAAAGACATCGGCTACCTTGAGCTGGAGGGCGCGGGTGCGCAGTCCCCAGAGCGCCTTGTCCTGAACAAAGAGGTCGTTATCGTAGCCGCGTATTATTCTATGCCAGTCGGGGGAAAACTCATTTATCCCGGCATATTCGGTGACAATCTCGATGCAGTTCCAGTAGGCCTCGTAGAGAGGGTATATCAGATAGAAATGGGTCTCCCACTCCCGGTAGAGCATCCGCACCCCCTCCCGGAAGAGCTGGTACAGCTCATACTGGCTTGCATTCTTGTAATCGTATTCCCTGAATTTCTGGCACAGCCCTATCAGTTCGTTCTCCATATCCTGATAGATCTTGTCCCCCTTGGGGGCATACTGTTCCAGTATGAACTTTTTGAACTTCTTCTGCCTCTCGGCGATCTCGGCCTCGTCGCTTATCCTGAGGGCGCTGGCCAGGGCGCAGCCGTCCATGTTGCGCACCTCGCTCCCCCTGATGGTGGGTATTGATGCCTCATTGATACCATAGACGAGACCATGGGCCAGAGCATAGTTCCACATCCAGCCAAACAGGGGTGTCCAGGCCGGGTAGCTGTGGGAGAAGTTCACGAACCACAGCGGGAACTTTTTCAGGTCTCGCTGCGGCCAGAACTCCCTGACATACAGGTTCCACGTCCAGGGCATATCTTTTTCCTCCTTGGTTTTTATATCGCAGCTTGCCGACCTTTATTATAACACAGCGCTCTCCAATTGGGCTAAACTACCTCTAGTTAACCCGGCGGGCGCCGTCAATAAGCAGTGTCTGACCGCTGATAAAGTCGCTGTCGTCGCTGGCAAAAAAGACCACGGCACCGACTATGTCTTCTGGTTTGCCGAAACGGCCCAGGGGGACGGAGCTGGCGTCCATCTTTTCCATATTTACGTAGCTTCTAGTTGCCGGGGTATCAATAACGCCGGGGGCTATCACATTGACGCAGATGCCGTACTGCCCCAGCTCGCCGGCCAGCACCCGGCTGATGCCGATAACCGCCGATTTGGCTGCGGTGTAGTGAACCAGGCCCTTGGTAGGGGCGAAACAGGCCTCGGAGGCGACATTGATAATCTTGCCCTTGCCCAGCTCCTTCATATAGGGGAATACCGCCCTGGTGCAGAGCCAGGTCCCCTTGGCGCTCACCGCCATCATCTTGTCCCACTCTGCCGACGGAATCTCGTAAAACGGCTTTCTTGACATCCCGTGGTAGAAGCCGGCGTTGTTGACCAGGATGTCAATGCGGCCGAACTTCTTGACCGTCTCCTCGGCCATACGCCTGGTCTCCGCCTCGCTGGTGACATCGGCCTTCACGGCTACGGCTTGGCCGCCGGAGGCCTTTATTTTACCGGCTACCTCCCCCGCCTCCTTCTCCAGGATATCGGCCACCACCACCCTGGCCCCTTCTTTTGCCAGCCCCAGGCAGTAGGCCTCGCCTAGGCCCTTGGCGCCGCCGGTGACGATAGCCACCTTGTTATCTAACATTCCCATCTTAAGCTCCTTCTAGGTCACCCGCCGTCCGCCGTCGATTATTATTGTCTGGCCGCTGATGAAGTTGCTGTCGTCGCTGGCGAAGAAGACGACGGCACCGACTATATCTTCGGGTTTGCCGACGCGCCCCAGCGGGGTGGTGCTAGTGTCGAACTTGGCCACGTTGCCGATAGTCCAGCTGGCCGGAGTATCGGTATAACCGGGGGCGACGGCGTTGACGCAGATATTATACTGCCCCAGCTCGCCGGCCAGCACCCGGGTAATGCCGATGACAGCCGCCTTGGAGGCAATATAGTTAATCATCCCCTTGGTCGGGGCGAAGACGGTATCGGAAGAGAGGTTTATAATCTTGCCCCTCTTTTGCTCCTTCATGTAGGGGAAGACCGCCTTGGCGCAGAGCCAGGCCCCCTTGGCCCCCACCGCCAGCGCCTTGTCAAAGTCCTCCGGGGATACCTCGTAAAAGGACTTCCGGCCCACGCCGTAGTAGAAGGCGGCGTTGTTGACCAGGATGTCAATGCGGCCGAACTTCTTGACCGTTGCCTCGGCCATGCGCACCGTATCCTCTTCCTTGGTGACATCAACCACCACGCTGGCACCGCCCTTGGCCTCTATCTCTTTGACCGCCTTTTGCGATTCCTCATCCAGGCGATGCACCGCCATCATTACTTTGGCCCCCTCCTTGGCCAGAGCCAGGCAAAAGGCCTTACCCAGGCCCTTGGCGCCGCCGGTGACGATGGCTATCCTGTCGTCCAACCTTCCCATTCTATTCCCTCCTTGCTGTTTTATTTAAACTCTATACCGCCAGAAAACCCCCATCAATGGGGAGGGCAACCCCGGTGATTGAGGCGGCCCTGTCGGAGACGAGGAACAGCGCCGCAATGACCACCTCCTCCTCGGTGACGTACCGGCCCAGAGGTATGCGGCTGACATCCCCCTTTACCCACTCCTCCTTGCTTATGCCCAGCGCCTTGGCCTTCTCCCCGGCGATGGCCACCCTCGTCTCGGTCTCCACCCGGCCGGGGCAGATACAGTTGACCCGGATATTATCCCTAGCTAAATCCACCGCCAGCTTGCGGGCCAACATCACCAGGCCGGTCTTGGCCAGCGAGTAGGTCAGGGAGTAGCTGGCCTGCTTTAGGCCGGCCACCGAGCCGGTGAAGAGAATAGAGCCGCCTCCGGCCTTGCGTATCTCGGGGACGGCGAACTTGGCCCCGAAGACAGCCGCTTTCAGGTGTACCGCCAGCGCACTATCATAGCCCTCTTCAGTGATGTCCTCGATGTTATCCGGGCCGACAATACCGGCGTTATGCCAGAAGATGTCCAGCCGCCCGTAAGTTACTACCGTCTGCCTTATAAGGTGCTCAATATCAGCCACCGAAAGCATATCGGCGGCAATAAAGCTGGCCTGGCCGCCCTGCCTCTTTATGGCGCTCACCACCCCTTGGCCCCGCCGGCGGTTACGGCCGCTGACCACCACCCTGGCCCCTTCCCGGGCAAAACCAATGGCCCCGGCCCGGCCAATACCGGCCGTTGAGCCGGTGATGACGGCTACCTTTCCCTGAAGCGCCAGAGGCAAACTACTCACTTAAATCTTGGCAGGCTGACTGTTGGTGGTTAACAGCTGAAATTTCCTTTTGCAGATTAATACATCGGGTTTTAAATGTCAATAATCTGCCGGCTTGACATCCGGGTGAAGGGCACTATAAGATTTTTAAGGGTAGGGAGAATGAAAGCAGTTATCCTGGTGGGTGGAGAAGGCACCCGTCTGCGCCCTTTGACCTGCAATACCACCAAGGCGATGGTGCCTATCCTCAATAAGCCTTTCCTTGAGCACCTGCTCGGCTATCTAAAGGGGCACGGCATCACCGATATCATCCTGGCCATGAGCTACCTGCCCCAGGGCATTAAAAGTTACTTCGGCGACGGTGCCAGGCTGGGGGTGAGCCTTTCTTACCTCGTTGAGGAGGAGCCGATGGGCACCGCCGGCGCGGTCAAGAACGCCGAAGGCTATCTGGACGAGAGCTTCCTGATGCTGAACGGCGATGTTTTCACCGACCTGGATATCACCGCCATGATAGACTTCCACCGGCGTAGAAAGGCAGTGGCCACCATCGCCGTTACCCCGGTGGACGACCCCACCGCCTACGGCCTGATAGAAACCAACGCCGATGGCAGAATCACCCGTTTCCTGGAAAAGCCCACCCGTGAGGAGGTAACCACCAACACCATAAACGCCGGCATCTACGTCCTGGAGCCGGATATCCTGGCCAAGATTCCGCCCGGGAAGAAGGTCAGCATTGAGAGGGAGACATTTCAACAGTTATTAGCCGGGCAGGAAGCGATGTACGCCTATTCCTCCACGGCCTACTGGCTGGATATGGGGACACCGGAGAAATACCTCCGCCTAAACCACGACCTGCTGCTGTGCAGAGCCCCCTCCCTGTTTAAGGCCGGCAGGGGTGTTCAGACCGCCGGCAGCCAGATTGACCCCTCGGCCACCATCGAGGCCCCGGTGCTCATCGGAGAGGGGTGCGTCATCGGGCCGGGGGTGACGGTAAAGGGGCCGGCGGTGATAGGGCCGGGATGTAAGGTTGAGGAAGGGGCCGCCATCGAGGGGGCGGTGCTTTGGAACAACGTCAGCGTGGGCAGGAAAGCGATAGTGAGAAACTGCATCGCTGCCTCACACAGTGAAATCCATGAAGAAAGTGAAGTTATGGACAACTGCGTCCTGGGGGACAGGGCGGTGGTGGGCAAAGGCAGTAAACTGCCTCAGAGTACCCGCATCCGGCCGGATAAAAGGACAGCGCCGGGGTCTACTTCTTAAGCAGAAGCCCTAAGGGTGACGTGAATCTTATCCCCCTTGACCTCAACCCCTTCCACCATCGACATCTCGTTTAAGATACGGGCCAGAGGCACCGGCTCCGCCACCGAAATAGCGATTAAGGCGCCTTCATCCACTGAACCGCCGGTCCAGATTACCTTCAGGTCGGCCAGGGCCGCCAGGCTCTCGGAAAACTGCCTTACCTGCTTGAAACCAGCCGAAGAAGGCAAGACCAGCTGAAAGTTACCCTGGTAACTGGCTGAACTGGCCTCCGGCGCCGGCCCCTTTTTCGCCTTCTGCTCTTTGGCCAGGCGCTCGGTCTCCTTCTTCGCCTTCTTGGCTTCCTCGGCCTCTTTTTTGGCCTTCTCTTTGGCCAGGCGTGCTTTCTCCTTTTTTAGCTTAGCCTCATCTTCCTTGGTCTTCTTATCTTTGCCAGCCTGCTCATTAACCAGCCGTTCGATTTCCTCAAAGGCCTTATTTTTGCCCCCAGTCTCTTTATTAGCCACAGTTCTACCTCCGGGTTTAACCTGGAACAGACACCTATAACGAGAATAGCCCATTAATGCCCTCCTGTCAACATTCCTCCGAGGTACATTCTTGCTAGTACCGCCGTAGAAACTGTAGAAATCGGTATTATATTAAGCTATACTAAAATTAAGTATCAAGCTTAAGTCAAATGTGATAACTTTGTAAGATTTTTCCCCCCTGTTTTATGATTTTGTCACTGTTTAATCTGTATTATGATAACGGCAGCCGAAGATGGATTTGGTGAAACTAAACCAGGAGAGGTGAAACTATGGCAACCGGTAGCGAACGGGACAGGACCGTGAAAGGACTCCAGACTGCCATCCAGATGGAAATAGACGGCAAGGAATACTACCTTAAGGCCAGCCAGCAGAGCGGCAACGAGCTGGGCAGGAAGCTGCTTAAAACCCTGGCCGGCGAAGAGGACCTTCACCGCCAGAAGTTCGAGGAGATATACAACTCAATACGGAAAGAAAAGGGCTGGCCCAGAACCGATTTCCTGCCCGACGGCGGCCGGAACCTAAGGACGGTATTCGCCCGGGCCACCGAGCAGATGGGGCCGAAGGGAAAGGCGGCCTCTTCCGAGCTAGAGGCGATAAAGACGGCCATGGACATGGAGAACCAGACCTACGACTTCTACAAGCAGCAGGAGAAGCAGGCCAGCTACAACGCCGAGAGGGAATTCTATCAGGCCCTTTCCGCCCAGGAGAAGGAGCACCACCTGGTCCTGCTCGACTACTACGAATACCTCAAAGACCCCGCCGCTTGGTTCGTCGAGAAGGAACACCCCTCGCTGGACGGGGGTTAAACCGCCAGAGGAGGTCGCCAATGAGAGAGGTCTATCTGGACAACGTCGCCACCACCCCGGTCCTGCCCGAGGTGCTTGAGACCATGCTGCCCTATTTTAAGGACGCCTACGGCAACGTCCAGTCACTGCACAACTGGGGGGACAAAGCCAGGGAGGCGGTAGAAGATGCCCGCATCAAGGTGGCCGACCTCATAAAGGGTGAGGCGGAGGAGGTTATCTTCACCGCCAGCGGCACCGAATCGAACAACTTCGCCGTTAAGGGGCTGGCTATGGCCCAGCAATCTAAAGGCAGACATATCGTCGTTTCCGCCATCGAGCACTTCTCGGTGCTTCATTCGGCCAGAACACTGGAGAAGTGGGGCTTTGAGGTTACCGAGGTGCCGGTGGACAAATACGGCCTGGTTGACCCTAATGAGGTCGCCAAAAGCTTAAGGAAGGACACCATACTCGTCTCCGTCATGCACGCCAACAGCGAGGTGGGCACCATCGAGCCAATTAAAGAGATAGCCGCCGTGGTCAAGAAAAGCGGGGCTGTCTTCCACACCGACGCCGTGGCCTCCGCCGGCACCATACCGGTTGACGTTAGGGAGCTTGGGGTGGACGCCTTAAGCCTAGCCGGCAACGAGTTCTACGGGCCTAAAGGCGTCGGCGCCCTCTGGCTAAAGAAAGGGGTGCGCATCATCCCCTTCCTCGACGGAGGGGTGCAGGAGGGGGGCAGAAGGGCGGGGACCGAGAACGTGCCGGCCATCGCCGGTCTGGGCAAGGCCGCCGAACTGGCCAAAGCCGAAATGGCCAAAAGGGCCAGGCGCCTCTCTCCCCTGCGCGACAATCTTATTGCCGGGCTGCCCCAAAAAATCGAGCACGTCATCGTCACCGGCCATCCCACCCAGCGCCTGCCCGGCCACGCCAGCTTCTGCATCGAGTTCATTGAGGGGGAGTCGATGCTGATGCTCCTGAACAGCAAAGGGATAGCCGTCTCCAGCGGCTCGGCCTGCACCTCAAGGGCGCTCAAGGCCTCCCACGTCCTCATTGCCATGGGGCTCCCCCACGAGATAGCCCAGGGGTCTCTCCTCTTCAGCTTTGGCCTGGACAACACCGAAGACGACGTTGACTATGTATTAGAGACAATGCCGCCCATCGTCGAGCGGCTGCGGCAGATGTCGCCGCTATACGCCAAATTCCTTAAAGATAAGGCGAAAGGAGGCAAGTAAGATGCCGGTTTACAATGAAAAGGTGATGGACCACTTCATGAACCCCCGAAATGTCGGCGAGATTGAGAATGCCGACGGCGTCGGCGAGGTGGGCAACCCCGTCTGCGGGGACATGATGACCTTCTACATCAAGGTTAAAAATAACCACATCAGTGATGTCAAATACAAGACCTTCGGCTGTGGCGCCGCCATCGCCGTCTCCAGCATGGTCAGCGATATGGCCAAGGGCAAGACCCTGGAGGAGGCCAAGAAGCTGACCCCGGCGCTGGTGGCCAAGGAGCTGGAGGGGCTGCCCAAGAACAAGTACCACTGCTCCAACCTGGGCGCCCAGGCCCTGAACAAGGCCATTGATGACTACCTGAAGAAGCAGGGCAAGACAGCCAAGAGCCAGAAAGGGGGGAAGAAATGAAAGAGGGTAAAGAGTCAAAAGCGGTGGAGAAGAGGTGTTTCTGCCCCTACTGTGAGGAGGAGATTATCCTGGCGGGGCTACCCTACTGCCAGCCCTGCGGCGTCACCCTGCGCTACTGCTCCGCCTGCCAGATAGCAGTGCCCAAAGACGCTGAGGTCTGTCCCCAGTGCGGGGGCAAGCTTGAAGGGAAATAGGGAGAACGGTTATGGCGGAGAAGGTTACCCTTATCGTATTCAGCGGGGAGATGGATAAAGCCCTGGCCGCCTTCAATCTAGCCATCGGCGCCTCCGCAATGGGGATGGAGGTGAGCATGTTCTTCACCTTCTGGGGCTTAAATGTCATCAAGAAGAACCAGCGCCCCATCAAGAGCCGTGGAATAATGCGGAAGATGCTCAACTCTATGAACCGCGGCGGCTCGAAGAGGCTGCCACTATCCAGATTCCACATGCTCGGCCTGGGCAAGTGGATGATGGGAAAGCTGATGGGAGACGCCAAATTCCCCACCATCGATGAGCAGATAGCCATCGCCAAGGAGGCAGGGGTTAAATTCATCGCCTGCACCACCTCTATGGGGATTATGGGCATCACCAGGGACGACTTCATCACCGGGGTGGACAGCTTCGCCGGCGTGGCTACCTATCTGGCCGATGCCAGGGAGGGGAAGGTCAATCTGTTTATTTGAGGAGGCCGACCATGAAAGCAGATGCTAGCCTGGACTGCATCGGTCTTTATTGCCCTATGCCTATCTATAACACGTCCAAGAAAATTAAAGAACTGAAGCCGGGACAGGTGCTGGAGGTGCTGGCCGACGACGAGGGGATAAAGGAGGATATGCCCGCCTGGTGCAAAACCACCGGCAACGAGCTGCTGGGGATTGAGGAGGAAAAGGGGCAATATAAGGCCTACGTCAGGAAAGGCAAAAAGGAAGAGTAAGCGGGAAAAGATATGGACACCAGTGCCCTGCATGCCATAGGTTACGGAATGTATATCGTCTGCTCTAAAAGAGGCAAAAAGTTCAACGGGCAGGTGGCTAATACCGTGATTCAGGTAACCGCCGAGCCGCCAGCTATCGCCGTGACCATAAACAAGAGCAACCTGACCCACCAGTTTATTAAAGAAAGCCGGGTCTTTACCGCCTCCGTCCTGGCTAAAGACACCCCCCTGGCTTTTATCGGCCACTTCGGCTTCAAGTCGGGGAGGGAGACGGACAAGCTTAAGGGCTTTAACTATATACTGGGTGAGACCGGGGCGCCCATAGTTACCGACCACGCCCTGGCCTTCCTGGAAGCTAAAGTAAATCAAGAACTGGATGTAGGCACACATACCATCTTCGTCGGGAGGCTAGTGGGGGCCGAAACTCTGGGGGAAGGCGAGCCGATGACCTACGCCTACTACCACCTGGTCAAGCGGGGCACCACCCCCAGGACCGCTCCCAGCTATCATCAGGAAAGGAAGGAGGTAACTGCTAAAATGGCCAAATACAAGTGCAGCGTCTGCGGCTACATTTACGACCCAAAGCTGGGCGACCCCGATGGCGGGATAAAACCGGGAACACCCTTCGAAAAGTTACCCGACGACTGGGTCTGCCCCGTCTGCGGGGCGGCCAAGAGCCAGTTCGAAAAACTGGAGGAATAGCCATCATGGAAAGCAGATGTCCCGGGCAGGATATGAGAAACCTCAGGGTATCGGTGCATAAGTGCCCCAACTGCGGCGCCGAGGTGGAAATCTTCTCCGATGAGATGCGGGTGAAGTGCCCCAAGTGCAAGAACTACGTCTACAGGGAAAAGGTGCCCTCCTGCATTGAGTGGTGCACGTCAGCACCCCAGTGCCTGGGGAAGGAAAGGTGGGAAGAGTTAATGGGCACCGATAAAAATAGCCGGAAGGCGTAAAGAAGAGGGCTAAGCTCAGCCCCTTTTTATAAAAAATTTAAAGGAGGAAAGAAATGGAAGAGGTTAAAGAGCAGGTAATCAGCCTGCCCCGTCTGGGCCAGCCGGCGCCGTCCTTCGAGGCGGTGACCACCCAGGGAACGATCAAGCTCGAAGACTACAAGGGGAGCTGGCTCGTCCTATTCTCCCACCCGGCCGATTTCACCCCGGTCTGCACCACCGAGTTCATCGCCTTCGCCAAGATATACCCCGAACTGCAGAAGCGGGGGGTGGAACTGCTGGGCCTGAGCGTTGACAGCGTCTCATCGCACATCGCCTGGGCGCGCAACGTAGAGGAGAAGACCAAGGTAAAGATACCCTTCCCCATCATCGCCGACTTGAACAAAGAGGTCTCCACGGCCTACGGCATGATTCACCCCGGCCAGAGCAAGACGGAGACGGTCAGGTGTGTCTTTATCATCGACGACAAGCAGGTTATCCGCACCATACTCTACTACCCGCTGACCACCGGCCGGAACATGGACGAGATAGTGCGCATCATCGACGCCCTGCAGACCACCGACGCCAACGGCGTGGCCACCCCGGCCAACTGGCGGCCGGGGGACAAGGTGGTGGTACCATCACCCAACACCCAGGAGGGGGCCGAGGAGAGGCTCAAAGAGGGGTACGAGTGTGTTGACTGGTACCTCTGCCAGAAAAAACTAAAGTAAGATAGGAGGCAAATATGGCTTGCATTAGCCCTGACGGTAAACCGACTGAATCCGGGGCCAAGATGCTCCGCGCCCTTAAAGCCAAGGCCGGTTCGGCAGAAGAGGTTGCCCAGAAGGCCAGGCTGCCCATATTCCGGGTAAGGAGCGGCCTGCGTGACCTTGAGCAGGCAGGACTGGCCAGTCCCAAGGGTGATAAGTACGAATTGACAGCTAAAGGCGATAAACTGGCCGACAGCCTGCCCGCTTAAGTAACTGGACAGCCGCAGCTTTAGTGGTTATAGTATTGGTGCATATTATTCTGCACCGTGGCTGGACTGTAGGCATGACCCGGTCATAGTCCAGGCAGAAATAATCAAGCGGAGGGAGCAATGGACAAAAAGAAAATCATCGAGATGCTCAACCAAGACATCGAGGGGGAGCACGCCGCCATCATCCAGTACCTGAACCACGCCTACGCCATGGGCGAGGGCGAGATGTCGTGCGAGATTGAGGCCATCGCCCGGGAGGAGATGCGCCACCTGGACTGGCTGGCCGAGACCATCGTCGAACTGGGCGGCACCCCCACCATCAAGCGGGGGATGATGCGGACGGGGGGCAAGGCGGTGCCCGACTGGATGAGCAACGACGTACTCCAGGAAGACGACGCCATCAAGCTCTACAAGGAGCACATCAAGGCCATAGATGACACCCAGATAAAAAGGCTGCTACAGCGCATCCTCTCCGACGAAGAGTCCCACCGCGGCGATTTTGTCCACTTCGTGGACAAGTCAAAGAGGGAGAAGGCCACCGACCACCGGGGCGATAAACAGGACGAGGTCACCCGGGTGCTTAACTGGGGCATCGAGCACGAATACACCGTCATTCTCCAGTACATGCTGCAGTCCTACCTGACGCCCAACGCCGAGGCCGGAAAGGAACTGGAAGACCAGGCCATCAACGAGATGCAGCACCTGGGCTGGCTGGCCGAGGAGATGATTGACGGCGGCGCCACCCCTAAAATCGAGCATACCGGGGTTGACCAGTCCCGGAAGACGGCCGATATGCTCCAGTCCGACATCAAGATAGAGAAGGAAGTAGCCGAGGCCTATGACAAAGCCGCCCAGAAGGTAAAAGACCTCGGCCTTAGAAAGCTGCTTATCCGCATCCGCGACCACGAAATCTACCACGCCGATGTCTTTAATGACCTGTTAAAGGAAGAGGGAAAATAGGCTAGCCTATCTTTAAGAAGGGGGACAGCAGATAAATGTCAATCTCTTTTTCCGGCAGTGAGCTGATTAACATCGCCATCGGGATTGAGGGGCGGGGCATTGTCTTCTACGACGTCATGGCCAAATCGACCCAGAACGACGCCGCCCGGGAGGTCTTTAACTACCTGGCCGATATGGAACGGGAGCACATCGAGATTTTCAAAGCTATGCTGGCGGGTGCTGATAAATATCAGTTCCAGACCGACGATAGCGAGCAGTACAGCACCTACCTCAAGGCGCTGGTTGACAGCGCCGTTTTCAGCGATGACCTGGTCACCAGCGAAATGGCGGCCCAGGCCGAAAACGATGTCGCCGCCCTGGAGCTGGCCATCCGCGCGGAAAAGGACTCCATACTCTTCTACTACGAGATGAAAGAGGTAATGCCCCAGCGGGCGCAGGCCACGGTGAACAGGATAATCGCCGAGGAAAAATCACACCTGAGGCAGCTCTCGGAACTGAAGAACAGGCTGGCCGCCCTTTAAAATAACCGGCCTAGCGCCGCCTGACCTTTACTTTATATCCCTTAGCCTCAAGTGCGGGAATAAGCTTGCTGACATCATCACTGTTAATGTGAACGCAGACATCCTTTGTTTCCGCCTCGGGCAACTGCTCGATGTGGATAGTGGTAATCTCCAGCCCCAGCTTATTTACCGCCGAAAGTATCTCCTCCAGTGCCTTGGCGTTACCGCCGCCGGCAATCTCAATGCGGCTGCCGGGCAGACCCAGGCCGAGAACGGGATTGACAATCTTGTAGAAGAAGTCGTTGGTGGTGGATATGCCGACTACCCTACCGTCTTCCACCACCACCAGTGCCCCCACCTTGTTATTCTGGGCCAACGCCAGCGACTCCTCGGCATTCATGTCCGGCGAGCAGGTTATCACGTTCCTTTCCATGATTTCCTTCACCGTGGTCTTCTCCAGGAGATAGGATAGCTCCCAGACGGTAAGCGAGGTGGCTTTAGACGGAGACACGCTCTCCAGCCGGCGCTCGGTTACTATCCCAACCAGTTTTCCCTTGTCCACCACCGGCAGGCGGCGGATACGGTGGGCCGACATTATCCTCTTGGCGTCGGCAATGCTGGTAGAGCTGGGAATAGTGACTACATTGGTGGTCATAATATCACGGACATTCATCTTGTCCTCCTTTCGGCACCCCGATAGACCTGATGATACAACAAAATGCCAGAAAAACTCAATACCATTATCTTTAGCAGTTATCACCGGGTGTTGTATAATAGGCTATAAAATTTAAGGAAGGAGATAACACAATGGGTGGCTTATTTTCTGTTGGCGGTCTGATAGCCGGTATTATCAGCATTATCGCCGGGGTTGTGGTCCTAATCTGGCCCAAAATACTCGCCTATATCATCGGCATATATCTTATTATTATCGGCCTGGTGGCGGTGATAACGGTACTCACCTGACCAGCACTTAAGCAGACCAGCCGACAGCAACCCGGCCAGGTCTCCCGTCCGGCCAAAAAGCGCCTACAGCTCGCCCTGGACCAGCGTTGAAGTGTCCTGGACACCCTGCACGCTGCGCACCTCGCTGACGATTATCCGGGACAGCTCAAAAAGGCTCTTGGCTTCAGCGGTGGCGATGGCGTCCCACCCCCCGAAGACCAGGTTCAATTCGGTGACTCCGGGAGTAGCACGAATCTGGGACAGAGCGCTGGATTCCAGGCCGGGGACCAGCTTGATGAGAAGATAGCCCTTCACCATATTAACGGTATTATATTCCCTATCCGCCCGGCTGGCAAGCTGTAAATCCTTTGACAACCACCTGGTATAGTGTTAATCTATTTTCAATAGATGGCCAAGGGCAAGGCAAAATCAAAACCATCCCCCAAAGCCAGCCACCGCGTGGCTACCAGCGGCGATATTGAGGTCTCCACCTACCTGGAAATCGCCAAGGAAATAGGCGGCGTACAGCCGGAAGCGGCCAGAGAGGCTATCCCCAGCGGCGAGCGCGAGGCTATCATCGTTATTGACTTCGGCTCGCAGTACAGCCTGCTCATCGCCCGGAGGGTGCGCGAAAACCAAGTGTACTGCGAACTGGTCTCCCCCGACACCCCCTGGGAGAAGATAGCCCCCCTGAACCCCAAGGGGTTTATCCTTTCCGGTGGTCCGGCCAGCGTCTACGGGGCCAATGCCCCCATGGCGCCGGCCTATGTCTACGAGAGCCGACTGCCGGTGCTGGGCATATGCTACGGGATGCAGGTCATCACCCACCAGCTCGGCGGACAGGTGATGCCGGGGACCAAGCGTGAGTACGGCCACGCCCTGCTCCACCTGGGCGGGGCGGAGTCGCCCCTCTTCGCCAACGTGCCCCAGTCCACGCCGGTCTGGATGAGCCACGGCGATAAAATCGAAGCCATGCCCCCCGATTTCAACGTCCTGGCCTACACCGATAACTCGCCCTTCGCCGCCATCGGCAGCGATAACAATATATTCGGCCTACAGTTTCACCCCGAGGTCGTCCACACCCCGGAAGGCAAGACCATCCTGAAGAACTTCATCTACCGCATCTGCGGCTGCCAGGGCAACTGGACGATGGGCAACTTCATCCAGGACAGCACCGCCAAAATCCAGAAGGAGGTGGGCAGGGGCAAGGTCATCAGCGCCCTCTCCGGCGGTGTTGACTCCTCGGTGGCGGCCACCCTCATCCACCGCGCTATCGGCGACCAGATTACCTGCATCTTCGTCAACCATGGCATGCTCAGGCGTGAGGAGGTGGAGAGGACCTTCAACACCTTCCGCCTCAACATGGGGATGAACATAGTCTATGTTGACGCCAGCGAGCGCTTTTTAGAGCGCCTCAAAGGGGTAACCGACCCCGAGACCAAGCGGAAGATTATCGGTGAGGAGTTCATCGCCGTCTTCGAGGAGGAGGCCCAGAAAATTGGCAGGGTTGACTTTTTAGCCCAGGGGACGCTCTACCCCGATGTCATTGAGAGCGCCTCTTCTGGGAGCACCGCCGCCGCCAAGATAAAGACCCACCATAATGTGGGCGGGCTTCCGGCCAAAATGACCCTCAAGCTCTTAGAGCCCCTGCGCTACCTGTTCAAGGACGAGGTGCGCCAGGTCGGGCTGGAGATGGGGTTACCCGAAGAGATGGTCTGGCGGCAGCCATTCCCCGGCCCCGGACTGGCGATACGCATCATCGGCGAGGTGACCAAGGAGAAGCTGGAGATACTGCGGGCGGCCGACTGGGTGGTGATGAACGAAATCAAGCAGGCCAAGCTCTACCGCCAGCTCTGGCAGAGCTTCGCCATACTCACCGATGTCCGCAGCGTGGGGGTGATGGGTGACTTTAGGACCTACGGCTACCTGGTGGCGGTGCGCGCCGTCACCAGCGACGACGCCATGACCGCTGACTGGGCCCGCCTCCCCTACGACGTTCTGGCCCGCATCTCCAACCGCATTGTCAACGAAGTCCCGGAGGTAAACCGCGTCGTCTATGATATAACCTCCAAGCCTCCGTCCACCATTGAGTGGGAGTAGAAAGGGGAGAAAACAGGGGGGTGATATGACATATGAAAAACAATGGTGGAAGCTACAAACACTTCATACCCGCAATAGACCTCTCTATCGAAAAAAACACCGGTAACGTACCCAACGATGGGAAATTCCACATCGTTAAAGGGGGGGAAATAATACACAGCTTCCGTAATAGGAAACTCGCTGAAGAAAAATTTAAGCAACTGCTAGCAGAAAGTGGATTTAAGCCTGTGCAAACGCATACTCCGAAAATCGACCCCCTCAATGAATCATTGGAGCGCTATGCAATGGCGAAGGATATATTCTGGGCAGAAGGGCCGAAATATAGAAAGAAAGGTGGAAGAGGGGGGCGAGGTGGAGTATAACGGCCATGTAAAGAGGTGAATTATCGTGACTGATATTAAGCGCAATAATGGCACGAAGACAAGCGTATTTGGGGCACCTGGGCGCTATGGTCATGACTCAACACGCTTCTACGCAGGACGGCTCTACAAAGGCTTAACGCAAACGGCTAAAGTTCCTTATAACGAAAATCCATTACCGATTTCTTCCGAAAACAAGATTTTTTGTAAATCAAGCGAGTCAATGGACGAACTTCCAGATAGGTGTATTCACCTGATGGTGACGTCACCACCTTACAATGTTGGCAAATTATACGATCAAGATTTGACACTTGATGAATACAGGTCACTGATCAAACGAGTCATGAAAGAAGTATATAGGGTCCTTGTGCCTGGTGGACGCGTTTGTTTAAACGTGGCTAATCTGGGGAGAAGACCCTATCTGCCTATTGATGCCTTTCTCACCGAAGATATGTTGTCGCTCGGATTTCTAATGCGAGGTCAGGTCATTTGGAACAAAGCATCAAGTGCAAGTAGCTCCACAGCTTGGGGTAGTTGGCGTTCACCAGCAAACCCAACCTTAAGGGATATTCACGAGTATATACTAATCTTCTGCAAAGAAATGTATTCTAGGCCGTCCATTGACAGCCGCAGTTCTACTATCACAAGGGAGGAGTTTTTGGATTACACCAAAAGTGTTTGGACATTTCCAGCCGAATCAGCAAAAAAGGTTGGTCATCCTGCTCCTTTTCCGGTGGAATTACCACGGCGTTGTATTGAACTCTACACGTATTCCAGCGAAGTCGTGCTCGACCCATTCATGGGTAGCGGGGCTACAGCAATAGCCGCTCTGACTGCTGGAAGACGTTATGTCGGATACGATATTGATCAAGAATATGTTCGTCTGAGTGAACAGAGAATTAGGCAATGGCGTGAAAAGGCCTCTCAGGGTAGGCTTAAAATTTCAACAAAGGGGGGTGGTAATGAGTGACCTTATAAAACAATTATTAACAAGCCCACGTTATCTCAAGATTATTCAACAGAATTTGCCATCAGCTTTTCAGACCGTTGAGGATGAGTTAAAAGGTAACCCAGCAGTTGGATTATTGCGAGAGCAAGTCATTCTCGGAATGCTCGTCGCCTTTCTTGGAGAAGAGAAAGTTGAACTGGTTCCAAGCGGGGTAAATCCTGACATAGATTGCTATGTTGATTCTAAGCCACTATCTATTAAAACTGTATCGTCCTCTAGCGGGATAAGGTTGAAGTGGACATCAAATGCGGTAAAAGCCAAGGAGTTCATAGATAGCTACAAGCCGACGAGTGACTTGTTGGTGGTTAGAATTATCTGGAGGGAGCTTGGCGGAATCCTGTTTATTCCTCTGGATATCCAACAACATGTGTTTAGTCAAATTGGGGTAACGCGATATTTGGATTATCGTGGTACAACCAATACCAGGGGAGTAAATCTTTCGCCAGAAGCAGAACGGGCATTCTACCGGCATCCGCGTATGGTCAACCTACCTATATTATGGAAAAGGACTGAGGAAACAATAAATCCAATTAGCAAATGGATAGATTATTGGCGTGAGAAGGATAAATCTTAGGGGGGTGGCTAAGATAAAGATACTGGTTATCGGGGGCGGGGGCAGAGAGCACACCCTGATCTGGAAGCTCGCCCAGAGCCCCAAGGTAAAAGAAATCTACGCCGCTCCGGGCAACGCCGGCACGGCCAAGATTGCCCATAACCTGGATATAAAGCCCATCGATATCGAGGCGCTGGCCAGAACGGCGGCCGTCGAGAAAATAGACCTGACCGTGGTCGGCCCGGAGGCGCCCCTAGCCGAGGGCATTGCCGACCAGTTCCTCATCCGGGGACTTCAGATTTTCGGCCCCACCCAGCAGGCCACCGAGATAGAGTCGAGCAAGGTCTTCGCCAAGGCGCTGATGCAGAAATACAAAATCCCCTGCGCCAGGAGCGCCAGCTTCTCCGACTACGATAAAGCCAAGGATTATGTCAAACAGCAGCCGCCCCCTATCGTGGTCAAGGCCGACGGGCTGGCTGCGGGCAAGGGGGTAATTCTGGCCGACTCAATACCTAAAGCCCTGGAAGCCCTCGCCCAGATAATGAAAGAAAAAGCCTTCGGCGCCGCCGGTGATAGAGTGATTATAGAGGAATATCTGACCGGCAGAGAGATGAGCACCTTCGCCTTCAGCGACGGCCACAGCATAATACCGATAATGTCCGCCTGCGACTACAAACCGGCCTACGACGGCGATAAAGGGCCCAACACCGGCGGCATGGGCAGCTACAGCCCCCCGCCCTTCCTGACCCCCACCCTGGCGGAAACAGTCAAAGGGGAAATCATGGCGCCGACGGTAGAGGCAATGCACCAAGAAGGCCGTCCCTACCGGGGCGTCCTCTACGGCGGGCTGATGATTGCTGATAGCCAGCCAAAGGTGCTGGAGTTCAACGCCCGCTTCGGCGACCCGGAAGCACAGGTCACCCTGCCCCTGCTTAAGACCGACCTGGTTGATATTATGCTAGCGGTGAACGATAATAAGCTGGGCAGTCTGAAAGTAGAATGGAGTAACGATGCCTGCGTGGGGGTGGTCATGGCCTCGGGCGGCTACCCCGGCAGCTATAAGACTGGCTTCCCCATCAGCGGTCTGGACGACCTGGATAAAGATGTCATTGTCTTTCACGCCGGGACCAGGCTGGAAGGGAAAAAAGTGGTCACCAGCGGTGGCCGGGTGCTGGCCGTGGTGGCTATGGCTAAGACCATCGCTGAGGCCAGGGAGAAGGTCTACAATAATATCAGCCGGATTAAATTCGAGGGCTGCCACTACCGCAGGGATATAGCTTTAATTAAAGGAGAAGCCTAACCCGATTTTTAGAGTGTGTTTTACTTCCCACCCTCCCACCCTACAGAAGTGATACTTCTATCAATTTTTTCTTGGGGGTGGAGTAAAAAGGGCTTTAGCCCTACCTTAAGGGCGGTTGGGCGGGAATAGATATAATACGGGGGGAGGGGAAAATAAAAATGCCGTTAGTCGCCGTAGTGATGGGCTCCAAATCTGATACCGAAGCGCTCAAGCCGACGCTGGAGATACTGTCTAGTCTCGGCATCGAGCACGAAGTAAATGTCATATCAGCCCACCGCACCCCGGAAAAGGCGCGGGATTATGCTCTGGGGGCACGGGGGCGTGGCATCGAGGTCATCATCGCCGCGGCGGGAGGGGCAGCCCATCTGCCCGGGGTACTGGCCAGCTGGACGACACTGCCCGTCATCGGGGTGCCGCTGGCCTCCAGCGAGCTTAAGGGTGTTGACGCCCTCTACTCCATCGTCCAGATGCCGGCGGGAATACCGGTGGCCAGCGTGGCCATCGGCAGCGCCGGCGCTAAAAACGCCGCCTACCTCGCCGCCGAGATTCTGGGCATAAAGCACGACCAAATACGGCAGGCCTACGAAAACTACCGTAAGGAGCTGCAAGGAGAAAAAAATGATTGAGCGCTACTCCCGACCCCGCATGAAAAGAGTCTGGGCCGACGAGAACAAGTTCGACAAGTGGCTCCAGGTAGAGATTGCCGTCTGCGAGGCCTGGGCCGAGCTGGGCGTAATCCCCCGCAAGGCGCTGCCCAAGATAAAGCTGGCCCGGGTCAACCTCAAGCGCATGGGGGAAATCCTTAAGGAGACCCACCACGATGTCACCGCCTTCCTGGGCTCGGTCTCCGAGAGCCTGGGAAGCGAGTCCCGCTTTATCCACCTGGGACTCACCTCCTCCGATGTCATCGACACCGGCTTGAGCCTGCAGCTCATCGAGGCCGCCGAGCTGCTCAGCCAGGATATCAAAGAGCTTATCTCGGTGCTGGCGCAGACCGCCATGAAGCATAAATACACCGTGATGATAGGGCGCAGCCACGGCATCCACGCCGAGCCAATCTCCTTCGGCCTGAAATTAGCCCTTTGGACCGAGGAGATGAGACGCAACCTCCACCGGCTGGCTGAGGCCGAAAAAATCATCGCCGTGGGCAAGATTTCCGGCGCCGTGGGCACCTACGCTACCCTCTCCCCCGAGGTCGAGGAGAAGGCCTGCGCCAAGCTGGGGCTGGAGCCGGCCCCGGTCTCCAACCAGGTCCTCCAGCGCGACCGCCACGCCCAGTTCGTGACCACCCTGGCCATAATCGCCAGCTCGCTGGAGAAGTTCGCCACCGAAATCAGGGGCCTGCAGAAGACCGAGACCAGGGAGGTGGAGGAGCCCTTCGCCGCCGGCCAGACCGGCTCTTCAGCCATGCCCCACAAACGCAACCCCGAGCTCTGTGAGCGCGTCAGCGGGCTGGCCCGCCTGATGAGGGGCTACGCCCTAACCTCGATGGAGAACATCGCCCTCTGGCACGAACGGGACATCAGCCACTCCTCCACCGAGCGCATCATCCTGCCCGATGCCTGCCTGGTGCTGGACTACAGCTTAAGCGTATTCACCTCGGTGATGAAGGGGCTGCAGGTCTTTCCGCAGAGAATGAAGCGAAACCTGAATATAACCAGGGGGCTGATATTCTCCCAGCGGGTGATGCTGGCCCTGATAAACAAGGGCTTGAGCCGCCAGCAGGCCTACGAGCTGGTGCAGCGCAACGCCATGACCGCCTGGAAGGGAAACAAGAGCTTCCTCACCCTGCTTAAGGCCGACGCCGAGGTTACCGCCAGAATACCTGAGACCGAGCTTGAGACGCTCTTTGACGAGAAATACTACCTGAGATATATCGACGACATCTTCAAGCGCCTGGGGCTGACTGAGGTGCAGTGGCAGGGCAAAACTGTGACCGGGCCCGCCGACCTGGCGCCGAGGTCAATATAATGACTGATGATGTTCTGCTCAAGACCGACCTGCCCCTGCCCGCCTTCGTCAGGGGCAAGGTGCGTGACACCTACGACCTGGGCAACCTCCTGCTAATCGTGGCCACCGATAGAATCTCCGCCTTCGATGTCGTCCTGCCCTGCGGCATCCCCAACAAGGGTCGGGTGCTTAACCAGCTCTCCGCCTTCTGGTTCGACCAGACCAAAGACCTGATGCCCAACCACCTGGTGGCAACGCTGGACGATGTCAGCCGCCTCGATGCCTACCTCACCCCCGGAAATCGCTTTGACTACCCGGCCTACCTGGCGGGGCGGTCCATGGTGGTGAAAAAGGTCAAGCGCCTGCCGGTGGAGTGCGTGGTGCGCGGCTATCTCTCCGGCTCCGCCTGGGAAGAGTATAAACAGTCCGGCACCATCTCCGCTATGAAAGCAGCCAGGGGCTTAAAGCAGAGCCAGGAGCTGCCCCAGCCCCTTTTCACCCCCACCACCAAGGCGGAGAGCGGCCACGACCTGCCGCTGTCCATGGAGGAGGTGGGCAAGCTGGTGGGAAAGGCCATGGCCGAGAAGATGAAACAGAAGAGCCTAGCCGTCTATAGCTACGCCCAGGGCTACGCCCTGGCCAGGGGTATTATCATCGCCGATACCAAGTTCGAGTTCGGGCTTGACGGTAACAGGCTCATCCTCATTGACGAGCTGTTGACGCCGGACTCTTCACGGATATGGGAGACCAGGCTCTATAAGGTGGGACAGTCCCAGCCCAGCTACGATAAACAGCCAGTCAGGGACTGGCTCAGCCGTTCTGGGTGGAACAAGGAGCCCCCCGCCCCCATGCTTCCCCCGGAGGTCATCGAGGCTACCAGCCGGAGATACCAGCAGGCCTACGAGATGCTGACGGGGAAGAAGCTAAGCTAACCCCGGCGATAAGGGGAAGCGCCCTTCTCAATACCTAGCTCGGCCAGCCTTGCCTCTGATAGATAGAGCTTGCCGTCATCAGTGGTCTTTATTGCCCCCATCTGCATCAGCGCGTTCAGGGCGTGTGGCTTGTAGTCCCGCCGCCGCATCATCCTCTCCAGCATCCCTGGGGGCCTCAGCCCCAGCTCGTCAACTGTCCGGGCGCTCCTGCTGTCAAGAGCGTTATGCTTCCGGAAAATCCGTACTACCTGGCGGGTAGCACGCATGATTAGCCAGCGGGGAATGAAGAACAACGCCACCAGCGCCAGCAGGACGAGCAGGATGACAATGCCGGTAGTGCTTATATCCAGGGCTATTCCTCCAGGCGCCCCTTGGTGCTGGGCAGCTCGCCGGAAATACGCTGGTCAATTCTGGTGGCCATATCCAGTGCCCGGCCCAGCGCCTTGAACAGGGCTTCCGCCTTGTGGTGGTCGTTGGTGCCACAGAGGATGTTGGCGTGCAGGTTGAGCCTGGCCTCGATGGCCAGGGACTCGAGGAAGTGGCGGACGAGGTCGGTGGGAAAGCCGGCCATGTCATTATCAGCAAAGGGCAGCTCCAGCACGGTGTACCCCCGCCCGCTGATGTCAACCGCCACCGCCGCCAGGGCGTCGTCCATGGGCACGGCGGCATCGGCCATGCGGATAATGCCCCGCTTGTCCCCCAGCGCCTCACCCAGGGCCTTGCCCAAGCAGATGGCCACATCCTCGATGACATGGTGCTGGTCATCGCCGCCGGCGGAAATCGTCAGGTTGAAGCGGCCGTGCTGGGCCAGCTGGGCCAGCAGGTGGTCGAACATCTTTATCCCGGTATTAATCCTGGCCTGGCCGGTGCCGTCAACGCCCAGCTCCAGGCTGACCCTAGTCTCACTGGTCTCTCTCTTGATTTTGGCTGTCCTTGCCTTCATCGTTTTTTCTCCGCCTGTAGTTTAGCACAGTAAAGGGAGATAAAAAAGGGGGAGATTATCCCCTCCCCCCTGTTTAACCAAGGTTTTAATTGACACAACCTACAGCCCACAGTACAATTACAGCCAAGCCGAAGAGAGAACAAAAGCGACGGAGGGGGTGATAAAAAGAGGTATACTAACCAAAAGAGAAGAATCAACAAGGAGGATTAAATGTTAGATCAAACTAGCCAGCTGTACAAACTTCAATATCCGGAGTGTTTTGTCAATGAAGAGCAGCGAATGATGCAGAAGCTGTATGCTGATTTCTGCGATAAAGAGATTATGCCTGTCAGAAGTAAAATGGACGATGATATAACCCACGAAAAAATAATAACTCCGATATTGAAGAAACTGTGCGTTGACCTGGGAGTACAGAAGAATATGATACCCCTAGAATATGGGGGAAACCAGGCATTGTCCGCGGTGACCAACGTCCTGAAGAACGAACAGATATCTCGTGGTGATTATGGCCTAAGTGTCTCGAGCGATTGTAGCGTGTGGGCATGGGTCCCAGCGTGCCTTGCATATTTAGGGCTATCTCCAGAGGTACAATCTCCGGAAGCCAAGGCATGGGGCAAAGTGATACTAGACGAGTTTGCGGCAAAATTCTGCGGTGATGAACTGAAAATCGGGTGTTTCAACATGAGCGAGCCGCAGTCGGCTATTGATATTGAGAACCTCACCAACGAAGCCAGAACTGTACAGACCAGGGCCAGACTAGAGGGTGATGAATGGGTAATAAACGGTGAGAAGATGTGGGCATCAAATGCGGGAATAGCCGATCTAAATCTCGTAGTTTGTAACATGGATCCAAAATTGGGCTTAGATGCCTTCACCCTGGTCTACGTCCCCGAGCCCTGGCCGGGCGTTTCTCACGGTAAGTTTGAAGTAAAATGCGGCGCACAAAGCGACAGGAATACCTCCACTTACTTTGATGATGTCAGGGTACCCAAGGAGTGGGGGCTGCAGGGCCCCTTAGCCTGGCGTATCTTTAAAAAATCTACTTGTACCAGTTGGCCTTTTGACGGCGCTAACAGTGTGGGTGTAATGGTGGGAGCATTTGAAACGCTTGTGAACTATACAGGGCAAAGAGTGGTAGGCGGCAAAGTAATCAATCAGCATTCTTCCTCGGCCATGATAATAGGTGAGATGGCAACAGTAATAGACGTTTGTAGGGCCGCTGTCCTGGAACTGGCCCATGAGTACGACCATCCAGAGATTTACGGTGAGTGGGATACAGTGAATATAATAAGCCGAGCACATGCTGTCCACACCTTCGTTAGCAAGTCGGCTCAGGAGCAGATTGCAAAAGGGATTGAGCTAATGGGTGCCTACGGCTATGCGCGTGATACTAATTACGAGAAATATTACCGTGATATTGCCATATCCAAGCTGGTAGTGGGTAGCGTTCAGGTAGGGTATATGGGGGCATGCCGCCCGTATTATGATTTAGACATCTCCTCCTTTGGCCCCGGGAAGCTGGAAGACCCGGTTAAGAAACAGAGATGAAAAGAGGAGAGAGATCACAGTTCTTGAGGTCTTACCCGACGTTGGAAAATGAAATGAACTACAAATATCACCACCCAGAACACCATTGCTGCCAGGGCATTGAAAAAAGCGACACCAATTGAAACAGTAAAACCAACTGGCGCGAACAAGCTGAATAATATGCCCCTTCTGATATACGAGGGGCTAAGTCTCTTATTGACCAGACGATGGTTACGTCCTGCATAAATCCGCAAAACAGTATTCATATACCCGGCGCAGGCCATAACGGTAGCATAGATAATCCCCGATAATTGGAAAAGATGCACACTGAGGACACTCGTCGAAAAGGGAATCACCACGATGAAGAGCAGGAAAAGTAAGTTCAACCATATCAAATTCTGGTCATAACGGACTATTTCCCGGAAAACTCGGACATGTGCGGACCAATAGAGACCGATAACGACGAAGCTGAGTAAAAACGCCAAGTATTTAGGCCACAGCTCAATTAGAGTCGAACCTAAATTTACTACTGTAGTGTCCGCGGGTAGCCCGATATCGATAAGTAAAAGCAGTATGGCGATGGCAAAAACGCCATCGCTAAAGGCCAGTATACGTCCGAGCACCTTTTCATTATCTCGCCCACGTTCTCCCGAATTTTTATTGTGTTCTGGCACCATATTGCTAGCATTTTAGGCGACTGGCTCAAGCATTGCAACATGGCAGCTACAGCTAAGGCTAAAATGAAGACGGGCCAGCCTAGGCCTTGCCCTAACCTATCTCCCTGATGGCCTTAATCACGATATCGGTATGCTCTGGCTTGCCCACGCCGATGCGGATAAAGTCCTTGAGCAGGTGGTTGCCAGCGTAGCGGATTATTATGCACCTGTCCAGCAACCCCTCGTATATCTGCCTGGCCCTGCCGTTCAGCACCTTGCAGAAGATAAAGTTGGCCTTCGAGGGGTAGGGCTTGAGCCACTCTATCTTCTTGAGCTCCCCGTAGAGCCGCTCTCTCTCGGCGACTATCTTCTTTACCCTCTCCATAAGAAAGTCACGGTCCTTCAGGGACTCCCTGACCGCAATCGTGGAGGCGGCGCTGACGCTGTAGGGCATCTTGATGTTCATCAGATAGCTGGCAATCTCGGGGGGGAAGATGCCGTAGCCGATGCGGAAGCTGGCCAGGCCGGCCCACTTGCTGAACGTCCTCAGCACCATCAGGTTCTTGTAATTCGGGACCAGATTGGTGGCCGTCTCACCGCTGAACTCGACGTAGGCCTCATCAGCCAGCAGTGGCACGCCGGTATCCAGCAGCTCCAGTATATCCTCCCGGGGGGTAGGGGTGCCGGTGGGGTTATTGGGGTTGGCCAGCACTATCAGCTTGGTCTTTTTGGTTATCGCCTTCCTGGTCGCGGCGACATCGACATTGTAGTTTTCGTCCCGGAGCACATCAACCAACCTGCCGTTGTACAGCGCCACCGCAAAACGAAAGATATCAAAGGTGGGCGGGAAGTTTATCACCTCGTCGCCGGGGCCGACAAAAAGCTGGTTGATAAGCCCTATCATCTGGTCGCTGCCGCTGCTGGCAACAATGTGCTCAGGCCCGACGCCGGTATAACCGGCCAGCAGCCTCTTGAGCTCCCTCTGGCCGGAGTCGGGGTAGAGATTAAAGGAATCGTATTTGCTTAGAGCCTCCATTACCTTCGGCGAGCAGCCGTAAAGGTTCTCGTTGGCATCCAGCTTGATGACCCCGTTTATGGGGAACCTGGCCGAAGCCTCCACCTCCTCCAGCGACTTTCCGGCGGTGTAGCCAGTAAAGTTAGCCAGCTCCGGCCTTATTAGATTGACTATCCCGTCTTTAGACATCCTCTTTTTCTACCTTTCTATACCCTATATAAACAAAATTCCCTCCGCCTGGGAGGGTTTTCTTTGTTTTCCTGTTTTTTCTGCTTAGTTTCTAAATCGGCGCTGCACTACCTCCCAAGCGTCCCGGTGCGCCCGGTAAACGCGTAGTAATAGTAATAATAGTAGTAGGTATTATAAGCTAACATCTCCTCACACCTATCTGGCTTACTTTAACATAAGGAGAATTAATTTGTCAATGGTCTCCCTAATCGGCAACGTTTCCAATTAGTTGAAAATGTTTTAGACTAAAGCGGTAGTTATAAAATGACTGAGATTATTAGCAAGGTAATTTGTAAATATTGTGGTTCTAGTGCCGTAGTCAAATATGGTTCGTACAAAGGCGTCCAGCACTACTGGTGTAAAGTGTGCGAGCGCAAATTCAAAGGTGATAGAGCTTTATTCCACATGAAAGTACCGCCTGAGTATGTCAGTAGTGCCTTGAGTATGTATTACTCAGGCTCAAGTATAAGCGATATTTGCAACCACTTAAAACAAGAACATAGCTACTATCCTTCAAAACACGTGGTCTTTGAGTGGGTAGATAAGTTCACCTCTCTAGCTGCAAAGCAATTCCAAAATGTAAAGCCAAAAGTGGGCGATACTTGGATTTGCGATGAAACAGTCTTGGATTTGGACAGAGGTATCAAAGTCTGGTTTTTTGATTGCATAGATTCAGAAACAAGATTCCTACTTGCCTCAAGAGCATCATTGTCACGAACCACCAGAGATGCCCAGATGCTCATAGATAGGGCAATCAAGAAAGCGGGTAAATTTCCCAAAGTGATTGTCACTGATAAATTAGCCTCTTACTTAGACGTGGACTATGGCAAAGATGTTGAGCACAGGCAAGGTAGTCCATTCAGATTTAAGATTAGTGGTGAGAGTACATCTCAGATTGAGCGTTTTCACGGGACTATTAAAGATAGAACTAAAGTAATGCGTGCCTTCAGAGACTTAGAAACACTATACCAGTTTATGAACGGCTATCTAGTTTATTACAACTACTTCAAGCCGAATGAGGCACTAAACGGGAAAACACCTGCTGAAGTCGCTAAGGTAGATTATCAAATCAAAAATTGGAAAGACCTTTGCCAATTGCCAGTACCCAAAGAAGCTAAAATACAAAACTACAATTATCGCACAGTGGTAAAGCCTACTAAAACCATGAAAACGAGGCGGAAAAAGATTACCTCACAAAGACACATACCACCTCAAATATCTACAACAAGAGGAGTTTGATTGATGACAGCATGGACGGTGGAACTCAAAAAGTTACCCACTCTAGTAAGAGAGTGGGTAACCTGTCGCTATCTAGCAATCAAAGTAATTAGCTGTAATATTACACTAATAACCTGCATTGCAAAGGTAGCCCAAAGGCATAAATCAGTGTTCTTGCGACGGGAGGCGGTCTTGTGCCTAGTATGCACATAATATCACCCAACCTTTCGAGGCGAGGATGCCTCATTAGGACAGTTCCACCGTCCATATTGTTGCCAATCGGGTAAAGGATGCTAATTAATTATTATACCATAAAGTCCACTAAAAGGGAACGTTACCCCCTAATCGGCCTTTAGTCTCTTTTCCACCGCCCGGGCGTGGGCCTCCAGACCTTCCGCCCTGGCGATGGTGGCGGCGGCTTTAGCCAGCTTTCTTAAAATAGCCTTATCAACCCTGAGCAGGCTGGTGAACTTGACGAAATCAAGCACGCCCAGCGGCGAGGCGAAGCGGGCGGTAGCCCCGGTGGGCAGAACGTGGCTGGGGCCGAAGACGTAATCCCCCAGCACCACGGTGGCGCTCTCCCCGGTAACGATACAGCCGGCATTAACCAGGCGTTCGGCAAGGGCGTCCGCCCCCTTTACCATCAGGCAGAGGTGCTCCGGGGCGTAGAGGTTGGCCAGCTCTACCGCCTCGTCAATATTAGCCACCACCGCTATTACCCCCTGCTTGAGCAGAGACTCGGTGATGATAGCTTGACGCCCCAGGCCCTTTAGCTGCTTGTCTATTTCCTGATTAACCTCGTCGGCTAAACGCTCCGAGGTGGTTATCAGGATGGCCGAAGCCAGCGGGTCGTGCTCCGCCTGGGCCAGCAGGTCGGCGGCGCAGTAGGCCGGGCTGGCGCTCTCATCGGCGATGATGACCACCTCGCTGGGGCCGGGCAGGCTGTCAATGCCGACCACGCCGTAGACCAGCTTCTTGGCCAGGACGACGAAGATACTGCCCGGGCCGCAGATTTTATCCACACTAGGGACAGACTCGGTGCCGAAGGCCAGGGCGGCCACCGCCTGGGCGCCGCCTATGGAGAAGATGCGGCTAGCGCCGGCAATGTCGGCGGCGGCCAGTGTCGCTGGGGGAACCGTTCCATCGGGGCCGGGCGGGGTGGTTAAAATTACCTCCTTAACACCGGCTACCTTGGCCGGAACCGCCGTCATCAGCACCGTCGAGGGATAGGCAGCGGTGCCGCCGGGGGCATAGACGCCGACTCTCTCCAGCGGGCGAATCAACGAACTCAAGCCCGCTTTAAGCAGGCCTTCTTTCTGCCTCCGGTGGAAAGAGCCTATCCTCTCCGCCGCTAACTTCAGGGCCGATATTAACTCCTTATCTACCTGCTTATAGGCGCTTTTTATTTGCTCCTTAGTCACCTCCAGCGAGCTGAGCTTAGCCCGGTCAAACTTGAGGGTAAGGCCGAAAAGGGCGGCGTCCCCGCCGCCGCGAACCTCGTCGATTATCTGCTTGACCTGCGGCTCCAGGCTGTTATCGTAGAACTCAGTAGAGGTGCGCCGGGCCAGTACCTCATCGGCCAGCTTGAAACCCTTTATAATCTTCAATTTAGCTTTACCCCCGTCTGCAGTGCCTGGACAATAGAGCTTATCCTCTCCCGCCTGATGGCGCTGGCCACCCGCCGGGTGCTGCCGATGAGGCAGGCGGTTGACTCAAAGAGCACATCAATAATCCTGAGGCTGTGGCGGGCTATGGTCCGCCCGGTCTCAGTGTTCTCGATTAACAAATCGGCGTCCTCGGGGAGAAAGGCCTCGGTGGCCCCCCAGGTGGGCACCACCCGGTAGAGACCGAGGCGGTTGTCACGGGCATATTTATCGGCGATATTGACGTACTCCGAGGCCACCCGGAGCGGCGCCGTACTTTTGGCGCTGAGCTTCCTCAGTTCGGAAACATCGGCTGCCGGCATATCGTTACTGACCACGGCCACTATCTTGACCCGCCCCGACCCGAGGTCAACCAGCTCTCTTATCGGGCTGGTGGGGAACTGGTAGAGGTGCTCACGCAGCCAGTCCCGGCCGGTGATGGCCAGGTCGAAGTTGCCGCTGGCCACCTGAAGGGGCATGTCCTGGGGACGGATGACCTTGACCGCCACGCCGGGGAGGGTGGCCGCGGGGCGGCGGTTGCCCGTCGGTGAGGGGTAGTCGCTAAGGCCGATGCCCGCCTTACTCAAAAGCTCAAAAGTTGGCGACTGCTGGTGACCATCGGGTAAAGCCAGCCGGACGGTATCACCGTCACCGCCGGAGGGGAAAAGCCTCGATTTGCGCGGGCGCTGGCCGGAGTATTGCTCAATGGCTTCCGGCTCTTCTTCCTGAAGCATCTCCTTATCATAGATAGATGATGCTATCTCTTTCATATCCTTAGCCTGCCAGCTATTGCCGTTGGCAATAAGACACGCGCTGACAGTAAGCACCCTGGCTACCGGCGCCAGCCCGCAGCCAGCCAGCCCCTCTCTAGTGGCGCAGACTAGGGCCAGGTCGGCGCTCTCCGGGGGATAGGCCTCGGCCGCCCCCCAGAGGGGGAAGACACCGAAGCGCCTCAGGCGCCGGCTGAGGGCAAAGTGCTCGGCCAGGTTGGGGTACTCGCTGGCGATGCGGACAACTCCCGGACTCTGCCGTACCGCCTCGACGGTAGATATCCCTCCAGCCAAGCTGGCGGCCACATAGAGGGCACCCCGGCCGTATCCCAGGCTTTCTACCTTCATCAGGGCGCTCGAGGGGTATTTGACCAGAAGCTCCTCGAGCCAGTCCAAGCCGCAGATGCCCAGGTCATAGTTGCCGATGGCTACCTGTACCGGTATGTCCCGCTCGTGGAACATCTTGGCCGAGAGCCGGGGGAAGTTCTTTGATTTAACCCGGTAAAGGCGTGCCGAGGCGTTATAGCCATCAAGCCCCCAGCCCGCTTTTTTGAGGCGGGCGGCGGTCTCGGCCAGCAGGCGGCCTTTAGGCAGGGCTATTTTGATTTCGCTAGTAATTTTAAAACCTCACTAACAGTTTTGGCTTCAAACCTCTGCTTAGCCCGGCCAGTCAGGATAAACTTGGGCGCTTTACTCCGGATATCAAGCGTCCAGTCAAAGCCAGCCCGGCTTTGAGCACCCAGATTAAATTCAGCTCTATAGCCGGCATCATGTAAGCGGGCGACCAGGCTAAAGCCCTCCTTGGCCGCCTCCGGCTCAGCCCTGACCAGAACCCTTAGGGCTTTTATTTCAGCCAGCGCCTCCGGTTTCACCATCTCCATCAGGCGGTCAAGGTAAAGGGCGATGCCGGAGGCGGGAACATCTTTACCCCCCATCAGCGGTATAAGGGCGTCATAGCGGCCGCCGCCGCCAACTTTATCCTTTCCTTTGAAAATCTGGAAGATGACGCCGGTGTAGTACTCAAAGCCCCTCCCCGAAGCCAGCTCAATCTGATAGTCAGCCCCCAGGACTTCTAAAAGCCCGGCGACGCTGACCAGGTCGTCGATACCGGGCTTGAGACCGGCCAGATCGGCCAGCAGGGATTTAAGCTTCTTGACGAAAGCCGACGATTTACCTTTAAGCCCAAGCAGAGCGGAGAGCGTCTCAAGCTCAGGGGGCCTGAGCTTTAGCTCGGCCAGCGCCCTGCCGTCGCCGTCCAGGATGCGGTCGAAGACACGCGCCTGCTCCTCGGAGCTAAGCCCCAGCCTGGCCAGCAGCGCCCGGATTAGGCCGGCGTGGGAAAGTTTGAGCTTTACGCCGTCAATCTTGAGCTTCCTTAAGACCTCCAGCACCAGCAGCGCCAGCTCAACATCCGCCGAGGGGGAACTGACCCCGATAAGCTCCGACCCACACTGCCAACGCTCCCTGGTCTTCCTGCCCGTGGCCTCGAAGATAAAGGTACTGGCCACGTAGAAGAGCTTGGCCAGCTTCTCCTTTTCCATATCTCCAATATAAAGGCGGGCCACCGGGATGGTGCCGTCCGGCCTCAAGACCACCCTCTCCCCACTCCAGCCGTCCCAGTCCAGAAAGGAATAGACCCGACCCAGCATACCCGGGGTGAGCGTGCCCACCGAGGTGAACAGGTGCAGGTACTCCAGCGTCGGCGTCCTGACCTCTCTATAGCCCCAGTTGAGGCAGGCCTCACGGAAGACGCCCTCGATAAAGCGGAAGACCGCCATCTCGGCGGGTGACAGATCACGCATCCCTTTACAGCGCTGAGTCCTCATAGCTGGTAGATTTTAACACTACTCTGCTGGCTATTCAACTGAATGGGGTGTTTAAGAGGGGCGTTAGCCCCTCTTCTAAAATAATCTTCCCCCTCTCCAAGAGTGGAGAGGGGGATAAAGGGGGTGAGGTTGACAAATAAAATCTACACCACTGTTTGCATTGGGGGTATAAGCAGGCTATAATTTTATTCGCAGCCCTTCGGCTGGATTACAGGCATATGATTAAAGTTTTATTCAAAAGCCTCCGCATCGCCTTCTTTATCGCCCTGATAGCTGGCGCCCTGCTGGCCATCACCGCTCATGCCCAGGAACCGACTACCGTCAAGGTCCTCCGCGTTGACGGCACCATCGTGCCTATCGTGGCCGACTATCTCGAAAGGGGTATCAACCAGGCCGAGGAAGAGAACGCCACCGTCTGCATCATCGAGCTGGACACGCCGGGGGGGCTGCTGGACTCGACGGAGAGGATTGTCGAGAAGATTATGAACGCCGATGTCCCCATCGTCGTCTATGTCTCACCTAAAGGCGCCTGGGCAGCCTCGGCGGGGACATTCATTACCCTTTCGGCCAATATCGCCGCTATGACGCCGGGGACAACCATCGGCGCCGCCCATCCGGTATCGGGGAGCGGGGAGGCGATACCGGAAGACCAGATGAAGAAGATAACCGAGTTCTCCGCCAAGTGGATGAGGACCATCGCCGAGACGCGTGGGCGCAACATGGATGAAGCCGAGCTGGCGGTAACCGAGAGCAAGTCCTTCTCCGACGTTGACGCCCTTAACGCCAACCTCATCGACCTGCGGGCGGACACCCTGGAGAGCCTCATCGCCGAGATTAACGGCCGGCAGGTTACCCTGGCCAACGGGGCCACGGTGACCATCAACACCAGCAATTACCAGCTGGTCAGGGACGAGATGAACTTTATCGAGAGCTTCCTGCACGCCATCAGCGACCCCAACATCGCCTATATCCTGCTCAGCATCGGCAGCCTGGGCATTATCGCCGAGATATACAACCCGGGGATGTTCTTCCCCGGCATTATCGGGGCCATCAGCCTCCTCCTTGCTTTCTACTCGCTGGGTGTCCTCGACGCCCGCTGGGGAGGCATACTGCTCATCCTGCTCGCCTTCGGACTCTTCATCGGTGAGGTGCTCACCACCAGCTTCGGGCTGTTTACCGCCGGTGGCATAATTGCCCTGATTATCGGCTCGCTGATTCTGTTTCCCCGGGGGAGCCCGCTGTTCAGTGTTGACCCCTGGCTGATTGCGGTGGTGGTAATATTAATTGCCGGCTTCTTCGCCTTCGTCATTCAGAAGGTGGTTAAGACTTACCGCCGCCAGGCGGCTACCGGCCGGGAGGAACTGCTCGGCAAGACGGCGGTGGTCAAGGCTGCTCTGGAACCCGAGGGGGAAGTCATGTTTAAGGGCGAGCTCTGGACGGCGGTAGCGGAGAAGGGCCGGGTGAAAGCCGGAGAGGAGGTGATTATCAACAGGGTCGACGGCTTAACACTGTATGTGACCAGGAAACCTAAAGGTAAATAGAGGAGACTTATTGTTTTAGAATGGACGCTTGGTTAATTGTTATCATCGCTATCTGTGCCGCTGCTTTCATCGTCTTCGTCATTCAGCGGGTAGTCCTGGCTCACCGCCGGCAGGTCGCCACCGGCCGGGAAGAGCTGGTAGGTCGGACGGCCGAGGTCGAGGTTACCCTGGAACCGAAAGGAGTGGTTCTGGTTGAGGGCGAACTGTGGGCGGCGATATTAGAGAAGGGACGGGCGGAGCGGGGGGAGGAAGTAGTTATCACCAGGGTCGAAGGCTTGAAACTGTATGTCACTAAAAAGGTTAAAGGAGGTAACTAGATGAACCCAATTCTTATCGGCGTTATTGTTTTAGCGGCAATCATACTTCTTTCCATGTCAATTAAGGTTGTCAAGGAGTGGGAACGGGGGGTCATTCTTCGTCTGGGGCGGCTGGTGGGTGCCAGGGGTCCAGGTCTATTTTTCCTTATCCCCTTCATTGACCGGATGATAAAGGTAGACCTCCGGGTAGTGACCCTGGATGTCCCGCGACAGGATGTAATCACTAAAGACAATGTTACCGTTGGGGTGGATGCCGTGGTCTACTTCAGGGTGGTTGACCCCGAGGCTTCGGTAATTAAGGTCTTAGACCACATCCGGGCTACATCGCTGATATCACAGACGACGCTGCGAAACGTGCTGGGGCAGTCCGAGCTCGACGAGCTGCTGACACAGAGAGAAAAACTCAACCAGATGCTGCAGAAGATAATTGACGAACAAACTGACCCCTGGGGGGTCAAGGTCAGCGTCGTGGAAATCAAGTCAGTGGAACTCCAGGAAACGATGAGGCGCTCTATGGCGGCTCAGGCTGAGGCAGAAAGGGAGCGACGAGCTAAAATCATCCACGCTGAGGGCGAGCTCCAAGCCTCGGAGAAGCTGGCTCAAGCCGGTAGCATTATTGCTAAGGAGCCAACTACGCTACAGCTTCGCTACCTGCAGACCCTGACCGAGATATCCTCGGAGAGAAACAGCACCGTAATCTTTCCCATACCAATTGACCTGATTAAGATGTTTATGCCCAAAGAGAAATAAGAGGGGAAGAAATAGCCAGTTTTACTGGCGCAGGGTGACATCTCCGGCGACGATTTTGAGCAGGTTGCCGTCGGGCTGGCGCAGCAGCAGGCTGCCGTCGCTGGCTACCGATTCGGCTATGCCCGTATAGGTGGCCTCTCCTGAGCTCACCCTGACCTGCTGGCCCAGCGTCACCAACCGCTCCCGCCACTGCCTAAAGACCGAGTCCCCCTCCGGCAGCGCCAGATAGAGCCTTTCGGCTTCGGCCAGCAGGTTCCTTATTATCTGGCGGCGGGAGACATACCGGCCCAGTTCATGGGAGAGGCTGGTGGCAAAGGGGGCAATTCCGGGGAAATCGGCCAGATTGATATTGACGTTTAGCCCGATGCCGATGACGGCGTAGTCCACCTTATTGCCCTTGACATCGCTTTCAACTAAAATGCCGCACACCTTTTTGCCGTTGACCAGCACGTCGTTGGGCCACTTGAGCTGCGCCTTCAAACTAGTGACCCGCTCGATGGCGTTAGCTGTGGCCAGAGAGGCGACCATGATGAGTGAAGAGAGGTAGGCCAGCTGGGGGTAGAGAATTACGGAAAGGGCGACACTGCCCCTGGGCGACAGCCAGCTCCGCCCTATCCTGCCCCGGCCGGCGGTCTGCTCCTCGGCGATGATAACCGTCCCCTCTTTGTCCCCTTCCCGGGCCCGGCGCTTGGCGGCGTCATTGGTTGAGGGCAGGCTGGGGTAAGAGATAACCTCCTGGCCGATAAAGCGGGTATCTAAACCATCAGTGATGGCGGCGGGGGAAAGGCTGTCTTCTACCATTTAAGGCTATTATAACACCTTAAACGTGTTTTTAGCCGCCGGTTTAGGCCCCGACTTCGACCAGGCGGAGGGGCTGAACCTCGTCACTGCGGGAGCGCCTTATGCTGATTAAAAAGCGGCCTTCTTTTTCCGGCTTACTCCGGCAGTAGGCCACCAGCAGGTCTGACGCCCGGCGCAGGTCTACCGGATGTGCCCCGGCCTCAGCCGCCAGGCGGCGGTAGGCCTGCCTCACCTCAACCTCGCCGACAACCTCGCTTAAATTAAGCAGCCGCCTGGCTCGGTCTATCGCCTCCTCGTTTGGCCGGTTGACCTCCACCGTGGCGAAGCTGTAGGGGGGGAGAGGGCCGATGGCCTGGAACTCAATCTGTTTATAGAAGAGGGCGTTAAGCTGCTTGATGCGCTCGTTGAAATCATCCAGGTTAGCCCTGTCCACCAGAAAGGCCACGCTCATCACCCCCCCACCCTGACTTTGGGGGTGGGGCTGAACATCAACCGATAACGGCTGGAGAAAACCCATCATCCGCTCCAGGTAGCTCTGGCGGCGCTGCATCTTGGATAGCTTAAGCCCTTCCGGGGGGAGAGGCTCTTCAGCGGGCGATACTTCGATAGCGGCGCCGTCTTCCTCTATCACCCGCCCTCCAGCCCAGCTGGAAACCACATCTACCTCAACCTTGTCCTGAATCCAGAGCAGGGTAAGGAAAAACTGGGCGTGACCCTGAACCAGCAGCTCGCGCACCTCGTCGGCAGTGGCCAGCACCGTGCCGAACTTCACCGGCAGCACCGGGTGCTTCTTAATCACCCGCTCCACCACCACCTGGTGCGTCAACAGGCACTGCGCCAGCTCCTCCTTGGACATCGAGTCAAAATCGCCGCCGGTATAGTCGCTGACCACGCCGCTTAAGCCCTTGTGGGCTATTGAGTACACCGGGCTGTTACCCGCCAGCCCCCTGACGCCGAGGACGGCATCGCCGCTGCCGAGGCTAATTCCGTAAACATACTTGCCGTACATCAATAACTTCACCACACCGCCGATGTTTTATTTAGCGCCCCGGGATATGAAGATAGCCAGTGCCCCTATAAAATTTTTTTTATTTTTGAGCAGGTCCTCATCACCCCGGGGCAAAGCAAAGGGAGCGTGCCTTCGGGTTAAAGGCGGTTTGAAGACACGCCGGATAAAACTCTAAACTTGGCGGCAGCTACACCTCCCTCGCTCTGGTTGTCTTTTTCAAGCTTCCGGCGGCCGGCGCCGAGCCCAGCCTCTCCAGGAGGCTCCTGATTGGCTTAGCCCTGCCCGCATTCAAGCTCAAGCGGCGGGCCGCCCACTTCTTTATATCCTTCTCCGGCACTCCCAGCTTGCGGG
>Ga0315548_1000222_pt1 | contig 53266 bp, 48 predicted proteins | sample SalMarSW160110MG_2_FD_202540 | JGI IMG/M metagenome (GOLD analysis project Ga0315548, IMG submission 202540) | Salt marsh sediment microbial communities from the Plum Island Ecosystem LTER, Massachusetts, United States - Salt Marsh Sediment SW1601-110 ... | reverse complement strand
AGAAAAACACAAAGAGAAATCGCAGAGATTGCTCAAGTAACAGAAGTAACCATAAGAAACCGCTACAAAGAACTAGCTGAACGTCTTCAATTTATAGTATATCTCTAACGCCATGCTTTGGGTTTGGGGTTTGGGGGTTAAAATTTAACTCCCAAACAGGTTTGTTCGTGTGGACTAAAAATTAATGCATACGCATTTTGGGGCAAAGGTATGAGCAAGCTGAATGATTAGATAGAAACATATCGCACAAAATTTAAATGTGAGTTAAATATAACATAATTCGTTTTGATTAAGAAAACAAGGAAAAAAATTTCAGGAGAACAAAAATGAGCAAAAGAAAAGTCTGGACAACGACTGTGGTGGCTTTTCTGATGATTTCCACGCTTTTGGCAACGGTTTCAATAGCAAGCGCAGCCGTTGGCATAACGTTGAATCCAACATCGGGGGAGCCGGATGATTCAGTTCAAGTTACAGGTACAGATTTTGCGGCGTCAACTCCTGTGGGCATAGGTTTTGGAGCAGAAATAGTCACTACCGATGAAAACATGACTTATTCGGGTACAGATGTGGGTCCGTACTCTGGTAAGGCGTCTCATTGGCCAATCAAACCGGGATCGTTTGTTTTGAGTGTGGACACTACCATGTCTGGTGGTATAATATCGACGTATACTGATAATGGAGATGGAACGCTTTCCGGTTCATTTGAGGGTGCTTTTGGAGATATAAACTATACAACAGGTGAATGGAGTCGTACTTCAACGGCGGACCTTACAGGTCTGGTGCAAGTTTACAGTGCAACCTATACTTGTTATGAATTTAATGTGACTGCTTCTGAAGGAATAGTCACTGATTCTCTTGGCGCTTTCACAGTCAATATCACTGTTCCCTTGGCGGTGAACGGCTCCAACCCAGTAACTGCGATAGATGAACAGGGAAAGATTGCTACCAGCGACTTTAATGTGTTCGGAAGCCCAGTTATTCCGGAAGCCTTGTCCTTGGGTGTTTTAGTGCTGCTATCTTCTGTGGCGGTGGTAGTCGTCACATTCGGTTTGCGAAAACGGGTAAAGATTGAAAAATCTAGTTGAGACTGGCGTAGAGCCTACCGAGTAATCAAACCCAACATCCCTTTTTTTCTATTTGGTTTTTACTTCATTGTTAGATACAGCAGCACAGCTAGGGCTAAGGTTGTGAACATGTCTGGAAGCATCGCGAAGGGTCCGAGACCGAACGCTCGGTAGCCAAAGAGCCACTGCAGTAAGGGATTAGATGAAAGGGCATAGAGCAGCAAAATCAGCGAGAAGACTACTAGTCCGATTGTGAATTCTGACTGGATTCTTTTGTACATGTCAACGTATGTAGCCAACAGCAAAACTAGGAGTGTGGCGTTTATGGAGGAAAGTATTGTTTTGATTTTGTAGAATAGTTCTATGTCCCCCATAATGTCGAAGGGAAGTCTGGGGTCGAACATGGATGTTGGGTGAGACGGGGCGTTTTGGATGGCTAAAAAATCTGAGAGCGCAGCCACCACTAACAAAATCGCCAAGATTATCCAGATTTTCACGTATTTGTTCATTGCAAGGTTCACTTCTTTTTCTTCCTTTTTTGTTTTTTCCACAATTTGTTCAGAATCTTCTCGAATAAACCATAATTTTCCTCCAATTCTGTAGACAAAAAATAGGTGATGCCATACCCGTTTCCCGCGGAGGTGATTAGCCTGTTCTTCTGCAGGATTTTTAGATGATGCCTTATCGTTCGGTAATCCATTTCAAGAAAGTTCGCCAGTTGATTTGCGTTCTGCGGCTTTTCCCGTAAGGTCTCAATTATCTTGGCACGGGTTACACCACCCCTAGTTCCAGCGATAAGCCAACCAAGCAAATATTTCAACGGGCGAACACGAACAGCCATCCATACCGCTCCAAGGAAACAACAGGATTTGATGAACATAATTTTGTTGTTTATAATAAATGTCCCTGTGTTTCTGATATGTTCTGTTGCGGCTTTGCCGTAGCTTGTTAATGCTCATTTCTTACGGTTAGATTTGGGTTAGATTTTGGTCTAATTCTGAAAAAGTGTTTAATTGTCAGCCATCAAGGTAGAGCGTACTAATCAAAGGGGAGGTGAATGGGCGTTGATTAGAAAAAACAAAGCTTTTGCGTTGCCGTCTATAGCAGTTGTAGCTACAGTTCTTGGCGCTCTGGTCTTCTCCGTCTCCGCGTTTGAAGCTATGACCACTAAAGAAAAAGAAGCTATGCGTCCCTTCTTCGGGGGGTTCCGTGGAAGAGGCTCTAGAGGTTTCAGTCTATTCAAACCATGAGTTAAACCACAACCTTCGAAGTAACCAGATAGCCCCTTCTTTCCCTCTTTTTGAGCTTCTGCTGCCTTCGTTGGGGCTGTTTCAATCTGCTTTGATAAAACTATGTGAGTGGGGATTAAAAGAAATAGCCGAGTTGAGGAGAAAAACGGAGTTTATGCCTAAATAAACTCAGCCTTTGTTTTTGTGAGAAACATTGCGCTCAGGATTGAGAGTATGATTATTGTTATTTCACAAAACATCGCAACTTCCATGAAGCCGTATTGTATATAGCCAGAATAGCAAAGAGTTATGAAATCAACAAACGCCGAAACCAAGAGAAGAATAACACCTAACATCACAAAGTTGACCTTCTTCTTTTGCAGCATAAATAGACCTGCAATGATGCCAAATACAGCACCTAAAATGCTAAGAAGCCCAACGATCAAAAAAATGGGTGTTAGATAGGCATATTCAGTAGAACTCCAATACAGACAACGTTCAAATCCAACACATCCCAAGCCAGCGGAAAACGCTGCTGAAATTATCGTCAACATGGCTGCGGCAAGCACTAAATCTGTTCCTATTTTTTGTTTCACAACAAGGGACTTGCCACAGTTCGGACAAAACTTGACATTCTCGTATGGAACCTCTTCACCACAGTGTGGGCACTTCAATAAACATTCAACCTTTTCAGCTTCTTTTGCAGTCACGGAGTAATACCAACATTCCCTGTTTTGTGTATTTAAATTTATTTCAAAATTGAAAAACAAAAAACATTTTTGAGACATTCAAAAAACTTTCTGTATTTGAAGCTAATGTGCTATATAATTTTGATTTTAACTAATTTGGGTCTAATTCTGAAAAACTCTTTTATGGCAAACTGTGGTGTTGACTCAACTTTAGAGCATGTTCAAAAGGTGAAAAACTTGGGCGTCTTTACGAGGGCATTGAGGAATGTTGCAAGAAGAAAGATTAGAGCCTCATTAATTATCGTTGCTTTAAGTTTGTCCGTGGCAATCCTGATTTCTATACCAACTGGTATAATGGCTAACCAAAAGGCTGCTGAACAATTAAGTTCAAACTATGATGCCTACTTAGAGAACATGGAAACAGAAATCACGACGGCAGCAACATTATTGGAAGTAAGTCTTTCACCCGCATTCACCGCTGCTGATTTGGGTGGTATCGAACCACCTGAAAGCGGATTTGGTGGAGGCGGACCTGGTAGAGGCGGATTTACTGGAGGATTCATGGGCACGGAGAGTTCCTTCAACGATACAGCAGTTTCTAACATAACTGCCATAGAGGGCGTCGCTGCTGTTATTCCTGTGTTAGAAAAGTCTGAAGGAACTGTTGAAACTCGGTCGACTCAATTTGGCGAGTTTGAATTTCTTAGACCAGAATATACAATTGTTGGCGTGCCACTTGACGATTCTATTATGTCAAATTATCCTGTGTTACCTAGCGGAATTCTTGAGGGAAGAACATTAGTTGAAGGAGACAGCGGCGTTGTTCTTCTAAGTGTGAATAACACCGAGTATTTTGGCGTGGGAGTTAACGATCAAGTAAACATTCTAGGAAACGACTTCACGGTGGTTGGTGTCTATTCCACAACAGTTACTCGAGAAATGAATTATCTTTACATGAGTCTTTCTGAGGCTCAAACAATAACTGAACTTGAAGGGAAAATAAGCAGAATTGATGTTTACGCAGAAAATGAGGAGGCTGTAGACACAGTATCTGATGAGATATCCTCTATGTATCCAGAATTCCACGTTAACACCGCAGAATCGCGCCTAGAAAGGATTACCAGTATGGCAGAAATGCAAGTTAACCTTCTGGAGAATGCTGAAGCAGACCTCGCTGAGACACAAGCAGTTGCCTACATGGAGATTGGCATAGCTGTTGTAGCCACAAGCCTAATTGTGCTTTTCACGATGCTGTACACCGTGCGGGAGAGAACCCAAGAAATAGGCGTGCTAAAGGCGATAGGATTCAGCAACGGTAACATAATGAACCAGTTCATGCTTGAAGGAATGATTTTGAGCATAGTAGCCGGACTAGTTGGTGTTGTAATAGGAGTGGTCGGTGCACCAATAATAACGCAGCTACTGCTTACAGGATTCTCCACCAACAACTCCGGACCTCAACAGGCATTTACAGGAAGAGCAATTGGCATCCCCGGATTAACAGTGGAAACCAGTATAGCTACTCCAACTGTTGAACTTTTGTTAATCGTGTTCGCTGGCGCAGTGTTGCTTGGAATAATTGGTTCTCTTTACCCTGCGTGGCGAGCATCAAAAACTAGTCCAATGGAGGCGTTAAGACGTGAATGATTTAGCATTGAAAACTGAACACCTTGACAAACTCTACAAATTTGGCGGACGTAAAGTTCAAGCTCTCTCGGATGTGACTCTTGAGATCCGGAAAGGCGACTTCCTTTCGATCATGGGTCCTTCGGGGTCAGGCAAAACCACTCTGCTCAACATCCTAGGCTGCCTAGATAAATCAACCCATGGGGAAGTCTTTTTGGATGGTGAAAATGTAACAAAGATTCCTGAAAAAAATCTCTACAAAATAAGAAAGAACAAAGTCGGGTTTGTTTTTCAAACCTTCAATTTGATGCCTTGGTTGAACGCTATCGAAAACGTTGAGCTTCCCATGGAAGGCACAGAGAAGTCGAAGGTTGAGAAACAGAAGAGGGCTCGTGAACTTTTGGAAATGGTTGGACTATCCAAAAGAATAGAACATAGACCACATAAACTAAGTGCAGGAGAGCAACAACGGGTTGCCATTGCAAGAGCCTTGGCAAATAATCCAGCAATAGTTTTGGCAGACGAACCCACAGGCAACTTGGACGCAAAAACAAAGTATGAAATCATGAGGCTGCTTGGCAAATTGAACACTGAACAAGGAACAACAATTATTGTTGTAACACATGACAGCAAAATTGGTAGTCGTGCACATAGAATGCTCTTTCTTAACGACGGAAAATTGTTGAAAAAAGAGAGGAAAGGATCGCACCTCATGAAACTGACATGTCCTAGTTGTGGAAGAGAAATCCAGCCAGATGACATATTCTGTGCTGGTTGTGGCAAAAAATTATGATGGAGATAAACAGTTTTGATTTGTATAACCAAAAGTGAGTCTCAAAGGCGGCTTAAAGCGTTCGTTATTCTACTTCGAGACACCACATGGAAATGCGGCGTAGTAGAGCGGCTTGTCGTGAATTATTTGCGGCGGCAGTTTCAACATTGTGGATGCACTCGATCTTCGGTGAAGGATATGCTGGAGCATTTTAGTTTGAATGGAAAACAGCATCACCGGTTCCTTGAAGCTATGGAAAGGCTGGAAAAGCGCGGCATAATTAAAATAGTTTTCAAGCCTTTTTCTTCATCCGATGAGTTTAATGTAGTGAGTAGACAAGGAGGGTTATAGTTGGAGCTTTATGAAAAACCAAAAAATCCACGCACCTCAACGGTTCTTGTGGTGATTATTGTCATTGCCAGCCTAGTTGCGGGAGGATTGTTTGGCTACTGGAGCGGTTATTCCGCTACTTCAGAAGACATTGATGCCCTACAAAATCAGGTTACAGCTCTCCAAGAGCAACTCTCCCAAATCCAATCCCCACAAAATGTGACTTACCAAAATGTCACAGTTGTTTCAGGGGACAACGTTTCAGTTTCACAGTTATACGCGCAAGTTGCAGATTCAGTTGTGGTAATCCGCGATATGATGCTGTCAGGTTACGACATTTTTAGACGAGCATACTACTCGCAGGCTCAAGGGTCCGGCTTCGTCTACAACTTCACGGGGCAGATGGTGGTTGTTACCAACTATCATGTGGTCGACAGCGCAATCAACATCACCGTGACTTTCTCAAATGGCAACGCCTATCCGGTAACGGTTCTCGGCTCAGATCCATACGCGGAATTGGCGGTGCTTTCTGTAGACGCTCCGGAGGAAGAGTATGTTCCCCTCGAAATTGTCAGCTCATCGAGCCTGCAGGTTGGCGACCCAGTTATGGTGGTGGGCACTCCTTACGGCTTATCCGGGTCAATGAGCACAGGGTTTGTCAGCGCGTTGGGTAGAACACTGTCTGCAGAAACAACCGGCGGATACGTTATACCCAATGTCATCCAAACCACTGCTCCCCTTAATCCCGGTAACTCGGGGGGTCCAGTTCTGAACTATCAAGGTCAAGTTGTGGGCATAGCCACGGCTATTGTGGAAGATTCGCAGGGAGTGGGTTTCGCGATACCATCCAACACCATCTTGAGGGAAATCGAGGACTTGATTAACACTGGCTCTTATGGGGACCATCCTTCGCTGGGCGCCTCGGGAACCGACATGAGCTACGGGATTGCCGAAGTAATGGACACCAACGTCACTTATGGGTGGCTGATTGCTCAGGTTACAAGCGGGGGACCAGCAGATAAAGCAGGCTTACAGGGCGGAACAGAGCAGGTTATAGTCGGGGAAGAGCGTGTGGTTATCGGCGGGGATATAATAGTCGCCATTGACGGAACACGAATAACCGGCATAGATGACCTCTCGGCTTACTTGGAAGAGTATACATTACCGGGGCAAACAATCGACTTGACAGTAGTAAGAGACAACGAAACAATCGCTATATCACTTGAGTTAGGAAGCCGCCCCACCACCACAAGCACAACATAACCATCGCAGACAAGCGGCAATTCCATTTTCCCTTTTTTCAGTTACCGATAACGTTCAGGAGAGCTAGAGTAGCATATAGTGCCTCTTCGGTTCTAACTGTCTCAGTTCCCTGATCTGGAATAGTGTTAACCGTGAAATCGGCAACCTTGTCTAAACTAAGGTTTTCCTGCGCCACAATCTCCTGAAGTCCCTGAGTTGGCGCGCCAAAAGCCACCATAATGTTGCCCGCTTTTTTCCATCTTTCCGCCAGCTCATCAGCGACTTGCGTCAACGGAGTTCCCATCCTAGATGTGGCAATCACCAAATCGTATGCATGGGCTTTAGCTAGTTGCCCGAAAGAAGCCTTTGACGGCGTTACAGTGTAGCCCCAGTAGGCTTCAATCTCCTCCCTGTCAGCCAAGGCAACTTTGAGGTGCTTTCCAGCTTTTGTTATTTCGATTGTAACTCTTCTGTTTACGGGCAGCTTGTCGGCTATTAGCACTGGCCGTTCGACGCCTATGTCCACAAACGACCCCGCCTCGGCAACGGATACTACGGCTCCTTCGCGGTGTTCTCCGGTCTTCAGCTTTTTGGCTCTCTTTTGCAGGGGATGATGGGGTGTGCGTAGGGGCGGAAGAATACCTGCGTATTGTAGTTCAGGCTTGATTTTGAAGAGCCGTCTTCTTAGATATTGGGGCGTCTCCAGATAGGATAGAAGGGTGACGATCAGATTTCTGTCCCGTTTCTGGTTGGCGCCCAGATTGTCTGGAAACACAACGATTTCGTTGACGCGGAAGATGGCTGCTGCCCTGCCAATCAAACCCAATTTCAGGGTTTTCTCTCGCAGATCAGGAATGTCAGAGACTATGGAAACTGGTATGGCTACGGCAAGCTTGCGGTCACGTCTCGGCATCATTTCATGTTCACTCCGGAGAGTTTAACAAAAATCGCAGGACATATATCCGGCGGGGAAAGGTTCCGAATTCCTCTTCAACAGCAAATCTGCCTGTGTCAAGCATAGCCTCCAGCACATCGTGAGCCCTCAAGTCTGACTCATAGTATGTCCCGTTGCCGTGCTCAAACAGCATCAGATACTTAACATTCGAGGCTTCGGAACTCTCAACCAGCCAAGTAAAATTGAAGGACGGCTTGTAAGCGTCAACCGCCAATTCAGGATACTGCATTGGCTGTTCCTGATTTGGGTCAGACACCAGCAAATAGAACTCCACCATGTCTGCGCTGAAGTAGTTTCCCGCGCAGAGAACCACTATCTTTTCATCCGGCGTCACCCGCTCAGCCACATACTGGGTTGCTTCATCAATGGGAATGTTTACGTGATCAAATTTTACCCACACGTAGGCTTCCCATGAACTGTAAACTACCGAAACACTCACCGCTGCTACTAAAGCTGCGGCAGCAACTTTGGTGAGGGATTTTTGGCGGAAGCTGATGTGAGGTGCTTTCAACCTGTCCTTTGCCTTATCCCAGAGGAACAGGATGAACTCTGAAGCGGAGACAGCTAAGATTGGAAAAACGAGGGTTATGTATCGCCAATCCTTGCTGGTGATTACCGTGAAAACAAGGTAGACCACAGCGAATGAGAGTAAAGAGAATTTGTCGCTTTCGCTTCTTCTCCATAACCAGAGCACTAAACCCAGTAAGGCGAGGATGTAGACAGGAAAAACAATCGGGTGTATATGCGGGTAGGGCTGGGTCATTTCGATGAAGTAAAAGATGGGAAGAGGAAATCGTGTGCTGTATGCAAGTCTTTCCTCGTTGCCCATACCAGCCACATAGAGCCATTTCCCCAACATTTTCGTAGAGTATTGCTGATACGTGATAATCACCCAGGGTGCAATAACGGCTCCTGCAACTACTAGAACAATCAAAAATTTGCTAAGCTTAACCGAAAGACGTTGTTCGCCAAAATAGAGTAAGCTGGCCAGCACGATTATGCCGCCGATCACCGCCTGATACTTGACAAGAAATCCCAGTCCGAGGGTTATTCCGGTCAGAATCAGCATCTTGTCGTTTTTTGTGCGCATCCAAAAGAAGAACAGAAGCAGAGAAACGGAGAAAAAGAACATCAGCATGGTTTCGATTAGCGCCATTCTGCACAATGTGACGAAGCCCGGCATTGAAGCCAACAAAACAGCTGAAATCAAAGCGTTTCTTGGTCCATAGAGTTTGTAGCCATACTCAAAAACGATCCAGATGGAGAGGAGACCGAACGTAACTGCCACTAGTCGGGCTGAGAGCACGCTTAACCCTACTGTTTTGAAGTACAGAGCTGTTGTAACATCGAATAGTGGGGGATAAAAAGCGCTTTCTCGCAGGTACTCGTCAAACTGTCCACGGCTTAGTAGCAGTCCACCATACAGGTGCGGTGTTTCATCCCACCGGATTGGGGCATAATCTAAGTATAGCAACATGAGAGCCGTGTACACTATAAGAAAAATGAGGAATGTTAAGCGCCATCTGTTGAATCGTGACGCAATCCTTGATAGAGCAGAAGCCAAGTGTTAACCCGTCCCTATAGATTGTTCTGTCTAACTGCTAAGGCAATATTAAATTTTTGTAATCACCCATAAAAAGGTGACACAAACAGCTTCCCGTTTCTCTTATCTACAATTGATGAGTCCTTTGTTCACTTTTGGAGAAGTCTCTTCAATTCAATAATTCCAATCACGTTTTGTATAGCAACATTGGTAACCATTTTTAGGGAGCCTTTACCGTTTTTCTTTTCTTTCCACTCAACCGGAAACTCGATAATTTTGTAATTGTTATTTAGGCTTCGAACGATGATTTCCGTGTCCCAAAACCAGCCGGTGCTGTTGCATTCGTTTAGAATATCTTTGATCAGCCTATTAGAGAACGCCTTAAAGCCTATTTGATGGTCGAAAACCCTGTCTTTGAACAAAATTCTGATGAGCCAGTTGTAAACTCTTGACGGAAAATCCCGTAAAACTGACCGATTAACTTCAGCGCCTTCCATGTATCTTGACCCTAACGCCAAATCATTTCCTTTTCGTATCGAATTAATTAACTGAGGAAAAAACTTCATGCTTGTCGCAAGGTCGCAGTCAACAAAAGCATAGATGTCACCCTCCACTTGGTTAAACGCCCGCGTCAACGCTAACCCTTTTCCCAATTTCTGGCGCGAATGAAGGTGGATAACCTGCGGGTACGTCTGTTCCAGTTCCTGAGCGATAACATCGGTTCCATCCGTACTTCCATCCTCAGCTATTACAATACGGAAGTCCTCCCCTAATCTAGGAGCTTCTTTCAGAAGCACTTCTACACATTTTCTTAGATTTTTTACCTCATTGCAGGCTGGAACCGTTATCACAATCAACGGTTATCTACCTGCTTGCGTCGCAATAAGCGCGACTCCCAACAGAATGAAGAAGACGCCTGCCCAACTGGTTAATCCCACCGGCTCCTTGAGGAAAATTTTGGAGAATATAAGTGTCCAGATGTAGGAGGTAGCGATTATGGGATAGAGTATAGAAAGGTTCTCCTTGTTTAAGGCGTAAACGTAAAGGACAGTGGACAAGGCATACACTGCAACTCCGGCGATTAGATGGTAATTTGTGAGCAGCAGTTTGATGTCGAACTGGAGGTTATTTGCTCCTTGCTTAAATTCCAGTTGCCCAATACTGCCTATGAATGCAGCTAGCGCTGTTAATAGAAGGATTTTCCAATCCAATTTCTTCACTCTACCCATCCCCTTTTCCTCGAGTTAACAGATAAAAGCCTTATGTTTGGTGGCGTGCCTGAAGATACGGTTTCAGGTTTTTGTTGTCTCCGCTTTTTCCTCAGCACAAAAATTGCTGCTGTTAACAGAATTGCTGATACGATTACTGCATACAATATTGTGTTTGAGACGTGAATGTTGGATACGGTTTTGGTGGCTTGCTCAAAGTCTGGATAATCCACCTCAACAAGGAAACTCTGAAACGGACTCCAACCGTTTATTTCGCACCCGTATATTCCCTGCGCGATTTGGCTGCATGCTTTTCCATTCACTGAAACATCTGCGTTGACCACCGGATTCTTGGTGTAATCATAGGCGACGTGAACTCTTATGGTCGTAACTCCCAATACGCTTGTCTCAAACTCCGTCTTAGCTACCTCAATTTTGTCCCAAATTATTTCCATGTTCTCATTTTGGTTGCGGATAGCTGTGAGCCCAAAACTTTCATCGTTAACCGCTGTAACTTCATACGTTTGTGGACCAAGGATGCTTGATGTTGCATTATACTCCCACCTTGAGTTTTGGTTAGACCACATCATAGGCTCGCCATTAAGGAAGATGGTTCCCCTTGTGTTGTCGAAGATCACAGAATCGTACTCATACTCAGCCTTCAGCCACACAGTCTGCGACGAACCCGCCTGAACAACATCATCGATTACGATGGAATCCGTAACGTTAACCCTGTCCCAGACGATGGAGAGGTCAGCAACGGATTTAGCGTAATCAGTTACATCCTTGTATTCTACATCCGTAATGCTCCAAGCAACTCTGCCAACACTATCATAGCTGGCGTCGAAACTGACCCATCCTGTCTGGTTTGTCACGTATTCGGTGCCATTAACTTCAACGGTTGCTCCAGCCACATCAGAACCATTGCGCATCCACTCCACGTGAAAGCCACCGGTCTGGACACTACCCACATCAGCCCGCGCATCACTAACAAACAGCCGATCTGCCTCGATCTGCTCGAAGCCGAAGACAACTTCAGCGGTCTCGGATGTAAACGAAAAGTTGGCGGACAGGATACCCTTTGAGTCATCGTAACTCCATGTTGAGCTCTCCGCATCGTCGACCTTGAGGTAGTAAGGTTTTGTTCCTCCCATCTGCACCTGCATGGAGCCTTGTTGTCCAGCGGTTCCTTTTGCGGAGACGCTTAGAACCCCACGGGTTGAGTCCCATGAAAATTCAGTTAAAGAAACGGTTGATGAAAGCACAGAAAAATCCATTGTGTTGTCCCAACCGACAGTGATGTCAGAGTCAGAGGCAAACGTCAACATGTTGGTCTCAAGGTCATAAACTTGCGCAAGACTGAAGGGTACCCCGAGGATGTAGCGTGGGCGCCCAAAATCTGCGCAATAAATCTTGGTCACATTTGCTGCTTCCTCGATGCCTTCGATTGCAACTGTGAGGCGATGGTCAGCAAAGATTGGGGCTGCAGTTAAAAGAGCATCTGAGTATAGCACCTGAGGCTCACCATCGTCTTCGAGCAGCAGGAACAGTTTCGCCTCGTCTTGATGCAGTGTCACGTTAATCGGAACTATGTTTTCTTCTGTGACGCCGTAGAATTTGCTGTTGAGATACTCAAAGATTATGTGCTTCTTGTCGAGGCTTAAGCCTGCGTCCATTGGTCTAACGTAGTATGTGAAGTTTTGTGTGGTTGTGGAGTTGTCATGCAGGAGGTAGACGGCTCTGTCAGCTTGTCCTTGGTTCAGCCAGTACTCTGTTTCTGGGTATGGCGCATATACCATAATTCGCCCGTAATACGTGCAGAGATAATGTATGAATTCTGTTAGGACATCGGTTAAGACACCATTTGGCAGAGAATTGGAGTTACGAGTGTTGATAATGTAAGTGTAGCCTGCCCCCTTTTTGTTCTCAACGATGAAGGCGTTATAGTCGCTTTGGATCCCGTCAACCCATGCTATTACTCTGGTGTTTTCGCTATCGGATAGTTCATATTTGAATTTCCAGAACCAAGAACCGGTTTCATATGAGCCAAAGTAGCTGTAGGTCTTTCCGTTCCATGGATACCAGAATGTGTCTTGAGTGAAGGTAATCTTATGTAAAAATGTGTCAGCCGTTATATCCCCTTGACTGGCAGCGGGAGTGCTTACGCTGATGCCGAACAGGGAAGCGAAACTTTCAGTCCACGCGTAAGCGTCTTCAAGGTCATCCATTGTTTTGTTACTGTGAGTAAACGTTAGAAAGGAGAGGAAAACTCCGCCATCCTGAACGTAATCTTCGATGTTGCCTGCGATGGTGTCGGTCATCAGGCTCCACCCCAAACCAATAACGATCTCATACTGTTTCAGTACAGACGGTGGAGCGTAGATGGAGATAATGTCCACCATTCCAAAAGGTAATCCTGTAAACTCTTTTCCTGTTAGGACCCCGCCAATCTGCCAATTGTCGCCGACTCCGGGGAAAAACAGATTCAACAAACTATAATCGAAGTCTCCCTGTCTCTGTGACTGATCCCAGAATCCCCAGTCTGGTCCTCGGCTGCTCCATCCACTCTGCCCAATCATCACCGCAATAGATGGACTGTAATCTGGCTGTTCATAACCTATGCTCTTCCCGTTTCGCAGGAAGGCATAGAACCTTTGAATCACTTTTCCATACTCAGTTAGCTTACCATCCCGTCCTAGAATGATGTATTTGCGGGGCCAGTCGCGGTCAAGAGTTCCAAAAAAGTTGCCCTGCTCAAAGAAGAAGTATTTTGCTCCATAGAACCATCCCTCATAAAGAGCCCTCTCAACGTCGCTGGCAGAGAAATCCGCCGGAGGCAGTACCCACTCCCTCCAAGTGTCCACAAACAGCCCCCAAGCAGGTATGTTATAGGTTTTTTTCATTCCTCTGGCTAAGCCAATCATCAGTTCCGTGTTTGGGGCATTGAATACTTTGCTGATGAAAACGTCGCAGTAAGACGTGTTCGCCGAAGCATAGCCGATAATGTTTTCCTGAAGGAATATTCTGGCGCCCTTCTCCTTGAATTCTGCCAGTTGCATTCGGGAGGTTATGGTTTCGATTAGTGCTTGTTCTGCTTGAAGCCGGGTGTTGATGGTTCCAGTTGAGTTGTCTAGCCACATATTCAGGTCAGCCTGTTTTCCCGTGATTTCTGAAACCATGATGCCCAAGAGGTGGGGATACTTTGCTTTCCATGATGCAAACTGTTCAGGAGATATTCTTATTTCATGGTCTGAAAAGTTGAAAGGTTCAAACATGGTGTAGAGTCCCAGATTGTCTGCTTCTCTGATTGCTTCCTCTATCAACGTTAGATTCCATGCTTGGTCCATGGGATGGAGGATGACCAAGTTGCCGAGTTGAAGGTCTTTCACTTTTTTTATGCTGTCCAAGATTGCTTGTTGCTGGCTTTCGAGGATCAGCATTCCCATGAAATATTCTGGGTCAGTTTCAACTGTTTCCTGAGCCAGAACTTCGGAAGCGATTGATGAGAAGGGAACGGTGAAAAGAAGCGCTGCCAAAAAAAGGAAAAGCAGCTTATTTTTTGTTCCTGTCTGTTTCAAGGGTGATTTCACCGTCCTTCTGTTCTGTTGTGGCTGTCACATATTGAAATATGAAGCATAGTGTTGAATTTTACGGGTTCATTCATTTATAAGGTGTCCTACATCAGGAATTCAGCTATTATCTTCATTGCTTTCCATAAATGCTTTATCCAAGCTACTTGTATGCACGCAGAAATGGGAAACTTAGAAAAACTCAATCAGCGCCCATATGAGCAGTTAAGTCGGGAATAGAGAGTTTATGTTCCGGTTCCCAGAAGAAGGTCAACAAGCTCTTTTTGGTCTACCTCTGCGCGGGTTCTCCAATCCAAGTAAAGCATGTTGTTCTCGTCCTCAGCCAAGTATCCATACCTGATGTAACGGTTCAGGTTCATTTCAACTCTCCATCCCGGCAGCTTACTGCGGAGCATGTCCTCCACGTCTTCGCGGGGAGCCTTCCCCCTCTTGGAGATAATGTAGGAAACAGCCACAGCCAAACCGGCAATGTCATCTATCCGCCAGCCCATCATCTTAGCATCCCTCGACGGCAAACCGCCTCGAAGAGTAACGAAAAATCGAGCCCTATTCAGTTCTTCAAGCGTCGGCTTCTCAGTCGGCTCTTCGCCCTCAAAAACTGTTTTCACCTGAAGGTCCAGCTTCTCCAGATGATCATCCAGCACTTTAAGGATTTTAGGGTAATCCGACCCCAACGCGTTCTTCAGTTCCCATCCCTTCACGCCCGGCTTCATGTGCCGCTTGTAGAACAGCAGTTGCGCCGCCCTCTTGATCTTCCTAGAGTAGTAGGCTTTTCTCTTCATCGTTGTTTCTCCTCTTTCCATTTTGTCCATTCTTCATGGCTTACTGAGATGGGAACAGAAACCATCCTGTTGTCAGCCAGCTCTGACCTCGGTTTTCCGAAGGGTTTGATGAAAACTTCCTCTTCTAGGGGATGCAACTCCAATGTTGCATAACCGTAGGTTACTAGGAAACTTGTCATGTATGCTCTGTCTAACGTTTCTTTGTAGGTGTCGGCGCCAACAAAATCCCAGTAATGAATCTTCTCGTTTTCGCCCACCCTCTGCTTCAGTTCCGTCCAGAAATTTTCCAGTTCCTCAAAGAATGTTTTCTCAGCTAAGATTTTCAGCTTAACCAGTTCTTCCAGTGTAGTGGCTCCAGCCGCCACCTGCATGGGACCAAATTTTTGCCACCTCTCATCTATTGGAGCGAGTTCACTCCAGTATTTCATGGATTCAGCTAGGCTGGAGATGGAAAGTTGCTCCAGTTCGATGATGGGATTCCAGACTCTCGTAAAAAGGGTGACAAGCTCTTCTTTATCCAATCTCTGAATTTTTTCTTCAAGCAGGAAGGGGTCAGTGTACAAGGAGGTTGATCTGTGCTTCACCCAATCTCCCTGATTCTGTATCACCGACGCCATGTATTGTACAGCTTCCGCGTCCAGAGACAGTTCTTCTGGCGATTCCCAGTCCGGAAAACATTTGTGAAGAGTTGCTATGATGTCGTCCACGTCCACGGCAAACGGGTCCACTCCCCGTTCTTCAACTGATTTACACAGTTCGATGATGCGTTGAAGGCGTTCGCTGCTTAGTTTCTTCTCTCGTGTGGACACTTATGTTACCTCTTTTATGAGTGAGGCTCCTTTCACGTTCTGGACAGTTATTAGGTGGATGTCCTTGCCGGTGAAGGTGAGTTGGCTGGGGGTGATAGCCAAGTATTGGGTGTCCAAGCCTGTAACTGAGGAGACGATGAGGTTGGCGATGATTTCCCTGTTTTTTGGGTCCATGTGAACGTCGTATTCGTCAATGGCTCTGAAGGGAGAATGAACATGCTGCTGTAACGCGAGAAGGAAAGTCACGGTGGCGGTGCTTCGTTCTCCCCCGCTCTGAGTGTAAGCGTTGAGGGGAACAGGTTTTCCTCCCTTGAAGCCCACAAGAATTTCCAGACCAGCGTCCTCGATGTCCTGCCCGTTTGTCAGTTTTACTTCGCCAATCGCGTAGGCTTCAGAGAGAATCTTCCTGTATTTGAGGTTAACTTGGTCTAGAAGATTGTGGATAACGTTTCTCCAAGCGTCCATTCTGGCGTTCACTTCCTCCATTGCCTTTTCGCGGTTTTCTTCAACCAAGCGAGCCTTCTCTTTCAGTTCCAAGTAAAGCTTAGAATAGGACTCGTACATGCGTTCTATGTCCTCGGAAACGTCCGCCAATGCGGCGAGGTGCCCGTCGGTTACCCTGAGCTCCTCCAGAATGTCCATCGTGTTTTTCATGGGCACGAGCCTTTGCCCCACCTTCTCAGCCCTGTTCACATACTCATTCAAGTCGGCGAGAGCCTGTTGAAGCTCCTTATCTAGGCGCTTCATGGTTTTGGTGAGGCTTTCCTTTTGATACTGTAACAGTGCTAAGCTGATCTTGCGGTCCAGAACTTCCTCGGTGGTGCCTTCAATCTCTGCATCAAGAGAACCTGACTTGTCCTTGATGTCTGAAATCTGATGACCCAATTTTGTGAGCTGCTCCTTGGAGTTTTCAGCAGACTTTTTCAGACTTTCGTTTCTCAGGATGAAGCGTTGGCTCCAAGCGTCTTCCAGAGTGTCGTAGCTTGCCCTGATTTCTTCAAGTTGGGGCGTGAGGTCCAAGGGGTTTGTTTTTTCGCGGAGGACAGTTTCAAGAGATCTGATATTGTCTAAGACTTTCTCCATTTCTCTGCGGTGATTTTGGTTCCAAGCTTCTGTCTCTTTCAGGGCTTGATCTGCTGTTGAGGCAGTTAATTCCAGTTTGGCTCTCTCCCGTTCCAGTGCCAGCCGGTCTTCGAAGAGGCTCCTCAACGCGGTTTTCGAGAGCTCAAGTTTACTCTGAAGAGAATCGATTTGCTCAGCGATGGTTTCGGTTTCGCTTTCGATTTTCGTGATTTTGTTTTGTCTCTCTTGATTTTGCTCCTTCAGTTTGGAGACTGCTTTTTCTCTTTTCAGCACTTCAGCCCATGCCAACTCCCGTTCAAGAAACCGCCTTTTTATTCTCAACTGCTTTTTCTGCTGGTAACGATCATACTGTCCTCGCCAGTAGGAGAGGGTCTGCTGGGCCGACTCCAGAAGCTTCCCAACCGAATCGCCTTGGCTTAAGATGCGGCTCAGCTTCTTTTGAGCCTTCAAGACGTTTTGGCGGTAGGATTCGAAGCCAACCGCCGCCTCCACCATCCTAAGTTTTTCTTGATTTGAGAGCACAGTGAATTGTTCAACCATGTTCTGATGCATTATGATGAGCATGTTTTCTGGGTCAACTTCAAACTTGGAGAGAAGTCTGTTAACCTCCACCTTGTTTGCGGCAGTGTTCTGCAGTTCAAACCAGTATTTTCCATCCCGCCTCAAAGTTCTGGTCAAAAAGATTTGGTCTGTTTTTATTCTAGAAACGGGGCGCCGCCCATCCCGTGGAGAGTTGTCCAGAACTAGGGTGACTCGTGCCTCGTCTTTCCCGTATCTGATCAGGTCGCTCAGCCGTTTGGAGCGTTCAGTGGAGGACTGAGCTAATGCCACGGAGATTCCTATGAGTATAGAGGATTTGCCTGCGCCGTTTGGACCGCAGACTACGTTGACGCCCTTTTTGAAGGGTATCCTCGCGTATTCGTAGGACATGAAGTTTTCCAAGATAACTTCTTGAATCAGCATCTGCTATTCGGCGCCTCTTGATCACTCAGGATTAGGAAACATTTCCTCTATTAAAGGAATTATGCGACATAAACAGAAAGGAAAGAAATTAAGCTTCCGCTTTTTTGACGCGACCAAGGACAGAAACAAGCGGGCACCATAAAACCTTTTATTTTTTCTCAACAGAATCTTGTGTGGGTATAGAATATGGTAGACCACACAATCGTGCACTTTGAGATTCCCGCAAAAGACATAGAGAAGCTGAAAAACTTCTACTCAGAACTCTTCGGCTGGAGAATCTACAGAGACCCGGGACCCATAGAGTACTGGATGATCGAAACCGTTCCCGTGGACGAAAAAGGGGCGCCTGTTAGACCCGGAGTGAATGGCGCAATGTGCAAGAAGGATCACCCCGATCTTAAGCCAGTCAATTACATCCTAGTCGACGACATTGACGAGTCCATCCGGAAAATCAGAAACCTTGGAGGAACCATAACACAATCAAAACAGCAAGTCCCGGGCATAGCTTGGATCGCACAAGCCATTGACCCCGAAGGCAACCCCTTCGCCATCCTACAAAGCATGAGATAAACCCAAAAGAAAACTCCTTCCTTACCGTGATCTGGAGTTCCTAGACTATAACATGAAACGGCACACTATTGAAACTTTGATGGCTATAATCTGCAAACAGAAACTACCCAAAACGCCAAACCAACAATAGAAGCCATTCATATTAGGAGACTAATAGAGGTTCATTGTTGAAAACAGTCTTTTTTCAGGAAGTTATTGTCTTTCTGACTTGAAGGTAAAGGAAAACGTCCTCAAACAGGCTTTTCCGTTTCTTGATCAGATCAAAGAGATTGGAGAGGGCAGTTTTGTCAACCTCGGCATTGGTGAGGTAGGCTTCCAAGATTCGGCGCTCTTCATCCGTAAATATTCTGCTTATCATACCTCAGAATCCTCAAGGGGGAAACATAAAACTTTTCCCAAAACAGAAAAGGAGTGGTTGTGATCAATTTCGTGTGTTCAGCAGCAGTTCTAAGGTTTGATATTTATGGAGAAATTTTATGCCCTTCTCGGTGGTGTGATAGGAATTCCCTATTCTGAGAAGACCCGTTTCCAGCAATAGGTTCAAATATTTTTGAATGAACTTGTAGCTGAGTCCACACGTGTACATAATGCGTGTCTTTTTTGCGCCGTTCTTTGATGTCTTCAGAATTTCAGCGATTATCTCAAAGGAACTTCTCATCATATCACATTCCATACTAGAACCCAACCAGCATTTTTCTATAAATACCATCCTCTACAGACAGGCATATTCCGACACTTGACATATTATAAATAAAATATAGAGCAGAAAATGTCAGACTAAAATCACTGTGAAATCCGGAAAAAAGAGAAAGGTTATTTTTCGATTCCCGCAGTCTTCCCGATGGCCATGTTCTCTTAAGATTGCCTGTCAGGTCTTAGTGACCGCACTGTTTTGCCCGCTCTCCACATCTCAGAATTTCCCATGGCTTCTAATTCTTCTTTCAATTTCTTTGCATAATCGGATTCTGCACTTTTCTCAAGAACAATTCTAGTCTCTTCTCCCGAAGCCACCAACTCATAAAGAGAATCAAACAGAGGCTTCACCGCATCCCTGAATCTTTCTTTCCATCTAAGTGCCCCAATTCTTGCGGTCTCGCTGCAGTTGTTGTACATCCAGTCCATGCCGTTCTGATCAACTAACCTGATTAAACTTTGAGTCAATTCCTCCACAGTCTCATTGAAGGCTTCACTGGGACTGTGACCGTTCTCCCTTAAACAATTGTACTGCGCCTCCATTATCCCTGCAAGTGCCCCCATCAGAACTCCCCTTTCTCCCGTCAGATCACTGTACACTTCCTTTTCGAACGTGGTTGGAAACAGGTAACCCGAACCAATAGCAATTCCAATGGCTTTCACTCTGTCTTCCGCTTTGCCTGTGAAGTCTTGATGAACCGCAAAACTGCTGTTTATTCCACTACCCGCCAGAAAATTCCTTCTCACCGAAGTTCCAGACCCTTTTGGCGCAACCATAATAACATCAATGTTTTTGGGAGGAACAACCCCTGTAAGTTTCCTGTAAACTATCGAAAACCCATGCGAAAAATATAATGCGTCACCATCTTTGAGGGTGGATTTGATTACTGGCCACAGTGCTTTCTGCGCAGCATCAGTCAGCAGATACTGTTTGATTGTCCCTCTTTCCGCAGCTTCCTCCAGCGAGAACAGTGTTTCTCCGGGAATCCATCCATCGTCTAGTGCCTGTTGGTAGTTTACTGGAAATTTCTTGCTTTGCCCTATGATAACGTTGATTCCATTATCTCTCATGTTCAAGGATTGAGCCGACCCTTGAATACCATAACCTAGGGTGGCAACTGTTTCGTTCTTCAGAATCTTTCTTGCCTTATCTACAGAAAAATCATTTCTTGTTACTACAGTCTCTTTTTCTCCTCCAAAGTCTAATTCAACCATAAAGACACCTCACACAGTTCTGATATGTAGATTGGAGTTGATAATAAATCCTTTTTCACCCAAGTTTTATTCATCAACTTTGATTGATTTGGCTCCTCTGGAGAGGGCGGTTATTCCAGTTCTAGCCGCTTCCTTTACTCCAAAAGGCTTCATCAAACCAATAAACGCATCAATTTTCTCCGAAGTTCCCGTAATCTCCATCATCAACGACTCGGAGGAAACGTCGACCACCCGAGCCCTGAAGATGTCAGCATAATTAGTGATGTCTGAGCGAGCTTTGGTGTTTGGGGCATTTACTTTGATTAGTGCTAGTTCCCTTGTTACAATGTGCTCTGGGTCCAGTCGGGTCACCTTGATGACATCTATCAACTTGTTCAACTGCTTGACCACCTGCTCAATAGTTCTGTCGTCTCCCCTCACCATTATCGTCATCCTAGCTAACCCAGACTCTTCTGCGGGTCCAACCGAAATGTTGTCTATGTTGAATCCTCTGCGCCTGAAAAGATTAGAAACCGTGTAAAGGACACCTGGCTTATTTTCAACTATAGTTGATATTATGTGATTATGCTCTTGTGCCATGGTTTACATCCCCGCAATCGTGTCTTTTAGACCCTTACCAGGCGGAACCATCGGAAACACATCCGCCTCAGGCGAGATTGGAACATCAATGACCGTGGTAACCTCAGTCTTTAAAGCTTTTTTCATCGCCGCAGAGAACTCTTTCAGTGATCCAACCCGAACTCCCTCAGCACCGTAAGCTTGAGCCAACTTGACAAAATCGGGAACGCTACCCAGCTTCACGGCAGCGTATCTTCCCTTATAGAAGAGCCTCTGCCACTGAGCCACCATACCCAGCATCGAATTGTTCAAAACAACCACTATCACAGGTATGTCCTCAGTAACTGAGGTTCCGAGTTCCTGCTCCGTCATTCTGAAGCTTCCGTCTCCAGCTATGTCAACAACTGGACATGAGGGACAGGCAACTTTGGCTCCGATAGACGCTGGGAAACCGAAGCCCATGGTTCCTAAGCCTCCTGAGCTGATGAAAGTCCTAGGTTTATATGTTTGAAAGTGGAGGGCTGCCCACATCTGATTCTGTCCCACCTCCGTGGCGACGATGGCATTCTCTGGCAGTATCTTCCGCAGCTCCTTCAGCAGCTTTGGAGAAGTCAAGTCGCCTTCGCCAAAGTCCATCTCGCTCAGAAACTTGTCCTTGAGTTCTTTAACCCTGTTGACCCATGGAGTGTTCTCCTGCTTCTTTAGTTTCTTAACTAGCTGCTGGTGAATCAGCTTCAGGGTCACTTTTGCGTCGGCAACAATCGGCACGTCAACATCAAGGTTCTTTCCTATCTCCGCAGCGTCTATGTCAATATGTATTATTGTTGCGTCGGGACAGAAAGTATCCAGCGTTCCTGTGCTTCTGTCCTGAAATCTTGTTCCAACCGCCAGCAGCACGTCGGCTTCCAAAATTATCTTGTTCGCTAATTGAGTGCCGTGCATGCCAATGTTTCCCATGGATAAGGGATGATTTTCGGGGAAACAGCTTTTTCCCATGAATGTTGTTGCCACTGGCATCATCAGAAGTTCAGCAAGTTGCAGTAGCTCAGGAGAGGCGTTCGAGAGGGTTACTCCTCCTCCGGCTAGGATCATGGGGCGCTCTGCCGTGAGAAGCAGTTTAACAGCCTTTTTGATCTGAAGTGGATGTGGTTCAGTGTTGGGTTTGTAGCCTCTAATCTGCACATTGTTTGAAAAGTCCATTTCCGCTTTGGCAGTCTGAGTGTTTTTTGGAATGTCAATCAAAGCTGGTCCGGGTCTGCCTGTTGTGGCAATATAGAATGTTGTTTTCACTGCCTTAGGAATCTCTGCTGCGGTCTTCACTTGGCAATTATACTTGGTGATTGGCGTGGTTATTCCGATTATGTCCGCTTCCTGAAATGCGTCCCGCCCAATCATGTAAGACGTATTAGTCGAGTACGTGTTAACCTGACCCGTAAGAGCGATAACCGGTGAAGAATCCAAATACGCATTGGCTAATCCCGTGACAAGGTTTGTTGCTCCGGGACCTGAAGTAGCCATGCAAACTCCCGCTCTGCCACTGGCACGAGCGTACCCGTCTGCTGCGTGGGCTGCGCCTTGTTCGTGTCGAGCAAGGATGTGTCTTATTCCCGAGTCGCATAGGACATCGTGGATGGGTAGAAGTGCTCCTCCTATGATTCCGAATATTGTTTCTACTTTTTCTCGTTTCAAAGCCTCTGTGAGCGCTTTTGCGCCAGACATTTTAGCCATTTTCAAGATTTCTCCTTTGGTTTTTGATTGTTATAGTTGGTCATTAACACATTCATGCCGCTAAGCATTGCTTGAACGCTAGCTATAACTATATCCTCGTTGACTCCGATGGCTGTAGCTTTTCGGTCTCCTTTGCTGAGGCTCACAGCCACCTCGGTTACGGCGTTGGTGCCTCCGGTGATAGCCTTAACAGAATAGTTCTCCAGCTGTATCGGTTCAACGATTCCCACAGCCTTTTTTATGGCATTAATAGCAGCGTCCACTGGACCCACTCCCGTAGCAGCTTCCGTAATCATTTTACCACTTAGGTTCAGCCTCACAGAAGCCGTTGAGGTGACTCTGCTGCCGGTGACAACCGTTATTTCCTCAAGTTTTATTGGACGAATCGCAGGCAACTCCATAACTGCTTCAGCGATTGCCTGCAGATCAGCGTCAGAAACCCGTTTGCCTTTATCTCCCAGAGTTTTTACGCGTAGAAAGATTTCTTTCAGTTGCTCATTGTCGGGTTTCAGCCCCATTTCGTTTAGAGATGCCCTGATTCCATGCGAACCAGAGTGTTTACCTGAGGCTATTCTTCTTGTGCGTCCAATCAATTCGGGTGGGAAAGGCTCGTATGTTAGGGGGTTAGCCAGTATTCCGTGAGTGTGCATCCCTGACTCGTGGACAAAAGCGTTCTCGCCTACGATTGCCTTGTTGGGTTGGAGAGGAAACTCGGTTATTCGCGAAACCAGTCTGGATGTCTCATACAGCAATTCCGTTTTTATTGCCAGCTTCACGTTGTAGTTTGCCTTGAGGGCGACGACTACCTCTTCCAGAGAGGCATTTCCAGCTCTCTCACCTAACCCGTTTATGGTTACGTGGGCTTGGTCGGCTCCGGATTTCAGGGCGATTATAGAGTTTGCAACGGCTAAACCGAAGTCGTCGTGGCAGTGGACGCTCAGAGGTACTTCTCTGATTCTTTTCTTCAGTTCGGAATAAAGCTCGCTGGTTCTTTCAGGTATCAGAATTCCCACAGTGTCGCAGGGGCATAATCTATCCGCGCCCGCAGCGACTCCTGCCTTGAACATTCTGGTGAGAAAATCGAGGTCGCTTCTGGTGGCGTCCTCGGCTGAAAGCTCAACTGTGAGTCCATGATCCTTAGCGTATTGGGTGGTGTTCGCCGTGATTTCCAGAATTTCTTCTCTGGTCTTCTTCAATTTGTATTTCAGATGAAGATCTGATGAAGGAATAACCAGATGCACTCCCACGGCGCCGGTTTTCAGCACAGCATCTATATCCCATATTACTCCCCTAGCCATACTGTAGACGTCTGCCTTGAGTCCTGCATCTGCAATGAGTCTTATTGCCTCTAGTTCACCCTCCGAAGCCGCGGCAAAACCAGCCTCTATGGCGTTGACTCCAAGCTTGTCTAGGCTTTTGGCGATTCTGAGTTTTTTTTCGGGAGTTAAAGAAATGCCAGGAGTCTGTTCGCCGTCTCTGAGGGTGGTGTCAAAAATTTTTATCTGTTTGGGGAAGCTAGCGGATAAAGCGATCCCCCATTTTCTGTCCCTCGGATACCCAATGATCCCTCATGATTCACTCCTCGTTTCACCACAACAACTTAAGTCTTAATATAAAAGTTTTACTATGTATGGTTCTATCTGTTCTTGGGAGCTTGAGGGGTCACAGAGAGGTTTTTCAACCAACAGGGGTTCTGGAGCAAGTTTATAGTGATAGTCTATTTGTTCAAAAATATATTCTCAAATAAATTCAGGTAACAACTAGAGTTCATAATACTATATCCAGCACTTCCCATTTTTATTTTTTGTAAAATATGGCGTTTTCCATTTCTTTATAGCTTTTCTAATAACCAATAATTTGTTGTGGTTTATGCGCTTGTATTTTGTTGTTTATGATTTGGCAGATTTTTTGTGGATTATTTGAAGAGAAAACGAATGTTCGCCCCTTTTCAGGAACAATCTCAACCGCATTACCAAATGATGTTGTGTATGCCCATGATCCATCAATACCGTAACGGACGCCCACGCCACCAAATCTACTAAAAGATGCTTTTACTAACCGGCAAGAAACAATTTCATCTAGCCTAATAGATTTGTGATTAAAAAAGCCAAAATTAACTGTAAGAGTTTCAGAACTGAGCTGAATTTTAATGCCTCTAAAATTTAGAAACACAACCAAAATGAAGACCAAAACCGCTACAGACACTCCTATGCCAATAACCGCTTCAGCGTCTAAGGGTTGAATAAAAACAGCCAACATCGCTAACACAAAGATGATTAATGGCGCTACAGCCAATATTGTGCCCTTCACAAATTTTCCGGTTGGAACCCACTCAGAATACACTGCATGTTCCATATCAGAAATATTCGACAGCCAACCAATTAACTTTTCTCAATCCAACTTTGGGTCAAAAGACTTAACAGAGCCAGCTATTCTTTATTTATTTACTTGCAGAAGGGGTGGAATTTGAGAAGCGATGCAGTAAAAGTTGGGGTTGAGAGGGCTCCTCACCGTGCCCTGCTAAAGGCTCTTGGAATCGCAGACAGCGACTTATCTAAACCATTCATTGGCGTGGTAAACAGTTACACGAATATAGTTCCTGGCCACGCTCATCTAAATCAAGTGGCTGAAGCAGTGAAAGCTGGCGTAGTCAGCGCTGGTGGTGTTCCCTTCGAATTCAACACTATAGGCATCTGCGACGGAATCGCCATGGGTCACAGCGGAATGCGGTATTCTTTGCCCTCTCGGGAGCTGATCGCCGATTCGGTTGAGGTTATGGTTCAAGCTCACAGATTCGACGGAATAGTTCTGATAACCACCTGTGATAAGATAACTCCCGGCATGTTGATGGCAGCGGCTAGACTCAACATCCCCGCCATAATGGTGACTGGGGGTCCCATGCTTTCAGGCGTCTACAAGGGAAAGAAGGTGGGAACAGACTCGATGTTCGAGGCGATAGGCAAAGTTGCGGCAGGCAAAATGAGCGAAGAAGAGCTGAAGTGCCTTGAAGATGTTGCCTGTCCCGGCTGCGGGTCTTGCAACGGCATGTTCACCGCAAACACTATGGCGTGCGTAACCGAGGCACTAGGAATGTCGCTGCCCGGATGTGCCACTCCACCTGCTGTCAGCGCTGAAAGGTTAAGAGTCGCCAAGGCAACAGGAGAAAGAATTATTGGGTTAGTAAAAGAGGATTTGAAACCGCGGGACATGCTGTCTCCCAATTCTTTCGAGAATGCCATTATGGTGGACATGGCTCTCGGCGGCTCAACCAACACGGTGTTACATGTTGCAGCAATAGCAAACGAAGCAGAAGTTGATCTGCCTTTGTCCACATTTGACAAGTTGAGTAGACGGGTTCCCCATCTCTGCAGCATGATTCCAAGTGGACCCTACGACATGAAGGACTTGGATGAGGCAGGAGGAATCCCAGCAGTGATGAAAGAACTTAAGAAGGCACTTCACTTGAATGTCGCCACAGTAACAGGAAAGAACGTCAAAGAAAACATTGCATCCGCAGTTGTTCTCAACCCTGAAGTGATTCGACCATTAGATAACCCTGTTCATAAGCAAGGGGGAATAGCAGTTTTGACGGGAAACTTGGCGCCTGACGGAGCCGTGGTAAAGGCTGCGGGCATATCAGCAAACATGATGGTTCACCAAGGTCCCGCCAAAACCTTCGACTCTGAAGAGGATGCCATGAAGGCTATACTGAACAAAAAAATTCAGAAAGGAGATGTGGTGGTTATCCGCTATGAAGGACCTAAAGGAGGACCGGGGATGCGGGAGATGCTTTCGCCTACAGCCACTATAGCAGGGATGGGTTTGAGCGAGTCCGTTGCCCTGATTACTGATGGAAGGTTTTCGGGAGCCACCAGAGGACCCTGCATAGGACATATATGCCCTGAGGCTGCTGTCGGCGGACCCATAGCCATGCTAAGAAACGGGGATATAATAGAGATTGATGTTCCGAAAAGAAAACTGAACGTGAAACTGAGCAATGAAGAGCTGGCTAAACGGTCAAAGTCTTGGACTGCAAAGGAGCCGAACGTTAAAACGGGCTATTTGGTGCGTTATTCTAAGCTTGTTCAAGGTGCCCATAAAGGAAGCGTGCTAGAAAAAGCCTAATCGCCAACCGATTAATTCTTTCCTGTCTTGAACAGCACTGCTTACTCAATTACAGAGTGGAACCACTTGAGTATGTATTCTGGCAGGACAAGACCTTTCGCGCTCAGTCTTTCCGTCAACAGAATGGGCAGGCAACTCAGCACATAGGCTGCCCTCATATAGAATCTCCTCGGCTTTCCATGCTCAACTGTCTCCTCAAGAAGAATCCTCAGATCAGAATTCAGGTCAAGAGCTGTGCCTTCACGCCCAACAATCGAGAGAACAGTTCCACCCAAACCTCTAAACCTGTTACACCAACCAACAACAGGCTTGGTTCTTCCCGAGTAGGATACAAGAATCTCAAGGTCTCCAGCCCTCGGATGAGGCGTGTTGACTCCGCGGGCAATATAAACGTCGTCGCCCAGAGACTTTTTGATGTGAAACAGCCGCACAGCAGTCATCTTAGCCACCTCCTCGGCAGTTCCTCTTCCCCCCAGGAACACATCACTGCGTCTTTCAAGAATATCTAAGGCTGCCTTGATGGCTTCAGAATGAATCGCATTCTCAGTAATTTTTCTCAAAAACGGTGCTTCCTCAGATATGAGCTCAAGGACTCTATCCACGGAACTGTCGTCAGCTATTGCTTCGGTGATCATCTGCAGCAAAAACAAGCTGCCAAGCTCAAAAAGGTCCCCCATTATTCCTGTTTCGCTATAAGCGTCAGATGAGGGCAGTTGCTGTTTTCTTCGACCCTCAACCTTAACCACATAACCGTGCCTTTGAGCAATCTTCGCGATTGAAGAGTTAGGATGGGATGTTATCAAACCCATCGTGAACTTGGTGCTGCCTGTCTCTTCCAAATATTTCTCCAGCTCTTCAGCGAGGTGCCTAGGATCGTCGGATTCACCGCTTCCAGAATTGACAAGAAGAACAATTTTTTTGTGCCGCTTTTCTAGTTGTGAAGCTGCGTCATACATTCCTCTTCCAGGAAAACCAACATCTTCTCTGGTGATGATTACTTTAGGGTCCTTCATCATGGCTATTTGGCTCATGGCGATGTTTAATGAATGAAGTGATCTTCCTGAGCCGCCACATACGATGCAATCTGCGGTTCTCAGCTCTTCGTACAATGGAAGCAGGTTCTTTTCTGCCATTTTCAGCAGGTTATCGCTGATTAGTTCGATGTATTCTACGCCAGAAATTTTCTTTTTAATCTTCCTCACCTTCTTTTGCTGATCGAATGGTCATGCCCTGAAGCACACGCTAACACATCTAGCACTCTAAAGCGCTGATTTTTGAGTCTGAGTTTAGGGGCATAACAGAAAGTTATCGTTCATCATCTAATAACCTTTATCCATGAGGTAACTTGCCTATTCTGAGCCTAAAATATGGCACATCAAACCGGAAAACGCTGATGATTACAATTTTTGCTGTTTAAAAAATGTGGAAAACAAAAAGAGGTTGAAAATATACGTTCACGTAAACGCCTAGTAACGGAAACTACTTGCTCGTCTTCTTTTTGACCAACAATCTCGACAATAAACTGGCCTGCTGGGATCAGGTTTGAATGGAACTTGACATTCTTTACCGCACTCAGAGCAGACTGCACCATGCATTTCGCGAGGTTCTCTATCAGACATGCAACTTGCACCTCCAACTATCACACAGAACTAGCATTCTATACGAAATCTGATCCTTCAGTCCCAAACACACAAAGTTATATTCAAATTGTTCTGGAAGGTTTGATCAAACCATTTTTTAGATTTCTGGCAAGCAAAAAGCCACTTTTCCAGCTAACTCGAAGTCAGAACAGAGTGTACGTCTCATTGTACGACACACTAAATTTCAAAGCAGATTCGATGGGAAGGAGGTAAAACGGGTGAACAGGCTTGAAGAAAACTTTTGCTGGGAATTTAAGCCATGATGAAATGTGTTCACATAAGATGAACCCGAAGTGGGTTTGCTTCTGTAAGATTTTTGGGGGAACTGAAGCTTGATTGTCGACAAATTTGATGTAGTTTCGTGGGTTAAAGATGGGGCTTGGGTTTTACCTGCAACCCTGCTAAATCTAGAAACTGTTCTTCCAAGCGAATTTGTCCACCGCAAAATCGCCGTCGATGACCACAGCAGGGACGATTCAGTGAAGATTCTAAAAGATTTCGGGTGGGACGTCTACCGTAACCCCAATTCTGGCATCAGCTCTGGAGCTAATTACGTATTAAGCAAGGTTGATTGCCCCTTTTTTATGAGTTTTGAACAGGATTTATTCCTATCTGAGGACTGGTGGCCTAGAATACCTGAAATGCTGGATGAGGACAACGTTGCGGTTGCTTCTGGTGTTCGTTTTTCAACCAAACCGGAAACTATCCGTGACCTTGAAAAATATGTTTATAAAAAGTATTTGATGGAAGAGAAACTTGCTCCTTATCTTTCAAACCGCAAAGCAAGTGTTTTCACGTTGGGTAAGACTTTGGATAACACTTTATACAAAACTGAGATCATGAGAAAAATTGGTGGCTTTCCTTATCTCAGCACCAATAGTGGTATTGACACGTTACTAACTTACACATTAAATTCTCACGGTTTTCGGTGGCAAGTAGACCCATCTTGTGTCAGTCAGCACATCAGAAGGGGGCTGAAACAGGAACTTAATCATCAACGTTGGTATGCTGTTGCTTCGGCAGAGACCCGACAGAAAATTCTTTCTCAGGGCTTAGACACGGAAGACAGAATGGGCGGTTTTATCACCTTCAAGCATGCCATTGAAAGACTTTTACTATCACCTTTAGCTGGAGCTTTCGTCGCCTACAAGATGAGAAACCCCATGATAGCAGTTGTTCATCCCCTAATCAAACTCTACTGGTTCATGGGATACCTCGACAGTTTAAAGGTGAAGATAAAAAAATGACGTGGTGTATTCGATTATCCGAATTTACGGTTACGCCTCTACGGTTTAATGGAAAATCTGCACGTTTCTACATAAGATGCGGTAAGCCTCTTATGATAAAAGAGGCTACCGATGAAAGTTATGTAACAACTCTAATGGAATCAAAAACCTTAAAGACTATCACAAAAAGAGGAATGAAACTTTGATTCTTGATGTAGGATGCGGAAATTTCCCAACTGGAGATGTAAATTGTGATCTTTACATAAAAGATGTTGGACATAGAACCGGCAAAATTGATAAGCGTACTCCGCCATTGGCTCCGTGTAACATTAAAAATTTTGTTTGGTGTGACGTTCAGCATTTACCGTTTAGGGACTCGATTTTTGAGAAAGTTTATTCAAGTCATGTTATTGAACATGTTAAAGATCCATATCTCTTGTTTAAAGAGATGTTACGAACTTCTAATTCCAAAGTTGTCATACTTTGTCCTCATAGATTTGGGGATAGATTGCAAGGACATAATCCATACCATATCCATTTTTTGAATAAATCATGGTTTTTTAAAGTTGCAAGAAACTTTAATGTTTTTATTAGTATTGTTTATTCTGATTACCTCCATGTTCCTTTTAGATTTCTTTCTTTGTTTCGTGTACCTCTAGAAATGAAAGTTAAACTTCAAAAGAAAAGTACGGGTATGAAAAAACGAGTTGATATTCGTACACAAAGCGGTAATAGCAAAATAGAGTTCGATAAGTTGTGATGGAAAATCTGTTTTTAGTTATAACCAATATTGATTAGGACGTGAACTGTCAACCCATATTTTGATCGGTAGGTAATAGAAAGTTTCCTTTAATTGTGGGCAACGCATTATTCTATTTTTAAATTACTGAAAAAGGGAAACAAACAAGGCTTTACAGCGTAGCAACGCTTAATCATTAGTGTTGTTTTAGGGTGAAACCTCTTTTGGTGCTGCAACTGTAGATTCTGTTACTGGTTTTCCGTCTTTGTAGGAGCACTGGATTCCAAATTTTCTGACGGCTTCTATGCATAGAGCTGGATCGCATAGAGATGTGCTGAGATATTTTTCTCCTCCGTCAGGAGCTATTGCCACCATCACTCCTCCATCGATCTCCTCTGCCTTCTTTCTGGCGATATGAAAAATAGCCCCTGAGCTTGGTCCCACGAACAGACCTTCTTGAAGGGCCAAAAGTCTAGCTGACTCCTCTGCGTCGTTTGGAGACGCCGTGTAGATTTCGTCTACCTGTTCAGGTTTCCATATGGCTGGAACATACTGGGTCGTCACATTCTTTAGTCCTTGAATTGCTGTGCCGGCTTCGGGTTGGACAGCGATCACTCTAATGTCTGGGTTAAGTTCTTTCAGCCTCTTTGATACTCCCATCAGTGTGCCGCTGGTGCCTATGCCCGCCACGAAATGTGTGATTTTGGCTTTCGTGTCTCTCCATATCTCTTCGGCGGTGGTTTCGTAGTGGGCGAGAACGTTGGCTGGGTTTGCAAACTGGTTTGGTATAAAGTATTTGTTTGGGTTTTTGTCTGCAATCTCGTGGGCCAGGTCTTCGGCTCCGTCCATTCCCTTTGAGCCGTCGCTGAGGATGACTTTGGCGCCTAAAGCTAATAGTATCTGGCGTCTCTCTCTTGTCATGGTGTCGGGCATTACGAGGTCAAGGTCGTATCCTTTGACGCGGCAGACCAGGGCGAGTCCGATGCCGGTGTTTCCGCTGGTCGGCTCTATGACCGTCATTCCCTTCTTTAGTTCTCCATTCTTTTCTGCGCTTTCGATCATGTATTTGGTTACCCGGTCTTTGACTGAACCGCCTGGATTGAATTTTTCGAGTTTTAGCAACAGTTCAATTTTTGGGTTGGGGTTCAGGTGTTTTATTCTCACCATCGGCGTGTTTCCGATGAAGTCGAGGATGTTGTCTGCTATCATTTGGTTCACCGTCTACTCCTTTATCGATTCTATAACACTGTTATAAAGATTTTGTGGTTTCGGAACACTTCAAACCTCTAAAATAGAGAGAAGCTAAAAACAAAAATTATCAAACAAGCGCATATACTACGAATTCTTCGCCTCTTTCAGTCAACTAACAAAAGTTTTCACCGTGGTTCAATATCTGCTCGCAAAAGTGGGAACGGAAAACTGTTTTACATAACATTCTAATACTTCTAAACGACCTCATTACGAGGTCAACATGTGCTGTGCATCTTCAGACGATTACTTCACTGACCCTGTGGAGACACCTCCTTTTGAGCAAGTGCAGGTCATGGTTGAGGCAGAATTTGACGTGGAGGAAGGCTTTATTGACCATGATATTCCAACCTTCTATGTGAGATATCGGGAGGACTCGAAGGAAGCCTTCCTGAGGCTTATGGAAAATCTGGACTCTCTGGAACTTGTTCCACTTCTCAGACAGAAAGATGAAAAAGTTGTTCTCCGAGTCTTGCCGAAACCGCCCACAAAACCCAACCGAAACATAATCAACATTGCACTTTTGATTATAACACTCGGAACAGTATTCATCTCCGGATACTTTTACTCTCTGAACGTTTTAGACGCATTGCTGTTCACTGGCGCGATTATGGCTATCCTGGGTACTCACGAGATGGGACACAAGCTGTTAGCAGACAAACATGATGTTGAATCCACGTACCCTTATTTTATTCCAGGCATTCCGTTTCCTTATGGTATTGGCACTTTCGGAGCCCTTATTCGACAAAAGGCTCTTCCCCCAAACAAGGACGCCCTCTTCGACATAGGCTTCACAGGACCAATAACAGGTTTCATAATCGCAGCAATAGTAACCATCATAGGAATCCAGCTTTCTACACTCGTTCCCCTAGACCCAGACGCACAGTTAATCCCCGTGCCTCTTCTGTTCCAGTTCATCGTAATGCTGTTTCCTCCCAGCGGTGTAGGAGAAATGATACAGCTACATCCGGTTGCCTTCGCTGGTTGGGTTGGCATGATTGTGACTATGCTTAATCTGGTTCCCTCAGGCATGTTTGATGGCGGTCACGTGGCTCGAAGTGTAATGGGAAGTAAGGCGCACAAAATTCTTTCCTACCTCGGCATAGCTCTGTTAGCTCTCATCGGATGGTGGCCAATGGCCATCTTAGCCCTCTTCTTCTCTACGGCTCAACATCCGGGTCCCCTAGACGATGTTTCCAAAATCACAAATAGCCGAAAAATGGGCGCCATCCTGCTCGTCGCCGTATTCGCCCTTTCAGTGGCTCCCATGTGATACCCCTTTAGGCATCAATCTGTAACAGGCAACGAACAGAATTGCTTCCATACAAGCTAATGTCACCTTTTGATTTAATCAATCTTTTGAACAACGTTTTCGGCGAAGAGTCTCAATCCTCTCAGGTCAGGAAGATCACCGAAAAACAGCATAAAATGCGTCACACCTAGATTCATATATTGTCGTAGTTGTTTGATGAATTCTTCAGGGGTACCCACGAAGCTTGTTTGCATAAAATCTTTCAAGCTAACACCTTTAGGTGTCAACTGCAGAATTTGCTTCTTCAGTTCTTTTCTGTCCTCTCCAATGAATATCTGCCCCGCAGGCCAGCATGACTTCTCGATATCATTGAAGCTTCTGCCCACGGCGTCACAGTGTTTTTCCAGAACCTTCAGCTTGCGCTTGTACTCTTCTATTGAAGTAAGGTAGCCCCAGTCGTACCTGTCTGCGTGCCGAGCGGTTACTTTCAAAGTCAGTTTTTCTCCCCCACCGCCTACGGTTATGGGAGGATGAGGCTTCTGCACCGGCTTAGGCTCACAAACAGCATCCCGTATGGTGTAATGTTTACCGGTGTAGCTTGCCTTCTCCTCTGTCCACATCTTCTTTATGATTTCCACAGCCTCATTCAAACGTTCTATCCTAGCTTTAGATGAGGGAAAAGGGAACCCGTAGGCATTGTGCTCATTCTTCTGGACTCCTGCTCCAATGCCTAGCTCCAGCCTTCCGTTTGATATGTTGTCGACGGTTGCAGCCATTTTGGCGAGCAATGCGGGGTTCCTGAATGAGTTGCAGGTAACCATGGTGCCCAATCTTATATTTTCCGTTGCGGAGGACAGGGCTGAGAGGGTTGCCCAGCACTCCAGAATCGGCATTTTGTTCAGCATCAGATGGTCATCCAGCAAAACCGAGTGGTATCCTAGCCGCTCACATTCTAGGACAACATCTTGGAGCCGATTAAACAATGATGTTTTTTGTTTTCTGAAAGCGTAAAATGGAAGAAACACGCCGAACTTGAGTTCATTCAATGTTACCAGACCTCCTCGAGTTAACTGCCCTTTTTTCTGTCTCTCTTTGAAATAAGTGGTGCCAAAACTTAATATGTTTAGGCATTAGGTAGCGGAATCTAGTGATACATAAAATAGTCTCTACAAGACGGCAACGTATATTTTCTTCTTGTCCAACTTGCTTTCCTGCCAATCAGCATCGACTTCCACCCGCTCGCCGTGAACATGAACATTTCTGGCTCTTACAAGCCCCTCCATCTCAGTCATGTACGGCTTCAGCAGCTCTATACTCTTCGCATCCAGTTCCGCAACGTGAACCGCATCAACAATGTCCGTTGGCGAGAATCCCAGCTCTTTCCTGAGCGCTTGAACTCGACGGGCTAGGTCACGCATAAGACCCTCTCCCTCAAGAGCATCGCCACGAATCTTGTCAAGCAAAACCTGTAGTTCACCCTCAGAAGCCATTGCCCACCTTTCTGAGTCAACTTTCGGAGGTTCCGCTGAATATTCAACCGCTTTTATGTTCGCGAGTTCAAGAAACAGCTGTTCCAGTTTCTTTACGGCTTCCTGAGCCTTTTTTGGTGCAACAAATATTGCTTTTGCTAGAGGCCATCGGCGTTTCAGCTGAGCATCCTGTCGGGCAGAATACACGATGGGAAGACTCTGCAATAGAATCTCGAATTCTTCTTCTAAGGCAGCGTCTTCTAAGTCTGTGTCTGGTGTGGGCCAGCTTTCCAGATTCACTGTTTCAGGGAGTGAATCGTCCAGTTTCTTGTAGATTTTCTGGTATAGGGCTTCGCTCAGAAACGGCGTAGCGGGGTTAAAGAGGAGAACCAACGTTTTGAGGGCGCGCCAGAGGGTTGCATAGACGGCTAGTCTGCGGTTCAGTGTTTCGGGGTCGTCGCTCCACAGGTCTTTTCTGATCATGGGGACGTACTCGCGGCTCAGGATGTTGACGACGAAGTCTTCCAGTTTGGATAAGGCGGAATTGAATTCGCATGCTTCGGCTTTTTCAGTGAAATCTTTTACAAGACTTTGCAGTTTGGATAGGAGCCACAGGTCTGGAGTGTTCAGAGCCTTCCTGTTGGTTGCCCATTTGAGTGTGTGTTTTTTTGGGTTGAAGTTGTCGTATTCGGCGTTTTGCAGGAAGAAGTTGTGGAGATGATAGAGGGTGCTGAGAACTTGGTAGGGGCGTCCCTTCAGTTCTTGGGGGTCGAAGTTCATGGAGTCGATGGGGGAGCATTTCCACAGGAAGTAGAATCGGCTGATGTCCGCTGACCGTTCTTTGAGCAGCTTGTTGATTTCAAGCACGTTTCCGAGGCTCTTGCTCATCTTTCTTCCTTTGGCATCCAAAACAAAGCCCTGAAACAGAAACTCTTCGTAGGGTGCTTCCGGTTTGCCCGTTAATATCACATGCTCGAGGAGAAGCGAGTTTGCCCAGCCTCGAGTCTGATCCACAGCTTCAGTTAAAAAGTTCACTGGAACAAACTTGCTGAATTCCTCGTCTGTGAACCTTGCGTATGGTGAGGCGCCGCTGTTGTGCCAGACATCCAAAACAAAATGCTCCCGCAGCATCCTGCCGCCGCACTTCTCGCACTTCAGTATCACCCGGTCTATCCACGGCTTGTGAAGCTCGAAGTCTTTTCCGGGCAGCTCCAAGGCTTTCTCAATCATCTCTTGTTTGCTTGCCACTAGGGTTTTTTCTCCGCATTTTTCGCAGACCCAGATTGGTAAGGGTGAACCCCATATTCTGTCTCTGGAGATGCACCATCGTTTTCCCTCTTTCAGGAAGGCGAGGAACCTGTTCTTTGGGCTGTCGAAGAAGTAGTTTACCTTCTGTGAGGCTTCCATGACTTTGTCGTTTATTTTGTCTGTCCACATGAAGTATTCCCTGCGTGCCATCCACACTAGCTTGTGGTGGGACCTCCAGCAGGTCGGGTACTCGTGCTTGACGGTTTTCAGTTTAAGTAACAGTCCCCTGTTGCGGAGCTCCTCCACAACCATGCTGTCTGTTTTCCTGACGAAGAAGCCGGCGAATTTGCCTGCCTCTTCAGTGAATGATGCTTGCTCATCGAAGGGGGCGTACATGGGTAGCTTGCGTTTTTGGGAGGCTGAAAAGTCGTCTTCGCCGTTTGCTGGGGAAAGATGCACTATGCCTGTGGCTGTGGAGACGTCCACGAAGTCTTCATCTACTACGGTGTGGATTTGGGGATGTTCATCCAGTTCTCGCTGTTTGGGAATCAGGTCCTTGAATGGATACTCGTATTTTGTGCCCACCAAATCCTTTCCTTTCATAACTTTGAGAACTTCGTACTCTTCTATTTCCAGTTCTTCCATTATCGGTTCGACGCGTGCTCTAGCCAGAATCCACACTTCATTGCCCACTTTGACTCTTGCATACTCCTCTTTGGGGTTGACTCCTATTATCATGTCCGTGACTAGCGTGAAGGGCATGGTGGTCCAGATGACGAAGTATTCGTTTTCGGTTCCGCTTAGCCGGAACTTGAAGTGTATGGAGGGGTCTTCAACCTCTTTGTATCCGAGACCCACTTCGGCGTTGCTGAGGGACGTTTGGCAGTGGGGACAGTAGGCAACAACATAGTAGCCTTCGCCTAGGAGGTTCTGCTCCCAAGCCCGTTTAAGATACTGCCACTCCCGCTCAATATACCTGTCCTGATGAGTGTAGTATGCTTTGTCCTGGTCTATGAACATGCCCAGCATAGTGTCGGCTTCAACCCAGAGGCGGTGATACTTCATGATGCTCTTCTTGCATTCTTCAACGAAGCGTTCTTCGCCTACCCGCGCTATCAGTTCCTTCTTGTTTTTTGCGCCAAGAGTCTTCTCTACCTCCAGTTCTACGGGTAAGCCTTGGGTGTCCCAGCCAGCCCAGAAGGCAACATAAAAGTTCTGCATTGTCTTCAGTCGGAAACGGAAATCCTTTATCACCCTGCCTCGGGCGTGACCAACATGCTGAATGCCATTTAATGTTGGGGGACCCTCAACGTAACCTAGCATGCCAATGTTGTTTTTTTCGCGTGTTTCTTCCAGTTTCTTGAGTGTCTGGTTTTTTTCCCAAAAACTCCGAACTTCACGTTCAAGCTCGAGCGGGCTATACTTTTGAGTCAACAAAGGTCTAGAATCAGCCTTGAATTTCGCGGTCACCGCTCATCCACGACACCAGATTAAACTCCTTCATAAACAACCACAAATATAAAGTTTTAATCGCAGTCCAGCAAGACGCCTTCAGATATTCTAATGAGTATGTGAATACTAGACAGAAACTTTTTGCTGTGCTGCTGAATTTCTGAAAAAAGACTGTTTTCAACAATCTACTGTTATTAGGAGCCTAATAGGGTCTGCTGGTTTGTTTTTGGGTTAGCAAAAATTTGTGAAAAAGACTGTTTAACAGAGCTGAAAACTAAATAATTCAGCAATGATGGAAAGCCTATGAAACAGCTTTTTCACTTTATTACGTGCCGAAAAGATGCTTAACAGAACTAAAAACTAACCCTTCTAGGATCGTAATACACAATTATTGGTTCTGGGGGCAAATCTTCTTTTGAAAAAGAGAAACAATATAACATATGGAATATGTGTTTAAGCTTGTCAAACTTCTCTTTTTTCCTAGACTCACGTAAAGCTGGAATCGTTGTAGTCTCGTTTTCTTCAAACCAAGAACGATATTGGTAGCCCCAATTTTTGATATATTCCAATGGCTCAATAGCTTTTTCTCGTGTTATCCAATTTATAAAACGTTGTATCAGAGATGGCTTTTTTGTAGGTCCAATAAAAGGAATTGCGACATTTTTGACATAATAGTTCATGACTTTTATGGCTTCGTCAAACTGTTTGTTTTTCTCAAATCTATTGACCCGTTCATAATGTTCCATGAAAAGATTGATTCTTACAAGCCCTATCTGGCTTATGAGGATGTTCTTCTTCTCTTCGATAGGCATTTCGCTTCTCAGAAGGTGATCCAGTTCGCTTTGAGTCCTTAATTGATAATCCTTTTCTTTGTCACGTACAGCGTTTTGGTCTAAATCGACTAGTTTAGACTTCAGGGAATTCAAAATTGATCGAAGTTCTCTGATAGATTTTTGCTTATACATCAAATTCTTGATGTATCATAAAGCTATAAATGATTTACGACCAAAATCAGGTCAATTTTTTCAGCTTATGTAGGTCTATAACGAAGAGGAAAAAATTACACACTAAAATCGCATAATCATTGATTGTTCTTATATTTCCAGACTTTATCTATGGAAGCAGTTGCTGGATTTCCAGTGATTGTGATTTCTTGCCTTTTAGTCTCTTTTTCAGTTCCTATTGAGGGTTTCAGTTTAAAAGTGCAAAAAATTTTTTCCCCTTCAATAGCCTCTCCCTCTTTTACATATTTTGGCAATTTGCTACCTCTCCTTAATATAACTCAACTTGACATCAATTACCGCAAAGGCTGGTTTTGTACCCCCCTCTACTCTCATATACTGTGCATTATGTCTTCCTTTTGTTGCGTATAAAGCAGGTCCCTTGCTTATAGTGTCACAAACAACAAGGATTTTTTGACCTAACAAAGTTGCATTTGCTTCTCTATGGATAGTCAAGGATTCACTCTTCTTCTGCGGAAAGTTTTCCTTCTCGTTTTAATTCATCGATAGTTTCTACAATAGTCTGGACTGGAATTTTCAAGTTAAGCATTAATTCTTCTATATCGGCTTTTCCATGTTCTTTGAAATAGCCTTCAATCCTTTGTTTTGCCTCTTCTTTCGGGACTTCTTCTATAACCACTACTTTTGGGTATGCCTTTTTTAGTTCTTCAACGCTTTCTTTCAGTTCCTGTAATTCGCTTTCAATCTTCTCAAACTCTGGATGAGTGTGCGGGAAAATTTCGGTTGTCTTTTTCCGAAATCCAAATTCTTCAGTTTCAACAGCTACAGGTGTAACTGTCCCAGCATTTGCTGACGTAACTGAAACGCTTTCAGGGGGAGGAATATATGGTCTTTGCAAGTAAGATGCCCCACAAGAAGCACAAACCATAGCCTCTTTAGTTGGGTCGAACACCAATCTTTTGCTTCCACAAAAAGGACAACCTATTGGAAAAATGTCTTGTTGCGAAGTATCAAAGTAAGGATAACTCATTTTTACTCCAACTGATTAATCGCTTTCGAGTGCATTGATAATATTTGAAATTGTGGAATTTATATTGCTCGCAAAATTGGTAACAGCAGTATCATTTTCATCTCGAAATATTACTTCTACCCAATATGCTTTCGTGGGCATTGAAAGTTTCGGTGAAATGGTTATTTCAAACCATCTTCGACTAGAAGGGGATATCCCTTTTTGAACTAAGGAAAGACGAGATTGAGAAATATCAGAACCTAAAATCTCTTGTAACCTATTCCCAACTGTCAATTCAGTAGAGTCCTCAATTACTCGAATGGGATTTTTTTCTGTTTTAATCAGATAGTGAGCAATCAGTTCAACAAAGTCGAGTTCTTCGTCCCAATTAACATAAAAATCCTCTCTGATCAAGTCTGTCGTTTCTGAAAAAGTCTGAATAGTTTCATCAATTGATTTTCCGTTTACTGCAACGAGTTTTCTAGTATGATCAATTTCTATGAGAACATCACGTTTACGTGCTACTAAACCACTTACGTAGGAACGGAGTCCTGTTGGATATGGTGCTGGAGGGCTACCGACATCAAATTCTCTAGCTTTAAATGAATCAAAAACCTCTGGGGAAGTCAAAGGAAAGAAGAAAGACTTCAAAACTAAACTTATTCTAAGTTTCTGAAGATTAAGAGTTGCAACCATTCTTCGGTCCACCGAGATAGAAATTCTTCAATTTGTAAGATGCCCCATTCAGTATTTAAAACAAACGAAATTTATAGTTTATCTTCACTTTCGCTAACCATTTTGTTATGGTCTCATGTTTTTAAGAAAGAATCAATTTTTGCAATTCAGCAATAAGCTAAGTGAAATAGAATGTAAGTATTTCCAATTTCTTGAACCAGAAATAATTGAATCACTAATAAAAATTCAACAAGAATGTTCTGGTTTAGAGAACATCACTAACGTTGCAGTTCTTATGCCCGTCTTTTTTACTGCGGTAGTAGATAAGGGAATTATCAAGAAAGACCAATTACCGAAAAATTTTGACAAATTTGAAATTGAACCCATGGTTGATGCTATTTTCTTAAGTATAATAAGGGAAATTGAAAAGTTACGAAATAGGGGAATCCCCATTTATCCAGAAAAAGGGAAAAATTAAAAGCTGCTTTAAAATTAACCGCTTATTAGAAGAGTTAGATACTAGTCTCCTAATATGTTTGGTTATTTGTACCAGTTTAGGCTTTCTTCTATGTACTGGATGAAGCTGCTGAAGAATTCTTTAACGTCCTCAGCTAGGCTTGTTTGGGTTATGAGTGCTTTGGCTTGTTCAGCGTGTTTTCTTGATTCCTGTTTTGCGGCGTCCAGTCCTCCGCTTTCCCTTAGCAACTTTCTGGTCAGCTCTATCTCTCCCATGTTGAGGAATTCTTTGCCGAGAAGACATTTCAAAGCTTCAGATTTGGTCTTGTCCTCCGAGTTCAGTGCATAGATCACGTGGAGAGGCTTCTTGTTTTTGGAGATGTCCAAGCACGGCGACCTGCCATACTCGTCTTTCGCAGCGAAACTGTCGATGATGTCGTCTTGGATGTCAAACGAGTAGCCCATGTTCTCGGCTGCTTCCCCCAACAGCGAAACATCCTTCTCTGAAGCGTCTCCTAGAAATGCGCCAGCAATCAGTGTAACCTTGAAGAGCGAAGCGGCTCGTTTGCCCGCCATAACACGCCACTCGTCAACGTCTACATCCTTGTACTCAAACAGCAAGTCGAGGATTTGGCTCTCGTTAACCGCCCGGTAACCCTCCGAAAGCAGAAGCAATACTCTGTTAACGGTCTCTTCCGGAAAACCCGAGTTCATTATGGCGCGTACCGCAAGGGCGTATGCGATGTTGCCGGTGAAGATGGCGGCTGCTTCTCCGAATCGGGTGTTGTAGGGGCTGTAGCTGTCCGTGAATTTTTTGTGCAGGGTGCTTCCGCCTCTTCTCTGGTCGTCCATGTCCACTATGTCGTCGTGGACCAGAATGGCGTGGCGGTACAGCTCGATTCCAACGCAGACATTCAAGATTTTTTCGTCAACCTTTCCGCTGTAGCCCTTGTAGGTGAGGAGCGTGCTGCAGGAAGCCAGCCGTTTGCCTTTCCGGAGCACAAACTCTTCAATGTCACCGTAAACATTCTCAATGAAGGGATGGTAATCCGCTGCCTCTTCTACGGTTTTTTCCAGAAACGTTTTGAGGCGCTCTTCGATAACGGTGCCATAACGGTCTAAAGTTTTCTCCCAACTCATTTCTTGCCCAACCAAACCGTGAACATAATGTCTTAGAAAAAGCCGTTATTTACTTTATTTCTGTGAATTTTCTGTTTTGTTTTTGTGGCGGCGCTCCAGTTCTTCGAAGATGCTGTTGAGTGTGTAGCCCTTTTTGGCGAACAGCACCATTATGTGGAAGAGCACGTCAGCGGCTTCATGCGTAACCTCTTTGGCGTTATCCTCTTTTGCTGCAAGGACAATTTCCACCGCTTCTTCCCCTATCTTCTGAAGAACAGCATCCTCTCCTTCTGCAGTTAGGCGGGAAACATACGATTTTTCGGTGGGGTTTCGAATCCGCTCTTTTATGACCTCGAAAAGTCTCTCAAGCATCTTCGCATCAACCACTACCGCTTCTTCGGGCTTTATGGGCTTGTAGAAGCACGATTCTTCGCCCGTGTGGCACACTGGGCCTATCTGCTGAACCTTAAACAGAATCGCATCGTTGTCGCAGTCCAAAACCGCATTCTGTACTAGTGAATGATGCCCAGACTCTTCGCCTTTAAGCCAGAGTCTACCCTTAGTTCTGCTCCAGAAATGTGTCTTGCCGCTCGCCAAAGTCAACCGCAACGCCTCCTCGTTCATGTAAGCCTGCATCAGCACCCGACCGTTTGACGCGTCCTGAACAACAACAGGAACAAGACCTTTACCCTTCTCAAAGTCCACTTTCTCTATGAAATCTTTAATTTCCCCTTCATTCAGTTGCAACACCACGCTTCTCCACCTCTTTTATACCAGGCGCATGGGCACTCCCTTGTTGGCGAGGTATCTCTTAACCTCTCCCACAGAATACTGACCCCAATGAAAAATAGAAGCGGCTAGGGCGGCGTCAGCGTCTCCTGCAGTCAAAACCTCGTAGATGTGCTCAAGGTTTCCGGCGCCTCCGCTGGCGATTATCGGCAGGTTGGTTGCTTTACTCATGGTTCGCGTCAATTCTATGTCGTAGCCGTCCTGTGTCCCGTCGCAGTCCATGCTGGTTGGCAGCAGTTCCCCTGCACCCAACTCCTTCACGGTTTTAGCCCAAGCTATCGCATCTATTCCCGTGGGCACTCTTCCTCCCTCAACGTAGACTTCCCACCAGCACTTTCCTTTAGGAGTCTCCACAACCGTCCGGTCAGGCAAAGCTTTGTCCACGTAAACTCTTTTAGCGTCTATGGCAACAACAATACATTGGCTGCCAAAAACCTCAGCAGACTCCTTCACCATATTAGGCGCATTCACCGCCGCAGTGTTCACGGAAACCTTGTCCGCCCCGCTGGAGAGAACATTCTGGATGTCATTGACGTTTCTGATGCCCCCGCCCACAGTGAAGGGAATAGAAACCATATCCGCAGTTTTTTTCACAACCTCCAAGGTGGTATCCCTCTTCTCGTGGGAAGCGGTTATGTCCAGGAAAACCAGCTCATCCGCTCCCTGCTCCTCATAAGCCGCAGCCAGCTCCGCCGGGTCTCCCTCAACTTTAAGGTTCACGAACTGAACGCCCTTCACAACCTTTCCATCCTTGACATCCAGGCAGGGCACTATTCTTTTAGCTAACATCTTTTCACAGCCTCCAAAGCCTCTTTTAATGTAAACTTTTTCTCGTAAAGTGCAGTGCCAACCACCACACCCTCCACACCAGTTCCAGTTAGCGCAACCAAGTCTTCGAGGCTGGCTACGCCACCGGACGCTATAACCGGAACCTTCACAGTTTTCACTAGCTTCACGGTTTTTTCTATTCTTGGTCCCTTCAAGGTTCCGTCCACGCTTATGGGTGTGAAGATTAAGGCGCCTACTCCCATATCTCCGAATGTGCGGGCGAGGTCCAAGTAATCTATTTCGGACCTGTTCTTCCATCCATGAACTGCCACTTTCCCATCTTTCTCGTCTATGGCTACGGCAACGCTTTCTGACCCATGCTGTCTAACCGCCTCTTGGACCAATGGGGGATTGTTGACTGCGGCTGTTCCGAAGATTACTCGATAGGCGCCAAGTTTCAGCAGAGCATCAGCCTTTTCCAAGGTTCTGATTCCTCCGCCGATCTGCACCTTCACACTAATATCCCTTAGCAGGTTTTTGATTGTTTCCATGTTCTGCCCAGAACCTAACGCCGCATCCAAGTCAATCAGATGGATAAGTTCTGCCCCTTGCTCTTCCAGCAGCTGAGCCGCCTCTACCGGATTCTCGTAGTAGATCTTGCTTTTCCTAGGGTCCCCTCGAACAAGCCGAACACATTTTCCGTCCAGAATGTCAACGGCGGGGATAACTATCATATTGTTTACCTCTTCACGATCCTCACAAAGTTCTTCAGGATGGCTAATCCTGTTTTGCTGCTTTTCTCAGGGTGAAACTGGGTAGCAAACAGATTCTCTTTTGCGACCATTGAAGGAAACCTGACCCCATATTCAGTGGTTGCTACGATTACCTGCGGGTCTGAGGGCTGCGGATAGTACGAGTGGACGAAATAGACGTAAGAGCCGTCTTTGACTCCCTCAAGCAGCGGATGAGACTGCACTATGTTAAGGGTGTTCCATCCCATCTGAGGAGTCTTCACATTCTCAGGCAACTTGACGATGTCTCCTGAAATAAAATCCAGTCCCCTGATTGATCCGCCTTCGCTGCTCCGCGTGAACAGGAGCTGAAGACCCAAACACACTCCAAGGATAGGTTTTCCATTCTTCATTGCCTCAGCTACAACATCAGTTATTGGCGCCATGTTTTTGACTGCTGGGGCAAAGGCGCCGACGCCCGGAAGAACTATGGCATCAGAATTGCGCAAATTTTTGGGGCTGTGGGTAATCTCTGCGGCTGCTCCCGATTTTTCGATCCCTCTCCTGATGCTTCTCAGGTTTCCCACGCCATAGTTCACAACTGCCACTTGAGGTATTGCTACAGAACCCCCTTTGCGCTTGGAACCTGACCTCCGATTCGGGGCTCAACCGTTAATGCCTGCATTAGCGCAAGAGCTAAGGCTTTCACAGCTGCCTCTATTTTGTGGTGTTCGTTGCTGCCGTAGATGACGGTTATGTGCATATTTGCTTTCGAGGCTTGGGCTAGGGAGTCGAAGAAGTGTTCTATATCCTCGGTTTTCATGTCTTCAGTCTGAGGCTGCATCAGTCTGAGGTTTCGAATCGAGTAGGCTCTTCCGCCCAAGTCTACAGTGGCTCTTGCCAGGGATTCGTCCATGGGAACGTAGGCTGAGCCGAACCGTTTGATGCCCTTTCCTTCAGCCACCACTTTACGTAGCGCTTCGCCTAGAACCAAGGCTACATCCTCGCTGACGTGATGCTTCAGGTCTCCACCTGCTTTGACTTTCAGGTCGAATAGACCATGCTTAGCTAGAGTGACCAGAATGTGGTCCAGAAACTTGATTCCCGTCTCCACCTCTGCATTTCCTTTTCCGTCGACATCTAGCTCCACGACTATGTCCACTTCCTTGGTTTTTCTTTCAACCTTCACTTTTCTCATTTCAAACACTTCCTCCCAAGCTTTTGACCATGTATGGAATGTCATTTACCTCAGTCATGATTACATCAGCCCCATGTTTGCCGTATTCAGTAAAAAGCTTATTTGAATCCTCCGATGAGGACATGACCCCCAGAAACAACAAATTCTCAACACCCTCAGACCTTGCATTTTCAACCAGCAAAGCGTCGGCGATACCGTCTCCCACATACGCCACTCCAGTTTCTCGGTCAACAAGTTTCTCTATCAACGCGATGAAGAGAGTGGGGTCCGGTTTTCCAAGCTTTTCCATTTCATCCTCAGATTTAAGCAGGTCTCCAAGGAACACGGAGCATTTCTCGTCAAAGTATCCGGTATAATCGTATTTCTCTAGGATGTACATGCCTTGAGTTCTAGGTCTCCCCGAATATATTCCCAACTTGCCAAACCGTCTACGAAGCAGATCCATGGTCTCCTTGGTGGGAATGAACGCCTCTTTGTCAAGGAAGCTTTTGTCAAACTTGAAGAATGATGGCACACCATAAAACTTGGCGAATAACTCTTTGCCCAGATAGATCTCCTCAAACAAGCGCTTCAGCAGGTCAAGCTTCTCTAGGTCGTAGGGCACCAATTTTCTGACAACACTCTGCTCGTCCTCTGCAATTTCGGGGTCGACCCCTACAAGGGACGTCTCGATTGGTTTCGGTTTTTCAAGTTTGGCTTGTGCCAAGAACAAATCCAAATTTATGATTCCGTTGTCCTTTAGGTTGGCAAGGTCTGTTGCGGTGATTTCGTAGCTATTAAGGAAGTTGCTGACTTCTAGGAGCGATTGAATAAAACTTTTGATGCCCGAGAACCGCAGATTATCGAATCGTTTGGTGAATTCTTTGAGGGCACTTTTTTGTTCCAGCTCTCTCATTATGAGGGTTAGGTAGTAGGTGATGAAGGCGTAGGAGAGGTTCCAATCGTTGTTGTATAGTCCCGTGTCCTTGAACTTCTGGATGTCCCGTAGGGTAGCCAGCTTTCCTTCTTCTCCTGTAAGACCCAGTATTTCTAGGAAGTAATAGTCAACAACCTTTCTCACTGTCTGGCGGTAAGACTGGCTGGTTTGAACAAGCACCCCATCGAAGTCGAAGATTATCTTTTCTATCCCACGAAGAGGCTTTTCAGAATCTTCCCTCACGTATATCCGCCTTTCCTTGTTCAACAGTCGGTAAGCCATTCTGCCTACTCCTCCAAACTGTCCTTTAGGGCTGAAAGGAATGCTTGGTTCATGTTTCGGGTTCCAATGGTGACGCGTATGCAATTCTCTAGAAGCTGCAGGTGCCCCCTGTCTTTCACCAGCACGTTTCTGTTTTCCATTCTCTCAGCTACGACTGCAGAGGTGAGACCTTCTTTGGCTACCTTGAATAGGATGAAGTTTGCGTCTGAAGGATACGGGTTCACTCCATCGGTTTGCCTTAGCTTCGTCATCAGCCATTCTCGCTCATTGACTACCAACTTTATTTGACGCTCAAAGTAACTCCATTTCTCTAGAGCCAACGCTACAGCTTGCTGGGTTACCGAATTCACATTGAAGGGCCCCACAACCCTCTGAACATACTCTACGATTGCCTCATTTGAAACAAGATAGCCGAGGCGGAGCCCAGCCAAACCGAACGCCTTCGAAAAGCTTCGCAAAACAGCAAGATTATCAAAATCTCTCACCCAATTGAGGACCGAACCTGAAGCGAAGTCAACGTAGGCTTCATCCACAACCACGACACCATTGAATTCCTGCAATAGCCTTTTGATGTCCGCTTCTCGGAACTGGTTGCCTGTTGGGTTGTTTGGTGAACAAACGAAAAGCAGACGAGTATCCTTGTTCGCCTTCTTCAATACAGCGTCAACATCCAAACTGAAGTCCGGTCTGAGCAACACAGGAACCGCGCTGCCTCCATACAGCTGCGCAAAGAAAGTGTACATTGGAAACGACGGCTCAACCACCATGACCTTCGAACCCTTACGGACAAACACTTTCATTAGCAGATCCATGATTTCATCTGCACCATTCGCCACAGAAACTTCAGATTTGCTGAAGCCTAGGAAACTGGAGATGGCTTTGATGGCTAGGCTGCCACGTGGAGGCGGATACGCACGAACATCGATGCTTCGGCAGGCGTCAAGCAACAGTTTTTGTATAGTCTCGGTTGGCATGGCAAAATTTTCGTTCAGGTTCATTTTCACGATCTTTTCTTGATTCTTTTGCCCAAGCATGGTTTTGACTTCGTAGCAAGAAAGGTCTCTGACTTCCTTTTGAACCAAGTCTTTAATCTTCATTGTTTTTCTCCTCTCTGATGGTGACAGATTTTGCGTGTGCGTCGAAGCCCTCCATTTCAGCGATGGCAACAGTTGTTTCTTTCAGGCTCCGGCAGCCTTCCTTGCTGCACTGGAGAAAGTTCATTGTCTTCACAAAATCTAGGCTTGAGAGACCTGAGTAAATTTTTGCGTAGCCTGCCGTGGGAAGAACATGATTCAATCCTGAAGAGTAATCGCCGAAAGCCACTGGCGAATATCTACCTAGAAAGACTGCTCCGGCGTTCCGAATCTTGCTGAGATCTTCGGTGGGATCCTTGGTTTGGATCTGCAGGTGCTCAGGGGCTATCATGTTCGTGTAATCTATCGCCTCTTCGATGTTTCTAACGGTCACTATCAGCCCCCTCTTTTGTATGGACGACTTGATGATCTCTGTTCTGGAGAGATTCTTCATCTGCCTGTAAACTTCCTCCTTTACCGCTGAGGCTAACGTTTTGGATGTGGTCAGAAGAATCGCCCATGCTTGGGGGTCGTGTTCCGCTTGGGCAAGAAGGTCGGAGGCAATAAAGGAGGCGTTGCCTGTCTCGTCTGCGATTATCAGAACCTCGCTTGGTCCAGCTGGAACGTCTATGGCCACGTCCTTGCTTACTTCCAGTTTTGCGGCTGTCACGAAAACGTTTCCCGGACCCACGATCTTGTCTACTTTTGGCACCGTTTCTGTGCCGTATGCCATGGCAGCTATGGCTTGTGCTCCCCCAACCCGATACACCTCGCTAACTCCCGCAATGTCAGCTGCAACCAAAAGCGACGGATTAACGTCCCCACTCTTTCCGGGGGGCGAACACACAATGATCTTTTCTACTCCAGCCACCTTGGCGGGCATGGCACACATCAGCACCGAAGAAGGGTAGGCTGCTTTTCCTCCAGGAACATAGACGCCAACAGACGCTAGTGGTCTGGTGACCTGCCCAAGGGTTACCCCCTCCGCAATTTGCATGGTCCACTTGGCTCTGAGCTGTTTCTTGTGGAAGCTGGCGATGTTATCTGCGGCTTTCCGTAAGGCGATAGTTTGGCTTTTTTTCAGCTTTTTGTATGCTTCTTTGATCTCCTTCTCGTCAACCTTCAGCTTGGATGCGGGAAGACGCACCTTGTCGAACTTTTCTGTATACCTCAGAAGGGCTTTGTCGCCCTGTTCTCTGACATCATTTACTATCGTTTTAACCGAGGATTGGATCGAGGATATGTCGGATTTTCCTCTGTTCAACACTTGGTTAAGCATCTCGTCCCTGAATTCCTGAACAGTTACAATTTTCATTCTTTTTCTGACCCTCCTCGCATTCTGGCTAGAAGCTCGCTGATTTGCTTCTCAAAGGTTCTGTACGCAATCTTGTTGCAGGCTAGTCTGCTGGTTGATTCAAGAATTGTTCCGATTACTCTGAGCTTGTTTTTTCTCAGAGTTTCGCCGGTTGATGTGAGGTCTACGATTATCTGAGCCAAACCCAGTTTAGGCGCAAGTTCTGCTGTTCCGCTGACCTCCAAAACTTCCACCTGCTTTCCAGTTTTTTCGAAAAACTTTCTGGTTATGTTCGGAAAGCCAGTTGCGACCCTTGCTAGAGCAGGAACCTCGCCTACAGATTTTATGGTTGAATCTTCTGGAACTGCAACAACGAGACTGCACTTTCCGAATTCTAGGTCCAGTAACTCGAGGACGTCTGTTCCTCTTTCCAGAATCAGATCGCGACCGGTGACGCCCAAGTCTACTGCACCGTAGTGTACATAGACGGGTATGTCGTTGGCTCTGGCGAAGATTGCCTCGAATCTTGGGTCAGAGGTCCTGGAAACGTAGGCTCTGTCCTCCTCCAAGATTTCTATTCCTGCCCGCCCCAGCGCCTCAATCGCCGGTTCCTTTAGGCGCCCCTTGTTGGGTATCGCGATGCGAATCTTCTTATTCATTTCAACATTGACCTCCGACCTCTTCCAAGAAAGATTCGAGCATTACGTCTCTTGAAACGTTTGATTTTATGTCGTAAACGGTTACTGGAGATTTGAGGGATGAACCAATTGAAACCACGTAATCTGTTTCCGTAAGCTTTCCATATTCCATCGTTTTCTCCAAGCTTCTCTTTGTTATTTCCATTGAGGCGATGACTCCGGCTTCTCGAAGAAGCTTAACTGCCTCTACTGCAGTGTCCCTGAATTTGGACGCCACAACAACCTTGATTTTTGGGGAGTCCGGGATTTCGAAACCCTGCGTTGTGAGCGCTTGGAGGAGTTTTCCGATTTCTAGGGCGAAGCCTGTTGCGGGTAGCCTCAGTTTTCCAAATTTTTCGATGAAATTGTCGTATCTGCCTCCGCCGCCGAGGGGAAGACCCAAGTTTGGAACAGAAGCCTCGAACACCATCCCAGTGTAGTATTCAATCTTTTTTGTCAAAGAAAAATCGAAGAACACAAGGTCATCTATTTCATAGTCCGCCAAGGTTTCCTGAAGCTCCAAGAGGCTTCCTAACTGTTTGTTCAGCTTGTCGTATTTTGAGCCGTTGAGAGAAATTGACGAAACTTCATCCAGTCTTCTGCAGCGAGAAAGCTGAAGAAAAGCATCTCTTAGGTTCGAGGGGAAACTGTTCTGTTCCATGAACTTCTTCAGTCCCACCGCGTCTCGGCACGCTAGGAGACCCTGAACAGAAACTTTTTGCTGCTTGTCCAATCCTGCCGCATTCAGCAGGTCTTTGAGTAGGCTGGCGTGACCTAAATCAATTCTTACTTCCTTCAAGCCAACCTGTTTGAGGGATGATATGAGCAGAGCCAGTATTTCTCCGTCAGCTTCTGGGGTGTTGCAGCCGACAAGTTCAACTCCAGCCTGACAGAACTCTCGTTCTCTCTTTAGGTAGGATTGGCTGTACCTGAAAACATTGTTGACGTAAAACAGTCGAATCGGCTCTGGCGCGGACGGCATTCTGGTTGTCACGATTCTGGCAACTGGCGCCGTCATTTCTGCTCTTAATGCCAAAAGCTTTCCGTCGAAGTCCTGGAACTTGAACATGGCGTCGACCAGTTCTGACCCTACGCCAGTGGATAGGGTTTCGACGAATTCGATTGTGGGGGAGCGGACTTCGCTGTAGTTCCATAGTTCAAAATTTTTTCTTAGCTGGTTTTCGATGTAGCGGTATTGTTTGACTTCGTTAGGCAGGTAGTCTCTTGTTCCTTTTGGGGTGTGTAGTCTGGTGAATGTTATTCCTCCTTGTCATCGTTTATCCTCCAATGGGTAATTTGTGGGTTGAAACCCATATTCCGCACATCTTATATAAAGGTTTCTACAACAAAATAAGGGAGACAAAAGAAGATGCGAATGACCGAAATAGTTCGAATCGACTCCAGAGGAAGAATCACCATGCCCTCCCATCTCCGCGAAGCCGCGAGACTCTCCGAGGGAATGTACGTCATGCTGGTAGCCGATTTAGACGAGAAGGAGGTTCGGATCGTTCCCTTCGCTGACCCGGAAGCAAAACTGGTTGAATTCAGCATCGCCTTCTCGGATATGCCCGGTGCCCTCGCAAAAGCGGCGAACATTCTGGCGAGGACTGGGGTCGATCTGCTTTCCAGCGAATCGAGGACTCTTCGTAGAGGAAAATCGGCTGAATGGGTTGTGGTTGCCGACGTTTCAAGATGCAAATATAAACTGGAGGAACTTGAACAGCAGATAATCGAAGGGGGCGCTGCGAAGGAAGTGAAGTCCAGAAGTTACACCTGAAAGGAATTCTGTTATAAGCATCCAGCCAACAGAGTTACTTTTCACCGGAGTTGCATATTATGGATGAAAGGGTCTATGCATTGTTCGGCGTTTTTGGACCCTTACTGGTCTACGCTTCCATCGCATTGTCTTTACTTATTTCGCCATGGTTCAGCTGGGAAAGTAACGCCCTAAGCGACCTTGGACATGCAGTCACCAGCGATGCTGCCCCCATATTTAACCTCGGATTGCTGCTGGCGGGTTTTCTCCTGATGGTCTACGCGTTAACTGTTTTCCAAAAGCACGCCAAATACAGTAGCTTCTGCCTTTTGGTTTCAACTTTTTTTGTTCAGTTGCTGGCAGTGTTTAATGAGGTGTACGGTTCTCTCCATTACGTTGTGGCGGTGCCCCATTTTGTGATGCTGAGCCTCACTTCCATCGTGTATACTGTGGAAAAAAGGTCAGCTGTGGCGCTTGTCACCTTCATTATTGTCATGTTTTCATGGTTAGTTTACGGATTGAACATATTCAACATTGGCATTGCGGTTCCAGAAACAGTGTCAAAACTTGTTCTCGCATGGATCATGTACTCCGCCATCAAAATCTATTTTGACAAAGAATCTAATACACTGTGATGCTTCTGGTTCCGGGCAGTCTTCTTATCTCGCCAATCAGTTCTGAAGGAATATCGCCCTCAAGAATCAGAGTCAATTTGGGGTGTTCACTTGTGCTGGGGTCTTCAGCCAAAGCCTGCCGTATGCTGAGCCCATTCTCTGACACTTTTTTCGTAACATTAGCTATGATGCCTTTCTGGCTAGCGTTTTCAGGAACAAAAACAATCACACTCAGGTTAAACTCGCGAGCAACCTCCTGCAGCGAGCACACTTGCCGAAGATTCATGTAAATCCTCTTCAATTCGGTCTTCGAAAGTATCGTTTGAACGGCGCTGTCGACGGCTCGGCGTTCAACACCCACTTCCTTTGCAATTTGGGTGTGAGGTATCTCTATTCCACCGCTGACTACTTTGCCGCCTTCACGGACTTGGAAGCCCCGCTCAAACAAAAGCTGGGCAACACGTTGTTGTGCTGGCAATTCTTTGAAGAATTCTTTGATTCGGCTCCACATATCTACCACCATTAAGGTATGCTTTTGTCCGGTAAAGCTTATATAAATGCTTCATGGTAAAAAAGGTTAATTCCTCAAAGCGGAAAAGAAGTGAACATTAATGGTACACAAAAAAATAGTGCTAGATGAAGAAGAAATACCCAAACAATGGTACTGCATACTGCCGGACCTGCCTAAACCGATGCCACCCTTTATAGAACCAGAAACACATGCACCTGGAGCCGGAATCGTTCCCCAAATATTTCCCAAAGAGATTCTTGGACAAGAGATGAGTAAGGAAAGATGGATAGACATCCCTGACGAAGTGCGGGAAATCTACAGCCTGTGGAGACCCACCCCATTGTTCAGAGCCACTCGACTGGAAAAGGCGCTTAAGACCCCAGCCAAAATCTATTACAAGTATGAGGGAGTCAGCCCTTCAGGAAGCCACAAACCCAACACTGCTGTTCCGCAAGCTTACTATAACATGAAAGAAGGTAAAGAACGCATGGCTACCGAAACCGGAGCCGGTCAGTGGGGCTCAGCTTTCGCCTTTGGCTGCATGACTTTTAATCTCGGATGCACGGTATACATGGTCAGAGCCAGCTACGACCAAAAGCCTTACCGAAGGGTTCTGATGGAGACTTATAATGCTGAGGTTCACGCCAGTCCGAGCAAAGAAACAGAGTCTGGCAGAAGAATTTTGGCGGAAGACCCTGACAGTACTGGAAGCCTAGGAATTGCCATCAGCGAAGCTGTAGAAGATGCGTTGAATCACCCAGAAACGAATTATGGTATAGGCAGCGTCTTCAATCATGTTCTTTTGCATCAAACAGTGGTAGGACAGGAAACCCAGAAACAGCTTGCGTTAGTGGACGATTACCCAGACGAAATCTATGGGTGCATAGGTGGAGGCAGCAGCTTCTCAGGTCTCTTCTGGCCATTCTACCACGATAAAGTTTCAGGAAAAGCACCAAAGGATGTCAAGTTTATAGCTACTGAAGCCACAGCCTGTCCGTCGATTACCAAAGGAGAATACATGTACGATCACGGCGACACAGCAAGGATTACACCTCTAGTTAAGATGCATACTTTGGGTCATGATTTTATACCAGCACCAATTCACGCTGGAGGTCTACGATACCACGGTATAGCACCCACTTTAAGCGTCTTGAAGGAGGCGGGTATGCTAGAAACCAAGGCCTATAATCAGGTGGAGGTTTTTGACGCCGCAAAAACTTTCATAAAAAGCGAGGTTATAGTTCCTGCTCCCGAGCCAAATCATGCCATTAAGGCTGTCATTGATGAGGCTTTAAGATGCAAGGAGACTGGAGAGGAGAAGACCCTGCTCTTCCTGCTGTGCGGTCACGGCTACTTTGACATGCAAGCCTACGACGACTACAACCACG
>Ga0315548_1000216_pt1 | contig 53907 bp, 38 predicted proteins | sample SalMarSW160110MG_2_FD_202540 | JGI IMG/M metagenome (GOLD analysis project Ga0315548, IMG submission 202540) | Salt marsh sediment microbial communities from the Plum Island Ecosystem LTER, Massachusetts, United States - Salt Marsh Sediment SW1601-110 ... | reverse complement strand
AAATCTGATTTTTTTCAATGAATTTTTTCTTCTTGTTCTTAACCCTTGTTGTTACTCAATCTATGATGAAAAATTTTTTTCATCAAATTAATATTAAAGCTTTGTTGCTTCAATCCAGCGCTGCGCAATCCAGAAATGCGCCCACTGATAAGGATGAATCATATCGTCGGACCATCTCTCCTGCAGTACTATTTTTATTTTTTTGTCTATCGAATCCTGCAGTGGAACCAGCACGGCGGAAAATTTTTCCGCTAATGTGTGAACGATGCGAATATATTCCTGTAAAGTTTCGTATGCGGGATTTGTTTTGTCCTCACAGAACAAAAAAGGCTCCATTAATATCAGCCGGCTGTTGTATTTTTCCTTAACCATCGAAAGTAACCGTTCGTATGTTAGTTCATATTCTTCGATAAGTACCGCCTCGTCCATCCTGTCGGCATATTGACGGCAAACATCGTTGATTCCAATCAGGACGCTGAGGATGTTCGGCTTATAGGCCAGGCAATCTTTTTTCCAACGGTTGTTCAGGTCTCGAACGGTATTACCGCTGATACCAGTATTGATAATGCGGAGATTGTATTCGGGATATTTTGCCAGCAGGTGGTTTGCAGCGAAGTGCACGTAACCATTTCCGAAAGGTTTGTATGCTCTCTCGAGCCTGTCGGCGTCGGTTATGCTGTCTCCGATAAAAACGATTGTATCATTTGGTTGAAGCTCGATCTTCGTTTGCATTTCTATTCCCCTGATGAGTTCAGTTTTTTCCTGCCGCGACTTGCTTTTAGTAAGTCGTGTAGAGTGTAGATTCTATCTCTCCTGTTAAAACAGGCAAGATATTTTTACACAATCCAAGGTAAAAAAGAGAACTCTTGAATTATGCAGGGAGACTTTTAAGTCTACACGGACTTAAAGCCCCGTGCTACACTTGAATAGAGAAGTCAATTTAGCTATTTTAACTATTGATTTCAATTGTCTCAAGAAACTCATCGCGATTATAGCATCTTTGGGAGTGTTCAAAGAGTTTTTTACCGGTAATATCCCATTGTTGGTGTTGACGTTTATAGATTTCGTACTTACTAAATCTATTATAAATAAAAGAAAGTACATCATTCCATGTTAATTGAGGAACATTTGGAGACTGGTCACGGATATTATGATTTGCCTCTTGACCAATACAACATAGAGAAATTAAGAAATTATCATCCTCATAATATCCATGTTCATAGAGTTTATTTGATACAGGAATTAAGGTTTTATGGTCAAATGGCCCTAAAGCCGAAAGTATCTGTTGCATATTTCCTCTCTCAGGACTTGTCCAAGCAGGATTTATCCTACATATAGTAGCTTTTTTTACCTCTGCAAAAACAACTCGAATTTTATCAGGTTTGAGCATAAGACGTTCATCATCCTGCATTGGATTTTCATTTTTCGGTAACTCTTTTCTATAAGGGAATCGAGCAGCAATTATATCAATTTCAGTTCTTTGTGCTGAGCCTGAGTTCGGATGAACTACAAAGTTCTCGATAGTTAAAAATCCGTTCAGCCGAAAGTACCAGTATGCCAGTTTTTCAGGATCAATTTTGAACATTTTTTTCCCGACGAGAATTGATTCAAAACTTTGTGTTTCTTTCATTTTAATCTTCATTATCAATTGGCTGCATTGATTATGGTAGAATTTATTTCTGATACAACAATTGAAATATAAGACGTAAAAGTTCTTGTTCTTTTTTAAATAATAGAAAAAGTTTTCCTAAATTTCTAATCATTAACAGATGTTTGTCCTATTTTAATTGGTTCATTATTGTCTGAAACAGCTTCAGAATATTTTTGGTTTTCTATTTTTTCATCTATTTTAATATTATAAGAAGGATTAATGCCCAGTGTATATTGATTAGAGCTTACATTGCGGTCATCAGTTTTTCCAAGAAGTGTCTTAAACAAATAATATAGGGCGTAACAAATACTTATAACCACTGTAAAAAAGAGTATAACAAGAGCCTTGCCTAAACCGGCCTTTAATATGTCAAGAATTGTTTCAGATACTCCAACACTTTGTGTAACACTATTAGCAGACAAAATGCTTTCTTCCCAGCTCTTAGCAGTTTGACGAGTCCACTCAAGATCGTTTAATTCTTTGAAATCCTTATATACATATAAACAGATAGCTTTCCCATTTACAAGTAATGTACACCAGGTTACTGCCGTTTTTATTTCACTATCTTCTTCCCCTATTGTAAAATTGCTCGTTGTAATTCCGGATATTGTGATTGAATTTTCTGTTTCAGAATCAATCCCAAAAGGAATAATATTGCCAATACGATAGTCTACTTTTTCGTCAGCAAAAGTAGAAATTTTTTCACTGATATTATCAGCAGTTTCATCAAACAATTCTTTATGTTCTTCAAACATAGTGTAACATTGTGTTCGAAGTACTGCACGTAGTTCCTTAAACTGATTAGCAGTTATATTTAAAGATTCAATTTCCTTTACAACCTGTACTATCATGTAGCTATTAAGTTGTCCTTCTTTTCCTTGTTCAATAAGATTTGCATCTACTTCATCTAGGAACACGGCGAGAAGTCTATTGGTTGGTGGAGTCATGTAATCAATTATTTGGAATTCTTCAGGATAAATTGAGCTAATTTCTATGAAACCAGGAGGTGAAGAAATAGAAATATTTTGACCTCCAACTGTAATTTCAGCAGATTGTGTTTGAACATTGAAAAATAGGATAATAATCCAAATAGTTATTTTTTTACATTGGTTCATTGTTTACTCCTACGCACTTCTATATAACTTTCGTTTCTTTTCTATATCAGTATTTTTCGCATTAAATATATCTGATTGAGGATTAAAGATGTTAGTACATGGAGCTTAACAGTTCCCCAAACAATGGTTTCCCGCAAGGATTATATCGGCTTAAAATTGAGGTGGATTAAAAAAAAAGGGTGTTAATTTATAATGGGAAATGCCGCGATTATGAATACCCCTGTCGCGAGCGGCAGGGCTAAACGGGAGGTTAAACGGGGTTATTCGTTGTGATTTCGGATGTACTTTATGCGACTGGAGAGGTCGGCTTCGGAAAAACAAAACCTTTTATCGAAACTTTTCGTCCAGACAGGCCCTTTTCGCCGACTTCGTAATGCACGGGTCGCAGCACTTTTATACATAGAGACGGTGCGTTCTATGGATTTCTCACCCGGACGGGCTGCGAGGTGAATATGATTGGTGCGAACCGCCAAAGTCTCGATTTTTTGGCCTATACGTTCGGCCTCTTTTAATATTGCGGCTCTTACGATTTCTTTCTCTGATTGATTCAATTTTACAGTCGGATATTTTTGCAGTTTCTCACAGGCTTTAAGGATTGGTTTATTGCCTTCGAGAACTCGACCGTTTTCAACATAGCCGCGTTTATCTCCCGGCAACCAACTACCATAGGTCGTCCAGGTAACCATATATCCCACCAGTCTTGACATGACCTCAATATTAATCAGGAATTCTTTCACACTCAACAATTTTCTGCTTAGCCCTGCCGCTGGCGGCAGGGATTCTTTTGTGTCGGGATTATAAAAAACAAAAAAACTTTTATGTGACACATTGCGTATGTAAAATGTAATCATGGTAAAGAGTAAGAGAACATTGGAAAAGATTCGGAAAAAGATAAAGACCTTTCCCATGGGGCCGGGTTTGTATTTTATGAAAGGCTCCGGCGATAAGGTCCTTTACATCGGCAAGGCCAAAAATCTGCGCTCGAGGGCGGCCAGTTACTTTCAGCCGGGAAGCGATTTGATATCGTCACGCGGGCCCAAAATCGCCGAGATGATAGCGAAGGTCGAAAGTGTCGATTTTTTGGAAAGCCCGAACGAAGTTGACGCCGTCCTGCAGGAAGCCCGGTTAATCAAGGACATCCGCCCGCCGTATAATACCGACCTTGTCGATGACAAGACTTTTCCCTATCTGGAAATTACGACCGGCGAAGATTTCCCGGGGGTGTATATCACCCGAAAGCCGAAGCCTCGCGGCAGCAGGTTGTTCGGCCCTTTTACTGCGGTCAAAGACCTGCGCAGCGTTCTTGTCGTACTGCAGAAAATCTTCCGGTTCCGAACATGCAAGCTGGAAATAAAAGAAGATGACACAAAGCGCAGGTTCTTTCGTCCCTGTTTGTTATTTAGCATCAGGCAATGCACCGCACCGTGTGGAGCGAGGATAGAACGAACGGAATATAAAAAGCTTATCAAAGACCTTGTAAAGTTTCTTCGCTCGAAACGTTCGACTATCCTGCGGCAGTTAAAAAAACTAATGGCCGAAGCATCTGAGTCGTTCGAGTATGAAAAAGCGGCTATGTTTCGAGACCGTATTCGCCTGATAGAGAAGCTCGACCAGCGGGGCACGCCGGATGAACATGTCCAGCCGGAAGTTTTCGCCGCCGACCCGACCGAGGCGCTTTCACAATTGCGTCAGATTTTAAAAAGTCCCGAGCCGATCCGGATCATTGAAGGAATCGATATCGCCAATATTTCCGGCGCCGAGGCGGTCGGCTCGTTAGTAAAGTTCATAGACGGCAAGCCTTTTAAGAACGGCTATAGAAGATTCAAAATCAAAACCGTCAAGGGTATCGACGATTATGCCATGATTGCCGAGGTGGTCAGACGCAGATACAAATACGCAATCAAAGGCGAGGAACTCTGGCCCGATCTGATTTTAATCGATGGGGGATTAGGGCATTTGAGGGCCGCCGAGAAGGCGCTCGAAGAAATGTCCGCCCCGGCGGTCAGGATTGCCTCAATAGCAAAAAAACAAGAGGACATATATATACAAAAAGGCAGCCAACCCTTGAAGTTGGCTGCCCATTTGCCTGCCCGTAAGTTACTACAGTACGTTCGTGATGAAGCTCACCGTTTCGCACAGCACTATCACCACATCCTGCGAGGCAAGAAGATGTTGGGCGGAAGAAACTGATTTTTATGTTTTGTGTTACCCATCGGATTAATTATTATTATGCTTAGGATTTTTGGTTTCCCTGTTTTTCTGACAAACGGTTTAATAGTTCGTTTTGACTTTTTTCCAGCTCTTTAATTCGATCCATTAGCTGACTCATTTGATCCTGTATTTTATCGAGCGTCTGGTCGTTTTGTCCGGACGGCGGTTCTGAAAATTCCAAATGCGGTTGCAACTGCGGGAAGAAGTTATTCTCGAAGTCTCTGTTGGGTATTGGTGGTACATCCGGGAAAGAGATATTTTCCCTTCTTTCCCGAGCAGTTGAAAGTGCTTTTTCCGCGGCTTTACGGTATTTCTCAGGCAGCTTGTCGATCTCTTTTACGGTAGTTTCATATTTGGCATCGCCGTCGTGAATTATAATTTTCGAATCTTCGTTGTTCGGATTGCCATTGATTGTAATTTTTTGGCCGTCTAAATTGTATGTCGAATAGAACTCATTGAATAGTTGAGTGATATCCAATCCCTGCGGCAGGTCATCTGTCAGAATCTCTACCCATTTCTGGTTATCCGGGCTCATTCGGTATAATTTGCCCGGGCGCCATACCTGTTCAATTTCCGGTTCCGGAGGATATTTCCACTCCGGTTCGCCTTCTGTCGCCCCAAGCTTAATCTTCAATTGTTTATGTTCGCCCAGGTGGATAATCTCCAGCGAGATTTCTTCTCCGACCTGTGCTTGCTGCACTGCGAAAACAACGCTTTCATATTTATAAATGTCTTTATCCTGGATGCGTGTAATAATGTCGTCTCTTTCGAGACCGATTTCCTCGGCGGGGCTGTTCTTTTGTATATTTCTTATCCTGACACCCTGGCCCGGTAACAGCCTGAGATGTTTGGTCAGTAGTTCCGGCAGAGGGGACATATCCAACTGTACTCCGAGACAGGGCCTGGTATTAGATGAGTTTGCTTCTGTACTTAATGCCGTACCCGATAAAAGCAAAGCCACTAAAATTATTTGTATCATATTTCCTGTTTTCATGTTTCTTGACCTCTCAAAAATCCTTTTTTCTTTATATCATATTCGTCCATCATAAACAGTAGGTCTGACAGTGTTTTCCCGGTACCCCTCGACGAGCCATTGATTCCCCTTTTCGTCGGTGAAGTTGTACCAGTCAACATTGCGACTTACACCTCCGGCGTTTCTTGTTTGAAGCAACGATGCTCTTTGTATATCCGGATTAATATTATTGTTGGTGTTCTGCGCTACGATACTTGACGGAGTCCGTTCGATTTGGAGTGTTTGATTGGAGAGCAGAACAAAATGCAGAGCAAGACCTATGATAAGTCCCGCTGCCACTCCTGCGGCGAAACGCATATAGCCGCCAATCTTTACGATTCTTCGTAAAGGATTTAACGTCAGATGTCTCAGGGGGGATTTAGACTGCTGTTGATATGCTTTGGTTAATATCTCCTCGGGTGTTTTCCCCTGTCCGAGGAGTTCGGAAGTAACGACCTCGCCGCATCGCTCGTGCAGGTTCTGAAATTGTTTAAGGAGCTCTTCCGCCTGCGGATCTGCGTTTAACTGGTCTTCTAATATATTTTGTTCGCTTGGGCTTATCTCACCATCGAGGTATTTTCCGATTAGTATTTCAAGCATTTCCTGATTCATATTCATTTTCCCCAAATTTTCTTGCTGTCCTTATTCATAACTTTGTTATAGATCATTCGCCTTGCCCGTACGAGTCGAATCTGTACGGTCGTGATGGGAACATCGAGTATTTCTGCAATTTGTCCATAGGTTAGGTCACTGGAATGTTCCAGCATGAATACCTGACGGTATTTGTCAGGCAGCGATATTATCGCCTTCGTTATTTTTTTATATTGTTCTTCCTGTTCAACATTTTCAAATGTCTTCTGTGCTTTTTCGTCACTTCTAAGCTCGGCAAACTCTTCGTCCAACTGTCTGGGTCTTTGTGCTCTTTTTTGTCGGAATCTCAGTGCCTCTCTGCGGGCCAAAACCGCCAACCACGGCCGGAAACGTTCGGGCTCCCGCAAGGTATTAATTTTTCTAATGAGCTTAACACAAATATCCTGCAAAACATCATCAACCTGGTCTGCGTTATTAATGAGGCTGTAAACCAGGCCTTTCAACCATGCCCAGTTGCGTGTCAATAAAAGCTGCATGGCCTCTTTATCACCATGCTGCGCCGAGCAGACTAACGACGATTCGTTTTGCCTTTTTGCCTTCATATTCTATCTTTATAATATATAGATACTCAGGAAGCCAGATTCATACATAATTTATTGATTTTTATGTGTAAATTTTAGTAAAGATTGCCAGAGGATTAAGTTCTTGGGTTATAAGAACTTATGGTAATTGAAAGATTGTTTGTTGGTCTTTATTATCCGAAAGCGATACTTGTTATTTTGCCTGATTATCACTGTATCGATAGGTTTTGATATTTGTGATATCTCTATAGGTTTTGAGCGTCGATGTGTACGTATTTTGGGAACAGCCGGGTCGAGAACCGAGGTCCCTGGTCCGGTGCGGCACTTTTTAATATCAAAGTTGGAATTTCCCGATAAGGCTCCTGTTTAATATTTTCCTTACCTTTGAAAGATGTCCCGACTTATACCCAGGTTCAGGGAAGTGGAGGATAAGCACCGGTAAAGAGAGAATCCTGTTTCTGGTTGATTAGCTCTCGTATTTCAGTTGGGAGCGTAGTTGCTGTTAAAGAGCCCGGAAACGCTTTTAATAATTCGTAATTGCCCAGTTCTGAACACCTGAATAAGGGGCCGTTATAGTTGGGAAAGTTCCGACTGTGGGCCGAAAATTCCGGATGCTGCATATGTAAATCTTCCGGCGATTTCACATTCTCCTGGGAGTTTTCACCCGCCGCCGGACTCCACGTAATCAATGGTTGAGATGCTGTGTTTCCACGTCGTACATACACGTTGTAATCGAGCTGTTTTACTTGTGGTTGCTTAAGTCGTTCATTCAATTGTCTCGACTGCTTAAACTGCAGAAGAGAACCGCGATACTGTTCATCAGAGGTTAGCAGGTTATTAACAAATACGTGTCCGTCCCGCTCATCGACATCCGGACCGGTGCTGGGATGCCAACCGAAGCGATCGCCTGCCGCGCTTCTCTGCGTGCGTCCGATGTGTGCCGGACTGTTTACCAATGTGTTTTGGTACATTTGGACGTCAGAACTGTTGAGCACAAAAATACCGTAGTTACAATTAACAAATACATTATTGGCGCAAATTGCTCCTTTTGAGATTTCGATGAAGAATGCATTTCGTCTCGGCTGGGACCGTTCGTTGCCGGTCCGGCCGCCGACATGGCCGACCGCCTGGAACCAATTGTTGATAATTCGTCCGTCAACATTACCCACATCATACCAGATACCGTTAGAATTCGGATGGTCGATTACCAGGTTATCCCTGCATATCGCACGGTAACATTGATTAAAGATCTTCACTGCCGCAGGATAATATCCTCTGATATTTTCAATATTATTACGTCTGAAGATGTTTTTTTCCAACAGTGCGTCGGCAGAGCCTATAAGGTAAATACCTTCCGTACTGGTATCGCTCACCAGGCAGTGCCGAAAAATTAAATTATCTCCCCTTAAGTAACCGGCGACACGCGAACAGAAAGAAATGGTGCAATGCTCAAAGGTCGTATCCACCACATCCTTGCCGTGATTCGACTCATCGGACAGACCTTCCGGTTCCTTTCCTTCGATTTCAATGGCTCGGTACGCATACTGCGTGAACGTGATTCCCCGAATCACAGGCCCTTTTCCGTCCGAAGTTTTGCCGTGACAATCCTTGATTGTTCTTATAAAAGCATTATCGAAAGCGGTGATTTCTATCATTCGGTCGTTCGGGTCTGTACCGATATAAACCTGTCCTTGGTCATAGTCGATATAGAACGAATTCACGTCAACTTCATCCTGACTACCGACGGTATTCAGTAATTTGCCGTCGATGAAAACCATGTCGTTATTGAAAAGGCACAATGGCGTTGAGCCCCGAGGCCGCCACCAATCCGCAGGTTTTGATGCAAATAAATGGGACCATGATGTCTTCCACAATCCGTCTTTAGGATGTTCCCACTGGATTGCCACCTTGGTGCCCTTGAGTACAGGGTGTTCGTCCGCATAGGGCTGTATGATAATTTTCTGGTTAAATGTCAGGTTACCGGTACGATAAATACCGCCGCGTAATACTATTGCATCGCCGGATTCAACACGCTCTACGGCCGCCTCCAGGGTCGTCGGCTGTTCAAGAGTTTTTCCTGCTGCTTCAACATCTCCATCGGGCGCTACGTAATAAATCCGTCCCTCTGCTTTGGGCAAATCGTAGTTCTGCCATATCGGGCCGTAAGGACCGGACGAGGGTTGTGCTATTACGGGTAATGAGCAAAAGATCAACCAAAGAAGGACGAAGTAGATTAAATGTGGCTGATATCGTCTCTTTATCCGATTGTATGATTGTTCGATGTGATTCAACTTCATTTCTTTTTCCTTCCGAGTAAAGGTTGATAAAGAATAAGAGTGTTTACACAGGAATCTGTAAAATATATTGGAGTAATAAAATTATCTTTGGTAATAAAAGCAGCACATTCCCTCGTTATTCCTATACTACTTCTCATAAATATCCCGGCATTGACAGGGCCGGATAAACAAATAAAAATAACTTTCATCGAGGGCGGCGATTATACCAATAAAAAATTTGCATTTCAAGAGAAGAAATCCTCGCGACCGCCTTTTTAAAAGGAATTACATAAAAAGCCTTCTTTGTGGCTTTTGAAAAAGTCACAAAGAGACATTTGAGATTGGCGCGTTGTTCCGAATAGTCGGAACTCCTCGCAATGGCATGGAAACGAACTTTTTGTAATTGCGAGCGCTTTTAGGTGTTCCATAGGGAGAGCACAGCGACGAAGCAATCTCAAGTTTTTCAACAGTTCCTCTTTTGCTTTTTAATTATATCTATGAGCTTATCAATGTTTCTGCGCAGATTCGGATGCAGGCAATCCTGAAGGAAGGCAACTTTGAATTGAAAGAATTTCCCGGCACAAATTAGTGGTTTTTGTGCCTGGATGGCCGGTATGTTTCTATTCAACGTTTTTTGAAAACTAAAGCTAATACACCTGCGACCAAAAATACGATTGTTGAAGGTTCGGGTATTGGCACTGAATCAATACTACTGCCACTACTAACACTACCGCTGCCGACGTACATCACAGGATTGTTAAAGTTGATGTTAAAAGCATGGCCGACGGAATTAGGAGTACTGCTGTGAGGTATTTGTATGTTGTCAAGTCCCAACCATCCGGTTGATGGATTGTCAAACTCAATGCCGAGTTCATGGCCGATAGAGTCCGGCATATTATCGGCCGCGAATCTAAGTATATATGTCTTGAATGAGGAGGTCAGTTCCACGGTTTTTGTCGCCACTGTGATCCTCTCGCCGTTAGTATCCTGGTAATAGAAACTCATTTTCAAGACGGAAGCGTTATAGTTGTTCCTTGCATCCACAGAGAGCACAAATTCGTCGCCGGTTTTGATAACGTGGGGCAACAGATTCCATATCGATGGATCGCCTTTACCCTCCTCGCTGCCCATAAGGAATGCCATCCAGTTTCCGTTAGTGGAATCCGGACCAATTTCCACCCCCGAATTGATGGCTACAACGTCGCTGCTCCATGCCGGTATATCAATAGAATTAATTTTTTCTCCGTCCCAACACTGTTGTTTGGCGGTACCAGGCAGTTCAAAACTGTTATTTGGAACCGATACCTTTACATACGCCGCCCGTGAATTCGTTGAAGCGAGCAATACTGCAATGAGACTCACTAATAATCCAAATTTAGGCATAACACTCTTCCTGTGGACAACAAGAAGAAATAGTTTACGCTTTGGTCGTAAGTCAGCATCTTTATTGCAGGTTTTTATGACTTACTTCCTTGTGCCCGTATCAAACAGACCTCACAAAAAAGACAAGAATATTCTATAAATGCTCCGAGCCTGTTATTATATGTCACTTGATATTCTTGTCGGCAGCTTATCTTTGATTTCCAAATTAACCTGTTCGATGTCCTGCTCTGAGGCAGAATCAATTTATCAGGCACAGCTTTCTTGTGGTTGCCTGTAATGTCGTTGTTTTGCCGTTGCAATTATAATAAATAATATTAATAGCTGAGGCATCGTTCGACACGATCAGCATCGGGGCGATAGCGACATAAAGAACCAATCTTCTCTAAAATTATTTATATTCCGAGGAATATTTCAATTAATACTATGCATGTCTTATTAAAAACAAAAATGCCCGCTATATTATTAAATATCGAGCATCGGAGAAGAGTACAAAAACGAAACACACGTTTCGGTATTTAATGGAGCCTTAAAATATTAATTTTCAGGCATCCAAAACGTGATAAATTTTAATTCGTACCGTCTAATTTGATTGGTGTTCTCAGTATTTCAATCTCAAATTTTTTTGCACCACTGGTTTTATTAACAGCAGGACATTTTTTCTGTTGCTGATTAAGCTGATTTCAAACAGGCTTCAATCTGAAAGTAAAACAAGGTTTTTTTGCCTGTATTACTTATCTCAGCCGAAGTATGCCCTATAAATATTAAAGCATTATTTTTCTATGCTGCAGTAAAATCAATCCGCCAAGGCCTAATAGAACTATCGTAGCCGGCTCTGGAATCATGTAAGTTACTGCATTAAGGAATACCGTATCACCTTCCGGGGTGAGATTATATGCTCCCTGAGGAGTACCTGTACTTTCCTGCGTACCCGCAACAAAAAGCATCCGTTTTCCTCCGGCGTACTGGTCCGCTCCGTCGTAAAACTCTGTTCCTGTTTGCCATTCTGCAATCCACGCTGCATCATAACCTACAGCGGTTGCTATAAGTATGCCGTTACCTACATCGACGGTATCGATGAATGTGGTGTTGCCCGAACCAACGGTTTCATCTAAAACATCTATCTGAATATTGGCAAAAATAGGAGGGACGCCGTCATAAATACCCAATAGAGGAGAGCCGATATCATCAAGCAAAGTGGTGGAATCGACCCATCCCCAGCTGCTGCTTGTGGCGAGTTGCGTGTTCGATGAAATAATCGACGTTGTAATGGAGTTCCACTGCTCTGCTTCAGTACCATTAATATAATTTTCGCTGTTTGTAGATCGGCTGATAATTATTAAATCGGCACTGTTCAAGGTATCTATTTTGGCGTCATCGAGAGTTAGCCAGTTGTTTCGTTGGACATTAACGGAATATCCCTGTGATGTCAGAAGGTCCACCCAACCCTGGTCATCCATAATGCCATTGCCGTCGAGGTCGGTATCTTCTGAGACCCAGATGATATTATAAGTGGCGTTAACCGGTAGGGTCAGGCATAATGCTAACACCAGACTTATCGGTATGAATTTCTTTAACATCATACCCTTTCTCCTAACTTTATATATGGATATACACTCTCTACTATGGCTATATGCCAAAAAAAGAGTCGTTACCAACAAGGGCGCAGACTTAACACCCACGGTCGTTCTTGTCTCAAACGACCTTCTTTCAAACAATAAAAAATCTTAACCAGGCCCTGTTCTTTAAAAAGAGTGTTTGCTCTTTAAGCCCGGTTATTGATAAACCTCCTTGCGGGAATCCATTTTTGAGCTGTTATTTGAAAAAATCAACCTCGCTCCAGCTCTTTCCTTCACCTAACATTAGGTGTTTGCCCAGGAATCTTATGGATATCTCATAACTTTGAGAGACCTGCCGACAGGCAAAGACATCTCAAATTTACATATATATTTTTACCATATTCTCTATATTTACGTCAAGAACAATATTTTAATATACATTAAAAATGCATCAATATATTATGAAAGGCCATAAGATGCTTCTTGGCAAGACGTTATATTAAACCATCAGCTCGATTTTTCCAAAATGCCTCTTTTGGTACAGATTTTTTTATAAGACTTTTTCTGTTATCTCAACAAAAAAGCTTTAATTCCTGATTCAATCTGTTTTCTGATCGGTTTCTTCTTCGGTATCTGCCTCTTCTGTTTCTGTATTATCCTCGGATTGTTCGCCCTGGGATTGTTCAGATATTTCCGGATTAGAAATTCCGCTTTCTGCCTGCGGGACTGGTTCCTCTTGAGGGATTTCTTCCTGAGTTTCAACGGTTTGATCCGCGGATTCCTGTATTTGCGTTTCGTCTTTATCGTCCGGTTCGTTAGAATCTTTTTTCTGTCGAGCTTTTGTTAGTTGCTCAACATGCGCATCAGAAAGAACCTTCTCGGGGCCGGTTGGTGTCTTTTGCTCGACCGGCTCGCTCGCCTGTTCTTCGGCCGCCCACTGAACTCTTCGAAGACTTAAGCCGATTTTGCGGGAATCGGTATCAACTTTAAGAATTTTCACTTCAAGCTCGTCACCGACCTTTACAACATCCTGGGGTTTGTCAACCTTATGGTCGGCCAGCTCGGAAATATGTAAAAGCCCTTCCAAATCCTTCTCAAGTTCCACAAAGGCGCCGAAATTGGTTATTTTGGCAACTATGCCTTTGATTATGTGCCCGGGGATATACTTTTCGGGGATTGCCCGTATCCAGGGATCTTCGGTCATTTGTTTAATTCCAAGCGATATCCGACGTTTATCTTCATTGACTTCAAGAACGATGCACTTTACATCCTGACTTTTTTGCAGGGCTTCGGCGGGATGGCTGTGTTTTCTTGTCCAGCTCAAATCAGAAATGTGTATCATGCCGTCGATTCCCGGCTCAATCTCCACAAAGGCCCCAAAATTGGTTAAGCTCCGCACCTGTGCGGTGACAATAGCTCCCACCGGATATTTCTGTGAAGCTACCGCCCATGGATTTGTTTGAGTTTGTTTGAGTCCCAGGGAAATTTCCTGTCTTTCTTTATCAACGTTTAAGACTATTACCTCAATCTCATCACCGAGATTTACCATTTCACCCGGATGTGCAAGGCGCTTGGTCCAGCTCATTTCACTAATGTGGACCAGGCCTTCTATCCCGTCTTCCAGCCGCACAAAGACCCCGTAGTTCATTACGTTGACGACCGTGCCCTTGACTTTTGCCCCGATCGGATAACGTTTTTCGACGTCTTCCCAAGGGCTTGAGGTTTTCTGCTTCAGGCCCAGAGAAATTTTCTCGTGCTCTTTGTCAACACCAACAACAATACACTCGATTGTCTGGTCAAGCTCGACAACTTCCGATGGATGTGATATTCTGCCCCAGCTTAAATCTGAAATGTGCAGCAGGCCGTCGAGACCGCCTAAATCAACGAATACGCCGAAGTCGGCGATATTTTTCACAATACCTTTCCGCAATTGACCAACTTCGATTTCCTCGAGGATTCTTTCCTTGCTGCTGCGTCTCTCTTCCTCGATAAGTTTACGTCTTGATATGACAATATTTCTGCCTTCTATATCTATCTTTAGAATCTTGCAGTCCACTTCCTTGCTGATGAATCTGCTGATATCGCCCGGTTTGCGAATGTCAACCTGGGAAGCGGGCAAAAACACGGGTACTCCAATATCGACGAGCAGACCGCCTTTGATTCTTCTTATCACCTTGCCTTTAACGACATCGCCTTCCTTTTTGGTTTCGAGTATTGTTTCCCAGCCTTTGATGATATCTGCTTTGTGCTTGTTCAACAGCACAAGACCGCTTTCAGAGTCCGTATCTTCGAGAAGAACTTCGATTTCTTTGCCGTTGACGATATCTTCGGGACTGCCAAATTCACCCGCATCGACTATCCCTTCACTCTTCAAACCCACTTCGACAATTACGTCATTGCCTATTTGTGAAACGATTGTTCCTTTAAGGATAGTTCCAGGTAAACGCGAATCTACCTTTTTTTGTAAGGCTTGTTCCAAAAATTCATTCTCCTGTTCGCCGAACATCTCATTGATCTGCTGTTCAAGCTTTTCTTGCGACAAACCCAATTTGTTGATAATGTTTCTATCTACCATAAATCTGAATCCGAATGTGGAGTCTTTGTTTATGACTTGCCGGCGCCCCACATTTACGCCTGCAAGTCACTGTACAACGCTGTACAAATGTTAACTTGTGGTTAATCATTTATCAAAATCATTTGCCTACGCAGCAAATGTAATTTACATCACATCAAAGTTTTATAAAAACGACATTAATAACATAAAAAAGCCGCTATTTCAAGAATCTCTTTGTTTTTTTCACGAAAAGTTTTGCCTTAACCGCCGTTGTTATCAAGGGCTTCAAGGTTCTTTACAAACTCTTCAATTATCCAGTCAGGTGTTGAAGCACCGGCCGTAACACCCGCGGTTTTTTTACCATAAAGTAAGTTTTTATCAAGATCTTCCCAGTTTTGCATATGAAACGTCTGTTTGTTGACTGATCTGCATAACTCCGCCAACCTCCTTGTATTAGCGCTTTCCAGACCGCCGAGAACGAACATAATATCCACTTGTTTGCACATTCTCACTGCCGATTCCTGTCTTATAGTTGCTTCTTTGCATAGTGTGTTGATAACTTTTAATTCACTGAAATTGCACCTTCCTATTGCACCAAGCATTCTTCCGAAGTGCTCCGGACTTTGAGTAGTTTGGCAGACAATTCCCAGCCTGGCATTTTCCGGTAATCTGTTCAAATCGGATTCGTTGGCAATTACAATGGCGTTTTTAGCACAACCCACCACTGCCTGGACCTCGGGATGATTCTCCTCACCTATGATTACAACCTGGTAGCCGTTATTCTCGAATTCCATTGCTATATGCTGAACCCTTTTAACCAAAATACAGGTGGCGTCAATAATATCGAGCCCTTTTTTGTTCAGCTTTGCTATCTGTTCAGGAGCGGCTCCGTGAGAACGGATAAGGACCGTACCTGAGGGTATTTCTTCGATTTTCGCTACGGTTTTAAGTCCGCTTTTTGCCAGTTGCTCCACCATGTCTTTGTTATGAATGATAGGGCCGAGGCTGTAAACATCTTTCTTTTCGGCCAGAGTTTTTTCAGCTACGCGGATTGCGTTTCTGACACCATGACAAAAACCACATTTTTCAGCAACCAGAACCTTCATCAGATTTATTTTTTAAGGCGAATTAAAATTCAAATCTCTACAAATTATTCAATTTAGCTAAAAAGACCGGGAGAGACAATTTTCTCCCAACCTTTCCTGTATGGAAAAACTTATTTTGGGCTGGATTGTACATATAATTTTCATTAAAATCCACCAAATTCCCCTATTCACAAAACAATTCAAATACAGCCAACATTTTGCCAAGTTTGTTCTTGACGGATAACCACAAATCAGTTTTATTTGCGGGCGAGAGTGAAGAAAGCAGGAGTTTACTTAGTTTGATGAACTACAGATAAAAAAATATAAGGAATGATCGAAGGAAAATACCTTAATTTTCTTGGAAAGGATTGAACGATGCGAACGGTAAAACTTTTAGCAATTATTCTCTTTTGTTCTTCTGTTTTTCTGATTAATGGTTGCAACTCGGAATTAGAGAGCTTACGAATCCAGAACGATGCCCAGCAAAGACGTATAGATGAGCTTCTGGCCGAGGTTTCATCCGCCACACTGCAACTGGATCAATATAAACGACAACTTGATGCCGCTCAGGGTAAAGGCAATATTGAGATAGAGACGCTGCAAAAGCAAATTGCCGCGCTTGAAGGAGACATAGCCAAGAAGAACGAGTTAATTTCCTCTATGCAACAAAGGCTGCTTGCCGGTGGGGCTGCTCTGCCGGTTGAACTTAGCACCTTACTGGAGGATTTTGCCAAAAGTAACGATATGGTTACATACGATTCGGAACGAGGCATCGTTAAGTTCAAGAGCGATTTGCTTTTTGACAAAGGCAGTGACCAGGTGGCATCTACGGCGGTTGCGGCCATCAAATCCCTCTGCGGAATTCTCAATACCGAAGAAGGCAAAAATTTTGACGTTGTAATTGCCGGGCATACGGACGACATTCCAATTCAGAAACCCGCTACTCGGGCCAAGCATCCGACCAACTGGCACTTGTCGGTTCACAGAGCAATATCCGTTAAGGATGTTATGGAGCAAAATGACATAGAATCCAAGCGGATGAGTGTACGGGGCTTCGGTGAGTATCGGCCGATTGCACCGAATGGACCGGGTAAAACGGGCAATGAACAGAACAGAAGGGTCGAGATTTACATTGTCCCTCAGGGAACATAATTTGCCAATCTCTCGCGGCCGGAGTGGAACGCCGGATTTGAAAATAAATACCAGTTTCAATGTCTGAACGAACCTTAATTATTATTAAGCCGGATTGTATACAGCGACATTTGGCAGGTCAGATAATTTCACGACTCGAAAGAAGGGGTTTTAAGCTCATTGCCGCAAAATTTATGCAGATCTCCGAGGAGTCGGCTCATAAACTCTACATTGTTCATCGCGATAAATCGTTTTTGAAAGGCCTGGTAAAATTCATTTCTTCGTCACCGTCGCTGGTTATGGTTTGGGAAGCCGACGGAATTATCGAAGTTGTTCGCAGGATGATAGGGGCGACTTTCGGTCGAAATGCCGAATCTGGCACGATCCGTGGCGATTTTAGCTGTGCTCAAAGGTATAACCTTATTCACGGTTCGGACAGTTCTGAATCAGCCAGGTACGAAATCGATTTGTTTTTCAAACCGGAGGAGATTGTTGATTACCAATTAACCAACGCCCACTGGATATACGGAGTAAATGATTAGTCCGAAAAATTGATGACTTTTTCGTCTTCCCGGGGCCTCCATCCCGGGAAGGCGGGCATAGTTCATATTCTTCTGTTGAACTCGCAGGATTGCAAACAAAAGCAGGGGGAGTCTTTTTTCGCTTGAATTATCGCTTCTGTTATAGTAGAATGTATTGTATAGAATTGGCAGGATCGCGATAAAGAAAATATAAGGGAAAAATTGCCCTTTCATGGGGATGGATGTAGGGATGAGAAAATTTGTGTTTGCTCTTATATGCTTTCTGCCGGTTATCACATCCGGAGGTGAGATAATCACTGTCGATGATGATGGATCGGCGGATTTTAATAATATCCAGAGCGCTATTAACGGCTCTCAGGATGGCGATACAATTATTGTTGAACCGGGCACCTATAGCGAGAATATACTTTTCAATAATAAAGCTGTCACACTGACCGGCAGAGATCCGGATGATCCGAATGTTGTCGGCTCGACTATTATTACCGTCAGTTCCGGCTACAGTGTAAGTTTCGATTCCAATGAAGACAGCAATTCGGTCCTGACCGGTTTTACTATAACAGGCAGGGGAATTTATTGCTATGGCGGTACTTCACCCACTATTTCTAAAAATGTAATTCAGGATTGCGGAAACTGGGGGATATTTGGGCAGTTAAGTACTTTCGGAGTAGTTAAAGCCGCTCCAGTTATTTCCGATAATTTCATATTGAGAAATAAAGGCGGTGTAAATTCCTGTGATGGGCCGATAGTCAACAATGTCATTTCGGAGAATGTATATGATGTCGCGAGCAGTGTCGGCAGCGGCGGCCTGTCTTTCTGTGAAGGCCTGATTTCAGGAAATGTTATTTCATACAATTATTCAGGTTACAAAGGTGGCGCCTGCTATGAATGCAATGGAGATATTATAGATAATACTATAATTGGAAATTCGAGCGAAATTGCAGGCGGTGCACTGTGTAATTGCCATGGTAACATTTATAATAATATTATTGCGGGTAATAAATGCGATTTAAGCGGCGGAGGATTATTCGGCTGCATTAACATATACAACAATACTATCGTGGGCAATTTCGCCGGTGGCAAGGGAGGAGCTATAAGTCAGTGTCCCGGTTATATAAAAAACAACATCATAGCGTACAACAGGGCGGGCACCACAGGTGGAATTAATGGGGAGTGCAACAATTCTTATAATTTAATGTGGGTAAACCAGAGCGGGAACTACGGCGATGGAGCGGTTATGGATTCCACAGAAATTATTGCCAATCCGCAGTTCGCAACCAACGGCTATTGGGATACTAACGGTACAATAACCGATCAAAGCGACGATTCCTGGATTGATGGTGACTATCATCTCATGTCCGAGGCGGGGCGATGGGATCCCAATGAGCAAATGTGGGTAAAAGACAGTCAGACCAGCCTTTGCATAGATGCCGGCGATCCTGATACAGCTCTTGTTGCCGAATTCTGGCCTCATGGTAACCGCGTTAATATTGGTGCTTACGGCAACACGGCCCAGGCGAGCTGGTCGCTTTCGGATGCCGGTAATATTGCCGATTTGAATTATGACGGCTGGGTGGATTACGAAGATATGGCCATGTTCACGGATAAGTGGCTTCGTACCGAGGTTCTTTTAATTGAAGACCTTGACAGAAACGGACGGGTCGATTTGGCGGATTTATCGATTCTTCTGGCCAATTGGCAATTGCGTCCACCCGTTCCGCTGCCACCGACACCCGATCCGATGACCTGGGCGATGGAGCCTACGGTGGTTTCATCCACAGCGATTGTAATGGTGGCTACTGACGCTACATCTACGGACGACAGCGGTGTGGAGTATTACTTCAAATGCGACACTTCCGGCGGGCACGATAGCGGCTGGCAGAATGAGCCGGGTTATACGGATGCAGGTCTGACCGCCGGCACCGAATATTACTACAGGGTTAAGGCACGCAATAAAGCGAATTTAGTTGAGACCGAATATTCACAGGCAAGTTCGGCCACTACGACTCCACTGGATATGGCGCCACCGAGCCCGGATCCGGCTCAATGGCAGACTCCACCTTACCGGGTTTCGCCGTCGTCGATACGTATGGTAGCTGTTACCGCTTCTGATCTCAGCGGTGTAGAGTATTATTTCCAGTGCACTTCCAATTCCCGGTACAGCAGCGGCTGGCAGGATAGTCCCGAATATACGGCATCTTCTCTTGCCCAGGGGGTATATAGTTTTGTTGTGAGGGCACGTGACAAATCGCCCAATCAGAATACAACCGGAAATTCCGCCGTTGTAAGCGTGGATTTGGAGCCTCCGACGCCGGATCCCATGGAATGGGCCGAAGACGGTGAGCCGGAGGAGGTCTATCTCGGCGGTGGGAGCTTGACCGGTTACTGGGCCCAAATGACGGCGGCTGAGGCTACAGACCCGGACGGGGATGTGGAGTACTTCTTTGAATGTACGGACAATTCCGGCTTTAACAGCGGCTGGCAAAGCGATACGTATTATGAGGTCCAGATAGGCAGGAAAAATCAATTACTCCGTTTTCATGTCAAGGCGCGTGACATCTACGGCAACGAAACAGCATACTCTCCCGAATTGCCGGCGATGTAGTAAAACCTTATAATAAAATCGGCCGTTTCACTTTATCAATTATATTTCCTACAGGGTGTCCGTATAAAGCAATTTGTTTGTTTTAATCAAAAGCCGGGACGGGTTGTCCGCTGAATTCCTGAAAATAGCTGATACAGGCATCTTTCCATGTACCTGCATCTTTTTCCTGTTTTTTTAACTTCTCCTGCACATGCAGAAATATTTCCTCATCGATGTTATTTTCCAGTGCCGCCCATATCGTTCTGTTCTGTTTAACATAATCTGTGCCAAGATAGTATCTATAGCATAATTCGTCCCAGAGAGTTCTTCCCGATTGTGTTTTATAATCCCAGGGGACATGATGGAACCAGAGGAGATATTTTTCCGGGCATGTCTTGATATTGTCAAATTGCTCCCGTAACGGTGGAAAATATTGGCCTGTTGCATTACTTCCAGATGAACTTCTGTCGAATCCGAGGCCGGCTTTGTCGGCTCGGTGATAGTAAACGGACGTCCAGTCTGATCGTTGGGATTTTGCATGATTCGGCGCCGGGCCGTAATGAAAACCTGCTTGCATAATATGGTGCAGGCCCAGAGGCGTCATATAATTGATACAGGCCTGCCATGAACCAGCCATCATGGATTTGACCGTTTGCACGACATTGTCATCCTTGCTCAATGTCATTTTTATCCATTCTTCTGCAATCTGCTCGGCGGTAAGTGAATGGTCCCACGCCAGGCGGCCGTATGCATACCAGTTGGCCTGGCCGAAAAGGTGGCCGCACCAGTTCCTGTCGTCGCCGATATTGGTCACACCGGCAATGCCTGTCATGTTGTAGTTGTGGAGCGTTCCGTCAATAACACCGGCGACTTGCGAGCCTTGCCCTTTGGCAAATGTATCGAATTGCAGATATTCCTTCCACATAGGCGCAAGATAAACCAGATGTGTCGAATGGCCCAGATACTCCTGCGTTATCTGAAGCTCCATCATCAAAGGCGTTTTTGGCATCGCACCGAATAACGGCTGAACAGGTTCGCGGGGTTGAAAATCTACGGGGCCGTTTTTGGCCTGGACGAAGACATTGGGATGAAACTTTCCATCCAGAGGTACGAATTCCTTGTAGGCTCGCTTCGCCCGGTCGTCGTCGGTGTCTGCGTTATAGACAAATGCACGCCACATGACTATGCCGTTATATGGTTCCAGTGCCTCGGCCAGCATATTGGCGCCATCTGCGTGTGTTTTATCATAATCCTGCGGTCCCGGCATTCCTTCGGAATTGGCCTTGACCAGAAATCCGCCGAAGTCGGGGATGTACTGATAGATTTGTTTTGCTTTGTCTTTCCACCATTGTCTGACTTCCGGATTCATCGGGTCGGATGTTTCGAGATTGCCGATTCCACCTCTTCGACTGTTCAGTGTGAATTTGGAAGATATTGGAGAGGAAAAGTTGATTGAAAGGAATACTTTTATGCCGTACGGCCTGAAAACTTGCGCCAGTTTTGCCACCTTGATTAAATACTCCTCTTTAAGTATATCAGGATTGGCATTGACATTATTGAGCACCGTTCCGTTGATACCGAGCGAGGCGTTCGCTCTGGCATAGTCGGTATATCTGGGGTCGATTGTCTCCGGTAATTGGTCCCACTTCCATAATGATTTGCCGGCATATCCGCGCTCGACGGAGCCGTTAAGGTTGTCCCAGTGATTTAGCAGGCGATATTGAATTTTGGGCTTCGAGATTATATCGATATTTTTCAGGCTTGTTTGTGTTTGGATAAGCCTTAAAAAATGGAAGGCGCCGTATAAAAGGCCGACGTCATCGTTGGCGGAGATAATAATCGTATCATTACCGTTTGCGTTTGCCGATTTTATAATGAAACCTTCGCTTCCCAATGATTCGAGTATGCTTGTATCGATTAGTTCTTTGATAATGTCGGAATTTTCTGGTGTGCCTACAATTATCGAGCCGTTTTCCGGATTGGTTTTCGTTACGGGAATTTCCTTTCCAAGAAGACCACCTAAACCTCTGTTTAATTCATCCTGTATAATCCGGCACGTTTCTGTCCGGCCTTCAACGATAACGGATGTAATGGATTGTTGATATTCGGCCAATCGGTTCGCATCTTCGATTTTTTTATATTTCATCCATAGCTCATAGCCGTCGTCGGCGTACAGAAGATTATGCCGACAAAAGAGTGTAATGCACAAAACCAATAGCATGTTATAAAGAAAGGATTTGGTTTTCATGTCTGTTCTCCACCGATATAGTTACATGGTTTGCTTCATTTTATAGTCTTGCGATATTTCCTTTTTTCCCAGCAGGCGGGTAACCATCATCGCCGCTACGGTGTCACCGGAGGAATTAATCATTGTCGCCGGCGGATCGACCAGTGTGCCGAGCATCGATATAATTGGAAGTGCCTCGGGACCGAAACCGTAAAGAGAGACAATCAAAGCTTCACCGAGAAAGCCGCCCCCGGGGATACCGCTCATTACCACTCCGCAGAGCAGGGCCACGCCGATAGCACCGGCGAATGTGTCCAGCCCCGAAAAATCCCGCCCGAACAAAGAGAACAGAACCGCGATTTTCATAATCGCCGCAAGGCAGGAACCGTCCATGTGAATAGTTGCCCCGAGGGGCAGCACGATTTCGCGGACATCTTCGGGAACTCCGATTCGTTGGGCTGCTTCAAGGTTGGCCGGAAGTGCCGCCAGACTGCTACCTGTGCCCCACGCCGTTAACGCCGCCGGTGGAATGTGCATCCAGAAACGCGTGAAACCTTTACGACCTGCTGCGATAAGAGCATAGATGGAAAAACCAAAGAAAAAATAAAGTATCGCTGCCGGGTAATACAACCCGACCACCCGGGCGTATGTACCGACCAGTTGAGGGCCGAATACCCCGACCAGATATGCGAAATAGGCGCCCAGTCCAATCGGGGCATAGAGCATTATTAACTTTATCAATTGCCCCATCACCTCGGCTCCTGCGACGAGAAATTCCCGGAACGGGCGTCCCTTTTCTCCCGCCGCCTGTGAGGCAAAACCGGTTAGAATAGAAAAAACAATCAGGGCCAGAATATTCCGGCGGGTCAGAAGATTTGGAAAGTCACTGACTGTAAAGGTGCCAACGATTTTATTTGCAAAGCTGCCCGTCTCCTGTGAAGGCGGCTCGGCAAGCTCCAAAGTTATGTCCTTGGCCGGGTTGAAAATTTTTACTGTAAAAAGCATCAGGCAGGAAGAGAGAAATCCTGTTATTACAAATACCACCAGCATTAGACCGGCTATCCGGCCGAGCCGCCTGAGATTGCTGCTCGCCGCCACCGCCGAAGAAAGGAAAAAAAATACCAGAGGCACAACGGCGGTAAACAGCAGGTTCAATAGCACGTCCCCGAGTGGCTTAAGTGCTTTGGCTTTGGGCCCGATTATATAACCCAGCAGGGCGCCCGCCGCAACGGAACAAATCAGGACCAAAGTAAATCGCCATTGTCTGAGAAATGATTTTTTACTCGTGCTTTGTGCCATGGCAGGGATTTTACTAAATTTCAGCAGAGATTGGAAACACAGAATCTTAATCGTCGAAAAATCGATATTAAGTTGTGTTTATTTTCAATTTTGGTTGTGTTCCACAAATATCAGGTTGCTGGTTTTGAAGCCGAGGCTTTCTGCGGTTTTGAGCAGATTATCCATTACCGGATTGCTTAGTGTTTTTTCACGAGCCAATATCCATAGATACGAACTGCTTGGACCACAGACCATTGCGTAGGAGTAATTATCCTTATCAAGGGCGATGATATTATAACCGCCATAGAACGGCCAAAAGAAAGTGACCCTCAAACGACCGACGGTTTTGTCTTGAGTGAAATATGCTCTGCCTTTAGCTTGTTTCCATCGGTTGCTTTGCCCGTCAAAGCCTTTATTAAGCACGTCGATTCCGCCGTCTTTTCTTAAGGTATAAATGGCCGATACACTGTTCAGGCCCCGTTCGAAACTATGGTCCAGTCGTGCGATTTCGTACCATCTGCCCTGATATCTATTGATATCGAAATCCCGGACCGCCTGCGCTCCCGGCGGAATACCCGAACATCCTGCCAATGCAAACAAAAGCAACAAAATGATAATTATCTTTTTCATATCTCTGTCACAATATTTAATCCAGTAATATTATTGCGGGATCAATTATATCTTATCAGTGTTTAGCCAGCCAGCCGTAGAGTGTCAGGTCTTTTATGTCCTTGTCCGCAATCTTCGAACCGATGCCGAAAGGGTCCCCCATAGTGATTCCGAGGATCGGTCGGGAATTTTTCATAGATTATGATTTTCCTCTAAAAGACGCATGTTATTTACAGTCTCTCTGAGTTCTTGAATCTGCTCGGCGGTTAACTCGCGAAGAGGCGGCAGCATTTTCTGACTGCAGAATCCCAGGATATGCATTATCGCCTTGAGAACCGACAGCGATTCACTCAAGCTTCTTTTGTCCTGTAAAATATCTGTAATTGAATCGGAGCGGGCCTGATATCGATTAGCCTGCTCCAAATCACCGCTTAGGACCGCGTCGTAGAGTTTTCTAAATAGACCGGGCACAATGTTGCCGACACCCGGCACGATTCCGTCGGCGCCCATGGTTAATGCAGTTGCACTCAGGGTTGTACAGCCGCTAAGGTATGTAAAATCTTCCCTGTTTTTCCACATCTCGACGGCTTGTTTCATGCGTTCTATATCCCTGGCCGAATCCTTTAATCCTATAATTGCCGGGTGGTGACTAAGCCGGTCAATCACCTCTAAGGGAATCGACACACCGGTCGTAACCGGTATGTTATATAATATTAACGGTCCGCCTGTGTGCTCCGCCAGAGTATCAAAGTAGTTCAGGATATCATCGTCGGTTAACGGATAATAGCTTGGGACACAGGCAACGACCACATCCGCCCCAAGTTCGAAAAACTGTTTGGCCATGTCCACTGATGTAGCCATACAATTGTCGATTATACCCGCATAGGTTGGTGTTTGATGTGAATTGTTTTTAACGACCGTCTCAATAAGTCTGGATTTTACCGATGAATCGATTGAAACCGCCTCTCCTGTAGTCCCCAGGACGAATACGCAGGCGCCACTGGCGCGAATATGATCGGCGATTCTCTCGGCGGCGTCCAGGTCTAAACAGCCGTTCGCTGTGAATGGTGTTATCATGGGTATTACAACACCACGGTATTTTTTTTGTTTGACCATTAATGTTACCCGTTGTTTATAAGATTCCGAAAGATTCTCTTTGCATCCTGATGCGTCACTTTGCCGGGATTATTTATGAGCAGTACGGCCATTGTAATGACAGTTTCGGCTGTTCTTTTTTTAGCCCGTGAGATACGCCTTTTATATATAGTTTAAGATGTTTTTTGATTATAGTTATCTTATGGGCTGAATCCGGCCGCACATCAAGTTTAATTGTATCAGACCAAATCACAGGCCTCAATCGGCATCCAGTGAGCATCTTTTCCTTCCCATTTGACATTGCAGCCGATCGGATTGGTAAGCGGAACACTCACGGATTTACCGGTCAGATGTTCTGTTAGTGCTCTTTCAAGGTCGTTGACCTTTATCTTACCGGCCTCCCGAGGATTATCCACGCCCCGACCCGTATAAATAAGCCTGCGTTCTTTATCGAATACGAAAAAGTGCGGAGTGCGTAAAGCACCGTAGGCTTTCGCAATACCCTGAGACCGGTCATACAAATAGAGCCAGGGGAAATTGTACTCTTTCATCCGTTTGACCATATGCTCGAAGTCGTCTTCTGCATAAGTGTTTTTACTATTCGAGTTGATTCCGACAAATTTTACCCCTTTGGGGGCGAATTTTTCGGCCGTTTGTCGTGTGATTTCGTCGGAACCGATGACATAGGGGCAATGGTTACATGTGAAAAATATTACTAAAACACGGGCATCGTTAAAATCCGACAACTGATGTACATTGCCGTCTGTAGCGGGGAGTTTGAAATCCGGTGCTCGTTCGCCTAATGGTAATGTGAAAGCCATAATTAATGTTCCTTAAAATTATGAATTGTTTTCAGAACGGATAAAATAACTTTATCCAAATTTCACAAGGTAAGTTAAGACGGACGAGGATAATTTGCAAGGGAAAATTCCTGGGTGAAAAATCGTTTAAATCTGTTAGGTAACAGGAGATTCGATACTTTTTGTATTATCTGCGAAATAATGATGATTACATGTTAATAACGGCCCATTCCATCCATCATCATCGTTTCCTGATACATATTGTCGAATTCTCCTTCCGGGGTACCTGTTCCCGGTCTTCGTTGAGTGCCTCTGGAACCGAATGCCTTAAATGGTTCTTTTGTCTCTCTCGAGAGTCTTTGCACTTGTGCAAAGATTGATTTCATATCTTCCGGCCAGTAGCTCGAACCTGCCGGCATATGTTTAATTTCGGTTCCGTCATAACTGTAAAGCATATCGTAATAGGATTTGTTGCTTAGATTTTCATCGACGGAAGTCACCCACTCGTTTGATGCAAGAACAGCTACTATGACTGCTCCCGTATCGTAGTTAATTGATTCCGGTTCTACAGCCGTCTCTTCGGATCGAGGTGTTACTACAGGTTGTACATAACGTCTTCCTGCACCTGCAGCCATAAAAGGTTCTTCTTCGGGTTCTTCAGGTTCATATTCGACAATACCCCCGATTGCTTCACCGGGACCGACCCCTCTGAAATCTTCGCTGCGCCAGTAACCCAGGAAATACTTGCAGACGGTAACAGTAACGGTTTTCGCGGTTTCCTGTGCACCTTTTACGAAGAAGTAAAGCTTGCCGGGAATCTCGATAGTTTCAGTTACTTTTGAAAACTCACTCCATAAGACTACATTGTCTTCGTCTCCTTCTGCAACAGGATTAAAAACACCTAACCGGATTCTGTATTGATAACTGCTTTCCGGTTCGACCGTATCATCATGCGCCCAGAATACCAGGGGGTCGCGCATTTTGGATAAATCTGTAGTCCAGTTAAGCTTAATTTTATTGTATTCTCTGTAAACTTCATCGATAGGTGAAGGTTCCGTGGTGGCTGCGCCCCCCTCTCCCGTAAAACGATCCATCTCCATCATAGTATTGTCCTGTTGTCTGCCTGTTCTTCCTCTTTGAGTGCGTCCGGTGTTTCTGCCTCCGGTTTCGCCGAAACCGGTGTCTCTGGATGTGCGACGGCCTCCTGTTCTTCGTGATCCTGTTTGGCCGCCCAAGAGTCCGTCTCCGCCTCCATCTGAAAATCCGCCCATACCTCCACCTCTTGCGTTTGTTCTTGTGCTGCGACGCTCACCTGCTTCTCTCGAGCGTTCCTGTTGTTCCGCCTCGCGGGCGTCACGTTTTTCCTGCTGCATTTCTTTCTTTATGGCTGATGCGTAGTCACGGTGTAATAAGGGAGGAAACCAATCTTCCCTGGCCGAAGCAAAATGATAAGTGTCGGGCTGCAGTATTTCCACTTGTACCTGCGGATCATCGAATTTAAGCATCTGTACTTTCAGGCCGCCCGGCGGAAGTTTACTTCCTTCCTGAATCAGATCAAGCAGTCTTTTGTTATGGTCGATGCCGGGCCGGGGGACATTCTGCCAATCACCCCATGTGCCGTTGTTTAAGAGTTCACGCCTTTGCAGATTTACTGTGGCAAATACAGGTATGGCAAGACACGGGTCGGCCCACTGTTCCTCGACCTGGTCAAAGAAACTTTCATGGAATCTCTTGTACAATCCTTCTATGTCAAACTTGCCTTCAACTGTTACAAGATCGATATCGTTGGGCTCATTCTCAACCTGCGTATAAGTTCTCTGTTCAGTGACAGGCTCGATAGGCACATAAGCGGCGGCCCTGATATGTTCCGATGCAACTTCGGTGATCTGGCCGATATAAGGAAGGTTATATTCGCCGCGGGCAACAACCGTTGGTGTAATAATCTCGGGATTCGGTAAAATTTGACGGGTATCGACATTTATTATAGCCGAATCGAGGACGGCGAGGAACTCGTTCAGTTTAGGCGTGTACGAATTGATATCTGTAACAGGTGAGCCGCTTTGTCTCGTACTTAATTGTAAGGCGTCCTGGTAAACATAATTATCAATCTCGCCCGGGCTGATGTTTATTGTCGTGCCTTCGTTGTTTTTGTATTCAATAATATTGGGACTTAAAAGAACACGCCAAATAAAGAGTAAGGCGCATAATAAACCTATAATAATTAAAACTATCTTCTCAACATGTTCTTCAAAAAAGCGGCCAATTTTCTTTAACATTTCTTGTTTCCTGTTTCACACCTTTTTTATCAAAGCCTTATTTGCACAGCCGTTTATTTCTATTCTTCCGTAAGCAGCGTTTGCTTGACTGATTCCGGCTTGTATTTCTCATAACCCTTCTTATTGAGGATATATTCGCAAATTAAATCCAGTTCCACGACACCGCCATCGCCGTAACGGTAACAGTTGTGATCGATACTTTCCTTGTTAACCGAGGTTGACTTGGTTTCCAGAATGGTTATCTGATTGTGCTTGTAAGTATGCGTTTGCCCCGATTCATCAACGTACTGGTGTTCCTTAACGCTGCACAATTCCTTCATAAACGGCATGATGTCTTTAATGCCGACCACGCAGACAACATTAAAATGTATTACATCGATATCTTCATCGCAATATCTTCCTGTACAGGTTTCTGTCAGCATTGTTTCATTTTCGGAGGAAATGACGTAATTTGGTCTATCATCATTCTTTAAGGTTGTTGTGCCGGTTGACCTTCTGCTTCTGGAACGACTGCCCCTTCTTGACCTGTTCAGGTCCATTGTAAAACTCAAACTCATAAGTCGTTTTGCCGGTGCGCTGATAACATTGTCATGCCCGGAATTTGCAGAATTGAATGTCTCGAAGACATCTTCAATGACCCAGTAAGCCAGTTGATAATACCAGCAGTCTTCGACAGCATGCACGTTTAGGATATTTATATCATATTCATTCCAGAATTCGTATCCGCTCAGGTCCGTCGGATTAACATAGAAGAAAACTTCTTCGGCTCTTCTTTGACAAAGCTGGTCGATTACGACTTTCTCAAGCTCGCTCCTGATTCTAATTCCACCATAAGAGTTCATATTACCATATCCCGGTCCGGCGATTCTCGTCGGCATAGGTGCAGAAGGCGCCATAGTTCTCGAATCATACCCCAGTCTTCCTGTTCGAGAACGAGAGTTTGCCCCCGACTCCTCGATAGCTCTGGTTAACTCGGTTTTAGTGGGGCAATCGTTAGCATTGGCATTTGCACTTAATTTATCGATTCCATCTATATACTTCCGGCCGAATTGCAGAAAGATCAGGCTTGACAGACTATTAGGATCATTTACGTCAAATATGTCGTAATTTAGCAACTGTCTCTGAGTAGTTTGTATTGCTAAAAGTGTTATTTCGTTGGCGTCATTTGCGCGAATCTTCAATTGGTCTTCTTTCATATCCAATAGTTCATCAGAAACAGCCTTCTGCCTTAAAATCTTAACTTTTGAAAGACCATTGGAAATGCTTTCTGTTTGTACTTTCTTTTGAAGTCCGCTGCTCATTAGCTGGGTTGGTATGAAGAGAAGTACACTAACCATCCCGATAACAACAGGTATCAATAGTGATTTATTCTTGAAAACACTTAGTTTCTGTAAAATATCTTTGAAATTCGGTAGATTCATTTTTCGCTCACAAATCTGTAACCTTTTTTGGTTTCATATTCTTCCCACGGCTAATCAGGATTCCGTGACATAAACCATTATAATCGGTTCTGACAGTTAATCATCAACGTCCTCTCCTGGTTACTCTTGTTGGTTTCTCAGGAGCTTCGGGAGCGTCTTTCCAGACAAGTTTGAGATTAATTACAAACCAGTGGTCGTTGACCTGATAAACTTTCTGGCCGCCGATGATTCTCTCTCTCCCGTTTTCATCCAATACGGGGACTTTATTAATGATTTCTTTTGTCAAAGGATCAATTAAAATCATCTCAGTAGTTTCCTGCGGCCCGGCGTTGGTCATTATTGTTCTCTGCCTGACATCACTAAGACCTACTCCATCAGGAGGGTAATCAACCGACAAATCCACTTCCTTCATCTCCAACTTGAATTGCTCGGGGTTGCTTTTGTTATATAACTCAAACGGACTGTTGCCGTCTTCGACCAGTTCATCGAGGTTTGCAAGTCTCGTAATAAATCCCCACTTTTCCCGTTCGTTTTCAATTTTTGGCGGATCGATCAACTGTCCTAATTCGGCCGTGTTTTTTCCATAGGGGCTATAGCCGACCAGAGTCACGATAAATCCGGATTTCTTTTCTTCCGTGGCCGGTGTTTCATAGCCGTATGGAGTTAGCCCGTAGGCGCTGTCTCGGTAGCCCATTTCCTCCATCATCATCGATTCCAAATACCTTCCGTCGCCCCCTTCCTCAGTCCCGAGTGTGCCGCGGGTACGTCGCCACACATCCGAACCAAACTGCGCTTTAGCAAGATCATACGAGAAATTAACGGACATGTATGTGATAAATATTTGCTTTCTCTCGTTACGGCTAAGCTTTTCGCCGTTTATTTCAAGCTCTTTAATTGTTTTAACATCGCCTTTTTCAAAAGCTTCAAAAAGCCGGGCTTGTTCGGGGGTATTATCCTTGTTGGGCAGCGCCGAGATTATGGTTTCATAAAGTTGCGGAATGATTTCACGATTTTTGAAAACCTCGAATTCCTTAGCTATTACTGTATCATATTGGGCGGCGTTGTTTTCAATCTCCGCAAGCTTGCTGGTAGCCTGCTGGGCTGTCGTAATTAAGCCCCCGATTCTCTTTCGGAGCGGTTCATTCTTATCGTAATTCATTTTATCCCAGCCGGTTCTTGCAAAGCAAAAAAGTGATGCGGTAAGAAGAATGCATGCGGCGGCGATAAAATATCTGCCTTTACTTACCCACGCTCTTGATCTGGCGATAGTACGAGGCAATAAATTGCTCTCTATTTTTGCAAGCCCCAATCCCTGTAAGGCCAGACCGTAAACAATGCCGAAATCGCTTACATTTTCGTGGAATTTTGCCTGTGATACTCCTGAACCTATTGCCAGCCTCTTAAATGAGTCCGGTCTTTCCACAGGTATCTGCAGCGTCTGTTGCAAATATTTGAGCAGGCCCCTCAGTTTGGTTCCACCACCCATTGCAATAATCTTCACTATTTTTGTATTTGGATTTGAACTGCTGTAAAATCCCAGTGATCGCTGGATTTCAGAGGCCAAATCCGTAAAAACCGGTCTCATCGCCTGGAATATCTGCCGGGCGTATTTGCTAACCGGGGCCGTACGTTTCAGTTTTTCGGCTTTTTCAAAATTAAGCCTGAAAGTATCTGCTATCGCCTTTGTGAATGTATTACCGCCTATAAGAATACATCTTTGCCATACTGTCGAGGGTGTGCAGACAACAAGGTCGGTATTACCGGTGCCAATATTAATAACAACTGTAGCCTGACTAACGGAAGTTACCAGATCAGGACGGTCATGCAGCAAATAGTTATACAGGGCCATTGGTGCCATTTGCACGTAGCTGATCTCAATATCCTCTCTTGTAAAAGGTTGCAAAGCTGTATTAACAACGTCATTTTTGATCGCAAAAATACCAACCTTTATTTCGGGGCTGTTAGCTTCTGTCATCAACTGCCAGTCCCACTGGACATCGTTAATACCGAAAGGAATTTGCTGAACCGCTTCGAACTGTACCATCTCAGGAATACGTTTTGCCTCGACGGGGGGCAGGTTCACGAACCGGGCGAAACTGTTCTGGCTCGGTACCGCAATAGCTATCTCATCCATGCTCAGATCGTACTTGGTGACAAGTTTGCGCAAACTTATTGCAATAAGCTCTTCTCTCTCGGCATCTGTAACATTGTCTCCGCTGAGGATTTTACCGTGAGGAATGTTATCGTAACCGATTACTTCAACAACTCCACGCTCCGTACTCAGGTACAATGCTTTTAAAGAATTGCTACCGATATCAATTGCCCATACCGTACCCATCTCTGCAGCCATTGCAAACCTCGCGTTAAATTAAAACCAAATAGCCTTGTCAATCAGTTCGAACAAACGTAAATTATATCATATTATGAATACTTTTTCCATAAACACACTTGGCTGTAAAGTCAATCAATATGAGAGCCAGCAGATACGTGAATTGCTCGAACGAATTGGGTTGCGAAGGTCCAAACCGTTTGAAAAATCCGACCTCATTGTTGTAAACACCTGCTGCGTCACTCATACAGCCTCTTCGAAGAGCAGACAGTACATTAGAAGGACCCAAAAACTCTCTCCTGATGCAGTTGTCGTTGTATGCGGCTGTCTGCCGACAGTGCAAATTGGCGAATCTACTGATACAACCAAGAATATCCGTTTTATCAAAAAACATGACGATCTTGCCGAAATACTAAGCCGAATCGTCAACGGCCCCCATATCTTCCCGTCGAAGGACAGGGGTAAGGGTGCCCTGGATTCCACGGCGTCAGTCGTCCCCGGGCATATAAATTGCCCCTCAGGACCAAGCCCGAATAACTCAATTAAATCAGAAAACCACTCTAAAATCAAGCACAAAAAAGAATTGTGTAATTATCCGCAGTTGCAACCATTAACTTCCTTCAAAGGCCAAACCCGTGCCTTTCTCAAGGTTCAGGATGGCTGTGATGGTTATTGTACCTATTGTATTGTACCCAAAACACGCCCGTTTGTTCGTAGTCGGACGGTTGATGAGATTCTTGAAGAGGCACAAGCTCTTGTTGAGGCCGGACATAAGGAAATTGTTATCACCGGTATTAATCTTGGAGCCTACGGCCGAAAGAGCGTTAGACGAAAACAATGGCCTAATCAACAAAACAGTAAATTGGCCGATTTACTTGATAAAATTGCCCAGATTAACAAGCTCGCGAGGATAAGATTGAGCTCGCTTGAGCCGGGCGATGTTACGCAGCAATTACTCGATACATTCTGCAAACATCGTAACATTATGCCGCACCTGCACTTGTCCTTACAGTCAGGCTCGGACGCGACCCTTAAAAAAATGTGCAGGCAATACAAGGCCTACCAGGTCAGAGAAAAGGTTCGGATAATTAAATCCCGGCTCGACAGACCCGCCATAACGACCGATATTATCGTCGGTTTTCCGGGTGAAACAAATGAAGATTTCGAGCAAACCGTTACTCTTGCCAAAGAAATAGGCTTTGCCAAGATGCATGTTTTCAGATTCTCGTCGCGAAAAGGCACTGCTGCGGCGAAAATGCAGGATACTGTAAGTAATCAGGTTATAAAGAAACGCTCGGAGATTTTACGCAATTTGGATATAGAATTAGGGCGGAAATTTCGGCAGCAGTTTCTCGGTCAAAACACTGAAATTCTTCTCGAAAGCGACAAAGACCTGCTTAGCGGACGATGTGAGAGATATTTCATGGTAAATATTAATCATAATGATATTTCAAATTTGAAATTTCAGATTAAAAACAACGACTTGGTGAAAGTTCGGCTGGTAAAAAATAATAATACCTCAATGACAGGCCATATTTTATCATAAATAAGTTACCGAATTTGCTTATTACTCCGTTTAAGTACATTTTTTCTGCTATTTGTTTCAATCCAATAGACCTTGCCTGATACTAATTTCATTTACACGACCTTTTCGGTCTTAATTGCACTTGATTAGTGTCGGCTAATCTGATAAGGATAGAAGTTAATTCTTCATCGGTGATCCCCCCACGGGTGAATAAGGACGATAAACAGAGTATGGCATAGGAGACTGGAAATGAGGATGTCCCGCCTAAGTTCAATTATCCTGACCGTTTTTATTGCTATTACGTTATACGGATGCAGTACCGACGCAGGTACGACTGCGATGAAAGCCACAGACGAACTTAGCTGGCCGCAGATAACCAACCAGACCCGTCCCTGGTCGCGATGGTGGTGGATGGGCAGTATTATAAATGAGCAGGACCTTACGGTCGAGATGGAAAAATATGCAAAGGCCGGCTTGGGAGGATTGGAAATTACACCCATTTACGGCGTCAAAGGTTATGAAGATAAATTCATTAATTACCTTACTCCGAGATGGATGGAGATGCTGGAACATACATTGAAGGAAGCCAAAAGACTGGATATGGGAATTGACATGGCTACGGGTAACGGCTGGCCTTTTGGGGGTGTTTGGGTCGGGGCCGATATTGCCTGCAAAAATATGGTTCAGAAAACTTATACATTATCCGGCGGCCAGACTCTCGGTGAACCGGTTACATATATACAAAAACCTATGTCGCGGGCGATTGGCCGTCGTGTCGATATCTCCGAACTCAAGGAGCCTATTGGTTCCAACGATAATCTGCAGGCCCTGGCTCTGGAACAGGTCCGGTTCGAGAAACCTTTGCCTTTGAAGGTATTAATGGCTTATTCACAGCAGGGTGAAACCTTGGAGCTTACCGATAGAGTCGATTCGGAAGGTAAGCTGAGCTGGACGGCGCCGGAGGGTAACTGGACGTTATACGCCCTATTCCAGGGCTGGCACGGCAAAATGGTCGAACGGGCCGGGCCAGGCGGTGAAGGTAATGTCATCGACCATTTTTCAGAAAATGCACTGAAAACTTTCCTTGCGAAATTCGACGAGGCGTATGTCGGCCGTGATGTCGGTTCGCTGCGGGCTTATTTTAATGATTCTTATGAAGTTGACGATGCCTCGGGTGAATCTAACTGGACGGATAAGTTTTTCGAGGAATTCGAGACGCGGCGAGGTTATGACCTGCGTGAACATTTGCCTGCCTTGTTCGGGAACGATTCGGAAGAGAAAAACGGCCGCGTGTTGAGTGACTTCCGTGAGACAATTTCCGATTTGCTTCTTGAGCGTTTCACGATTCCCTGGGGCCGATGGGCGGCGGGCAAGGAAGCGATAACTCGAAACCAGGCTCATGGTTCGCCGGCCAATCTTCTGGATTTATATGCAGCCAGCGGTATCCCGGAGACCGAAGGCTCGGACATATTGGGATTTAAGTTCGCCTCGTCCCCGGCTCATGTCACGGGTAAACCTCTGGCCTCGTGTGAAGCCGCCACATGGCTGAACGAGCATTTCCTCTCGTGCCTTGGAGATGTCAAGACCGCATTGGACAGTTTTTTTCTTGGCGGTATAAATCATATTTGTTATCACGGCACGACCTTTTCACCGCCGAACGAAGACTGGCCCGGATGGATGTTCTATGCCTCGGTTCATTTCGGCCCGACAAACTCCTTCTGGAACGATTTTTCGACATTGAATATGTATGTCACTCGTTGCCAGTCTTTTCTTCAGACAGGCAGTCCGGATAACGATGTGCTTCTCTATTTCCCTGTATATGACCAGTGGTCGCAGACCGGTGGCAGAAGTATGTTACCACATTTTCGGGCCTCTGCGCCGGGAAGCGCTGGCAGCGCTGGTCAGGAAATGCTGGAGGCAGGTTACACATTTGATTTTATCTCGGATCGACAGATTCTCAACGTAGAATTCGCAGGTAACGCAATTCAGACCGGCGGCGTTTCATATAAAGCCTTGGTTGTACCGGAATGCCGGTTGATTCCTCCGGAGACATTCGAGAAGCTTGTCGATTTGGCAAGAGATGGTGCTGCGATTATTATGCATAACGGCCTGCCGTCCGGTGTGCCGGGATGGGGCAATCTCGATGAACGCAGTAATGCTTTCCGGGAGCTCGTTGCACAGTTAAATTTTACTGCGACGGATAATCCGGCTGTTCAAATCGCATCATTCGGTGACGGCGAAGTTTTAATGGGGGATAATCTTGGACCGTTACTTTCTTACGCCCGAATCGAACGCGAGCCTATGGTGGATAATGGAATCCGGTTTATTCGCCGCAGTTATAAAAATGGCTCCTGCTATTTTCTGAATAATTATGTTGATATCCGAGGTGGTGACGCACAACGCAGCGGCGACCAAAGAGGGGGCCCCAGAAGTGCCAATATAAGGAACAGCCCGGTAGATGGCTGGATACCAATATCAACTCATGCAGAATCAGTTGCGATATTTAGTCCTATGGATGGTAAAGTCGGACTGGCTGCGATGCGAAAATCCGGGAAAGGAACAAATGAAGTTTATTTGCAGCTTGACCCCGGGCAATCTTGTATCTTAAAGACCTTTGATACGCAGGTTGAGGGATCTTTATATAGTTATACTAAACCTTTGGGAGAATCCCATGAAATTACAGGCGTCTGGTCGGTGAGCTTTGTTGAAGGCGGTCCGGAATTGCCTCAAAGCGTTGAAACAGAGCAGTTAGGTTCCTGGACGCAGTATGACGGAGATGCGGTTAAGAAATTCTCCGGTACAGCCAGATATTCTATTTCATTTCCAAAGCCCGCACAGCAGGCCGATGGCTGGATGCTTGACTTGGGCAGGGTGTGTGAAAGTGCTGTCGTAATCCTCAACGGGCGGGAATTGGGTACGCTTATCGGCCCGAAGTATCAAATACGAATTCCGAAAGAATCGATGAAGGATAAAAACACTCTCGAAATTAAGGTCTCGAACTTAATGGCCAATCGTATCGCCGATATGGACAGACAAAATGTGAATTGGAAGAAATTCTATAATGTCAATTTCCCGGCGAGGGTAAGAGATAACAGAGGACCGGACGGCTACTTCAATGCATCAAACTGGCCCCCAAGAGATTCGGGTTTGATCGGCCCTGTTACTTTAGTGCCTCTCGAATTCCTGGATTTATGATTATACTCAATCTTTATGAGAATATAGGGACTCAGAAATGATAACAAGAAGAAATTTCATGATAAATCTGGCTGCGGTTCCGATGCTCAGATATTTTTCCGCCGGTTCCGGCTCCGGCACACTTCGCCGTGACAAGTCCGGGGATTCCGACGTAATGCTTCCCCATGCGGATTCTATTTCCGACGATAAGATTTCTGATTTTTGCAGGCGTTTGAAGCCGATAGGGCGCAAGCTTGAAATGAAGGACTGGTATGTCTGGGGGACAAGCCCCATTGAAGGCCCGGACGGCAAAGTCCATGTTTTCTTTTCCCGATGGCCCGCACAACGGAGAATGGGAGGCTGGATAAGCAGCTCGGAAATCGCTCATGCGATAGCCGACTGCCCCGAAGGAACTTTCGAATCTGTTGAAACGGTCCTTTCACCACGCGGCGAAGGTTTCTGGGACGCTACCACATGTCACAATCCTCACATACAAAAAGTCGATGGCAAATACTGCCTGTTCTATATGGGCAATTCCAATAAAAAAACGAACACAAAGCGTATCGGTCTTGCTGTTGCCGACTCACTTTCTGGTCCCTGGAAACGAATGGACAGACCTTTAATCGAACCGGGAGGCGAAGATGTATGGGATAATCACTGCACTTCGAATCCTTCTTTTGTAAAACACCCGAACGGGCAATATTGGATATACTATAAATCGTGGAATTCCAGCGACTATTATAATTCTTCTCATCCGACGATTCGAGGAAACCGAAAGTACGGCCTTGCCATCGCCGACAAGCTCGAAGGGCCTTATATAAAACATAAAGATAATCCAATAATCGACTACTCGGGATTGGGAGATAACAGGCAGCTTGAGGATGCATATGTTTTTATCGAAGACGGCAAATTCAAAATGATTGCCCGTGATATGGGTATTTTTAACCACGAAGTCGGCTTGTACCTGGAATCCGACGACGGAATTAAATGGTCTGATCCGAAGATTGCCTACTATCCGGTTAGTCATTATGTCAAAGAGCCGCCCGCACCAGACCATTTGAAAAAATATGGACGTCTGGAGCGACCGCAAATCCTCATGAAAAATGGCAAGCCGGCGTATCTTTTCACGGCATCCCAGGGTGGAAAATATATGAATGCTTCTGCATTCGTATTTAAGATTACCTAAGCTGATTACAGGGATTAAACGATTTCGTGGTTGATTACAAAGAAAGGACCACATAATGAACAGGACTATTTTGTTGTTCTTCGTATGTATTTTCATCGCAGGAACTCTCTCATCCTCGGCATCGTCATCAAATCAGGAAGTTCGTCCGGGTAAGTTGGCTCCGAAACCGTTGTATCGTGACCCTGTTTATGATGCTCCCACCGATCCTGTGCTTTGTTATAATTCCACAGAGAATAAGTGGTTCATGTTTTACACATCCCGCCGCGCGACAGAGCCTAATACACCCGGTGTTACCTGGGTACACGGCTCGCGCATCGGTATCGCCGAATCGGTCGATGGCGGAGCGACATGGAAATACCGAGGCAATGCTGTAATAGACTACTCACACGGATTAACCGAATATACATATTGGGCGCCGGAAGTGATTCATCATAACGGCACATATCACATGTATCTGAGTTTCGTGCCGGGTATCTTTACCGATTGGAATCACCCCCGTGAAATTGTCCACCTGACAAGCAGGGATATGATTAAGTGGAAATACGAATCCACCCTGGACCTCAAGTCCGACCGAGTGATTGATGCATGTGTTATTCAGCTTGCAAACGGCACCTGGCGTATGTGGTATAAAGATGAACGCGCTAAAAAGGCACTCTCATACGCGGACAGTCCGGACCTTTACAAATGGCAGACTCATGGTAATGCCATCAGTGACCGAAACGGCGAGGGGCCTAAGGTATTTCGCTGGAAGGGTCGCTACTGGATGGTTCCCGATTTGTGGCAGGGACTCGGAGTTTATAGCTCGGATGATTGTCTGAACTGGATACCGCAGGAGAACAATCTGCTCGCAGAGCCGGGACAGCACCCATCGGACGGCCAGAGAGGTTCACATGGAGATGTCGTGGTCAGTGGGGACCGCGCATTTTTATTCTACTTTACGGGCTACAGTAAAGAGAGCACGGATCCGGGCGATCCTTATTCACAGCGGCGTGCCGTAATTCAGGTTGTCGAACTCGAATACAAGGATGGAAAACTTTTCTGCGATCGTAATAAACCAACATATATTCAGTTGCCTGGGCAACTGGAAGAGGAGAAGTGAGTTAACATTCGGCTTCATCGTTAGAGGATAAGAGCGGAAGATACAAGCTTAAAAGATATCAAGGGAGAAAACTATACTATTTCCATGATTGACTTTATAGCAGAAAAGTTATATATGTTAACCTCTGAAATAGAGAACCATTTGGCACAATAAGTTTGAAGCTTATTGTTTAAGAAAGGAGAAATGTCTTATGAATTTTCCCAGGAAACTTTTTCAAATTTTTCTCGGTGGTATGCTTATACTGGCTATTTTAATGACAGGATTGATTGTTGCTCAGGACGAAACACGAAATGAGTGGGAGAATCCTGAATTGCTTGGTCAGAATCGACTGAAGCCTCATGCGACGATGATGATTTATCCCGATGTCGAATCTGCAAAGAAGGCCGAGGCGATAGCCACGCTGGAAGACCGTTCCATGTCCGGCTGGTTTAGCTCCTTGAACGGAGACTGGAAGTTTATGTGGTCACCGAACGCTGATGAAAGGCCGACCGACTTTTTCCAGACTGATTTTGATGACTCCGGATGGGACACCATCCCAGTGCCCTCGAATATGGAAACTCAGGGTTACGGTGTGGCTATCTACACTAATGTCAGGTATCCGTGGGATGCTATTGAAAGATGGGACCGCAGGAAGGGACAGCGACCGTTGACAATACCTAAAATTAATAGTCATGTCGGTTCCTACCGTTGTACGTTTGAAGTTCCGCAGGCATGGGATGGCCGGCGAATTCATATAATATTCGACGGTGTGAATTCCTTCTTCTTCCTCTGGGTCAACGGCCAAAAGATTGGTATGAACAAAGACAGCCGGACCGTGGCTGAATTCGATATTACTGATGTTGTCAAACCGGGCAAGAACCAGATTTCCGTGCAGGTCTTCCGCTGGAACGACGGCTCATGGCTGGAAGACCAGGATTTCTGGAGACTAAGCGGCATATTCCGTGATGTTTATCTTTGGTCGCCCGGCACACTGCATATCTTTGATTTTGAAGTTAAAACTCCGCTTGATGAAAGCTATAAAAACGGCCGGCTTGAGATTGATTTGACAATAGATAATAAAAAGTCCCGGGCAGAAAATGTTAAGCTAACCGCTGAATTGCTGGATGCCAAGGGCGATCGGGTTATTCCGGTGATGTCGGCTTCATGTGATGTGCCCACAGGACAGCAGGCAAAACAAACTCTTTCCGGTGACGTTAAAAATGTTCGTAACTGGTCGGCGGAAGACCCTTGCCTTTATCGTTTACTGCTGACGCTCAAAGGTGCGGATGGAAAAATTATAGAGGTGATTCCGGTAAATATCGGGTTCCGCAGGGTCGAGCTGAAGGACGGCAATCTGCTGGTAAACGGCCAAAGGATTTTTATCAAGGGCACAAATCGGCATGAGCATCATCCGGACCGGGGGCACTATATCAAGCCCGAGGATATGATCCGGGACATTATGATTATGAAACAGAATAATATCAACTCGGTTCGGACGAGTCACTACCCGAATACACCTGCGTGGTATGATATGTGCGACCGTTACGGACTTTACCTGGTTGATGAGGCTAACATTGAATGTCACGGTGCACAGGATCTGACGAACGACTCTCGTTTCGAGGCGGCGTATATGGATCGTACAGTTCGAATGGTCGAGCGGGACAAAAATCACGCTGCAATTATTATATGGTCGGTCGGTAACGAGAACGGCTGGGGCCGTAATATAGATGCTACCTCTAAATGGATGCATGAGCGGGATTCCAGCCGGCTGATCACATCATGCGAAGCCGGTGAACGCCCCAATACCGATGTTGTCTGTCCTATGTACAGCAGACCAAACTCCCTCGAAAGATATTCTTCGAGGACACCGGCTCCTTATCGGCCGTTCATATTGATTGAATATACACATGCCATGGGTAATAGTAACGGCGATGTCTGGAGCTATTGGAAACAAATCTATAACAAGCCTTATCTGCAGGGCGGATTGGTCTGGGACTGGGCGGACCAGGGTCTGCGTCAGCCTGTTGTCGAAGACCGCAACGGCAGGTTCATCAAGGTCAAACCCGGCGAAAAAACCTTCGAGGCATTCGGCGGTGACTTCGGCCCCGAAGGGACGCCCAGCGATCAGAATTTCTGTTGTAACGGTCTTGTTTCGGCGGACCGAACCCCTCATCCGGCTCTGGCCGAAATTAAAAAAATCTATCAGAATATTCATATCAAGGCGGTTGATCTGGCAAAGGGAGAAATTGAAATCAAGAACGGGTATTTTTTCACTAAACTCGGTGATTTGGTCAAAGGCTACTGGACAATTAACGCCGATGACAAAGTTATACAATCCGGTGACCTGAAAGAGCTGGATATTGAACCGGGCCAGTCGAAACAAGTTACATTACCGGTCGAAGCGATTTCTCCCGAGCCGGGTGTGGAATATTTTCTCGATTTGAGATTTGTACTTAAAGACAAACAGCCGTGGGCGCCGGCGGGACATGAAATTGCATGGGAACAATTCAAGCTGCCTTTTGACGAACCCTCTGCCACCGTTGATACGAGCCAAATGCCGTCTCTTAAGTTAGATAACGTGGGCAAAGAAATTCGTGTTGATGGGACGGATTTCTCTGTCGTCATCGACAATGATTCGGGCTTTTTGAGTTCGATACGTTTCAAGGGGACGGAATTAATAGCAGAGCCGTTGAAGCCTGATTTATGGCGTGCGCCCACGGATAACGACCGCGGCAATAACATGCCGGAGCGATGTGGTATATGGAAAAACGCAATGAAGAGCTGGAAACCGCGAAAAGTTACGGTGACACAACTCTCGTTGCAGGTAATTCAGATATCTACGGAATCGAGTATCGAAGATGTTCAGGGCGAATATAAATTGAACTATCGAATATACGGTGACGGTACAATTATGATTGACGCCGAAGGTCAGGCCGCCGCCGAGAATTTACCGGAGATACCCAGGTTCGGGATGCGGATGGCATTACCGCAGGGCTTCGAAACTATACGCTGGCTCGGGCGGGGGCCGCAGGAAACCTATTGGGATCGCTGTGACGCCCGTGTGGACTTGTATCAGGGTACGGTCGATGAGCAGTGGTTTAATTATTCCGAGCCTACCGAGACGGGTAATAAGGTGGATGTACGCTGGGTGGCTTTAACTAATGATAAAGGTGTCGGATTGCTGGCTATAGGCATGCCGTTGTTGAGTGTTTGTGCGCTGCATTATACGGCCCAGGACCTTGACGGGCCCGAACATTTCTATGAGGTCCAGCGTCGTGACGAAGTGTACCTGAATCTTGATTACCGGCAGATGGGTGTCGGTGGAGACAATAGCTGGGGCGCCAGGACGCATCCGGAATTTACTTTACCGGGCAATGAGAAATATAAGTATAGCTTTATCATTCGCCCGTATGATTTGTCAATGGGGCAAGTCCGGAAAGTCGCACGAATGGCAAAACCAATACGTTCAAGGTAACGAAGATATCGGATTATGCTTTTTGGTTTATGGTCCGCTTCGGGTTCTCCGGAATGGTAAGCCATAGAGGATCTTACCGTTCGGAATGTATGAAGAAACGGAAAAGACAACCTGGTTGGCTTTTGAGATTTTTTAGAGTAAAAAAATCATATAAACAAAAGCAGACTTATTGCCATAACAATCATACCTGCAACCAGGCCGTAAGCCGCTAAGTGGTGGTGACCGTATTCTCTGGCGGTTGGTAATAGTTCGTCGAGCGAAATAAATACCATAATCCCGGCGACCGAGGCAAAAAGGACGCCGAATACGATATCGTTGAAGAACCAAATAAAAATTGAATACCCTATCAATGCTCCGACCGGTTCGGCAAGTCCTGAAAGGAAAGAATAGACGAACGCCTTTTTTCTGTTACCGGTTGCATAGAATATTGGAATTGAAACGGCAATGCCTTCCGGGACATTGTGTATCGCAATTGCAATACCTATTGCTATTCCGAGTTTCGTATCTTTCAAGGCACTGACAAAGGTGGCGATTCCTTCGGGGAAGTTGTGGATTGCGATTGCAATTGCTGCAAACAAGCCCATTCGATACAGTTTCCTGAACTGTTTTGCTTGTTCTGTTTCGTCCATTTCTTCGGCTCGATGCACTTCATGCGGATTTTCAAAGTCCGGCACGAGTTTATCAATAATGCCGATGAATACAATTCCGGCAAAAAATGACAAAACGGTAACCCAATATCCTCCGACTTCACCTAATTTGACAACCAGAGCGTCTTTTGCCTTGGGAAATATCTCGACGAAAGAAACATAGATCATAACTCCGCCGGAAAAACCGAGGGCTCCGGAAAGGAATTTTGTGTTTGTTCGTTTTGCTACAAAAGCCAGAGCGCTTCCGAATCCGGTCGCCAGGCCGGCCAATAGTGTGATCCCAAAGGCAAATAATACGTTCTGTGATTCCATTAGAAAATTACTTTATCTAACTATCCTTCTTAATAACTTTCCAGTAAATTATATATCGCTGGTTGAATAACTTATGATAAGGTACCAGAGTAATATCCTGAGACTGCCCTGTAGTCTTAAAGGTCAGCGGTTCACTGGCAACCGGTTTAATCCAGTCATTTACATTATCCGACTCGACAATCAGCGGTGGCGCTAATGCAATCTTATCAGGCGGAAATTTGTACCAGTTACTTGTCGTATAGACATCTTCGTTGGTCAATCCATCCGAGCCTAACTGACCGGCCAGCACCAACGGGCCATACATAATCGCTACAAGCGTATCGTCGTCCGGCATGGGATGCGTATGGAGGCTCATAGGTATGGTGATTTCTAGTTTATCGCCGTCGCGCCATTCTCTGTTTATTGTAATGTAGCCATCGGATTCTTTGGTTGTTATGGTTGCGCCGTTAATTTTTGCCGCTATGCCCTGTTTTGCCCAGTATGGGACACGAATACGTATATCGAGTCTTGTAGGCTTATCGGCCTTCACAGTCAGAGTTGTACTGTCGCGTTCCGGAAAATCTGTTTCCTGAATTATGTGAACATTTTGTTGTGACCAGTTGAGTTCGGAGGAAATGCATAAATTCACGAAGAGGGTATTGCCGTTGTAGAAGTAGATACTATCGCCGTATTTGGCGTGATTTTCCATTCCGGTTCCCGTACAGCACCAGAAGCAATCGTTGGGCAGATTAAATGTTTTCCAGCGTCCGGTGGCCAGAGGCACGAAGTACATCATCATACCCGTGTCCGGATTTTGGGTGCTTAAGATACTATTGTACAGTGCCCGCTCATAGTAGTCAGCATATTTTAGGTAAGCGGTCCAACTAAAAAGATGTCGAGTCAGCTTGAGCATGTTGTAAGTGCAGCAGGTTTCCTGTGTATGGTCGCCGAGCTGGTCGGCGAGCTTATCCGGATCGCTTCGCCAATGCTCTTCGTTGCTTGTGCCGCCGGTGCAGTAGCTTCGATGATTGACAACCTGAGACCAGAAGTATTCCGCTATCCCGCGGTTGCCTTCATTACCGGTCAGCTCATACTGCCGGGCGGTCCCGATGATATTCGGGATAAAGGAATTCACGTGCTCGTCTTTCAGGCGGTCTTCTCCACGGGACAGGGGTTCGATGTAGCGGGCTTGATTAAATCGGTTGGATATCAGGAGGTAGTCGGTATTGCCGGTTACGGAATAGAGGTTTGCGAACACCTCGTTCATTCCACCCTGTTCGGTCCCGTTCAACATGCGCTGCATGTGGTCTTCGTCGAACTTGTCGAGGCGAGTCTTATTCCATGCAGCCATCTTCTCGGCTATTTCCAGGGCCTGCTTGTTGCCACAGTGTATATACATATCCAGCAGACCTGCATATATCTTGTGTAATGCATAGTAGGGAGCCCATACTTGTTTGATGGCTTCGACTCTGTCAAACCATGACTCTGGAAATGCGCTGAGATAGCCGGTATCGCCGAGATTTTTTTGGCACTTAGCCAGCTCCGTGACAATAGCATCTGCTTTTGCCTTGAGTTTTTCATCGCCGGTACTGCCATACATCAGGGCGCAGGCGGAAAGATAATGGCCCATAGTGTGACCTCGAAGTTCGCAGTCTGGTCTTTCCCAGCCGCCAAAGGGCTCAGCGGATGAGGGAAGGCCTGCATTTACTCGAAACATGTGAAGCAGTCTGTCGAAATCCAGTTCGTGCAGGTACTTCCTGTCACGTTCCATTGCATCCTTAAACGGTCCATCCAGCAGACGGACTTGCTTAAGGTTGAAAGGTCGCGCCTTAGAATCGATAGCTTCTTTTGCCGGGTTTGGTTTGTTTTCACCGGCAATTATCTTAAAGCTCAATGTTAATGTCAGAATGACAAGAAGAAGTATTTTCTTATTCATTTTTCAAGCCTTTCAATTTCTGGTAAAATCATAACAGCCTCACAATTTATCCTTGTAAAGATACCAGATTTTGCCATTGTATTGAACTATCTACAAGCTTTTTTTGATAAATTCTATTCCAGCAACACTTCTGTCAAACACTTATGCGGACTAAGAATAAAGCTAATTTTATGAGTCATTCAATCCCAGCTGAAATTGAGAATACAGGTTTTGAAGGACTCATTTACACAGAGTTGTTGTGCCAGCAGTGCGTATCCTTCGCTTGTCGGATGGCTGACATCGATATAGAATTCAGCAGGCAAAGCTCCAGGTGCATAGTAGGCGATATTATTCTGTAGGAGCCATTGTTCGATTTGGCTTTTTAATTCTTTGTAGGCATCAAGACTTGTCCCTTCAAGCACATGTTCGTTAAAAGGCCCCACAAGAACAAACACTCTGTTTCCTCTTTCTTTTAGAAGTTGGATTGAGCGACCGAAGGTATCCCATTGCAGTGACGTCTCTGTCGTGACCCATTGGTAACCATCGGTCAAAGGGACTCCTATTGGAGTGTCGTTAAGCTGATTTTCCGCCCGGGGACGCCTCACGGCGGAATTCCCGGGTTTTTCATACTCATCTGTATCGGGAATCAGGAAAGTAACGGTTTTGAATGGGTTCTTATAGGGATTTGCGATAGTCCAGGCCGGCATGTCACTACTATTATAATATGTGATATTTATATGAGATACCCAGTTCGGCAAAGTAAAAAATCTTCTGGTTACCGCCGAGAGCCGGGCTGAGAATGAAGCTTTGTAGCAGGGGATCTTCGGTGTGAACTGTGCCACGAGTTTCGGATGATTGAAACGGTATTCTTTTTCGGTCTGCAAATCCAGTTTGGGAGTGCTCATCCATAATGGATTAAAATGCAGGATGACATTTTTATTCGAGATGTCTTTGCCGTAGTATCGCAGCAGCCCTTCCATGGCCGCCGGGTGGATTCCGTCCAGACCCAGGTTGGCGAATTGTTTATCGTCCGCTATTTCATTTAGATAATGTGACAGAGTGTTGTCGCTGGAGACGTAATGCCCCCATATAACCGAATCTCCGATAACGAGCGTTTCGTTGCGGGAACATGCCAATCGGCAGCCGCGTTCGTAGAGCCAGTAGTCATTACTCATCTCGTAGGGTATCCGATAATCCGGGCCGGGTGAATATTTCTCAATCCGTCCCCAGAGGACGGGAATCAAATATGAAGCGGCTAAGCAGATAACTGTAACGATAATCCACTGGCCGATAGACAATCGAATGCAGTTCGAGCTAAAGGGCACTGTTGTTTTTTGAAAATCTACTGTATTATTTACAGACATTAACTTATATCCTCTACATCATAATTTTAGAATTGCAGGTATATAAACGCCTGCTCGCTCGAAGGAGCAAGAACGGCCAAATATAAAATCATAAGAACTGCACACGCTATACGCACTAATTTGAGCTCGAGAATATATTTCAACCTGGATTCATATAAAAACTGGTAAAGCCAAACAATCATAATCAAAGCCAAAGCAAACACCGGGCAGTACGGATCGGCTATTCCGGATGTGAATATTCTCGTTATAATAATCCATGCATCGTTGATACTTTCTGCTCTAAAGAAAATCCAGGCAAAGCAGACAAAACCGAAAACAAACAGTTGTCTGGCAATTTTCGGCACCTTTTCTTTATAGAACTCGGTCTGTTCCACCTCTCGTGTGAGGAATCGGCCGAGAGCATGTACCACGCCCCAGATGACAAACGTCCAGGCTGCCCCGTGCCACAGGCCGGAGATGACCATAGTTAAAAACATATTTCGATATGTGTTAAACCTGCCTTTTCTATTACCCCCGAGTGGGATATAGACGTAATCCTTGAACCAGGAAGACAGACTTATGTGCCATCTTGACCAGAAATCGCCGAGGCTGGTTGCCAGGTACGGATTATTGAAGTTCAGCATCAGGCGAAAACCCATCATTCGCGCTACGCCCCGTGCCATGTCTGTATAGCCGCTGAAATCGAAGTAAATCTGCCATGCAAATAAAAAAGTCGCCAGTATTAAGGCGGGCGACTGGAATTGCTCCGGTGTGCTATAGACTTTGTCAACGTATATTGCCAGATAATCCGCCAGGGCGACCTTTTTAAATAAACCCACGACGAAAAGGGAAAGGCCGTCAGTAAAATCCTCGATAGTGGGTCCGGCTTTTTTGTCCAACTGGGGCAGGAGGTTCCCGGCCCTTTCAATAGGTCCGGCAAGTAATCGCGGGAAGAGAGAAACGAAAGTGGCGTATCTTATGAAACTCTTTTCCCTTTCTATGTCACCGCGATAAAAATCGATTATATAGCTCATCGACTGGAATAAATAAAACGATAATCCGACTGGAAGAAGTATGCCGGGAGCGGCGATTTCGTACGGGATTTTAAGTGAAGAAAGTAGAATGTTGATATTATCTGTAATGAAGTCGGCATATTTGAAAAAGCCGAGCAATAAGAGGTTGTTAAATATACTTACAGCGAGCCACATCCTGGGACGCTTGCTTTTCTCCATTCGTGCGGCTACGGCGTAATCAACCAGGGTCGGATAAAGAATCAGAAATACATAAAGTGGATTAATCCATCCATAGAAAAAATAGGAAGCTATTAGAAGCCAGGCAGGACCGAACCTCGTTCTTTTGAGAATCAGGTAAACCGGATATACTATCAGGAAGAATATAACAAATGGCCAGGTGTGAAATAGCATTTCGCGACCTTTTATTCCATTAAAACTCGGATGTGCGCTTCGAGAGAAGCTGCTAACGCCTCCAGATTATAACCTCCTTCGAGAACCGAAACCAGTCGCGATTCACAACATTTTTGAGCTATATCTTTGACAATCTGCGTCATTTGGGCAAAGCCTTCTTCGGTGACTTCCATGCCACCGAGCGGGTCGTCTGTATGTGCGTCAAAACCGGCTGAGATGAGCACAAAATCCGGCGAAAAGGAAAGGGCGGCGGGTTTGAGTTTTTCTTCAAAAGCCGTCAGGTAATCATCATCTGTGGAACCGGCCCGCAAAGGTACGTTGATATTGTAGTTCAAACCTTTATCATCGCCTTTTTCCATCGTACTCCCGGTGCCCGGATAGAAGGGATACCGGTGGACGCTGAAATATAACACGTTGGGATCATCATAAAATGCCGCTTGAGTTCCATTGCCGTGGTGAACGTCCCAATCGACGATGAGTATTTTGGATAGGCCGTATTTTTCCCGGATATACCTGGTGCCTATAGCGATATTGTTGAATATGCAGAATCCCATTGCTCTGTCTTCTGTTGCATGGTGACCCGGTGGGCGGACGGCGCAAAAGGCGTTTCTGATTTTTCCTTCCATCACCGCATCGATTGCCGAGAGCACTCCCCCGGCGGCCATGAGCGCTGACTCGTACGATTTTGATGATATGGGGACATCTAATGAATCCAGATAACCTGCATCTTCTTCGCAGCTTTCTCTGGCCCTTTCTATATATTCCGGCGAGTGAATCTTTGTAAGCCATTGCATCTGGACCGGCGAAGGAGTAATCAGGAACAGCTCAGAGTACAATCCCTTAGCTTTTAGGTTCTCTACAATCGCAATCAGTCTTTGCGGGCTTTCCGGATGGCCTGCTGTAGTTTTGTGTTCGAGATAGATATCGTGATATACGAAGCCTGTTTTAATGTTTTTATCAGGCTGATTTTTATTGCTCATTTTCTGCTCCGTAACATTTAAGTCGGGTGAATTTACATCCGTATTAAGTGTGATATTTCTTACGCACCGAAAACCGATAGCATCACTGGATAAACAAGTATCATTAATGGACGGGTCGCTTGTACGATAGGCGGAGCGACAACTCTCCCGGCTGGAATTCCACGCCCCACCCCGCAGCACTCTTTCGGTGCCGGCAGATGGGCCCTTCGGGTCTCGCTGGGGGCTTTGTTTGTAATAGTCCTCTGAATACCAGTCATTGCACCATTCGGAAACGTTTCCATACGTATCGTAAAGACCCCATGGATTGGTTCTTTTCTGTCCGATGAGGTGGGTCTTTTTTAATGAATTACCAGTGTACCAGGCATACTTTCCCAATTTCCTTGTATTGTTGCCGAAGCTGTATTCCGTGCCTGTCCCGGCCCGGCAGGCATACTCCCATTCCGCTTCTGTCGGAAGCCTGTAACCGTTTGCCCGGAAGTTACATTGCCATGTTTCTTCATCGTAACATTCCTCCATGCCCTCTGCAAAGGAGCGGTCGTTGCAGTACATGGCGGCGTCGGTCCAGTTTATTTGTTCCAGAGGATTCTTGGGATTCTTAAAGTGAGAGGGATCGGAAATTTTATGTTTCCTGAATTCTTCCTGCGGCACCTCGTATCTATCCATCATAATGGGGCTGACCCATACCCTGTGCACGGGTAACTCGTCTGGTTCGCCGTTATTACTTCCCATCTCGAACCAGCCTCCGGGTATAACGACCATTTCAATGCCGGTTTTTGTTTTTATTACCTCAGGCTTATTGTTTGTATCTTTGGTGCGACGGCAGCCGCAAATAGTCAGCAATATCAGTAAAAGATATATAACTCTGCACGTTGTTTTTATTAATCGCATGTCCATGTATTTTTTATTTTGTCGCAGTAAGGTTATCTTTATCATTGTTTTGAGAACGATTAACCTCAGTTGAAATCGGCACCCAATCGGGTTCTTTGTTATGATTGCCGTCTGTTGTAATTTTCACCCATTTTCCCGAAAGGTCACTGATGCATATATTCCAGCCTTTTGCTTTTCCGCCTACCTGTTGGCCGCCTGAAGAGGGGCCGAAGCTAAATGTGATGTATTTGCCGTCGGGTGAGAAATCCACGTGATAGATTTTGGCTATGTGCAGGCATTTTACAATTTTTCTGATATTATCGACACGTGGTGCGGAACCGCTTAGGTCGATATCCGCTATACATAAATCCCAGTCAGTCTCACCCCATACCAATTTTTTACCATCGAATCGCAGGTCCGGCCTGCATCCCTTGACTCCCCATGATTCCAGGTCGAATACTTCCGTTCCATTGGCTTCCAGGGCAAGTATTGCATCACTATAGGTTGTATGCCCCTGAACGACTCCGAGAAACCATTTGCCGTCCGGTGACCAGCAGATGGCGTACATGTGATGTAAAGTTTTATTGGGATGAGGTCTGTGTCGGCCGGTCTCTAAGTCATATATAACAAGTTCCGAGGTTGCATATTCCCGGGTACTGTAGCTCTCATACTCCGCCCTTAAATAAGCAATGCTTTTACCGTCGGGACTCCAGCATGGCTGTCGTGCATTTTTAGCGACTAAAGTACGGTTGCTTCCGTCGATATTCATATAATAAACGCTTCTGATTTTATTTCTCCTGTTTGTCCCTTCATCGACAACGAAACAAAGTTTAGTGCCGTCTGGAGATGCATGCGGATACATCTCATCCAGGTCGGATGTCTGAGTCAGATTAACCTGATTGGAGCCGTCCGCATTCATTATGTATAATTCCCAGTTTTCCTCGCCGTTAGTCTTGCGAAAGGTTTCATAGACAATTTTGAATGGTATATCCTTTAGATTAATTTCAGATGACGGCGATGGCATTTTGGGCAGGTCTTGCTCGTCGGGTAATTGTACCTGGCAAAAAGCGGTATTGATAATTACAAGAGATAATAATGCAGTGAACAATACGCGTGCGGGCATTATCAACGTTCTGGTTCTCAAAGCAAAATGAATATTTACCATATAGCCTCCTCTGCGAATAAAAGCAGAATTAAGACCGGAGGGATTATTCACTATGTCTAATCTTCAAATTCATAGTACAATCTACGTTTGTTTTTTTGTATTTTGAAGTGAACTTCCGATAAAGTCAACAATCACCTTTATAACTTCTTTTAATTGATGTTCATATTTAGTCGGTGATTGTTAAATCTTCGCTGCTGGAAACCGGAATTGGTACCCAATCGGGTTCCTTGTTGTGGTTGCCGTCATTGGTAACCTTGCCCCGTTTTCCTGATAGATCTTAAATACAGATGTCTCAGCTTTTTGCTTTTCCACCGACTTGCTGTCCGACTCTCCATGGCTCGTAAAAGAAAGCGATGCTTTTGTCATCGGGACGGGCATATGGATACGTCTCATCCGGATCAGGAATCACTGTCGTTCTTGAGATAAGGTGTTTAGATTGTATCTCAATGTTAAAGAAGGTCTCGTGAGGATAATATGAAAGGGATTGTGATTCGGTGTACAAAGCCAGGAGAGCGTAGCAGGCTGTATTTTGTTGTAATTCAACAAGCGGGGAATTTATCGCGCATGCTACGCTCGCTCGGCCGGATGTATTTTTAAGATATACTCATCAATTGCCCGGGATTCTATGTTGGTAACACATTATTATATGTGTTCTGAAAAAGTTTTTACCAGGTATTTAGAGTATATGCCATCAACTATTGATTCGGAGCATAAACTCTCTTTCGGTGAAACAGGTAAAGAATAATACCCAGTGCAATCAGACCAGCAAGACCATTTTCGCCCAATTGGCTAAGCAATGTGGTAAGATTCGTGGTAATTTCTCCAAAGAAGACCACATCGGCACCGAAAAGGATCTCAAAGGCAATCCCAATAGCGATCAACAACAAAGCTATTTCTGTAATCTCGCCGAGCCATTTTTTTACTTCTTCCAGATAATGCATAGTGTACTCTCCTAATATAGAACGTTAATAAAACGAACACATTACATATGTACAGAGTCATTGTTCGGCCTCCTTTTTTTAATTTCTTTAATATTTATCTTCAAAATACCGTGTCATCGAGCCCTACGAAAAAAACGTGTATTTTGTATCATTCGTGAACTGTGTGAAAAAGAGGACTTTTCAGTATTGATATAGTAGTTAATAAATATCATGTTGGGGTATAAAAGACAGGTGAGGGTAGTAGTATGCAGATTTAATTTTTTTAATTCTTTATCTGTTATTTATAGAAGTAGGAATTTATGAAAATAAATTGACTGTTAATATGGGGTAATTATACTTGACACGACATGGCAAAATAGAGTATAATCAATTTATGTTTACAGACTTAATATCCTTTATTTTACGTGTATCTCTTATAGCGGTATTTTGGTTCTTTGTATGGCAGTATATAGAGCCTAAAACACAATTGATGAGGATTTTAAGAGCCGCCCTGCTTGTGGTTGGTCTCTTGATTATAATGGCGATGGTAAGAATCACCGGCCAGTAAAAGAATTTAATTCATAAGTCCGAACGAACAATAATACAAACAGAAAGTTCATTTCACACCAGAGATTGGATTTTAACAAAACAATCACCAGATTATACGCATTATAATTTGTTCGAATTTCTCCTTTTATGCTAATAGTAGGAGCGGAACCGGATTAAAATGTATCGAGTCCGTAGATTTTAATTTCCTTATAAAATGTAAAATATGCTTCATAAACTCATTTTTTGAGATAAAAACGGGGCTAATATTGTAAAAAATACGTAGTCACCACAATGGACAAGCATCGCTACAATTGATATACTCAGATAAATTGGTTTTATAATTAAATCGGTGTATGTGCATACTGAAACAGACACTGTAGTTATGCCAATAAATATTAGTACGGAGGAGTAGGGAGTTTTTCTTGCAGAGCTTTCCATCACCTATAATCCGCCACGAAGGGAGTCTCTGTTTGGGTTGTATCTATTCTTGAAATTTGTTGAAGGCAATTAGAGTGAGAGATTTTATTACATTGGGGGAAAAGAATATCTTGTGGAGGAGTGTTATGTAAAGAATTTTGTCGAATAACAGGAGGTTATTCTATAAGTAAGAGCGGGAAGAAATGGATTAATTGGATTAATCTTTTTTTTATAAACAATAAGGGAAACGAGAGGAGGATGAGAATGAAGAAGATTCTAACAATTTTTGGTTTGGTATGTGTGCTAATGGTGCTCAACGGTACTGCTCAGGCATTGACCACCGATGTTGATATCCAGGATGCGTCTAACTGGGGTGATTGGTTCATTCCGGATAGTGCCAATCCTTATGTGGGGCAACCAGGCTTTGATGATTCCCCATACTATCGACATGCCCTTGAAGACTGGGGATGGACACACACGATTACCTTCAGTGTTCCGTCAGCAACTATACTGAGTGCGACACTGGAGATATTAGCCTGGGATGTGGATGCAGCCGCTCTCCCCGGAGAACAGGACGAGCTCGATGTCATTAGAGCCGATGGAGTCGTCTTGGGCCCTCTGGATACTGGCTATACCGAGGCATGGCA
>Ga0315548_1000215_pt1 | contig 54341 bp, 33 predicted proteins | sample SalMarSW160110MG_2_FD_202540 | JGI IMG/M metagenome (GOLD analysis project Ga0315548, IMG submission 202540) | Salt marsh sediment microbial communities from the Plum Island Ecosystem LTER, Massachusetts, United States - Salt Marsh Sediment SW1601-110 ... | reverse complement strand
CACAGCAGTTCAACATTGGTACAGTAACAGAGTTCCATAGTGCAGCTTCTGTGGCATCGTTAACAAGAACGCCGCTCTGGGTTGTGGCACTGATAATTACCAGGTCGGCGGCGTTAAGTTCAGCAACATTAGCGTCGGTGAGTGCATCCCAGTATGCCGGCCTGAAATCGATCGTATAACCTTCGTCCGTAAGCTTGTCAACCCACTCCTGAGAATCATTAACACCATCAGTGTCGGCGTCCCAGTCCATTGTAACCCAGACTATATTCTGGGCATTAACGGATGTGATTACACACAAACTAAGTAATAAAACTAAGGGGATAAGTTTCTTACTCATAATAAACCTCCTTTAAACATTAAAATATATATCTAGTTTTTCAGATCAAATGAAGAATGTTCTAGCAACTTCTGTTTGACAGATGTAGATACACCATTCGGAGTAAGCACAGAACCAAAGGTCTTTCGTAAATCGTAAAATTTGTAATCATCCAATCCAAGTTTACGACCGATCTTTTTCCCAGTGCATCGGCTGAAATTATCATCAACCTTAACCTTCATTACTTCCAACGTCGGTAAAACTACTGCTATCCCGGTTAAAAGTCCTATAAGACTGCCCGACTAACAGAACATTAGCAATGACAGCACTCTTAGTCTTAACAACGTAAAAACTGAAAAACGCTCTTTTTACATAATGACCCTTTCAAAAAGTAATTAAATTATAAATTTTGCGGTTATTACTCTACATAACGCAATCTGATGTCGTCAAGGAATAAAGTTCCTTCGCCTCCGACTGCGCCGGTTTTTTCCATGCCCACACTTATCTGCGTTACATTCGTCAGGTTGATATTAAAGGCCGTCAAAACGATATCCCACTGTATCCATTCTCCCGCTGATATATCGGCTGTGTTACCGCTATATACTATCTTGGAATTGTTGAGTTTCACGTACAACTGCTCAGTAGCGGGATTGTTCGGGTCACCATAGAACCAGAAGGTCAGAGTATTAAGGCCGTACTGTGTCCAGTCACCTCCCAGTGTGCTTATTGGCAATGTTACTTCTGAGTAGCTTGCAGTGGTGTTATTGTATAAGAAAGGACCGGACTGATTGCCGCCATGGACGATATCGGTTTCAACAAAGTGCTCACCGTTGGCAAAATCAGGCTCGGCGTAACCGATAGTAGAGCCGTTGACATTGGGATTGTTGTATCCATCCAGCCATGTCAAATATATCCTGTTACAACCTTCGGCGCCCTCGTTAATGTCGTTGTAGGCCTCGAAGTTATCAATAATAATATAGTCACCCGTGGTGAAGTTCCAAACCTTACCTTCCCAAAGCTTTTCCGGATGAGTCTCATTGACCTCATCGACGCGCCAATAGTAAGTTGTGTTGAAACTCAACTTCCCTGTATTATAAGTGTTATCGGAAACATTTACGAAAGTGACGTTCGGGTAATCGGCCAGATTGGCCACGTTGACATCCTTTACATCGTTATAATCGGTGCCGAAGTATACATCATGCTGGGCAGCCTTATCTCCCTGAGTCCATTCGAGAACAAGCAAGCTTTCGACTTCCGTTGCGCCGTTAGAAGGATTCAGAACTGTGGCTCTCACAGGTATCGACAATACGGCTGGTGAAATAATTTGTCGAGGTATGGTTGAACTTTCCCACTTTAACTGTGCTATTGCATCTCCGGCTTCATCGAAGAATTCCATCCTGATGGATGCCCAACCAGCCTCAAGATATATAGAACCCTCATCTTCTATAGCCCAGGCATTGTCCGAATCCCAGTTATCGACAAGCAAATTTCCATCTACCCACAATCTGGCGTTATCATCACTTATAGAATAAAAAGTATAAGTGTCGGAAGCAGGAATCTCTATCTCGCCGGTCCACCTGACCGAAAAGCCGTCCGCACTTATCAGCGGATCGGGAGATTCACCTCCCAAAACAAAATCTATTTTGGGGTCTATACGGGTGAGAACAGGATTGCCTGATAAATCCGTGTTATTAAAGTACTCGGCTTTCACGCCGTTATTGGGACCGACGGTGGTAAAAGACCAGACACTTCCCTGATGTGTTGTTGTGCCGTCGTACTCATCGACCATCCAGAAATATTCCGTATTATAATCGAGCTGACCCGGCGAGAAATTGGGATCTTCGACATTCCCCTTGTCCGCAGCCGGAGTACGTCCTGACACATAATCTCGATTTGTATGGAAATACACACGATGCCGAGTCGCCCCTGCCCCTCCGGTCCATTTTAATAAAACGTCCGTATTGACATATTCGGCTCCATCTTCGGGAATTGGTTTGGAAGCAGTAAGCGGAAGGATAGTGAAGCTCCAGATGTCACCAGGATGGATAACAGTACCGACGGATGTGGTTTCCGCGACTCGCCAATAATATGTATTACCTATTTCCCATTCGTATCCTTCGTAGCTCGTCTGACTCAATAAGCCGATATCGGTGTCACCGGTTCCATTTTCCACATCTTCGTAATTCTCACCTATATACAAATGGTGATTAGAGGCGGTTTGTCCGGGTATCCAGGAAAGTTCTACATCTGTTGCGGACAATATCGATTTGTCATACGGTAACGGTGCCGTAGCCTTTAACTGCGTCGGCATAAGCTCACCTATCTCGGCCTGCGACAGCGCCCGATTGTAAATTCGTACATCATCGATAAGGCCGTCCCAGTTGCGTCCTGCCGCTTCCGGATTTTCACCGATGAGCACATTCGCTGCATTAACGCCGATGGGCGACGTAGTAGCAACGGTTCCATCAAGCGAACCGTCAAGATATACGTTGATATTTGCGCCATCATACGTTCCGGCAACGTGATGCCATTCGTCTAAACCAACCGCAGTATCTCCGGGAATCGAAGGATTAGAAGCCGACCAGATAGTAATACCAAAATGAAATCTCGTTTCCGTATTTTCGTTACTAATTCTCCATGAGTATTCACCCTTAGCAATGACACACGCCCATGCGGTAGGGATCGACCTGATAGTTACCCACGCAGCGACCGTCATTTCGTTAGCAGTATCAAAGATTGGATCATACCCGCAATCCACATAGTCATCATCACCGTCAAGATCCAGTGCACTGTCAATGTACCCGGAAACCCATGGCGCGCCTCCTACAACGGTACCGTCATTACCATAGCCGGATGAATCACCAGCAATGGTGCCGGATTCCTCATCCAGCTTCCACCATCCAATAAGATTTGGATCATCTTGTGCTTCTGTGATATTCGCAATAACCAAACCAAGCACAAAAACACAGGAAATTAAATATAACAGATTTCTACACATAATATTTACTCCTTCAAAAAGTACAATAATAAACCATGCTTTGGCAACACACCAAAACACGTGTTATACTAAACAGGTATCAATAACTTTTATGGATTAGTTTGTGCCAGTCTCAAGTAACTACAAACAAAACGCTCTATAATAATTTCATTTATCGTATTTTTATTTATCTGTACATTTACTATAAGAAAATGCCAATTGAACTGAAGCCACCTCCTTTCCTGATTGTTTATAAAAGCTGAATGCGGTGTACAGACTATTTAACGGGCATTAATATTCAAAGACTCTATCATATAAGTTGCAAACGAAAAATCGGGCATATAAGGTTAAATAATGAGTCGCAATTACTTTATCGTAAATATTCTATACAAAATTTGCGAATTTATAAAGAAAAATTTCCGTAATTTTCCACATCAATCCCTTAAATTCGGCCAAAAACGCATATAACCCAAGATTTCCCACATACACTTTACTGAAACACTCCGATACACTTCAAGTCTCATAATAACATAATTTCAACTCATTGTCAACAATATTCTGGCAGAAGCAGCGAGTTTTCTCGCAAACAATGCCAACGAATTATAGTAAATACATCGAAAAGCAGCTTTTTCTTACTTTTTTGGCATACCGCAACCGTTTCCCTCCATTCCGGAACCCGGTTTTCAAAAGTTCCATACATCATCCCGGCCTCGCAGGTATTGTCAAAAAACGCAACTGCATGATTCGCTCAACTACTGTTCAAGTAAGACCATTCCAGCTCCCTTACTCAGCCTGCTATGCCGGCCCGTGTATGCGGCGACGAACGCGAAAATGGCGTATAGTATGCCATAAATCATTTATAGGTAAACTGAGGTCTACCAATATGTTAGGTGAAGACAGTTGCGCTCGGATAATACTTGCACATGCGCGTTTTTAAGCCAGCAGGCGATCGTCGCGCAGGTTATACCCGCGCACTTCACCGCCGGTGAGATAAAAAATTTTGCCAGTATTCCGTTTTTTATCTCGTCTCTGACACTTCTGAACGGTATAATAAAGATAGAATAGCTCTTCTGGCAAAGATATGGGATACTATAGAGTAGTATCAGGTTTTATAGGCATTTGGTTACCGTTGACTATAGTGTCTATCGAGAAGGTTGGAGGTCGTGTATATAAGCCATCATATATTGAAATATATCAATTCTTTTCTTAACTTTTTTAAAGGAGATTTATTATGTGGATGAAAAAGACAATTCTAATCACATTATTCCTATGTATGGCGGGATCGATGACATGTATAGCTGATGTCATAGCTGTGCATGAGGACAATTATGAAGACCGCGCTATAGGCGACTTAACTGAGGGTTGGCTTTGGTACGACAACGCTGCCACGCATGTAGGTACGTATGTGGATTTCGAGGGAAGTATCGTACGGGAGCATAGCGGAACGCTTCGTGCGGATATTAATCAACGATTTGGCTACAAGACAGACATCGAGATGACCGGAAACACCAGTGACGATCCGAATGATTACACCTTCGAGCTTGATATACGCAATCTCCAGGGTGGGTGGGATCCTCACCTGATAGAGATTTTTGTACTCACAAAAGAGGCTGGAGGTGACTATGGATTTGGTTTACCTGTCCTGGATGTTAATCAAGCCGACGAATGGGTCCATATAGAATATAACCTGGGGGAATTGGAGGCAAATAACAAAACCTGGTGGCAAGGAACTGAATGGGACATGACAAATCCCATGTGGTCTTATGAGATCGGTGGTCCGCCGTGGCCGGGTGTAGAAGTAGAAGATCCGTGGACGCAGGTGCTCCTTGTGGATAATCTCAAAATTACCATGTATGCGGATCCGCCTGAGGTAGCCAAAAAGCCGGTACCGGAAGATATGAGCATAGATATACCAATAGATGTGGTCCTTAGCTGGACACCTGGAGATTTTGCCGACAATCGCAATTTATATTTCGGCACCGATTTCAATGATGTCAACCAGGCCTCTCCGGATGACCCGCGGGATGTTTTAATCGATCAGGGTATGACGGAAACTTTTTACGACCCTCCGGGACTTCTCGAATCCTACACAACCTATTACTGGCGAGTCGATGAGGTCAACGATTCGGAGCCCAACAGTCCATGGAGAAGCAACGTCTGGAGCTTCACCACGGGTGACTATATTCTTATTGAGGACTTCGAGGCCTACAACGACATTAACGAGGGCGCCGAAGGTTGTAACAGGATATATTTGACATGGTTGGATGGATACAACAATCCCAATGTCAACGGCTCTACTATCGGTTACGCCGAGCCTGATTTCGCCAATGATGAACATATTGTTGAAACCAATATCGTCCATGGCGGCAATCAGTCCGGTCCTTTCTTATACAATAACACCACTGCAAGCTACTCAGAAGTAACATTGCCAATAAGCACACTGGGAGGTGACTGGACACAGTACGGCCTTAATACTCTGACCTTCTGGTTCTATGGCGACCCGAACAATCCCGCTACTGAGCAGTTGTACGTGAAACTCAACGATTCCAAGATAGTATATAGCGGTAACACAGCCGATATGTCGGCGGGAGAATGGATACAGTGGGATATCGTTTTGACGGCCTTTAATATCAACCTGACGAATGTAACGCAGATAAGTGTGGGCATGGAAAAAACCGGCGCAGTCGGAGGCGAAGGAACTTTATTCCTCGACAACATTAGACTGCGTTATGTAGAGCAATAACTGTAAAATTTACAACTTAGAGACTAGTGGAGTTTCTCTCCGATCCGAGGCCGTAACCGGTATTTTTGTCTATATTGCCCGGCTTTGTTGAAAGCCAGGGCACGAATGGCCCTGTACCGTATGGTGCAGGGTGGACGATAGTATTATGGATTTGACCTTTTCGAGCCCTGTATCGTACGATACAGGGCTCTTTTGCATCAGATGGAAAATTTGATTGAAAATGAGCTAAAATGTAAAGTGCCTTTCCGAAAGAAATCTGGATCGAAGCAGAGGCAACCGATTCGATTGAGGCACCCATGATGATTAATGATGGTTCCAGTACCTCGGAAGGTAGGTACATTGCAGTGGAATCCGCAACAAGCAATACCGTAGATATTCCATTTACCTACAGGTGTAGCCGGATATACGATTACAGTCCAGTGTGGTGTATATAAAATTGGCGGCCGGGTCATTGCACCAACCGCTACCGATGACTCCTTCTGAGTACAGATTCCGGGCGTCAAAACCCAGACGGTGAATCATTACAGCGGTTGGGTCCGGCGGAATTGACTGGCACTGGGATATTGGATATCGTTCATAGTAGTCAGGACGATGATATAGGAATAGAATAGACAATTGCTGCAGGAACGTACATTCTGGAGATTGCTTAAAGAGAGGACGGCACCTTGCTGGATAGTATCTTGATCACTTATGACTTGGCCTTTGACGACACTGTCCTGGAACCGCTCCTATATGATCTTAACGGGAATGGCACTACTGACGATGCTGATGTTGCTCTCTTGATGGAACAGTGGCTTGATGAGATACTCTGGCCATAGCAGTGGTCAAAGTATATTTGAAAGAGCGTATTGTGTGGTCACCAGGCTGATAAGCGACAATCATTCTTACCTTCCGGCGACAGTTAAAAGTTCCGGATATTAGTCGGAAACAATAAGTTATCTGGATTTCCATAAATCAGGAGATTTCAGATGGTTACTGACTTACAGGTAAGGAGATTGATCGCTATGAAAAACAAAGTCAAATACCTCTATCAGCTCGCAGACAAGGCTGGTATGAGTGCTAAAACCGCCCGCAAGTATCTAAAATCCGGCTCTCTGTCGAGTCAATGCGAGGCCTGCCCCTTTTCTGTTTGGCCGGATGTTTAAGTTCGGCATAAAGCACCGCATCTTTTCGCAGTCTGGTAATGATTACTGCTCCGGTTTTTGTAACAGGCTTAAGAAAACTCGCTCTGGTAAAGCCCCCGTCCGTAACGATCCAAAGCTTCTTTCCAAGGCTTTGACAGCACTGATAAGCCCATTTGGACAATTCCACCGCCTGCTCGGTTTTACTCTTGAAGGGCAAGCCGATATCTTTAACATCTTTGGCTTTTACATACATCCTTGCCAACAAAGGCAGGCCAATGGTTCCAAAATTCTTATGCCTTGCAATAGCCGAGATGGTTACCCACACATGGCCGTATATGAACTTTTTGCCGTCCGGCGTAGGTGTCGGGTTGCGATGAATTCCCGCACCGGCCACCGCGGGGCCGTAACGAATTGTAGGGCTATCATCGATTGCCATAAGAATAGTGTTTGTACTTTTATAAATTCTTTGTATCATCATCTTAAGAAAGACGGTCGCTACTGTTTCAGTTTTTGTGCCGATAGAGCCGATGAAATAGTAGAACGATTGATATCGCCGGCTGATACCGGCGGCTCGGAACCAACTGGTTATGGTTTTTCGACCTTTGGCAAAGATAATACCAAGATGGCAGCCAATCGCCAACTCGAGCGTTGATGCAAGAGTTGGCTAAGAGCAGCGACCCAGATTTGCCAGTTGTCCGGAAAAATCCATTTGTCGAACATAGGCTCTCCTTTGCTAGTGTGAGTTTTTTCTCTACTAAACACATCGGCAAGGATGAGCCATTTTTATTACAGTATAGGTTTATTAAAGAGCTAAACTAATCCCAATTTTTTTGGAAAGTACAGTAATATAGAAACAAACGATAAAGATTTTTACCTTACTTCCACTTCAACATATATCTGCCCAGGATAATGTTAACAGCTGGAGAATTTATTGTTTTTGACTACTGTTGTGAGGGCAAGTTTAGACGAATATCATCAATAAAGACCATACCCGAACCGCCCGTTGCACCTGTTTTTTCAATACCGATGCTAAAAGTCGTGATATTGCTTAGATTGGTATTAAAAGTAGCCAGGTCAATCGTAACTTCCTGCCAGACCGCCTGCGTCAAATCAACGCCGGATATCACTATCTTGGCGCTGTTAATCTTCACATACATCTGCTCGGTAGCAGGATTGTTCGGATCGCCATAAACCCACAGCGATAGTGTCTCAGGGTTGCCGATAGTCCAATCCCTACCGATTGACAGATCGCTCGTGCTCGCAGTCACTTCAGACTTACTTGCAGTACTATTGTCGTATACTAACGGCGCCGACTGTTCACCGCCATGAACGATACTGGTTTCCATAGAAGGCTTGTATGCCACGACATAACCCATCGTTGAGCCGTTGGTTGAAGGATTATTGTATCCATCTATCCACGTTTCATAGACCAGGTTGCTTCCATCTTCGCCTGTATCGATGTCATTGTAGGACTCGAAATCATCCACAACAAGATACGCGGTCGTCGGAAACTAAAAGCCGGACTCCCGGATTTGGCCCTGTCCATACCGGGTTTGATGTTCCTGTACAATACCATTTGTCACCAACTTTTATAATACAGTGATCACGCATAGAGATAGCTGTGTCTCTGGTAATGGGATTTGTATATCTGAACTCGTGTGTTTTGCCTTCTGGTGTTTGACTATCACTATTTTGTTGGGCTGAACATGCTATTGATATTCCAAAAAGACCAACAAACAAGAGTGTTTTTATTTCTTTCATTTTTAATTCTTTTAATCAGTTGTTTATTATACTGCTAATTATTTCATCTACATCCACTCAATATTGTTTTATTTTGAATACTTGCATCGTCATCAAGGAAACGCATAAAGTTAGGACAATAATTATATTCATAATTTTTTTATAAAAAACTATCCATGTATATTAATTCTAAAAGTTCAGGATAATCGCCAGCAAACACAGGATTCACATAGTAATTATTGCCCTTTTCGTTAGGCATTACCTGATATTGTGTCTTTGCTATAGATGTCAGTAAAACAAAACGCGTAATAATTAATACTGATATTTTCATATTCATCTATTTAATCTCAATAAATTCAGGCTCGTACGGTGCAATGACAAAATTGCCATCGTAATCTTTATCAAAAAGGATACTTCTTGATTTACCTTTCAATTCAATTTCTTTTGGTTCACCACTCACATTAAAATAAAGGAAATGTTTTTCATCTATTTGTCTTGCCATTACACCAGATGGTACATCAGGTCCTTTTTTAATTCCAAGTTCTTCAATAAGATCGTCAAGCAATCCTCCAAGTACTTCTCCATTAGCTGGTAACCCAACATAAATAGCATGGCCATTTCCATATTTATTGGAAGTCATTATCGGATAATCTTTATCAAGGCTGGTTATATTTCCAATAACCTCTGCACCTTTAAGGTCAATCAAATCAAAACGCGCGGATTCTGAATCAACGGCTTTTCCTTTATATGTAATTTCAAGTTTTTTTCCTTTGTAAGACTTTCTTGAAATTTCATTCATGACTTCTGTCTCTTCAAAGCTTCCAAGGCGAATACCAAATACATCGTTTAGCATACCTGGGCGTTTTATGGCAAAAACCTGCCCGTTTGTATCCACTATAGCTGAATTGCTGGTCATTACAACCGTTCCTCCATTTTTAACATAATTTCTTATTTTATTAGCGGTTGCCTCATCCATTACGGCAACGCCGGGAACAAACAGCAATTTATAATTTAATGTGCTTCTGCTGATTTCAACAATCCGGGCATCCATGTTTCGCCAGTAAAACATATCCCAACATGCCTGCAGTTGATTTTCATGCTGCTCGGGGAAATATTTACTTGCAATCTGGCTGGGAAACGAAAAAGCCAGTCCAACTTCTGCCTTAAGTTGGTAAGGGAAGAATTTTTCAATCTTTTTAAATTCCGTAGCGATTTTCTTGTATTCATCATATTTGCGGTTTGGAACACCGTCCCAGTCGATCATGCCCTCGAGATACTGTTCTTCGCCGGCCCACATACTTTGCCAGGTCCATCCGCAAACCATCTGGTTTCCATACATTAATGAAGCATACGCCGACTTTCGGATGGAATTGGGAACGGCTGTCATGGTTGTAAATTCATTGCACCAGAAAGGATTTGTGCTTTCAAATTGAATACGTGAGATTCCAAACGCGGCGTTCATAACACCCCAGTTAGTTGTTAAAGATGGGCCGGGATAGAAACCCTCACCTTCGCGGGTCATCTTCCCGGAGTAAGCTATCGGAGAATAGTCAAAATATTTCATCTGGCTGAAATACCACGCGTTAGTATTGGTTAATGCATTCGGAGCGTTAGTATTCACTTTGTCGAGCACTTTAAAAAGAAGCTGATTGATTTCATCGGAAACAAAACGCCTGAAATCAAGCAGCCGTTCGGGCACATCGGTAGTATGGGTTGCTACAGGGAAGCCAATTTCGTCCCATTGGTTTATCTTTCTTGACCACCGCTGCCCGGCCCAGGCTTTGTTTAAATTGTCAACTGTTACATATTTATTCTTTAACCATGCAATAAACCGTTGTCTGGCTGTTTCGGAATAGGAAATGCGGCCATCGCCCGATTCGTTGTCAATTCCAAAGGCCAGCAATGCCGGATGATTGGCATAACGTTTTGTCATAACATCGGTAAAGCGTAAGGCATATTTCTGGTACATAGGGTCGCCTACATCATCCATATAACGATGGTTTGGATACTGAACATTACCATTTTCATCAACAATGTCAATAGATGGATACTTGTGATGCAGCCAGATTGGGGCTGGCCGGATGGCTATATCAAGGATTACCTCAATTCCGGCCTCGTGTAACAAATCCATCACTTCATCAAACCATTCAAAGTCGAATTGCCCTTCCGTCGGTTCGTAGCTATCCCAGGCTAAATGGCCCATGCGAACCACTTTAAATCCAGCGTCTTTCATGAGTTGAATATCACGCTGTATTTTTTCAGGATTTTTATCATCATGAGGATGATAGTTGACTCCAACGTATAGTTCCTGAGCTACCGCTAATGAAATTGAAAAGCATAAACTTGTGATTAACAATAGTAGTTTGATTATTTTCACATGAACACCTTACTTGTTAATTGAGTAACTCCTGGCAAGTACAGTTAATTTGAACAAATTTTCAGCAGGATTTACATTTATAGCTTCTTATAGCATACAACCGGATCGCTTTTCCTATGGAATAATGTATTAGTCAAACTTCCAATAATTCAGTTCAAACAATTCACCTTCATCCCCTTTAAAAACGAAACACAAATCGTGTACGCCTTTGGTTTTGATGACTTTTGCAGAGAATATCTTCCAAGCATCGGAAGTATTGCCTATTTCACAAACTCCTAAAATCGGGCCGTATTGGTTTTCTAGACGGATCTCAATCTTTCCACCTGCCAGAGAAGCTGCGTGAACTTCATATGTTTTTGCCCCTTTGCCAAAATCAACACCTCTAACGATTAAGTAGTCTTCATTGTCAATTTCTGTTACAACCATTCCCAAGCTTCTCTTTTTTGTTTTCAGCCCTTCGCTCCAGGCAATGGTTTCAGCTTCGGTACACACGTAGGGATTGAGCGTGCCGATCTGCGGAACGCTGTCCGCCTCTTCCCACCAGGGAAGCTCCTGAATCGTCCCGAAACACCCACCGCGGAGTCTGGCCGTGCCAGACGAGCGTGTGGCCGATGACGACCATCTTGTTCTTCTCGCAGAAGGCCACATAGCTGTCGGCGGGCTCCCAGTTGTACTAGTTGAGCCGCGGATGGATGAGTTGCCACTTCATATCGTTCTCCGCAGTTGCCGTGCTGAAGTGTTTCTCGGCGATCGCGGCCGCATTGCGGTCCTTACCTGTTACTACGTTTCGATTCAAAGCCCCGCCGATCAGGAAGTGGTCCTTGAATACGTCTTTTAGCGCGGGCGCGGAGGCTGCCGCGCTGGTCTCGTCCGCTGTTTGCGGAATTATTTCAATCGCGTTGATCACCGGATTTTCTATCTGGATGGTAAAAACAATACGAAATTCTCCGTTGGTCACTTCCACGGGCACGGTTTCAATGTAGGCGCGATTGGGGCCGCCAGCCTTCTCCCAAATGTCGAAATCCTTGAACTCGTGTCCCTGCACATTGTAAGAAAAAACGCGTTCACCGGGGCCGGTAACGCCCTCGAATGTCTCGGCAAAGTAGAGCTTCGCGATATACTTGCCATTGGGAATTTTGCAGGAAAAAGAGTCCATTGCATAGTGTTCGCTCAAAAACAGGGCCGGATCCTTGGTCCCTTCAATCACCATCGAAGGATCGCGATCAATCGTGGCGCCTCCCTCAAAACCTTGATCCGGCAGCCAGACGTGGCCGTTCGAATCCGTAAATGGTTCGAATAGACCGGCCTTGATCCGGAGAGTCGTTGCGGAAGGTGCAGAGGTTGCCGCGCTTGTCTCGGCCGTTTTCAGAGTGGAGGCAGACGGGATGGGTTGATCTTGGAACAGCAACTGTGCGAATTCGTGCAAACTGCGACGCCAGCTCTGCCACTCGTGGGCCGTGTCGGGCGAGACGTAGAAATGAGTGTTGATGCCAGCCTCTTTGAGCGCATCGGTGTTCGCCTTGGGGTCGCCACCGAAGCCCCCACGGCCGCCGCTTCTGCGTTTTTCGAGTTCGCGGCTGCCGTAGCTGACGAACACCAGCTTGACCTTCTCCTTGAAACCGGGCGTATCGTTGACGTCATCTTGGGAGATGCTGCCGCCGCTGAAGATGCCGATGTGCGAGAACTTGTCGAGATTGGCCAGAGTGATACTCCTGGTCTGCATGCCGCCCATGGACAAGCCGGCCATGGCGCGATGCGGCTGATCGGCCAGGGTGCGATAGTTTGCATCGATAAAGGGGATCAACTCCTCGGTCATGATCCGCCCGAAGGTAGAGGCGAAGTCAAAGCCACCAAAGCCGCCGCGGCCCCCTCGCGCGCCTGCCCTTGCTCCGCGTGCCTGATTCGGATCGCCTGCCGGAGCCTCGTCGGTACGGCGAGCACCCATGCCACGTCTGCCGCCGCGGGGATCGCCTACATTGCTGCTGGCCATGACGATGATGAAGGGCTTGGTCTTGCCCTCGGCGATCAGGTTGTCCACGATCAGATTGGTCTTTCCCTGACTGGGCCAGCCGGTTTCATCTTCACCGCCGCCGTGTTGGAGGTACAGCACGGGATAGCGGGACGTAGTGTTCTTGTCATAGTCCGGCGGCGTGTAGACGAAGACACGCCGCGTGACATTCGTGACCTTAGAGTAGAAGAGGTTCTCGCGTATTTGCCCGTGCGGGACGTTCTTAAGGGCGTAGAAGTCCTGGTCCTTGGCGGGGGTTTCAACGCCGCTGCCCCAGCGGCTAGCGCCGTAAAAGTACAAGCTGCCGGGATCCGGAACTGCAGCCCCGTCGATCCAGATCTGGTAATAGTGGAAACCTTCGTCCTGGGGCCGCGATTCGCCGCCGGTCCAGACGCCATCGGCGCCCTTGGTCAGGGGGTATCTTACAGCTCCTATATCAAGCTCGACCTTCTGGGCCTGGAGCGCGGAGATGCTGGTGCGGACCCGGCCGTCAGAGGTAACCTGGGGATACTGCTTTCCAGGCTGATTGAGGGATGAGGGCTTCCAATCGTTCGCGTCCGCAGGCTGACTCGTCTGCGCCAGAGACAGCGAACTTGACAGAATCAGCAGAAACATGGGTATAGTCAGGTTACGTTTCATAATCTTTCTCCTTTCTCCTTTAATCCTTGAATAAAAGTGGGGCGAATTCACGCAGGCTTCGTCTCCAGGATAAGAACTCGTGAGCTGTATTCTGAGAAACATAGAAGACAGTGTTGATACCGGCTTGTTTCAACGCTTCGGCATTCGCTTTTGGGTCGCCGCCAAAGCCGCGACGACCGCCGCCGCGGTTGCCACCGAGTTCACGACTGCCGTAGCTAACGAATGCCAGCTTAACCTTTTCCTTGAAACCGGGCGTGTTGTTGACATCTTCCGGGGAGACGGTCCCGCCGCTGAAGAGGCCAATGTGCGAGAACTTATCGAGATTCTTCAGGGTGATCGTCTTTGTTTCCATGCCACCCATGGAGAGGCCGGCCATCGCGCGATGGGGTTGATCGGAGAGCGTACGGAAGTTGGCATCGATGTACGGGATCAGCTCGTCGACGAGAACCGTCTGGAATGGATCGATCTTGAAATTTCTGAGGCCACCGAACCGGATTTCGTTCGTCATGCCGTAGGTCATCACGATGAGGAAGGGCTTGATCTTGCCTTCGGCGATCAGGTTGTCCATGATCAGGTTGGCATGGCCCTGGTTGCTCCAGGCGGTTTCATCCTCGCCCCAGCCGTGCTGCAGGTACAGTACCGGATATCGTTCGGTCAGGTCCTTGTCGTAGTCAGGCGGCGTGTACACAAAGGCGCGGCGTGAGGTGTTGGTGCTCTTGGAGGGGAAGAGAATCTGTCGCACTTGGCCGTGGGGAACGTCCTTGAGGGCGTAGAAATCCTGGTCATGAGCGGGAATTTCTATGCCGCTTTCCCAACGGGTAGAACCGTAAAAGTTCAAGGTGCCGGGATCGTTAAATGTCCCTCCATCGATCGTGAGATGGTAGTAGTGAAAGCCTTCATCCAGCGGCTTCTGGGTGACACCCGTCCAGACGCCATCCTCGCCTTTGTCGAGGGAGAAGCCGCCCCGTTCTCGTCCGCCCAGACTCACCCTGACGCTCTGGGCTTCGGGTGACACGATGCGAAATCGAGCATAGCCTTGGGAATTAACCTGCGGATACTCCTGGCCGGGTTGGTTCAAGGTTGATGGCTTGAAGTCTTCTTTAACCGTTGGCTGGTCTGTTTGGGCTATACAGATCACGCTTGTTAACGCCATTACCAATAAAATCTTGAACAGCTTGTTCATTTGATAACCTCCTTAATAAATCACTTCTCAGATTTAATGTTAATAGATGCTTTTCTTGTCACGTTTCTTACTTATAAAAGCGATTGCACTTATCGTGTAGTGCGTTAGGGTTGCTCGTCACCAGTGCCGCCGAAACAGCCCCAACAGCATCGGTTTCGTATTTTCATTTCCATTGTCGGATTACTTTCAATAGTTTCAGCTATTTCAGTATTACCAAGATTTGCACCGAACACCTGCTGTCAATAAACATGATACTGAGCTAAAACTAAAAAAATGTCGAAACCGATAAGATCAGTTTTCTACTGCATTGCTACGGAATTGACAATGCACTTACTCTGCGAAAATTTCAATACCGTTGATCACCGGATTTTCTATGTCAGGTGTAAACGTAATTCTCAGCTTGCCGTCGGTTACCTCAACGCCCTTGTACTCTCGCTGGATCGCCTTGTACGGCCCGCCGGCCTCCTTGAACATGTCGAAATCCTTCTCAGGCTTCTGTCCCTGCACGGCAAACGAATACACCCGCTGACCAACGTCAGTAATACCAGTGAAAGTCTCGGCAAAATGCAGACGAACAGTGTACTTGCCATTAGGAAGATTGAACTCATACGCGCTCATGCTATAACGCTCGGTCTGGAAGATCTGAGGGAACGCAACATTCGGAACTTCGTAAACCTCTGTCCGCTCGACGGTCATTCCGTCCAGCGGACTCAGCGATGCACCGGGAGCCTTGACTTCATCGGGCAGCCAGAGGTTGCCATCCTTGTCGGTGTATGGCTGATAGGCCCCACACGCGACCCGGATTACCAGCTTTGTTCCAGCCGGCTTGGTTGCAGTCGGAACCGTTGGAGGTGCGGGCAGCTTTGGCGAAGTCGTCTTGAAGATGTGTTGGGCGAAGAGATACAGGTTGTTGGCCCATTCGGTTCCATCGTGGCCATTGGAATCCACGTGCCAGATGTGTGGCACACCTTTCTCTTTGAGGTAGTTATGGACGCCCTTGCTTACGCGGATTAGACCGTCCTTGTTGCCACAGGCAATCCACAGCAGTTTTAATTTTTCCTTGGCAGCCACTGGATCGGGCAGGAATTCGACGTCGTTGTACATCCCACCGAACTTGTTCGTATTCGGGGCTGAGGAGAACCCACCAACATAGGCAAAGGTCTCGATGTGATACATGCCGATGTTCAAGGACTGGCCGCCACCCATTGAAAGACCGGCCAAGGCCCGATGTTCGCGGTCGGCATATACGGAATAGTGGGACTCGATGTAGGGGATGATATCCTTGATCAAGTCGTTCTCGAAAGGCTCTCCCCAACCCCCGAATCCGCCGCCCATGCCTGGTCCACTGCCTCCAGCCCCGCCGTCGACTGTTACACTTGCATTGCCGTTGGGGAAGACGACGATCATCGGCTCAATCTTGCCATCAGCCAGCAGGTTGTCGATGACGTTATCGGCGCTACAGGCTTTTATCCATTCGAGGTCGTTGCCGCCGATACCGTGCAGTAGATAGAGCACTGGGTATTTATGGTCGGTCGAATAGCCGGACGGCGTGTAGACACGCATCTGCCGACGCGCTCCGGGGGTCTTGGAGTCATACTGAACCACCGTCACCTCGCCGTGAGGGATGTTATCGCGCTTAGCTCTGAATCCCGCGGGCGGATCGTCGAAAGCAGGTTTATCATCCGGGCCAAGCTCGATTGGTCCGCCAAAGCCGCCTCGGCCACCACCTCTACGAGTGCCAGGTGAGGCCGAGTCGCTGCGTACAGCAGCCGACACCACAGGCGGAGTGACGGAGGTGGGCTGATCATCCTTGAATAGCAGTTGAGCAAATTGATGCAGGCTTCGCCGCCAGCTCTGCCACTCGTGGGCGGTCAGTGGGGATACGTAGAAATGACTGTTAATGCCAGCTTCCTTGAGTGCATCAGTGTTCGCTTTGGGGTCGCCACCGAAGCCACCACGGCCACCGCTTCTGCGGTTGTCAAGTTCGCGGCTGCCATAGCTGACGAACACGAGTTTGACTTTCTCCTTGAAATCGAGCATATCGTTGACATCATTTGGGCTGATGCTGCCACCGCTGAAGATGCCAATATGGGAGAATGTATCAAAGTGGGCCAGTGTGATGGCTTTGGTCTGCATACCACCCATGGATAATCCGGCCATGGCCCGATGCGGTTGATCGGCCAATGTGCGATAGTTGGCATCGATCATAGGGATAATGTCCTCCAGCAGGGTCTTTTTGAAAGCGTCGGACCAGCCTGCCGGGGGCCAGCCACCTTGACGCTGCCCACCTGCACCACGTCGGGGCGGGCCAGCCATTGTCCAAGTGCCATTGTCCATGACGATGATAAATGGCGTGGCTTTACCATCGGTAATCAAATTGTCCATAATAAGGTTGGTCTTTCCCTGGTTAGGCCAGCCGGTTTCGTCTTCGCCGCCACCGTGTTGGAGATATAGCACGGGATAGCGTCTTGTCGTATCCTTGTCATAATCCGGAGGGGTGTATACGAAGCAACGACGCATGGTGTTATTGCTCTTGGAAAAGTATAGTTGCTCGCGTATCTGGCCGTGAGGTACGTCCTTGAGGGCGTAGAAATCCTGGTCCTTGGCGGGGATTTCAACACCGCTACCCCAGCGGCTGGCGCCGTAGAAGAACATGCTGCCTGGGTCCGGAACCTGGGCACCGTCGATATTGAGCTGGTAATAGTGGAAACCTTCATCCTGTGGCTTCGAGTCGCCTATCCAGGCGCCGTCTTCGCCTTTGGTCATGGGGTATCGAACGCCGCCTATGTCGAGCAGGACGCTCTGGGCATCAGGTGCGACGATGTGTGCGCGCACACAGCCTTCGGAGTTAACCTGGGGATATTGCTTGCCAAGCTGATTGGAAGACGCCGGTTTGAAGTCTTCTTTAATCGTTGGCTGGTCTGTCTGAGCTAAACAGGTTCCACCTGTTATTACAGCCGCTAATAAAATGAATATAAGCCTGTGATTCATTTGATGACCTCCTGAATTATTTAGTTTTTCCCATATCTGCAAAATACATTGACTCAAATTATCTATTGTTTTTTCCTTAAAAAGTAGCTACGTAAATTCATATAAGCTTCATCGCCATGTCAACCATTCTTAAACAGTCACGGGTAACTTGAAGTAGGTACAAAGAATTGGAACAATCTCTAATGCCACAAAGTTTTGTCTCATAACGATCCTTCCTTCCCCAATAGACTGTACCTGGCTGATACTGCTATTCCTTGCCAGAATGATATGTTCTTCAAACCGACCTGCAACCCACGAAAGTCCAAAACTTCTCGGCCACTGCTTTTGACTCGGCAAGGGCACTACTCATCGACATAATACCGCTCAGAAGTGTCAGAAGCGAGATAAAAAATGGAATACTGGCAAGATTTTTTATCTCACCGGTAGTAAAATGCGCGGGTATAATCTGCGCGACGGTCGCCTACCGGCTTAAAAATGCGCATGTACGAGTATTATCCGAGCACAATCGTCTTCACCTAACACGCTGACAGATTTAACTAAAAACCACAACAATGCAACCAAAATCCGCAGGTTTGACCCAAACTTTTTACACTATATCAACCGTTCTATATTATATATATTTGGGGATAATAAATCTCTTAGGAGATAAATATAAAAAAAGGGCTTATACCGAGTTTTTCGATATAAGCCCCGAATCTTACTAAAGAGATAATCCTGTTTTCTTTACCTGATGATGTAAATCCAATGACCATCTCTTCATTTACTATTGTGAAGGCAAGATTAGACGAATATCATCAATAAAGACTACGCCTGAACCGCCCGTTGTACCGGTTCTTTCGAAACCGATACTAAAAACGGTAACATTGTTCAAATTCGTATTCAACGCAGCCAGGTCAATTGTTATTTCCTGCCAGGTTTCCTGCGTTAAATCGGGATTGATTGTTACCTTGACATTATTGATCTTCACATACATCTGCTCGGTAGTTGGATTCGCCGAATCACCATAAATCCACATCGATAGGGTCTCAGCGCCACCGATAGTCCAATCCCGTCCAATCGACAAACTATTTGCGCTGACCGTTATTTCCGAGTAACTTGCCGTACTGTCATCTAAGAACAAAGGTGCCGATTGCTTGCCGCCGTGGACGATATTGGTATCAACGAAGTGTTCACCGTTGGCAAAATCAGGCTCAGCGTAACCCATAGTCGAACCATTGACATTAGGATTGTCATATCCATCTTCCCATATCAAATAAATCCTCTTGCTGCCCGGCTGGTCCGGATTGATGTCATTGTAGGACTCGAAATCATCCACAATAAGATATGGTAGTACTGTAAAGATCCAGACTCTACCCTTTCTTACCGTTGAATCGGTATTGATCTGGTCGATACGCCAGTAATAAACCTGGTCGGGATCTACACCTTCAGGCGGCATGTAACTGTTAGCATCCTGCCGGTTTCGATATATGCCTGTGGTATCGGATGCATCGGCGGCATCTACAGCGGTTTCATCAGTGCCGAAATACACATCATGTTGTACAGCCTCATCTCCAGGCGTCCAGCTAAGAGGCAAAGCATTTTTTAAATCTGTTATTGTTCCATTGGGTGGAACCGGATTCCAGGCACGCAACGGGTCAATTCGCATTACTGTCTTAATCTCGTCCTGCATTAGTGCCTTGTCATAGATGCGAAAATCATCCAATAATCCGGTAAAGTATGCTTCAAGGCCATATATCTGACGGCCAAGCGTGTTGCTTGTGACGTTGCTGAGGTCTGTCGGCAGGGTTCCCGTAGCACCCTCTGCAACAACCGTATCGTCAAGGTAAAGCTGCATATATCGACTTGCACCATCTATCACAACGGCTACATGATGCCATCCGATTGTAAGTGTTGAAGGTGCTTCTAATATATCCGTCTCAGTACCCGGGTACGGATCAGTGAAATCCGTTACAATAGCAAAAGTCAGGGGGCCTTCCATGTCAGAGCGCGGTGTCAGGGCCATGTAATCAGAGAATCCGTCGGGGTTGAAAAAGGCGAATATACGCTGCCAGGGACCACCCGCGTTGGGGAAATTGACCCACGTTGAGATTGTGCAACTGGCCAGAGAGGTGATAAGTGAGTCAATCGGCAAATCTACATAGTTGTTTACACCGTCGAACTCGAGTGCGCCGCCATCAAAACCGTACACCCAGATTGGACCGCCGTAGATAGTACCATGTCTATTATAGCCAGACCAGTCCACGGCCCGGGTACCCGAGCCCGCATCAAGCCTCCACCAACCGACGAGGTTGGGATCGCTGATAGGTATATCCGGTATGGTTGAGAAGCTCCAGATATCACCCACATGCGTATTCGTACCATCATACTCATCGACACGCCAGTAATAAGTCGTGTCATAATTCAATGTCTCCGGCTCGTATGTGGTTGTTGTTTGAGCTGTCGATTTCAGTATTAGATCATTCGGGTCTGTACCTAAGTACACATCATGCGTCTGTGCTCCTAAACCAGCGTTCCAGGCAAGAACGATATCAAGGTCAAGGTATTTGGCTTCGTTTATCGGCGTAGGTATATAAGCCTTCAAGGGCTGAACCATGAAACTCCAGACCTCACCCGGCCAGATAGTATCCCCATCGACCTCATCCACTCGCCAATAATAGGTTTGTCCGTATTCCAGGGGATCGGCTGGGGCGTACGTGCTTTCACTCTGACCCAGGCTGACCTGTACATTCGGATGATTATCGGCGGTTGCTGCACTTACGTCATCCATCGTTGCTCCCAGATAGACATTATGGGTTACAGCGTTGCTTCCGGGATTCCAGCTAAGGGTAGGATCAGAACCCACAGAGCCGCCATCAACCGGATTCGGTTGCCAGGCACTGGTGGGCGTCATTATAACTTGTATCTCGGTCTGTGATAATGCCTCGTCATAAATCCGAAAATCGTCAACCTTGCCCGTAAACCAGTTGCGTCCGATAGTGCTACAACCGTTGTCGCCTGCTATATTTAAGGGCATATTGGTCTGGTCATACGGCAGAGGGGCCCCATCGGCACTGTCCGCTTCCTGACCATCTATATACAGTCTCAATGTGGTACCGTCATACGTGGCAGCAACATGCATCCAGGTTTCGGATACGAATGGAGCTGCGACATAGCTGGCAACAGCGGCCCCATTTCCCGAGCGGACACCGAAGACCAAATTGTCCTCCATCTTTCGGGGACCACCGAGATTACCGGCATCGGGCTCACCTTCCGTTACACCCAGATACCAGTTCGCCCATGCAACACAGCCCCGGCCACTGAATAAAATGAGTCCGCCGGAGGTGTTCACGACATTCACCCAGACCGCCACCGTATATTGTCCGGTACTACGCAGTTGCAGTTCCGGGCTATTCGGGATAGTCACAAGGTCTTCATTGCCGTCAAATTCAAGGGCACCACCGCTCGGGCCGAGAATCCACGTGGGATCTCCCTGCAAGGTGCCGTTATTGCTACCGACGACATCATTCAACGTGGTTCCTGATCCTTCATCAAAGGGCCAGTAGGCGATCAAGTCGGCTGAAGCTGAGCCGGTCACTCCAAGAACTACGACACACAATATCAGATAAATCATTTTCTTAAACATAATAAGCCTCCTCAAAAGAAAGTTATATTGAAAATATTTTTCAAGTGACTAATCAATAATGAGATCTGCATGGAAAACCCCCGGCTAAAAAAGTTATGTCTGTCTGTTCGTCGTCGGGAGGAGTCAGGTCAAAACTAAAAGCCGTAGGATTATACATCCCACCTTCACACCATTCGATGAATGTCGGATCTACCCACCTGTGTATATTGGAGTGACCATCTGCAAATCCCAAAGTGGTCTGCTCTTTATGCCACATTGCAACAGGATCTATGAATCTTGGCGGGCCAAAATTCATTTGCCAGGAGCCTACATTGGAACCTCTGGGGTCGAGATCCTCGATAAACAGGTATTTCGAAGCAGGATTTCTTATTTCTGAATATCTTCTTGCCGGTACATGAGTTCCCGGCCAGTTTTCTCCATTTGCACCGTTGGCAATGGAAAAGCTGCGATATGCACCCTGTTGGGGATCCTTTAGCCTTATATCCGCCACCTTTTCTTCTACCGCAGAGATTAATTCGGATGAAAACATCTGCAAACGATTCCTCTTTTTTTCGAAATGTTTAAGCACTTCAAATCGAACGATAGATAGCGCCCATCGCAAAAAATGATCATGACTTTCCAGGGAGCTATATTGCTTCCTCATCAATACAACGACATTTTGAAGTATATCATCCACGTAGGCATAAGGTTTAACCAGACAGAGTATATACTCACGAATACGGCATTCATGGGCTAAATACAAACGTATAAATTCATCATCACCAGTGTTCTGGCTTTGCTCATTCATTGATTTGCCTCACGTGAGAAATTCATTTTATATAAATATTCCCATAAAAGCCTATAAAATCGGAAAAAAATATGAGTTTTTTTGAAAAATTACACGTTCTTCGGTGCAATTCAGCCTCTAAAACAGGAAAAATCCCAAGGGAAGCTATCGGAAACCGCTTCAACACGCTTAAAAGCTATGATTCAAACATACCTCCTTCCAAAGACTTTTTCCAACCGGCCGAGACTTTTAGTAAATCAATATAATTAAAGGCTCCGGCATAGAAAATTCATGTCACATGTATATTATACTGCTTATGCATGCTGTGAGTATAGTCTTTTTCACTTTTTTTGCATTTTTCATATCTCATTTCACTGTTTCTGCCGGTAAACTAAAAGAGAAAGTAACTAAAATAGCATGGATTTGATATGAATCAGGATAAGCGCACTTTGGAATTCCTGAAGCTGTTTGTAAGACATCAGCAGGAAATATATGCCTATATACTCACTTTGGTGCCTCGCGTGCACGACGCGGACGATCTGTTCCAGGATGGGATGATCGTGATGTGGCAGAAGTTCGATCAGTTCCAGCCAGGCACGAACTTTGCGGCTTGGGGCGTCCAAAATCATGCGCTATCAGATTCTGGATTACCGCCGAAACCTGGCCCGTAATAAGCGAGTCTTAATGGAGGATTCATTGTTTGAGGCGCTGATGGACCACATGCAAAGTACACATGTCGGGAATCATCCGCCGTTAGTAGTGGTCATCGGCATGGATATATAGTAAACTTGTTGTGCTGAAACATAATCATTCATAAGGAGCACTATTATGAGACGCTTTACATTTCTTCTTGGGCTTGTGAGTTTGACCTCGCTGGCCGTCAGCATTACTACAGCCGCGATGCCGACTTCTTCCGGCACCTCCACTGCTGCGGCAAAGCATTGGACCGCCGACAACGGCAACGGTACCTATTCCAATCCCCTGTTCTATGAGGAGTTCGAGGATCCCGACATCATCCGAGTCGGCGAGGACTATTACCTCGCCGGCACCACCATGCACATGAATCCCGCCCTGATGATTATGCATTCCAAGGACCTGGTGAACTGGGAACTCGCCAGCTATTGCACGGATCGCCTCGACCTCGGTCCCGCATTCCGCCTGGAAGGCAGAAACATCTACGGCCGGGGCATTTGGGCGCCCTGCATCCGCTACCACGACGGCATGTTCTATGTCTTCTCCAATGTCAACGGCGTCGGCCTCCAAGTCTTCCGCTCTAAGTCCGCCAGCGGCCCCTGGGAGCACAACCAGATCCCCGGCAGGCACGACATGTCCGTTCTCTTTGATGATGACGGGAAGGTCTATATCATTTCCGGCAACAGGAACCCTTATCCAATCGAAGAACTCACCCCGGACCTCAAGGGCTTCGTCCCCGGCGGCCGCCACGAATTAGTCGTCCCAGAGGGCTCAAGATTGGGTGAAGGCCACCACCTCTACAAGATCAACGGCAAGTACGTGGACGTATCGGCCATCCCCGGATCCAATACCGACCAGATGGTCGCCACTGCCGATTCCATCGACGGACCCTGGCGGATCGACCTCATGGTAGATGCCGAAAACTTCGGCACTCCCAGCCAGGCACCTCTGCGACCCGGCACGAGCATCGGACCCAATGATAAGAATTACACGTTGCATCAGGGCGGCATCGTGGATACGCCCAACGGCGAATGGTGGGCCATCATCATGAATGACCGCGGCAGTATCGGCCGGTTGGTCAATCTCGTCCCCGTCACCTGGGACAACGGCCTGCCCTACGTGGGCTTGCCCGGCAATCTACGCAAGGCACCCAATACCTGGGTCAAGCCCAACACCGGCTATACTCAGGATCCCAAACCAGCGTTCGTTCATGACGACAACTTCGATAGTGGTAAACTCAATCCCGAATGGCAGTGGAATCACGTGCCTGATGATACAAAATGGTCCCTCACTGAGAAGCCCGGGGTGCTTCGTCTGCATTCCCTGCCCGCCAACGACTTCTATTCAGCTCGCAATAGCATCTGTCAGCGACCGCCCGGACCCGAATCGACCTTCATGGTCGAACTGGATACGTCGGGTATGGTAGAAGGAGACACGGCAGGTCTAGCGCTCTTGAACTCGCCCTATGCATGGATTGGTGTGGTGAAATCCGCTGAGGGAATAACGGTGCAGATGCTTGACAACACGGGTAGTGGCGGTGGTCGCAGTGGACGCCGAGACGCTCCCGCCAGCCCGGCCAATCCCCCCACAATGGGCCCGGCAAATCCCCCCGAGCATCTCTGGTTGCGAGTGAACTGTAACTTTGACACGGACTATGGCACCTTCAGTTGGAGCGCCGATGGTAAGGAATTCACGACTTTGGGTGAGCCCTACACCATGCGATACAATTATCGGGGCACATTCCAGGGTGTTCGTCCATCCCTGTTCCATTACAACACGTTGGGACAGCCCGGCGGTTATGTTGATTTCGACAACTTCACAGTTGACGAGCCGAGAGCAAGGGGTGCTGAAAGGGAAATTCCCATGGGCAAAACCATCGCACTGACCAGCGGTGCCGATGGCAGTTTCCTGGCCGCTAATCTTGAAGATTCGACTCTGGTTAATATTCCGGTCGCCGAAACGATTCCTGTTAATGCCAAATTCCAGGTTATCGATCTCGGATTAGGTCGTGTGGCACTAAAGACCGCCAACGGCAGAGTGGTTTCGGTAAATAACGAAAAGGCTATCCTCAAGAACCTCGGCAATGCCAAACCCGGCGAGGTGGAGACATTCCAGTGGGTCAACCTGATGCGCGGCGATACCATGCTCATGTCCCTCACGAATCATCGTTATCTGGCAACCAAGCCCAACGAACCGGGACCGGTAACCGCAACAGCCACAGGACCTAATCCGGCCCGAAAGGGCGGTGCATGTTTCAAATGGAGGGCAGTCGAATGAAACGCGTTCGCCATCGTCGGTCTTCTACGTCGTTGATACCGCGGCATCGTGATATTGCAAAAAAAAGAAATCTCTTAACTTGAAAGGTGACATCGTGAAAAAATATAAACAAGCTCTTGTAGTTCTGCTGGTGTTCGGAACATGGACTGTCCCCGCTCAGTCCCAGAACCATTACAAAAGCTTTACCGTCTCCACCTATGCGATTCAGGGGACCGTGCAGGGCCTCATGAACAGCAATCCCAACCCGGCCCAGTCCTGGTCCGACCTAACGCGCAACCTCAAGATCGACAAGATTTATCTCGAGGTCATGCGCAACCATAAACTTGTTGATGAAGCCGGCCTGGAAGAACTCAAACAGTTTTTCCAGGATCAGGGCGTTGAAGTCTGTGGCGGCCTGGCCTACAGCATCAGCGAAAGTTATGGTTTTCAGGGCTTCGACTACGCCGATCCGGAGAACCGCGAATTCGCCCGAAAGGCCGTTGAAATGGCCGCCCGCCATTTCGATGAAATCCTGCTTGACGATTACTACTTCTTCAACCGCAAGACCGATTACGACATTAAGGCCAAGGGCGACAAATCCTGGACGCAATACCGCCTCGAGACCATGCGCGATGTCACCGAGAACCTCATCGTCAAACCCGCCAAGGCCGTCAATCCCAATTGCAAAATTATCATCAAGATGGCCAACTGGTACGATCAATACGCCGGCATGGGCAATGACACCGAAAAGGTCCCGCTTATTGCCGACGGCATGTTCGCCGGCACGGAATCTCGTCTTTGGGTTGGGCGTGAACAGCACCTCCAACCGTACCTCAGCTACGATATCATGCGCTTCATGGACAATCTCAAGCCTGGCATTAATAAAGGCGGCTGGGTTGACCAGGGCGGCGCCAATCCGATTGATCGCTACTCTGAGCAGCTTCTGGATACTGTCTTTGCCCGCTGTCCCGAAATGTGTTGCTTCCATTACGGGGGCATGCTTAGGCGCATTCGGTCCAATGCCATGACCAATCGCACCTGGGCCGAAGAACCCACCAGCCTCAACCTCGCTGAAGTCCAGAAAACCATCGGCCCCGATGAGAATCCTACCTTCGCCGATATCGCTGCCTACACCCTCGGCCAGGTTGACAAAGTGCTGGTCAACGTCGGCAAGCCCGTCGGCATAAAGACCTACACGCCTTATCATGCCACGGGTGAGGAGTTCCTTCACGATTATCTGGGCATGATCGGCCTGCCTATGGACATCTTCCCGTATTTTCCCGCTGATGCCAATATGGTCCTTCTTACCGAGCAAGCCAAATTCGATCCCGACATCATTCACAAAATTCAGGGTCAACTCGAGGCCGGCAAATCCGTCTGCGTCACCTCCGGTTTCGTGCGTGCCATGCAGGGCAAAGGTATAGAGGACATCTGCGAACTCGAAACCACCGGCGCCACAGTGCCGGTACGGCGTTTTACCTTCGCCGGTGGCCCCGGCGCACCGTTCCGGGGTGGTCGCGGCATGACCAGGCGTGAAGGTGAACCCGACCCCTTCGAGGCGCAGCGTGACATTCTCATTCCCGAAATCAAGTATTTCAACATCCTGACTCATGACGCGTGGGGCGATGCCCTGGGCATCTCCCCCGGCGGCACGACCTACCCCATCGTTCTATCGTGCGATTACTCCAAGGGCAAGTTTTACATCCTGACTATTCCTAACGATCCCGCCGACCTCTACGCCTTGCCGTCCACGGTTCTGTCGGTCATGCGTGCCACCGTAGGCTCTGCCGAGCCTATTCGTCTCGACAGTGCCCCTGCGCAGGTCGCCTTGTTCCGCTACGACAATAACACGTTTATCGTACAGAACTACCTGCCCACATCGGCGGAGGTCACAGTCTCTATCGATGGCGCTGCGACGCAAATTCACGACTTGCTTACAGACCAAGACATCGTACCCGCACCGGCAGCCAGTCGCGGTTTTGGCAGGTTCGGCGGTGGATTTGGCGGTCGTGGCCCGGCCGGCCCGCCGCCGCGAACATCCTTCACATTTACCGTGCTGCCAAATTCGTATATGGCCTTTACCGTCAAAAAAGTATATGTATCTTCCAATCCTATAAACTAAAATTTACATAAGGGGCAACCCATGAAAAAATACAATTTTATAAATGCCATCGTAAAGTTCCTGACAGAGCAAATAACCCTTCCATTCACCAGAAGTATTTTCGTGTCACTGGCGATTCTATCCCTGCTGACCGTCGTGAATCTATGGTTTTGGATTCCAGTTGCCTCTGCGGTCGAGGAGAGCTGTGATTCTTGTAGTTATAAGGCGAGTATTAGCGGGGATTTTAAGCATCGCAAGGACGATGCATCAGTCACAATCCAAGACGCAACCGGCAATGCGGCGGCGTTTCGTGAAGAAATCAACGGAAAGAATTTCACAGTCAGCATTTCGCATTTGCCTGCGGGCAGATACACTATCGTTATCGGCGAAGTGGAAACGCTGGTGGGCGAGCCGGAAGAAAGGTTGTTTGACGTTATTTCCGGCGATGTCGTGCTGGCGACGGATTTCGACATCGTCGCCACCGCCGGCGGCGGGAGAAAGGTCTGCCATATAACCGGCGTGGTCGAGCATGACGATGACTCGCTCCGTGGACCGCTGAAGGTTTCTTTTGTGGCGGTCAAGAACACCGCAAAATTCAACACATTCGAGGTGAAGGATGCCTCGGGTGCATCCGTTGTCGCTTTCAATGCTTCGGATCTCGCGGAGCCTTTTTCAGCCGCTGCGACTCGCATACCGGAAGTCAACGAGCCACCAATCTGGCGCGACCCGGCGCAACCGTTGCAAGCACGTGCGGACGATTTGATCCGCCGGATGTCGCTGGAGGAGAAAGTCGCACAATTACAGAACGAAGCGCCTGCCATCGTCCGACTTGGTCTTCCGGCGTACAACTACTGGAATGAAGCGTTGCACGGCGTTGCAAACAACGGCATCGCCACCGTCTTTCCGGAGCCTATCGGTATGGCCTCTACGTGGAATCCGGAGTTGCTTCATCAGGAAGGAAACGTCATTGGCATCGAAGGCCGTGCGAAGTTCAACGATTACATCTCGAAGCACGATGGAAACTCCAAATGGTGGACCGGCCTGACCTTCTGGACTCCGAACATCAATATCTTCCGTGATCCCCGCTGGGGGCGCGGGCAGGAAACCTATGGCGAAGACCCCTATCTCGCAGGCGAGATAGCCGTGGAGTTCATCAAGGGAATCCAAGGGGACGATCCCAACTACATGCTTGCGATGGCGTGCGCAAAGCATTACGCGGTACACAGCGGCCCGGAGCGGGCTCGCCATCGTTTCAATGCTGAGCCATCAGAACGCGATTTGTACGAAACGTATCTGCCTCAGTTTGAGCGGGCGGTGCGCGAGGGACAAGTTGCCGGAGTGATGAGCGCCTACAATGCGCTTGATGGCGTTCCTTGTAGCGCCAGTACGTTCTTGCTCGACGATCTGTTGCGCAAGCAATGGGGATTTGAAGGTTATGTTGTTTCCGATTGCAGTGCGATCAATGATATTTGGAACAGAAGGGCACATCAGTACGTCGATACCCCGGAAGAAGCTGCGGCTATCGCGGTGAAGGCCGGTTGCAATCTCTGCTGTGGCGGAGATTATAATGCCCTGGTCAAGGCCGTCCAAAAGGGCTTGATCAGCGAGAAGGAAATCAACCAGGCCTTGTATTACACCTTGTGGACCCGTTTCCGCCTCGGCTTGTTTGATCCGGCCGAGAAAGTGCCTTATTCGAAATACACCATCGAGGACAACGACACGCCCGAACACCGGCAGGTGGCCCTGGAAGTTGCGCGGCAATCCCTGGTGCTGCTGAAGAACGACGGCATCCTTCCACTCGACCGCTCCAAGATCAAACGGATTGCTGTCATCGGCCCCAATGGCAAATCGACATCCATGTTGGAGGGCAATTACCACGGGTCAGCTTCGCAGCCGGTCTCCATTCTCAATGGTATCAAGCAATTGGCCGGGGCGGACGTCGAAGTTACTTTTGCACAAGGCAGTCCAGTCACCACCAAGCCCGGGATGGCTGCGTGGAGCCGTCAGGATAACGAGACGAATCGTCCCTTGCCGGAACTCAAAGCCGAAGCCCTCAGCCATGCGGCGAATGCGGACTTGATCATTTATGTCGGCGGCATCACGCCCGCACAGGAAGGCGAAGGATTCGATCGTAGCTCGATCGAACTGCCCGAAGTGCAGTCGCAACTCGTGCAGGCGCTCCATGCCACCGGCAAGCCAATGGTCATGGTCAATTGCAGCGGGTCGGCCATTGCGCTGCCGTGGGAAGACGAACATCTGCCCGCGATTCTGCAAGTGTGGTATCCCGGTGAAGAAGGCGGACGTGCCGTTGCCGAAGTCCTGTTTGGCGAGGTCAATCCATCGGGCCATTTGCCGTTGACCTTCTACCGGGCCACGGCGGACCTGCCGGCCTTCACGGATTACTCGATGAGCAACCGTACCTATCGATATTTCAGTGGCAAGCCCCTCTACGCGTTCGGTCACGGCTTGAGCTACACGAAGTTCGCATACAAGAATGGAAAGCTGGATTCGAACCAGATTGCCAACGATGGCACGGTGAAGGTATCGTTCACGGTAGAAAACTCCGGCAAACGCGACGGCTATGATGTGGCGCAGGTCTATTACCGTCATGTCGATTCCAGTGTTCAGCAGCCGAAACTCGCGCTGTGTGGCTTCACCCGTGTGCACCTGAAGCGGGGCCAATCCAAGAAAGTCACGATTGAAGTCCCCGCCACACGCCTGCGTTACTGGGACACAGCAAAGAAGCAATATGTAGTTGAACCGGGTGACTATGAAATCCTCATCGGCGCGGCGTCCGACGACATCCGCCTAAAATTGTCAATGACAATCACTGCCCAGTGAGACAACGAAATATCATACTATATTACAAGGAGTTACCATGAATACCAGACAATTGAAAATTCGCTTCACCTGCTTCACAGCCATCCTGACGGCCGGCGCGTGGGCCTTGCACGCCGCGGCACCAGTGTCCGCTGCCGCGACTGCCCCCACGCCCGTCAATGCCGTCATCGATGCCGGCAAGACGTTCGCGCCTATCAATCCCAATGTCTATGGCATGTTCATCGAACACGCCGGCAGCCTCGTATATAGAGGCATGTGGGCTGAAATGATCGATGACCGCAAGTTCTACAATCCCATCACCGCCCAGGACGCGGCCCCGGCCGAACGCGGTGGTCGAGGCGGCCGCGGGCGCTTCGGTGGCGCGCCTCGCCGCTGGATTCCCGTCGGTCCGGCCGAATCCGTCACCATGAACACCCGGAACGCCTATGTCGGCGACCACTCGCCTGCTGTCGCACTAAGTCCCACGGAATCCCGTGGTATCCGACAGGCGGGTCTCACCCTCATGAGAGACAAGGACTACACCGGCCGAATCGTCTTCGCCGGAAATCCTGCCGCCCAGGTATCTGTCAGCCTTGTATGGGGAACCGGCGACACTGACCGCCAGACAGTGGCCATCAACAAGCTGACCCCCGCTTACGCCAAATTCCCCCTTACCTTCAAATCACCGGTTGATGCAACCGATGCCCGGCTTGAAATCACTGCCACCGGCACCGGCACCCTGTTCATCGGCGCCGTCTCGCTGATGCCCGCCGACAATATCCAGGGCTGGAGGACCGAAGTTATCGCCGTGCTCAAGTCCCTTCGCTCCGGCGTTTACCGCTGGCCCGGCGGCAACTTTGTCTCTGCCCACGACTGGCGTGACGCCATCGGCGATCCGGACCAGCGTCCACCCATCTTGGATCCTGTCTGGAGCGCTCTGCAGTCCAACGACGTAGGCACCGACGAATTCATGACCCTGTGCCGGCTCGTGGATGTCGAACCCTATATCACCGTCAACTCCGGCTTCGGTGAAGCCCGTTCCGCCGCCGAATACGTCGAATACGCCAACGGCCTCGTTACTACCCGCATGGGTGCGATGCGTGCCGCCAACGGCCATCCCGAGCCTTATCACGTCAAGTTCTGGAACATCGGGAATGAAATGTGGGGCGACTGGCAGTACGGCTACATGCCCCTGGCCCAGTACCAGGTCAAGCACAACCTCTTTGCCAAGGCCATGCGCAAAGTCGATCCCAACATCATCCTCATTGCCGACGGTGCCATGCCCGACACCATGACCGGTTCCAAAATGTCCTTGAAACTGGGCGACAAGCTGATTCCCGATTACCTCGGGCCGGCCGATTGGACGGGTGCCATGTTTCTCAATTGCCTCAATCACATGGATATGATTAGCGAGCATTATTACAACTATAACACCCACTTTGATCTCGCACAGGCAAAGCAAGTGCCCAATGATCCCAATGAACCTCTCGTGGATTGGATGCGGCGTCCTGCGAATCACATCCGCATCAAGTACGAAGAGTATCAGGAATACCTGGACCGAATTCCCGCGCTGAAGAACAAACCGGTCCCCATCGCGCTTGATGAATATGCCTACGCCGGCGGCGGTCGCGGCGGCGGCAATTATAAGGTCGTTCCGGCCTACGCCTGGAATTTTCACGAAATGTTCCGCCACTCCGACCTCTTTCAGCTCGGTTCATTGACTTTTATCACGGGTACATACAGTACCGCAGGCGGCCAGGCCGTCCTCAATCCTGTCGGCATGCTCTTTAAGTTCTATCGCGACTACTACGGTACCATTCCCGTAGAGACTTCAGGTAATTCCCCGCAGCCCAAGCCCAAAGATCCTCCCGGTGGCGAACAGCCCGTTATCCACGCCGGCAGCGATACCTTCCCGTTGGATGTGGCCGCTGCCTGGACGGCCGACCGCAAGGCCCTTACTATCGCCGTCATCAACCCGACCGAATCGGCGCAGACTCTGAGCCTGCAAATCCGCGGTGCCGAACTATCCGGCAAAGGCACCCTTCGCCGTATGGCCCCGGAGAGCCTCACCGTGACCGTGGTCGCGGGCCAGGAACCGGGCGTCGAGATCGAAGAACAAACGCTGGATGCCATCCCTACGAGCCCGACTTTTGCCCCCTTCAGCGTCAATATCTATGAATTCCCAGTTCAGTAATAGCTAAATCTGATGAATCTAAAGTAAAGGAATTTAAAATGAACAAAGCTAATCTCACATGGCTCTCTGTGATCGTATTGATATGTGCTAACGCTCTTGTTGCGCTCGCAGCAAACTCGGAATCTCAACCTGATGCAGCCTCCTTATTTCCCCAGTCTTTAAAGTGGACGTCTTCGGGGATTTTGGTTAGTCCGATCTCCGACGAAACGCACACGATTGTGTCCGTCAAGGATCCGACGATCGTCCGTTACCACAACCTGTGGCATATCTATGCGACTGCTTATTCTACGTCTGCCAAAACATGGAGCATGGTGTACCTGAACTTCCAGGACTGGTCCGAGGCCCCTCAAGCCGAGCTGACCTACATTGATATCAATCCTGATTTGAGAGGGTATCACTGTGCGCCGCATCTCTTCTATTTCACCCCGCACGAAAAATGGTATTTGATCTTCCAGTCACAGCAGCCGCAGTATTGCACCACCGATGACATTTCCAAGCCGGAAACCTGGACAGCTCCGAAGAACTTCTTTGGCAGACTGCCTGCGAGTACCCCGAGTCTTCCGATCGATTACCACATCATCTGCGACGATACACATGCCTACCTGTTCTTCACCGGCGACAACGGCTGCTTTTATCGCTGCCGGACCACGATCGAGGACTTCCCCCATGGGATGAGCGATCCCGAGATTGCCATCCAAGACAGTCGAAACAACCTTTTCGAGGCGAGCATAACCTATAAGATCAAGGGCACCGATCTGTATCTAACCCTGATTGAGGCCCTGAGCCCGGCACGGTACTATCGCGCCTGGATCTCCGATCGTCTCGATGGGGAATGGACACCTGTGCCGGATGCCGATTCATGGAACATGCCTTTCGCAGGGATCAACAATGTCACCTTCGCAGACGGTGTGGCGCCTTGGACAAGAGACATCAGCCACGGAGAACTGCTTCGCGACGGATATGACGAAACCATGACCATCGATCTCAACAACCTTCAAATGCTTTACCAAGGTCGTGATCCAGCGAGTGGTGGGAATTATAGTCTGTTGCCCTATCGACTCGGCCTCCTGACATTGGATTATTCCGACAAGTAGGGGGGCTACTAGTGTTAGAGTGTATACATTATTTTATTAGAAGACAAGGAGTTGCATATGCGTTCATTCTTCCATGTCGTGCCACGCAAGCCTGTCCTGTCACTGGCTACATTAACGTTGCTCACGGTCTTTGGCGTCTCCGTTTGGGCTGCCGATACCGGTAAAATCGTTGTACAGGCGGACAAGCCCGGTGCCAAGATCGATCCCATGTTTTATGGTATCATGACCGAGGAAATCAATTATTCTTACGAGGGCGGACTGTACGGCGAATTGATTCAGAACCGCATCTTCCGGAATCCCCAGGGAGGTGGTTGGGCCCCTGCGGTCACTGGAACCAAGGAACCGGGCCTGTTTCGGAGCGAGCATTATTCGATGAGCGCTTTCTCCTACAAAATTCCCAATGGCAAGTATCTCGCGAAGCTCTACTTTGCAGAGACGTATTCAGGTATTGCCGGCCCCGGCCAGCGCGTTTTTTCCTTCAATGTCCAGGGACAAGATTTCAAGGACTTTGACATCTGGGTAAAGGCCGGCGGTCCCAACCGCGCCTACATCGAAACGGTGCCCGTGGAAGTGACCAATGGAGAGTTCCGCATTGTTTTCACGCCCCAGATCGAAAACCCGGCAATCAACGCGATTGAAATCATTCCGCAGACAGCGTCTTCTACAACGACCGTACGGATCAGGGCCGGGCAGCGCGAGCCATTTACGGATTCGAGCGGCCAGGTTTGGCAGCCGGAAAAAGGATTTGAGGGAGGCAGTACAGTCGATCACGGCCCAATCGTGGAAACTCCGGGCGACTCGATACCCAATGCTCCTCACTGGTTCCTCGTGACTTCGCCCGGTGCTGAAGGCAACGCCGCCACCGATACCAATGATCCCATCAACACCACCGTCTTGACGACCAGTCTGAAGCTCACGATTTCCAATGTGCCCGACGGCGGACGCGTGGGTGTTTCCAATGATGGTTATTGGGGTATTCCTGTCAAAGCCAACTGGACCTATCAGTGTTCTTTCTACGCCAAGGCCTCGGAGGGATTCTCCGGGCCATTGACGGTCTCCATCGAGTCTAACGATGGCGCAACGGTTTACGCCTCCGCCACGGTACCCGCCATCACCGGCAAGTGGCAACGCTACAGTGTCACGTTGAAGACCGGTCAGGTGACGCCCACAGCCGACGCCCGTTTCGTGATCTCCGCCGGTTCGAAGGGCACGGTGAACTTCAACCTCGCGTCTCTGTTCCCGCCGGTATTCAAGGAACGCATCGGTGTCGCACTGGGCGGCCGTCCCGTTACCGGTTTTAGGCCGGACATCATGCAACTGCTGGACGATATGCACCCGGCGTTCCTGCGTTTCCCGGGCGGTAATTATATTGAAGGGTTCAATTTTGCGAATCGTTTCAATTGGAAAACCATGATCGGACCATGGGAAGAACGTCCCGGTCACCAGAGTCCCTGGGGCTATCGGTCTTCAGATGGTTTGGGTCTGTTGGAATTCCTCGAATGGTGCGAAGAATTGAATATGGAGCCGGTAGTGGGTGTGTATGCCGGCCTGCACCTTGACGGCGGCCGTGATATCAGGACCGGCGACGCGCTCAAGCCGTTTATTCAGGATGCACTTGACGAAATCGAGTATATCACCGGCGATGTGACTACCGAGTGGGGCGCCCGCCGTGCCAAAGACGGCCATCCGGCCCCCTTCAAGCTGACTTATGTCGAGATCGGTAACGAGGACTTCCTCAATAATGGTACTGCCACCTACCGTGGCCTGGAAGGTCGCTTTGCCATGTTCTATAACGCCATAAAGGCCAAATACCCCGACATTCAGGTGATTGCCACGGTCAATCCGGGCGAAGGGATTCCACATGATGTGATCGACAATCACCACTATATGTCGCCCAACACCGCCATTCGCAATGCCCATTTGTATGATAATGCCGATCGTAACGGCCCGAAGATTTTCGAAGGTGAATGGGCTTCCCAGGAACGTGGGGTACAACGTGGGCTGACCCCATCCTTCCAGTGTGCGTTGTCCGATGCCGCTTTTTTGACCGGCTTGGAGCGGAACGCCGACATTGTCATCATGACCTGCTACGCTCCGCTGTTTACCCGGATGAATCCGGGTGGCAGTCAGTGGAGCACCGACCTGATCGGCTACGATACCCTGACCAGCTTTGGTTCGCCGCCGTACTATGTGCAGAAGATGTTCTTCAATGCCAAGGGCGATCAGGTTCTCCCTGTCGGCGAAATTGCTCCCCAGACGATTCCGACTCCGGAACCCACTCCGGCACCCGCCCAAACCGCAGGCCGCTTTGGAGGTCGTGGACGTGCTGAAACTCCTCCCAGTCCTGATGAGCCACTGTTTGCATGTGCAAGCAAAGAGAAGGTTTCCGGTGACATCATCTTAAAGGTCGTCAATATCTTTGACGTGGACCAAACCCTGACTGTGGAGTTGATGGGAGCCAATATCAAAAAAGTGGCGACCGGCGAGGTCATGAAGGGCGAGCTTGACGATATCAACTCTGTGGAGAACCCGTTCCACACAGTGCCCAAGAGCTTCATCGTCACCGATGCCGGTTCCACATGGAATCACACCTTCCCCGGCAATTCCATCACGGTCGTTCGTTTCAAGACCAAGTGACGGAGCCCAGGCGTATGGATGACGATGCGCTTATCGTGTTAAGTTTGAACGCTGTCGTACCCCGTGACGCATTTCGTCACGGGGTATCTTCAACGAAAGGAGTTTTTTTATGAGACAAGCAACCGTCGCTATCCTTGTCGCTTGCGCCATGTTCAACGCTGTCGGGATCTGTGTCGCGCAGACAGACGGCGAGGCCAATCCGTCAACAGAAACCATCTGGTTGTCCTCACTCGACGTTTCGCGTGTTGAGCAGGGGTGGGGCCAGGCCCATTCGAACCGTTCAGTTTACAACCGGAGACTGACAATCGCTGGCCGGGTTTTCCAGCGAGGCATTGGCACACACGCCAATTCCACCATCCCACTTGAGTTGGACGGCAACGCGGTGGAACTGTCCGGATGGGTTGGTGTGGATGACGAAACCAACGGACGGGGATCGATCGTGTTTCAGATCAAAGCGGACGGAAAAGAGATTTGGAACAGCGGATTGATGCGGCCGGGCGATGCGGCGAAGGAATTTTCCCTGGACGTGAAGGGGGTCAAATCCCTGGTGCTTCTGGCCACGGATGGGGGAGACGGGTTTGATTACGATCATGCCGACTGGGCGGATCTGAAGATTACCATGATCAACAACTGCAAACCTCGCCTCAATGTTCCACCCATCGAGGATGCGGTGATTCTGACACCGAAGCCCGCCCCGACGCCTCGCATCAATGGCGCGAAAGTGTTTGGCGTTAGACCCGGTTCGCCGTTTATCTTCAGAATCGCTGCGACCGGTGATCGCCCGATGACTTTCTCGGTGGATGGACTTCCGGCGGGTCTGAATCTTGATTCCAAGACCGGCCAGATTACCGGCCAGTTAGCTGCTGCCGGCGAATTCAAGGTGACGCTTCACGCCAAAAACGCACTCGGACAGGCTGATTGTGAATTCAAAATCGTTTGTGGTTCGCAAATCGGTCTTACGCCGGCGATGGGCTGGAACAGTTGGAACTGTTTCGCCAGCGCGGTGACGGCAGAAAAAATCAAGGCGGCCGCGGATGCCATGGTCAGCAGTGGACTGGTCGATCACGGATGGACCTACATCAACATTGACGATTTCTGGCAGGTGCATCGCGATTCGAAAGACGAGACCCTGCAAGGACCGCAGCGTGATGCCGAAGGACACATTCTTCCCAATCCACGCTTCCCCGACATGAAGGGCCTTGTGGATTACGTGCACGGTAAGGGTCTCAAGATCGGCATTTATTCGGGACCTGGTCCTTGGACTTGCGGCGGTTGCGTTGGCAGCTTTGACCACGAACTACAGGACGCACAGCAATATGCTGAGTGGGGATTCGATTATCTCAAATATGACTGGTGTTCCTACAATCCCGCCTTCGAAGCCTATCGCGGCGTCAAAGACTGGGATCCTTCCTCAAAGTCAAACATTACCTATGCAGGCGGTGACGACCTGACGAAATGCAAATATCCCTTCGAGTTGATGCACGAGTCGCTGGCCCAACAGCCGCGTGATATTATCTACAGTCTCTGCCAGTATGGCATGGGCAACGTTTGGGAGTGGGGCGCCGAAGTCGGTGGAAATTCATGGCGAACGACCAACGACATCTCCGACAACTGGGGCAGCATGTCGGGTATCGGTTTTGGCCAGGCCGGGCACGAGCAGTTCGCCGGTCCCGGGCATTTCAACGATCCGGATATGCTTGTCGTCGGCAAAGTCGGTTGGGGGCCGCAACTGCATGATACCCGCCTGTCCCCGAACGAGCAATACACGCATATCAGCCTTTGGTGCCTGCTGGCTTCGCCGCTGTTGATCGGATGCGATATGACCCAACTCGACGAATTTACCTTGAGCCTGTTGACGAACGACGAGGTGTTGGAAATCAATCAGGATTCCCTCGGACGCCAGGCGGCGCGCATCGCGAAGAACGAGATGCTCGAGGTCTGGGCCAAGGATCTGGAAGACGGTTCCAAAGCGGTTGGACTGTTCAACCGTGGTTCGGCCGAAGAATCCATTACGGTAAACTGGGCTGACCTCGGATTGAGTGGCGAGCAAACCGTCCGCGATCTCTGGAGTCAGCAAGATATTGGTAATTATACCGGGCAATTTCAGACAAAAGTCGGTCGCCATGGCGTCGTACTGGTGAAGATCGTCCCGAAGAAATAATAACTGAATCTGATAGACTAATAGAAAGGAATTTTACTATGAACCATTTTGTTCTTTCGCGGTTTGCCGCCTCCGAATTGCCGTCGATCAAGAGCCTCTCGGTCATCGGAATCCCGGCAGCGGTGCCCCGTGGTACGACTTCTGGACCGGCGAGACTTTCACCGGCATGCTCAAGGAGCGGACGTTCCATATTGTCTGGGTGTCCGCGAATTATGGTAGTGGGAATCGCCTCGACCGGACAGCCGGATGTTGTCGTTCAGTACAAAGGTGATGCTATGAAAATCTCCAGAGTGAGTGAATCGAAGCGATGACAGTGGCAATGTAAACCCATCGAAAATACCTTCGACATCAAGAAATGAAAGTGAGTTTGATATGATTTGTACAATGAATGCCCGTAGACAACAGGCCTCAATGGCCTGGGTGTGCTGCGCGGGGTTTCTGACCGTGGCCCTGGTAAGGATTGCCTATGGAGCCGGTGGGTCCAATGTTACACCGGTGACCATCGCCAGTCCGAACGGGAAGATCAAAATTGAAATCCGGACCGATACCGCGGGGCAATTGACTTGGTCGGTCCAGCGCCAGGATCAGACCATTCTTGCCGCCGCTCCGCTTGGGCTGACGGTGGACGGTCACAATCTCGGCCAGTCCGCCACGCTCGGCGAGCCCCGCACACGCACCATTAATGAGCAATACCCGACCTGGGGCAATCACGCCGTGGCCGTCAATCATTGCAACGAAGCCGTGATCCCGGTCCAGTGCGCCGACGGCGTGAAGTACAAGCTGGAGGTGCGTGCTTTCGATGACGGCGCGGCCGTGCGCACCCGCGTAACGCTCGATGACACCGCGCACACCATCGCGGGCGAGGTGACCTCCTGGGCATTGCCTTCTGATTCGTACGTCTGGTGGGCCCGTTATGACGGCAGTTACGAGAGACCCTGCCAATCCGGAACGCTCGAGACCCTCCCGGTCAACAACCCGCTGGCGCCTCCGATCACCTTCAAACTTGGCGAGAGTCTTTACGTCTCCCTCACCGAGGCCAATAACGATTGTTTTCCGGACATGGGTTTGGTGCGAGACGGCGCTTTTATTAAAGCAGTCTTTCCCGCTTCGTCCGACGGTTGGAGTCAACAGGGCTCGATCGTCACCCCTTGGCGTGTCGCCATTATTGCCGAGGGGCTCAACGCCTTGGTCAACAGCGACATCGTGACCAACCTCTGCCCTTCGCCGCCCGCCGAGCTGGCCTCCGCTGACTGGATCAAACCCGGCCGCGCCCTTTGGCAGTGGTGGAGCATCGGCGCCCCCAGGCTGAACGACCAGAAGGAGTGGATCGACGCGGCAAAGAAACTCGGCTTCGAGTATTACCTAATTGACGAAGGTTGGCGTAATTGGCGCTCCCCAGGTAAGGATCAGTGGCAATGTCTCAAGGAAGTGATTGACTACGCCAAGACGCAGGGGATTGGTTCCCTGGTGTGGGTGAATTCCTCGGAAATGCGCACCGACGCCGAACGCCGCGCGTATCTTGAAAAAGTTGCAGCCCTCGGTGCTGTGGGAATCAAGATCGATTTTATTCCTGCCTGTACTGCCGAGATCACCCGCTGGTACGAAGGCGCGCTCAGGGACACTGCCGACCTGCACCTGCTCTGCAACTTTCATGGTGCGGTCAAGCCCACTGGTCGACGCCGAACATGGCCTCATGAATTGACTCGTGAAGCTGTTCGCGGTCACGAATACCATATGACGCGTTACCACCGGGTCCAGGCCGCCGATCACGACGAGACGGTCCTCTTTACACGTTTTCTGGCCGGTCCGGCTGACTACACACCAACCGCCTTCGATCTCCGTGAGATGGTCGGATACACATGGGCGCATCTTCTGGCCCAAGCAGTCGATATGACCTCGCCGCTTTTGCACTTTGCCGGGAAATATCAGGACTTCATCGGCAACCCCGCCGAGGACCTGATGCGTCATCTGCCCTCGACCTGGGATGAAACGATCGTGCTGCCGGGCACCGAGATCGGCAAAACGGTCGGCTTCGCACGCCGGCGCGGCCAGGCGTGGACCATCGGCGTGCTCAACGGCGGGGCGGCCGCCACGTTTCCGATCGATCTGTCCTTCCTGGGCACGGGCGCCTGGCAGGCTGAGGTGTTTGGCGATGATCCCGACAACCCAGCCGTTTTCAATCGCGAAAGCAAGGCTGTCACGGCCGGTGACCAGCTCACGACCTCCATGAGCCCTCGCGGCGGCGCCGTGGTCTGGATCACGAAGTCCGCCTCAACCGGTCTGGATGGCAACGGGCACTTGAAGGCCATCGAAGCAAAAACGGATGGGTTTTCATTCACCCGTCTTAAAAACGGGCTTCAGTTGCACACCGGCGATACGGTGAAAAACGTGATTTTCTACGGGCCGTCAACCGTTCGTGTGAACGAAAACCTGGGCCGGAATTTTTGGAAATATCCCAGTATCGTGGTGGTGGGCAAGCCTGCGGCGATCCCGTTTTCGGTGAAGGAGACAGGCGATAGTCTCACCATCGTATCGGACAAGCTGCAGATCAAAGCCGACAAAAAGACTGGGGCGCTCATGTTTATGGATGCCACCGGCAAAACGCTGACACAGGAGCGCACCGAAAACCACGCCGCGATCAAGCAGGTGGAGATTTCCGGCGCCCCGACCTACGAGGTGTCGAATAGCTTCACCTTGAAGCCGGATGAGGGGTGGTATGGATTCGGATACGTCGACTCAGCCCCGGCCAAAACAAATCGGCGCGGACAGGAACTGCTGCTGATCCAGACCAATCTCGGGATTGTTATTCCCATGATCGTCTCCTCCGAACGCTACGGCATCATGTGGGACACCTATTCCATCATGAAATTCAAGGACGATGCGAGCGGGGCGACACTCTGGGCTGAGAGTGCACCGGGCGGGGTGGATTACTATTTCTTTGCCGGTGACACGATGGACGACGTGATTGCCGGCTACCGCGATCTGACCGGTGCTTCGCCGATGTATCCCAAGCAGGCCCTTGGTCTGTTTATGAGCAAGGAACGCTATCCGACCCAGGCACGACTCATAGAAGTTGCCAGGACCTTCCGCAAGGAAAAGTTTCCGCTCGATTACATCGTGCAGGACTGGCAGTACTGGGGCTCCGACAAGGACGGCACGTGGAGCGGCATGATCTGGAATCCGGATCGTTATCCCGATCCGGAAGGCATGACCCAGGCGATTCACGACCTGCACATGAAGCTGATGATTTCCATCTGGCCGTCCGTGGGCAACGATACACCACTGGCTCATGAACTCGACCAATACGGACTGCGTTTCGAGCCGCTGCACTGGATTTCCAGGAAGGCCCGCATTTATGACGCCTTCAGCCAAAAGGGTCGCGAGATCTATTTCAAGTATATCAAAAGCGGGCTTTTCGACAAGGGCGTCGATGCGCTGTGGATGGACGGGACCGAGGTTGAGGTCGGCACCGCCTGTTGGAATCCCAACGAAGTCACACGGGACATCAAGAGTCTCGGCACCAATGCCATGGGCGATTTCTCCCGTTATCTCAATCCCTACACCCTCATGACCACCAAGGGGACCTACGAGGGACAGAGAGCCGTCAACAACCAGCGTGTGTTCACGCTGACCCGTTCGGCCTGGTGTGGTGCGCAGCGCTATGCCGCCGCCTCCTGGTCGGGGGATTCGTTCGCAAGCTGGGATACGTTAAAGGCCCAAATGGCCGGTGGACTCGAAGTGACCCTGTCGGGTAACCCATGGTGGACCCAGGACATCGGCGGGTTCTTCGTGAACAACTTCCCCGGCGGCGAACAGAATCCAGCCTATCGCGAACTCTTTGCACGCTGGTATCAATTCGGGGCCTTCAACCCGATCTTCCGCGTACATGGGACCAACATCGAACGCGAGCCCTACATCTTCAAGGAGATGGACCCGGAGATGTACCAGGCCCTGCTGGATATCACGTACCTGCGCTACCGCCTGATGCCGTATCTCTACAGTCAGAGCTGGAAGGTCACGAGCGAAGGTTATACGCTGATGCGCGGTCTGCCGTTGGATTTTCCGGACGACGTCAAGGCACGTGACATCAGTGACGCATTCATGTTCGGCCCGACGTTTCTGGTGCATCCTGTGACCCGTGCCATGTATCATGCGGACAATCCGCCGCCCGCGACCCTGTCGACGGAGTTCCTCCGAACCCTGGATGGCAAGCCCGGACTGGCCGTGCAATATTTTGCCGGCGAAAACTTCGATACCCCGAAAGATAAGGGGGTCGACAAGACCGTGGATCACGACTGGCCCGGACCGCCGCTGGCAGGCCCTCCAGGAGGACTTGACAGCTTCGAACATTTTTCCGTGCGCTGGGAGGGAACCCTTGTAGTGCCCGAGGACGGCGAATATGAAATCGGCGTCGAAGGCGACGATGGCTTCCGTCTCTATCTCGACGGCAAAAAGGTCGTAGAGGATTGGAGCCAGGGCGCCAAACGCTACCGCAGCGCCCATGTGACACTGAACAAGGGCCAAGAGGTGCCGCTCAAGTTGGAATACTTCCAAGGTGGCGTGGACCGTGTCATCCGTCTCGGTTGGCGTACACCCAGCGATATTCGCAAACTGAATGGGGAAAAGAAAGTCTTGAACAATGTGATGGAGACGTATCTGCCGTCCTGCGTGAACTGGATCGATTTCTGGACCAACCAGCAGTTCAAAGGTGGTCAGACGGTGGAGAAGGCCTGTCCGCTTAATATCCTGCCGCTATATGTGCGCGCCGGATCGATCGTACCGATGGGGCCGGTGATGCAGTATGCCACCGAAAAACCGGACGCACCGTACGAAATCCGTATCTATCCGGGAGCCGATGCGAAGTTCACGATCTACGAAGACGACAACGAGACCTACAACTATGAAAAAGGCGAACGCGCCACGTACGATCTCGTCTGGAACGATGCCGCCCGGACACTGACGATCGGACCGCGCAAGGGTTCGTTCCCCGGTATGTTTGCCGAGCGTAAGCTCAACATCGTCATGGCCTCACCCGACCGGAACACCGGTCTGGCCCAAGGGAACTTCAACGACAAGACGGTCAACTATACCGGTAAGGCTGTCGAGGTGACATTTTAATCAACCGAAAGGATGAATCATGAAGTCAAATTTATCAGTTTGTTTGTCGTGGGGTCGCAGGAAATGGAATTTTATCCCTGGGTTCCGATTCTTTGTGGTCATAATGACTGTTACGCTCTGGTTGCCTTCGATTTGCCCCGCCCAGTACCCGATCGTGCAGACGATCTTCACAGCCGACCCCGCTCCGCTGGTGCATGACGGAACGCTCTATCTTTACACCGGGCATGATGAGGATGACGCTCCGGATAGCCGGTTTGTGATGCATGATTACCAGTGCTTCACGACGACCGACATGGTCAACTGGACCCACCACGGAGCAGTCCTCGACGTTCGCAAGGCGTTCACATGGTCCGGCGGCGACGCCAACGCCGCCCAGTGCATTTATCGAAATGGCAAGTTCTATTACTACGTCAGCACCGCGGACAGAACGCACCCCGGCGTGGCTCTGGGCGTCGCGGTCGCCGACAATCCCTTCGGGCCGTTCGTGGACGCGCTCGGCCACGCGCTGGTGACTAACGACCAGACGACCTATGCACACCACAGTTGGGACGATCTCGATCCCACGGTGTTCATTGACGACGACGGCCGGGCCTTTCTCTATTGGGGCAACAACGCCTGCTATTTCGCCGAACTGAACGAGAACATGATCTCGCTCAAGGGCGACATCTCCCACGTCCCGCTGACACGGGAGGCGTTCGGCCCTGACTTCGAGGAAGCTCCGTGGATCTATCATCGCGGAAACCTGTACTACCTTTGGTATGCTTCCAGCATTCCGGAATCCATCCGTTACGCGGTCGCGAAGAGTCCAGTCGGGCCCTGGCAGTACGGTGGCGAGGTGATGGACATTCAGGAGACTTCGGGGTCCAACCATCCCGGCGTCATCGAATACAAGGGCCGGTCCTACCTCTTCTACCAGACCGACTCGCTGCCCAACAGCATCGACAAACGCCGCTCCGTCTGCGTGGAGGAGTTCAAGTATAATCCCGACGGCGGCGTCCCGAAGATTGCCCGCAGCGTCGAAGGGGTCGAGCCGACAGGTACGCTCGATCCCTGTGTCCGGACCGAGGCGGAGACCATGGCCTGGTCCCAAGGCGTAGAAACGGAGAAGAACGATACGGTCGGGGTCTACGTGACGGACATCGACAATGCGGACTACATCAAGGTCAACCAGATCGATTTCGGCAACGGAGGTGCCGGTCAGTTCCTGGCCAGCGTGGCCTGTGGATCGGAGGGCGGACGGATCGATGTCCGGTTGGGCAGTCCCTACGGACGGCTGCTGGGAAGAATCCAGGTGAAAAACACTGGCGCCTGGCAGAATTGGGAAACGCTGTCCTGTAAGGTGCGTTCCGTAACCGGCGTTCACGACCTCTATCTGGTCTTCTCCGGCGGCAATAGTGAGCTGTTCAATATTGACTGGTGGCAATTTAAGTAACAATTTTATGGGGTTGTTGTGGTTTTAACGCAACCAATCCGCGTTTTTTGTAAAGGAGACAGTAAGCCTATGATTCCTATGAAAGCCTATACCTCAAAAATGAATATGGCGGTCTTTCTGACCGTTGCGCTTGCCCTTTCCGCTTCTGCTGCGGCTTCCAAGGTTGCGGTAACGCCGGAGCAGCCGGTTCAACTTTTCCCGTTAACCGACGTTCGGCTGCTTGAGAGTCCTTTTTCCGAGGCGGTCAAGGCCAATCGTCAATATCTCCTGGCACATGATCCCGACCGGTTGCTCGCACCGTTCCGGCGTGAAGCGGGGCTGGAGCCCAAAGCACAGCCATACGGTAACTGGGAGAGCGACGGACTCGACGGACACTCCGCCGGACACTATCTTTCGGCGCTTTCACTGATGATGGCGTCTGGCGCCGATCCGGACGGAGAGCTACGGCGTCGCCTTGATTATATGATCGACGAACTTGCGGAAATCCAAAAGGCCAACGGCAACGGTTACCTCGGGGGTATCCCGGGGAGCAAAGACTATTGGAAGCGTGTCGCAGAGGGCCATGTCGAACTCATGCGAAACAAATGGGCCCCCTGGTATAACCTCCACAAGATGTATGCCGGGCTTCGGGACGCCTACCTGGACGGAGGCAATGAAAAGGCACGTGATCTCCTCGTTGGTTTCGGAAACTGGTGCGAAGAGGTCACGTCCGGTCTGACCGACCGACAGATGCAACAGATGATTGGTACGGAATACGGCGGTATGAACGAGGTGCTTGCCGACATCTATGCGATCACTGGAGACAAGAAATATATCGAATTGGCCAAACGCTTCAACCACCGGGCCATTTTCGATCCCTTAGAGAATCACGAAGACAGGCTCACCGGCCTGCACGCTAACACCCAGATTCCCAAGATCGCCGGCATGGAGCGTATTGCGGCTTTGGTCCACGATGAAAAGCTGCACACCGGCGCCGAGTTCTTCTGGGAAACCGTAACACAGAACCGCAGTGTGGCCTTTGGCGGCAACAGCGTCAGTGAGCATTTCAATAACCCTAAGGACTTCAGCGGTATGATCGGGCACCGGGAGGGGCCGGAGTCCTGCAATACCTATAATATGCTCAGGCTCACCGAGGCGCTTTTTACGGCGGAACCGAAGGCCGCTTATGCCGACTTTTACGAGCGTGCCCTTTACAATCATATCCTGACCTCCATCAATCCGAAGCGGCCCGGGTATGTCTATTTCACCCCGATCCGTCCGGACCACTACCGGGTGTATTCCCAGCCTGAGCAGGCCTTCTGGTGCTGCGTGGGTACCGGCATGGAGAATCCCGGAAGATACGGCGAGTTCATCTATGCCCGGGCGAAGGACGGGGTGTACGTGAATCTCTTTATCCCCTCAGAACTCTCGGTGCCTGATGACGGAATGGTTCTGAGGCAGGAGACGACGTTCCCCGATGAAGAGCGTACGCAGCTTAGTCTTCAGCTCGAGAAACCGACCACCTTTACGCTGAATATCCGCCATCCCGCCTGGGTTAAAGCAGACGATTTCGCAGTTAAGGTCAATGGTAAATCCGTTGACGTCGAATCGACTCCATCTTCCTATGTAGCTATTAAACGTGAATGGAAGAATGGCGATAAGGTTAATGTGGAGCTTCCGATGCATACGCGAGTGGAGCGGCTGCCCGATAAATCCGATTGGGTGGCATTCCTGTATGGCCCGATCGTGCTGGCGAATCCCGACGGCACTGAAAACATGGACGGTCTGTTTGCCGACAGCGGTCGCATGGCGCACGTAGCACACGGTCCGATGATTCCGCTCGACAAGGTACCTGCCTTGATAGGAACGGAAGAGGAGTTACTCGCACATATTGTTCCCGATACTTCCGCCGGGCCACTGCACTTCCGTATAAAAGATGTGATAGAGCCGGCCGAGCCCGAAGGCTTGCCGCTGATTCCGTTCTTCAGACTGCACGAACGACGCTATCAGATGTACTGGGAACTAACAACGCCCGAAAAGATTGCGGCGCGAAAGGAAAAACTCGCCGCCGAGGAGCGTGCACGCGCAGCACGCGAGGCCGCAACCATCGATTCGGTTGCTGTTGGTGAGCAGCAGCCTGAGGTGGAGCATGACCTCAAAGGAGAAGGAATGGAAACGGGAATTCACAACGGTCGACGATGGCGCCATGGTAACTGGATTCAATACACCCTCGACCCGCGAGGTGCCGAAGAAGTCGTTCTGGCTGTTACTTATTCCGGTGACGATCGTGGCCGGGAATTTGACATCCTGGTCAACGGCACGGTGATCGCCACACAAAGGCTGACGGGCGAAAAACCAAACCACTTCATTGAGAAACGGTATCCGATTCCCTCCGACATACTTCAAGCCGCCGGGAACGGTCGCCTCACGATCCAGTTCGCCGCGAAACAGCGGCTTGCCGGGGGGCTCTATGACGTGCGTCTGCTCAAGCCGGGTACTCCGGAAGTGCTACCTTTCAACTAAGGAGAGACAGAAATGAACTGTATTAGACAACGAATGCAATGGATGATCACCTTCGCGTTGCTGGCGGCCATCGCCGACGGCGCGACACGACCGGCGCTTACGCCGATCCCCGAGGTTCCGTCGCCGCAGGCACAGGACAGCGTGCCCATGGGCGACTGGAAATCGTTCCCCGAAATGAAGCTGGATATCCCGGTGGCCCCCGGGCCGTTCGAGCCGACATGGGAATCCATCGAGAAGAATTATCCCGGTGAACCGGCATGGCTGCGCGAGGCGAAGTTCGGCATCTGGGTTCACTTCGGCCCGCAATCCGCCGGTGAGAGCGGCGACTGGTATGCGCGCAAGCTCTATTCGCCCAGAGAGAACGCGTACAAGAATCATCTCAAGAAATTCGGTCATCCATCCGAGACTGGTTACAAGGAAGTCCTGCGCGATTGGAATCCGACCCAGCTCGATCCTGCCGCGCTGACGAAGATCTATCACGATGCGGGCGCTCGCTTCCTGATGATTCAGGGCGTGCATCACGACAACTTCGATTTGTGGAACTCGCATTATCAGCCGTGGAATTCCGTCAACATAGGGCCCAAACGCGATCTGATCGGCGAATGGGCCAAGGCGTGTCGGGCGGACGGCATGCGTTTCGGCGTCACGTTCCATCACGAATACACCTGGTGGTGGTGGCAGACTGCGTTCGGCAGTGACAATGAAGGCGACAGGAAAGGGATTCCTTACGATGGCAACCTGACGCTTGCCGACGGCAAAAGCAAATGGTGTGAGGGACTCGATCCTCGCCTGCTGTACGGTATTAACCTGCGCGAATACAAGGGCGTGACCAAAGCTGCTTACTCGGGGTGGTCACCACCGCCGGCGGGCATATTCACGAATCACCTGGACTACGCCAAGTGGTATGCCACGCAGTGGGCCTTGCGCATTATGGATGTGGTGGATCAATACGATCCCGACTTCATCTACACCGACGGCACGGTCCAGCAGCCGTTCGGCGGCAACGGGACGGGCACGGGTCTCAAGGCCGACGCCATGCAGCGGGTCATTGCCGATTTCTACAACCGCGCGCTCCAGCGGCGTGGTCAGGTGGACACCTTCAGCATTGTGAAATTCCGTCACAAGACCAACGGCACGGTGACTACCGAGGAATTCGGCGTTCCTGCCAACATCAACACCAACGAGCCGTGGATAGCGGAAGCGCCGGTGGGTGATTGGTTTTACTCGCCGGGCTTCACCTACGATTCGGGCATGATGATCCGTTACGTCATCGAAGCTGTGGCGCGGGACGGCAACGCGGCGGTGTGCATTTCGATTCTACCGGACGGCTCTCTGGACGAAGGCAGCCAAAAGATGTTGAAGGAAGTCGGCGTCTGGATGCGTCGAAACGGCGAAGCGGTTTACGGAAGCCGCGCCTGGACAATTCCCGGCGAGGGGGAACAGGTGAACGGCAAGTTGAAGATGCTTCCTGGAGGAAAACTGGAGCGTCGCCACGCGAACTTCAAGTTCGGCCCTCAAGATTTTCGTTTCACAGTCGGCAAAAACGGTGAGCTCTACGCGTTTTGCATGACCGTGCCCGCGCCCGGGACGCAGTTGAAAATCAAGTCACTCGGCACGGATGCGAAATACTTGGGCCAGCCGGTCAAAACAGTGAAGCTTCTCGGGCACGGCGGCGAACTGCAATGGAAACAGGAAGCCGACGGCCTAGCGATCACCTGTCCGGCGGAAATGCCGTTCACGACGTCTATTGCGTTCAAGATCGAATGAGGGCTTTATGACGTATGTCTGTTCAAGCCCGGTACTCCGGAAGTTCTTACTTTTAACTAACACCGATTCAAATAAGATGGATAAATCTATGAAACAGTCAATTATTCAAAAACTTGTCGTAGTCGTTACGCTGACTATTACAACAACTTTCTGTACTGTATGCTATGCTGACAATCCGATTGTTCAGACCATTTATACCGCAGACCCCGCTCCGCTGGTGCATAACGAGGTCTGTTACGTGTACACCGGACATGATGCGGACATATTAGTAAATAACTTCTTCACAATGAATGACTGGAGATGTTATTCCTCAATCGACATGCAAAACTGGACCGATCATGGATCGCCATTGTCCTACACTGCATTCAGTTGGGCAAGAGGCGATTGCTGGGCCGGCCAGTGCGTCCAAAGAAATGGTAAGTTTTATTTTTATGTTCCTATGAACCGGAAAAATGGTGGCATGGCTGTGGGTGTTGCGGTGGCAACCGATCCCCAAGGGCCTTTTAAAGACCCTATAGGCAAACCGCTGGTTTGTGCCGGTAATGGCGATATTGACCCAACGGTATTCATCGACGATGACGGTCAGGCCTATCTGTATTGGGGCAATCCAAACCTGTATTATGTGAAATTAAATGAGGATATGATTTCTTATTCAGGCGAAATTAACAAGGTACCTCTGACTACAGAGAGTTTCGGAGTGCGTTCCAAAAACGACCGACCGACTCAATACGAGGAAGGCTCATGGCTCTATAAGCGAAATGGATTATACTATATGATATTCGCAGCCGGCCCTATCTCCGAACATATTTCTTATTCTACAAGCAACAGTCCCACCGGCCCATGGACTTTTCGGAGTGTCATCATGCCTACCCAGGGCGGCAGCTTTACCAACCATCCGGGAGTATGTGATTATAAGGGGAATTCCTACTTCTTTTATCATAATGGAGCTCTGCGGGGCGGCGGAGGCTTTCACCGTTCGGTATGTGTTGAACAGTTTAGTTATAATGATGACGGTACAATCCCGACAATCAATATGACCAAAGCGGGGGCGCCTCAGATTGGCAAACTCAATCCTTATGACACAATACAAGCCGAGACGATTTGCTGGGAATCCGGTGTTGAAACGGAAAAATGCAGTGAAGGTGGAGTGAATGTTTGCGATATTGAAAACGGGGATTATATTAAGGTCAAAGGTGTAGATTTTGGAGCCGGTGCAACATCTTTTGAGGCCAGAGTAGCCTCGGCAACCAGTGGCGGGAACATTGAACTCCGCCTCGATAGTCCGACCGGTACGCTGGTGGGAACCTGTGTTGCGTCAGGAACCGGCGGATGGCAAACCTGGAAGACCATGAGTTGTTCGGTCAAAGATGCTTCCGGGGTACACGATTTGTATCTGGTATTCACAGGCGGTAGCGAATCGCTCCTGAAGTTTAATTGGTGGAAATTCAAATAATTGAAAGGAAATAAGTGACATGATCCGACGTTTTCAAATTATAACATTCGTTATACTGACGGCAACTGCCGTCCAGGCCGAACAGTCTTTCTGGCCCTGGGCGAAGACCCCGGCAATGAACTGGAACAGTTGGGACTGTTTCGGTACCACCCTCACCGAGGAACAGGCGAAAGCTGAAGCCGATGCTATGGTCCGCTACTTGGGCAAAGCCATTGAAACACGGGCTCCCGGAATTCATTCAATGTTCGATGAACAAGGAGACGAACGATGATTCAATGCATGATCATCGGTTGGGGTGTTTGTCTCGGTGTCATGTAATGCGATCGCTCCCTTCAGTGTGATTATTTATGAATTCCCGGTGAAATAATTACTGAATCTGATAGACTAATAGAAAGGAATTTTACTATGAAACATTTTGTTCTTTTACGATTTGCCGCTGCGATGCTGCTGGCTGGCAGCGTCCCTGTAATCCTTGCGGTCGAGTCAGCCCCCCAAAATCAGCCCGCTACACCTTCGATGGCGAGCGCGGATGCTCCCACGGTGCCCTTCGCTACGCCTCTCAAGTGGAAGTCCACAGATGTGCTGGTCAAGCCGATCTCAGACGAAACACACACTATCGTGTCCGTCAAAGACCCAACTGTGGTCTACTACAACGGTCTGTGGCATATTTACGCAACCGCCTACTCGACGTCCGCCAGAACATGGACCATGGTGTACCTGAACTTCAAGGACTGGTCTGAGGCTCCCAACGCCAAGCCGTACCACATTGATCAGAATCCGAATTTAAGAGGGTATCATTGTGCGCCGCACATCTTCTACTTCACGCCGCAAAAGAAGTGGTACCTGATCTTCCAGTCGCAGCAACCTCAGTATACGACCACCGACGATCTCTCGAAGCCGGAGACCTGGCCAGCGCCGCAGGACTTCTTCCCCAGAAAGCCGGCCAGCGCCCCGCGGCTTTGGATCGACTACCACGTGATCTGCGACGACACGCACGCTTATCTGTTCTTCACTGGCGATGACGGCCGCTTCTATCGCAGCCGGACCAGGATCGAGGACTTCCCCAAGGGCATGAGCGATCCCGAGATTGCCATCCAAGACCAGAGAAACAATCTTTTCGAGGGGAGCATTACCTACAAGATCAAAGGCACCAATACCTATCTGACCCTGATCGAGGCCCTGAGCCCGGCACGATACTACCGCGCCTGGATCTCCAACGATCTCAATGGCCAATGGACGCCCGTACCCGGTGCCGACACGTGGGACAAGCCCTTCGCAGGGATCAACAACGTTACCTTCGAAGATGGTGTGACGCCATGGACAAGGGACATTAGTCACGGAGAACTGATTCGCGACGGATATGATGAAAAGATGATCATAGATATTAATAACCTTCAAATGCTTTATCAGGGTCGTGATCCGGCTAGTGGAGGGAATTATAGCCTGTTGCCCTATCGACTCGGTCTCTTGACCTTGGAACGTACACAATATTGAAAGGAGAGTACCATGAAGCACGTGTTTTTTTCCGGTATGTTCGTTTCCTTGGTATGGCTGGCTGCAATCGGAGTGTGTCCCAGCGAGGCCGCCGCGGAGCCGCAGACCTCATCTAACGATGCCGCACAGACTCCTGCGGCAGCCGTACAAAAGGGAGGTATCGTTATCGTGACCAGCCTCGAAAGGCCCAAGAACGCCCATAAACTCGAAGAAAAGGACATTGGTGGTTATCTTATGATTTACTTCAAAGACCAGACGCAGTCCGCTTACATGGCCGTCAGCCGCGACGGCTATACCTTCACTGATCTCAACGGCGGCCAGCCCATCTTTGACGGTGCCTTACTGGCCGAACAGAAAGGCGTGCGCGACCCGCACATGACGCGGGGACCCGACGGAGGATTCTACCTCGCCATGACCGACCTGCACATTTTCGGCCAGCGAGCAGGCTTTCGCGACACACCGTGGCAGCGGCCCCAGGAGAAGTACGGCTGGGGCAACAACCGCGCCATTGTGCTCATGAAATCCTACGACCTGATCCACTGGACGGTGTCGGACTTCCGCGTAGATACGGCCTTCCCCGAACTCGGTGATATTGACTGCTCCTGGGCACCCGAAACGGTCTATGACGAGGCCAAGGGCAAGATGATGGTATATTTCACCATTCGCTACAATAACAAGAACGCCAATCTCTATTGGTCCTACACGGACGACGCCTTTACCAAGTTGGAGACCAAGCCGGAAATGATCCCCGACATCGGCGGCATCGACGGTGACATCACCAAGGTGGGTGACAGGTTCCATCTGTACTATGTATCGGATGCCAAGGTGCTGCATGCCGTTTCCGACAAGATCAATCAGGGATACAAGTCCGAGCCCCAACGCATCGATCCCGAGACCGTTCCCACTGAAGCGCCCAATGTGTTCAAACGCCTCGGGACCGACACCTACGTACTGATGTATGATGTCTACGGTGGCCGCCCCAACAATATGGGATTCAGCGAAACCACGGACTTCGTGACTTACAAAAACATCGGTCACTTCAACGAAGGCGTGATGAAGGGTACGAACTTTTCACGCCCCAAGCATGGTGCGGTGACGTACCTGACATTGGACGAACTGAGGGCCATAGCGGAGCACTGGAAGGTGGATATCAAGCTGGATTAAGAAATTCGGGGGGCTGAAACGACTCAGTTCAATTGATTATTGGAGGTCATTCTTATGAAAATGAAACCGGCATTGTTTCTATTAGCAGTATTACTCACGTTCACTACAAACGCTGTTGCCGATCCAGATCCGAATTTTTACATCTTCCTGTGCTTTGGACAGTCAAATATGGAGGGCTTTCCGGGAATTGAACAACAAGACAAAACGACAGTGGATGATCGCTTTCAGGTCCTGGCAACGGTTGATTTTTCAAACTTGGGCAGAACAAAGGGTCATTGGTACGAGGCTGTCCCTCCGTTGTGTCGAGGCAATACAGGTCTTTGCCCTGCCGATTATTTTGGCAGAACAATGGTTGCTAACCTTCCGGAAAAGAACAGAGTCGGTGTGGTTAATGTTTCGGTGGCTGGCTGCAAAATCGAGCTGTTCGACAAGAACAACTATCAGACATATGCTGCAACGGCTCCATCATGGATGGCTAATATCATCAAGCAATATAACGGCAATCCCTATCAGTATCTTGTCGACATGGCAAAACTGGCACAGAAGGATGGCGTGATCAAGGGTATTCTGTTGCATCAGGGAGAGTCCAACACGAATGACAAGCAATGGCCTTCAAAAGTCAAAGCAATATACGACAATCTGATCAAAGACTTGAATCTCAAGCCCGAGTCAGTACCTCTTCTCGCAGGGGAACTTGTGAATGCCGATCAGCAGGGGGCTTGCGCAAGTATGAATTCTATTATTGCGGAGCTGCCGAAGACACTTCCCAATGCCTATGCCATTTCTTCGAAGGGTTGTACAAGTCGTCCTGACCATCTACATTTCACTCCTGCTGGCTACAGAGAGCTCGGAAAGCGATATGCAGAGAAAATGCTTTCATTGCTATGAGTCTGTCGGAGAACTTCATTTCAAGGTGAGTAATCATGCAATTCTACAATAACTGTGTTATAATGCGTTAATGAAGAATCA
>Ga0315548_1000214_pt1 | contig 54464 bp, 48 predicted proteins | sample SalMarSW160110MG_2_FD_202540 | JGI IMG/M metagenome (GOLD analysis project Ga0315548, IMG submission 202540) | Salt marsh sediment microbial communities from the Plum Island Ecosystem LTER, Massachusetts, United States - Salt Marsh Sediment SW1601-110 ... | reverse complement strand
GTACTCTTGTAAACGCTCCCACCGGCAAGTCCGGCAAAAAGGACTTTCGGATCTGAGGGATCGATAGCAAGGCTGATGACGGGTATTGAAGGCAGGCCCGCGTCACTTGGCGTCCAGGTCTGCCCACCATCGTTCGTCAAGAAAACTCCGGCGGTCGGCATGGAAGCGTAGACCGTGTTCGCGTCGGTAGGATGAACGGCCAGGGCGATAACGGCGGTATCGACGGCCTGCTCCCCACCGACCGGCGACCATGTGGTGCCGCTGTCATGCGAGACATAGACTCCCATTCCGGGACTATCGCACTCCTGCGAAGACGTAAAGGTTCCGTCCCTGCACTCCGGTGAAGCCAGTGCCACATATACTGTGACCGGGTCGGAGGGTGCAAATACAATAATCGCCGGGGGACCATTCGGTACTGGCGGCTCGCCCGGTTGCGCTACCACATCCCAGCTTAGGCCGCCATCGTAGCTGTACAGGACGGTAGGTAAGTCATGCGCGGCAGTTATGAGGTGGTTGGCATCCGTTGGATCCACGGCCAGACCAGAGATCTCATTGAACCGGATACTACCCATTTCGGGCGGGGGATAGGTCAGGCCCACCCAGGTGCCGCCCCCATCATCACTGCGGAACACCCCGGTACGACCGCCGGCATAAATGGTTCCCGGCTGGCCAGGCGCGATGACCACTTGGCGCACCAGTTCGCCGGTATAGCCCTTACTGGCCGAGACCCACGTCTGGCCGCCATCTTCGGACAAGAAATTGCCGCCCAGGTAGTTGTTAACAAAGACACGCATCGGGTCGCTTGGATCGCACTGCATATCAATGGGGAAGCCGGCGATGATACCCTCCGGCCCCCACGTGTCATTCTCCCGGCTGAATCGCTGCCAGGTTTGGCCTTCGTCATCGCTGCGATAGACGGCCTTGGCGCTGGCGGCGTAGACGATGTTTGGATCAAAATCACAGTATTCGACCACGCTGAACAGCTCACCCGCCAGTATCCGCTCCCAGTTCTCGCCGCCATCCTCAGTCAGATAGACTCCGCCGGTAAACTCATCGCCATAGCCTGACCAGGCGTCCTGACTGGCAGCGGCCAAAAGTACGTCCGGGTTCTCAGGGTGCATGTACAGGCTGCCGACGTAGAGATCCAGCAGGCCATTATCCTGATTCAGAATCCGCCATGTCTGCCCACCATCCGTGGACTTGAGAATACCTACGCCACCGGCAAATCCGGCTTCCACGTCGGTGTCGGCTGCCTCACGGTCAAAAATCCCGGTCGAGACATAGAGCACGTTCGGATCGCGCGGATCAATCCAGCAGTAACGGGCCAGATTACCGCCGCGCCAAATCTGCGTCCAATTTTGTCCACCGTTGGTTGTTTTGTAAACGATTCCCTGAGTCATGTCAAATTGCCGACCCATGCGATCGGCACCGTCAGATGTCCAGCCAGGGCTGCCGATCTCGCCCATGGCGTAGACGATGTCCGAGGTCCGGGGATCCACGGTGAAGCCCCGGAAACTAAGGGGCAGTATGCTCCGGTCAACACCATTATCCATTTCGGTCCAGGTGTAACCTCTGTCGGTGGACTTGAAAATGTCACCGGTGTTCTGCGTGCCGATCCAGACGATGTTCGGGTCATGCAGGTCAACGGTCGCGCTAAAGATGGGTATGACGTCGCCAGCCGGCGCGCCTCGCGAGGTGATGCCCCGGTTGCTGGGGAACCAGGTCAGGCCATTGTCGGTGCTCATGTGCAGCCCAGCAAAGGCATCTGTGACATACCAGATATTGGGATCGGCGAAGTTGTATCGAATGTCATAACCCAGACCTCCAATGGGCCCGCCAGTGCAGATCCATGGGAGGGCCTGGTAGGCAGGGACGTCGCCGGAGGGAGCCGGCGGAGGCCCGGTGCCCAAGGTTAACACGACATCGTCAAACTCGCCCACCGCTTCATACAAGACCTCAAAGCCAATCCCGCCCGGCGGCAGCGGGTCGGGGTCGGTGGCGGTCAGCACCAGCTCATCGTCGAGCGTAACGGCGTGCTCGCCTCCAGTTACGCTGACACCAAGCTGAAACCACCCATCTGGGATGGAGAGCGGGCCAGAGGCGGTCAGTTCGCTGACCACATCGTCTGCTTCGCGTTGTAGGGCCAGGACGTCGCCTGCGACAAGGACGTGGTACACCCCCGCATCGCTGGCGCGATAGTTGACCACGAGAGCCCCATCGCCGTACCGCCGCACGCGAACCGTGAGGGTCAGATCTCCCCAGTCGCCGTCGTGGATGGCAAAGTTGCCCGGCTCAATCCGCAGCACACCGTCCACGACCACCGCGTTTGGCAAGTGCTCCCAGCCAGGCAGCGCTGGGTCGTCAAAGGATTCGGTAAAAACCGTCTGCTGCGCCTGAAGAAGAACTGCCCCCCAGAGGTTGAATCCGACAAGTACGACAGCGAACCAGAAGATGCGAATTTTCATGTTCATTATTTTTTCCTCCAAATAGAAAGACGTTCTTTCGCAACAGCACAAGATTCTTTGTCCAGACTTTGATCTCGCTGATTCGTTAATCAAACATCCTTTCCTTCCACACTCTTACGACATTGCGCCCGTAGTAAGCTATTTTTCTATGGATGGAAAACTCGGTGAAAGATATAGTAGCTCCTACTCCGACGCTACTAAAAGAACATCCTACACGATTGATTTCAATCTGTCAAGAAGAAATGAAACACCCGGAATATTCAAAGTGCTGACAGCTTGAGAGAGTTGTCAGCTCTTTTTTTGGAATCGGACATTGAAAATGTTGTCAAAATTTATGAATTTTAAAAGTATCTGTTATGAAAAAACTTATAAAATGAGCACGTTGATAAAATTGGCAGATATTGAATCCTCGAGTTGTAATGTGGTTGTAGTGGTTTGCGAGCGAAAATGGGGGGGGGTATTTCAAAGCGGTCCAAACACAACTCAGGATATGTCGGTGTTGCTTTCGGAGCGTGACCTCGCTCGCCGACAATAAGCTCGCAATCGTTGATGCATATTGTTTTGTTTTCCATTATATGCTTGAAAGCAAGTGCCCGGCAGACCGGCACAGACCGGCGCATTGGAACGTCACTTTGATAAAATTGCGTGACAAGCTCTGCTCGTTCAGTTGATATAAAGGGTTTGGTCCGTACACTTTGCTCCCGTAATCCGGCTACTCGCTCGTTCATTTTATCAGCCCCCTATTTTTACTTCAAAACCACAATTTCGAAACACATCTGCAATGCTTTCCATATCCTCATCGCCGGGTGTATCAGTTTTCATAAGGTCGAAATCGGCGGAAAGTCGTACTGATTTTTCCAGGCCACCACGGTTATAGGGTAAGATATCAATTCTATCGGTTTTTTGCAACGACTTTACAAACTGAGCCGTCGTTTCAATGTTCTTCCGGTCGTCGTTAAAGCCCGGGATGATGGGAACACGAATAATCATTTTTGTATCGACTTTGGCAAGTTCCCGTATATTGTTAAGTATCAACTCATTTCCCACACCGGTATATTCCTGATGCATCCGGTTGTCCATATGCTTTATGTCGCACAAAAACAGGTCTGTTTTCCCTGCTACAGCCTGAATAACTTCCGGTTCTGCGTAACATGTTGTATCAATCGCCGTATGAATGCCCTTCATGCGGCATTGATCCAGCAGTGCCGTGAGAAATTTGGACTGCATAAGAGGCTCACCACCGGAGAATGTGACACCTCCGCCCGATTGGTCGTAGAAAATCCGGTCTTTTTCCACCTCGCTAATGACTTCGAGAACAGTGGTTTCCTTTCCGATAATCTCTCTGGCCCCGGTAAGACATGTGTCAACACACCGGCCGCACAGCCGGCACTTCTTTATGTCGGTTACAGGTTTTCCCCCGATCATACTTATTGCACCCGGACTGCAGTCCTCTATACAGCGACCACATCCGATGCATCGTCCGGGGCGCAGGCTCAGCTCCGGATGGATTTTCCAGCTTTCAGGATTATGGCACCACCGGCATTTTAAGGAGCAGCCCTTTAGAAAAACCGTGCTTCGTATGCCCGGTCCATCATGTATGGCATACCTCTTTATATCGAATATGTAACCTTTTGAAATTTTGTTCGATTGAATTTCCATCTTTATACTAAATTGCAGTGTGTCGTGTTTGATTTATATTATGGAAAACTGCCTTGCCGTGTATTATGGATATTGTCGGAAGTTTTATCTATGCCCAAAACGATGTGCTCACGAAACGACCGAATTCTATCATGCAATCTTCTTTCAATTCGTTCTAACTCCTCCTGAAGCAGATACATAAACTTCATGGAGTATTCCTGTTTAATATACCATCCTGGGGTCTGTATAGCAAGGTTTTTAGGATAGCTCTCAGGTCATTGTGGTAAAACCGGGTTGACTTTTTAGAAGAAACTGTCAAGAATAGCGGGCAATTTAGCCGCAGTAAGCTAAGAAAGAGTAATAATACAGAAAAAGATAAGGAAATTCGGACACCCTGATATGTGCAATCAAAGAAAAATAGCATACTTTTCGATGGAAGTCGGCCTTGAGAGCGATATGCCTACTTATAGCGGCGGGCTTGGCGTACTTGCCGGAGATACGATTCGCTCGGCGGCCGAGCTTAATGTTCCTATGGTTGGAGTGACTTTGCTGCACCGTGAAGGTTACTTTTATCAAAAGCTGGATGAAAACGGTATTCAGACTGAAGAGCCTGTTCAGTGGGTAGTGGAGGATTTTCTTGAACCGCTGGATAAGATTGTGACGGTTGACCTCGAAGACAGACAGGTGAAAATCAAAGCCTGGAAATATGAAGTGAAACATTTGGGTAAAAATTGCGTGCCTGTATATTTTCTGGATACGAACCTGCCGGATAACAGCGAGTGGGACCGTGTATTGACGGACCATCTTTACGGGGGCGATTCGTACTACCGGCTCTGCCAGGAGATCATTCTCGGTATCGGCGGCGTGCGAATGCTTCGGGCGCTCGGGCACGACCGAATCGAGAGGTTTCACATGAACGAAGGTCACGCCGGTTTTTTAACACTGGAACTATTAAAGGAACAGTGCGATGCTGCGGGAAGGGAATCCATCTCAGAAGAGGATATCGAAGCCGTGCACAGAAAGTGTGTTTTCACTACGCATACACCGGTACCGGCGGGGCAGGACAAATTCCCCATGGAAACGTTTGAAAAGGTTTTAGCAAAACATCCCGGTCTGCAGGTTAAGGATTTGATATCTCACGATGGTGTGCTCAATATGACGTACCTCGCTCTGACGCTTAGTCATTATGTAAACGGAGTGGCTAAAAAGCACGGAGAGATTTCAAGCCACATGTATGCCCCGTACAGAATTGATTCAATAACCAACGGAGTGCATGTCGCCACGTGGACGTCACAGCCGTTCCGGGACCTGTTCGATAAGTATATCCCCGGCTGGCGGGAGGATAACTTCAACCTGCGTTATGCGTTGAATATTCCGGAAGAAGAAATCTGGGAAGCGCATCTGCAGGCTAAGCGGCAGTTGGTTCATTATGTCAATCGAGAAACCAACAAGGGGATGGATACGGACGTTTTAACACTGGGTTTTGCCCGACGTGCGGCGACCTATAAAAGGGCCGATTTGTTGCTCAGCAATATCAACCGGCTCAAAGAAGTTTATTCCAAGGCAGGGCAGTTTCAGATTGTTTACGCGGGCAAGGCCCATCCGAAAGACCAGCAGGGTCAGGAACTTATTCAGCGAATATTCAAAGCGATCAATACTCTGAATTCTGATATTAAGGTCGCATATCTTGAAAACTACGATATCGAATTAGGCAAGCTTATTACTTCCGGCGTTGACGTATGGGTCAACACACCGATGCCTCCTATGGAGGCGTCAGGCACAAGCGGCATGAAAGCCGCCATGAACGGAGTGCCTTCGTTTAGTATTCTCGACGGCTGGTGGATCGAAGGCTGTATCGAGGGTATTACGGGATGGGCCATAGGTCGTGACGGTCACGATATCGAGGCAAAGCGTGACACCGAGCAGGATGCGGCGGCCCTGTTTGACAAGCTTGAGAATACGATCATTCCTTTGTACTATAATCAGCCTAAGCAATTCCGCTGCATTATGTCTCACTGTATCGCCCTTAACGGTTCGTTTTTTAACACTCAAAGGATGGTTCAGCAATATGTTCTAAAGGCCTATTTTTCCTGATGCAGGTCGGCGTCTGTGCGGATAAACATTAACAAACTCTCTTGATTCGGGATAACATGAATGAAATGCCTGATAAATCAGATGAACAATTCATGCGGATAGCGATTGAGCAGGCGAAGGTCGCCGAGGAAAACGGCGATGTGCCTATCGGGGCGGTTATCGTTTATAAGAATCAGATTATCGGCAGGGCATATAATCAGCGTGAGCAACTCCAGGACCCGACCGCCCATGCGGAAATAATCGCCATAACAGCCGCCGCGGCGTTTCTGGAAAGCTGGCGATTGCACAATTGCACGATGTATGTGACATTAGAACCTTGCTGTATGTGTGCCGGCGCACTGGTCCTGGCAAGAATGAACCGATTGGTCTATGGTTGCGACGATCCCAAAACAGGCGCCGTCAAAAGCCTTTATAACATCGTTCAGGATGAAAGATTGAATCACCGTCTGGAAGTGACATCGGGCGTTTTAGCGGATGAGTGCAGCAAGCTGCTGCAGGATTTTTTTCAGCGGCGCAGGATTCAGGACAACTGAAGCTTTATAAGTATTTGTAATTAGTTCAAAGAAATTTCCGCGACTGACCAATTACTTTGTTTCGTTTGCGGTTCTGTTTTAGTTCAACCAAAAATTGTGGCATATCAACACAATCCGGGTATCATAGAATAAACGAATGTCCGACTACACCGGCTTTTCGTCTCGTATTCTTACTTCGAAAACGCAGCGCTTCGATCCTCTCAATACGGATTCCTTTAGTTCGACGTCGATGGTCTTGTCAAGAATCGTTTCGTACATTTGTTTTTGCCAGCCGATGGAACACTGACAAAAATACGCCGGAGTAATTTTACTGTTGACCATACCGCATACGCAATCGCGTTCGGGTGTTGTTATTTTAATTATGCCGTTGGCTTTGTTATATTCGATTTTTTCGCCCTGAGATTGCTCCATGTGTTTGAAAAAGCCCTCGGGATTATCCTTATACTTTTCGCCCCATCCCAGGGATTTGGCGCAGTTCCTGCCAAGCTGCTCGATGATTTCAAGACGCTGCTTGTCGTCCAGGTGTGGTTCCAGCAGCTCCCAGAGCCGTGCGATTTGCCTTTTGGTATGGTCCAGCCACCATTGTTTTCTAAAAAGCTCTCTTTGTACCTTTTGAAGTTCTTCGTTTTCATCTTGTTTTTCCTGTGATGCTTTACACGAATCATCGATAATTACTGCGGCCGCGCAGGAACACATTCCCATACCGCAGACGCGACTCAACAATTCTCGTCTTTTCATAATCAATTCCTGTTATTTTTACTGGCCCATTAATTCGGCTACTTTGGATTCTATAGCTTCGGCCCAGATTTTATAGCCGGTCTTGTTGGGATGCAGAAAGTCCGGCATGATTTCCTTCGTCAGTGTGCCGTTATCTGTAAGAAACTTCTTGTTGATATCCATGTAATAAATTGTCTTGCCATCTGCGATTCTCGAAGCGAGCAGGCTGGCTTTGGCGTTCTTTTCACGCTGGGCTGACGGTTCCGGGTTGCGCGGGAAAATCGCCAGTAGGAGAATCTTCATTTTCGGAAACTGCGTGCGCAAACGCTTACAGATGGTGATGATTCCGTCGGCGATTTCTTCGGCGGTATTGTCCTCGTTGTTGGAATTGTTAGTGCCTATCATAACAATAGCAAGTTTCGGAGAGATATTTTCGAAGTTGGAATGATCCAGCCGCCACAGGACATGCTCTGTGCGGTCCCCGCCGAAACCCATATTGATTGCGTTGCGCGGTGCATAATAGGTATCCCAGATTTCTTTCCCCGTGTTTTCCCAGCCGTGGGTAATCGAATCGCCGATCCACAACAAATCGACGTTTCCTTCTTTCAGCCGCTTATTAACCGCTTCGTGACGCGGCTCCCACCACGATACGGCCCATTTGGCGGTTTGCTGAACGTCTGTGACGGCCGAATGAGTTTTGCCTTCGACCGATTTGAAGGCGAACTCCTGCTGACTCGCGCATCCGGAAAAAATAATGACTGTTGTTAATACGACGATAATGGCTGTTAGTCTGCGTATCATCTGTTTCTCCTTGATAATTCTAAAACAATGTTTGGCTATGACGTTATTTATTCTTCAGGATTTTTCCGAATTTAAGCGGTTAAATAGCTTCTATTGTTGACGGCGGCTTGGTTGCTATATTGTATGTAACGCTGACAACTCCGGGCACATTACGAGTAATCTCTTCGGCGAGTCTCTCGAGGGTATCGAATGAAAGCCGTGTCGGTGTTGCTGTTCGAGCATCAACGCTGTCCCAGCAGCGGACCTCAATCTGCTGACCAAAATCGCGTCTGCCTTCCCGCATTCCTGTCACGCGGTCCTCGTGCAGAATCGCCAGATACTGGAAAGCGCCTGAATCTTTAAGCATCTGTTCTACTATTACTGTCGCTTTGCGGACGGTCTCGATACGCTCCGGCGTCACTTTACCTATTACACGCGCCGACAGGGCAGGGCCGGGGAACGGGATTCGCTCGAACAGTTCGGCCGGAAGCCCCAGGGCTTTGCCTACTCTTCGAACCCCGTCCTTGCGAAGCTGGATAAGTGGTTCGATGATTTGATAACCGAAAGTGTCCTGCGGGTCGATTCCGAGTTGTTCGAAAACATTGTGCTGCCGTTTAATCCCTGCGACAGTTTCGTCGACGTCTGTAAGAATAGTCCCCTGGAGGAGATATTTGGCGTTGCTTTCTTTGACAATTCGGCCGAATACTTCTTTATAGAAGGTCTGGGTAATGGCTTCGCGTTTTTCTTCCGGGTCGGTTATTCCCTTGAGTGCAGCGAAAAAATCCTCACGTGCATCTACTACTTCGACGGTGACACCGAGTTCCCGGAAAAAATCCACGACCTGTTCCGGCTCACCCTCGCGCATCAGGCCGTTCTCGATAAAAACGGTTCTTAGTTGCTTTCCCAGTGCCCGGTGTCCGAGCATTGTGACCGTGGACGAATCAACCCCTCCCGAAAGGGCGTTTATCGCTTTGCTGTTACCAACAGTCTCTTTAATCTCTTTGACCTTCTCATTGATAAAACTCTCAGTATTAAGTTCCTTTGCGGTGACTTCCGTAATCATTATGACCTCCCTTTTATGCTGAATCTCTATGAATAAAATACATCGATACTGCTTGTACCGGTGCGATTATGGTTTGTATCGAAGGAAAATGCAAGAACGAAAAAGTAATATAATTGCTGAAAATGTTAATCAGTAAACGATTGATATCCTTCACGGGAGGAAAGGCTCGTTGCATTTTTAGCTTTTGCAGATTTTTAAATATACCATCTAAGCTTTCGGTTTTGTTTTTTTATAATTTTCAACCATATCTGTCACAAGCACGCCGTCAATAGTCATACCCGTTAAATCGCAGTTTTCAATCTTCGTACCCCTGAAATAGCTGTTTTGAATCGTACAATCGTCAAGCTCGATAATGTTATTATGCCCCGCCCAGTCAATTTTACCGCCTTCGACCATCAGGAAGAATCCGTCCGGGTCGTATCCGGCACTAAAGCGCCGCTGAAGTCATTTCCGAGAGATGAGGTATCGTATCGTAAGTCGGCATGCTTTCTTCTTCCAGAGGAAACAGAATTTTTTGCGGATGGTAATAATCATATTCCCAGGGCATCTCATCCGGGCAAAATAATCCCGTCAGGAAAAAAACCTCGGTGGAATTTTCATCAACCGGACTGACCAATCCCGTAGTTGTGCGGTATGCATGGGCCGACAATCCCGAAGGAGCAAATTTATATATAACGAAGAAGGTTTGCCTGCATCGCCATTTGAAACCGAAAAATAATTCTCTTCAAAACATTTACAATTTGATAGTATGCGAGGTTCTACTCTGCGAAGTGTTATTTAATCCCCTATAGCAATAAAGCACATAGGACAAACGAATTACGGGAAATCGCACCGATTATATAAATCAAGCGTAATGCCAGAGAAAACATATAACCGTTCCTGTTTTCTAAGATACAGTCTTACTTACGATCATTTTCCGATGGTTTGGAAGAGGATGGAATAATCGGCGTAGCACAAGTTACCGGCAGATTAGCGGCATCCCTGGTAGAACATGCTGTTTTGCTAAATCGCCTCGCACTGACCGCTACAGGCTGTTTAATCAGTTCTGGAACACTATAGGTCTGAATCAGTGAATCATAATACGTCGGATCTTTTTGGGGAAGAACAAACGGCTTTGAGGCCTTGCCGTCTTCATTAATATAGGTAAAGTAGGTCCTGGTAAAAAAACCTCCCATACGTTTACTGCTAAAAGCCAGCCAGCGACTATTGGAAGACCAGCTATGCCATGACTCCGAATAAGGGCTGCTCACGGCATCCAGTTTTTGATAACTGTTTGTTTCTAAATCCATGATGTACAGGTCACTGGAGGGTCGATAGATCGGAAAACAGCTATAATCGCACATGGCAAAAACCAAAAATCTACCGTCCGGCGAGATACGGGGCAACAGGATACTCATGCCTGTTTCATTAGTAGAAAGCACGATCTCAGGCTTTCCCCATTGGTCTTTATCCACATCGTAGCTGATTCTCATAAGATCATATTGTACCTTGTCAAAGTTATCCGGAGGCGTTTTGTCCCTGTCTTCCCAAAGTATCGGCGCACTGCAGTAATAAAGATAGGTCCCATCAGGTGACCATGCGGGATATGTCTCAAGGCGATCTTTGTCGGACATCTCCTTGATGGTTTTTGCTGCTTTTTCATCCAGCCGATAGTAGGAGATCGCCGAATCAAGATCAAACACATCGCGCAGCTCCAGACCTGTGGTGTGAACTAATTGCCGCACCTTATTCATTGAGTACACGGCCAGTTTGCCGCTCGGATGCCATGCGGTGTAGCCCCATGTGCTGGAAATTTTATTGAGATTGCCGTCATGGACAACCAATGAGGCATTACCGTGCTTTGCGCTCCGAGTCGCAATGCTCATTGTTTGAGGGGAGTTGTTGCAGAAACTATGGCAATTGATGCAGCCGACCTTAGCAAAACGACCTTCCAAAACAAGACTGTTTTTATAATTTTCAATGTTGCGCTGATAGATTCTCATCGATGTCCAATAATCATAGATAGGCCGAATAAAACGATAAACCAGAAAAGAGTCGATTGGTTCGCAGGCGATATCGTTGAGTATGGGCATATAACGACGCCAGCCATTTGCAGAATCGTAAACAAAAACATCAAACGACAGCTTGTCCCCTTTGTTTTCACGTAGGAGCGCCTTCCATTTTCTCAAAGGAATCCTGATATTGGCATTTCGGCTATAAACTTCGACGGGGCTGACGTGTGACGAGGAAATCCTGACAAAAAAGGATTCCCCGGTTTCGAGAATTCGGAAATTCAGCGGAGCCACATTCGGCGGAATTACAGTGTCGGAATAGTCCGGGCTGATATCGGCCGGCCGGGACACCTGTGTACAGGATTCAAGGGGTATTTTCTTGTTGCAGGAAGAACACACCGCTGTCACTCCTATCGCCACAGTCAGCCAGAAATATCGGTAAAAGCTTTTCATTTTTCGACCCTTGTAAGTTCAAAATTCAAATAAAACATGTAGGTGTCTCCAAAATCTTTAGCCAACTGCTGTCGAATCATCTCAGGATTCTTGCTTTTACTGTAACGCAACTGAGCTTTCCGGCCCGTCGCATTATATTCCTGAAAACGTTTTATAGTTTCCGGAGAAATCGACAAACCACGGAGGTTGATTTTTTCGCCAAACCGCTGTTGTCGCAATGCGGCATAAACCAGCATGGCCTCTTGGTAGTGACGTGGCATTTTATTATATTCTAATTCATTCATCCGGGAAATGTTCAGGGCGATTTTTTCAACCTGCCCCATTAACAGATACGTTGCCATCATGTACTCAAAAGCCATTTTATTGTGAGAATTTCGCTGTAAAAGTGGAGCAAAAATATTGCCCAAAGCATAATCACCGACATAATCCTTTTGAACGGCAACACGACGAAGGGATTGAACAGGCTCATAATCAGTCAATTGAGGGTCTTTCTCAAGACGCAGGAGAAGATCCCTGGCAAAACGCCCGTATATCAAGTCCTTGCTCAAGGCGCCAAGATATACTCTGGCGGTCTCGTTTTGTTCCTCCGCCAGATAAATTAAAGCAAGCTTCTTGGCCAGGTACGGACAGCCATTCGCCAATTCCAGGGCTTCGGATGCAAGTCGTCTTGCATGACCAAGATACCCTAACTCCATAAGAATATCCACCTTCTGGGCTTTTCGACACAATTTTTTAGACGCATCTGCTGGGGAACCGGAATCCGGTATAGAAAGCAATAAGGCAAAAGGATGCTGGTGATAAGAAAACATGTCATCGCCAAGCCGGCCAGTATAATACAGCGCCCGGTTGATGTCATAATTGAAAAAGATATTATACTGGCTTTCGGGATACCGTTTGGCACATTCAAGAATTTTCTGCCATTGCTGCTTTTCCGCATAAGACCATATTTGCAGCAACGACTTCGCCCTGTTATTAAACACAGCACAGAAAATAAACAAAATTAAGCCATAGGGAATCAATTTTCTCAAGATCAATACGAACAGGTAAAATGTTTTAATTAGTCGATTTTTGCTTGGCCTGGTTTTTTTTCGGACAGTTCTATTCGAACGATATTTATATAAAGCGATTAACAGGAGAATCAAAAATGGCGGAATGTACATAAGACAAAAAGGCGGAATTTCTGAAAAATTACCGGAATGCACTCCGGCATAATATAAGGCAAGTACTGCAAAAATTCCCCCGGTAAGTCCGATGTGTTTTTTAACCAATAATTCGTAGAACACAACCAGAAGACCAAATATAAAAACCGCTCCACCAATTAAATAGTACAAACAGGCAAACTCCACCAAAAACAGCAGTGCCGCAAAAAAGCTTTTCGACAAATCAATCCACAGGTATATGACAAAAGCCGCGAAAACTGCCAGCAAAGAAAGAGCGATCAATAGCTGGTGTCCGTTGTAGGAGGCATAGGCGGCCGTTAATAAAATGGCAAACAGGAAACCGATTTCAGTAATACATTTGCTTTTGGTTACGGCAAATGCTTTTTTTGATAACAGCCAAAAAAGCCACCCGATTACCGTGATAATCAATGCCCCTATCCAGGAAAAGTAGAAACACTGGTCTAAAAAGCTGGCTATATAATTGACGGGACCGCCAACAGTCGTCAGGCAATCGTAAAGAAATCGGCCGTCCATTACAAAGGGATAGTAATAAATGACTCTGCCGGATGCATAATAAATAAGCTCCGGCTCGATTACCAGCAGAACAAACAGATATAATGCTGTAAAAAAGAACACAGGCTCCAATATTGCCAGGTGACGTGACACAAATTCTTTTGTCTTTGAAATGTTCATTTATTATATTCGACCAATTACATCTCAATGTTCATGGCGGCGGTCACTTCGATTTCAAAGAGCAGATCGTCACGACAAATATCCGCGATAACCGGAATGATCGGCCAGTCAAGGCAGTACCGGCCGTCAATGAACACCTCTCTGACCTCCGGCGTTTTACAATAGGCAATCGCATGTACGATATCATCGTCGCTATAATCAAATTCATTGAGAACAGCACAAACATTATCTATTGTTGCTTCTATCTGTGCTTTAGTATCCCCCAAATGCATGGTCCTGCCGTCGGCGGCAATGGAGGCTGTACCCGAAACAAAAACGGTATAACCAGCCGGGGTTCGCGTTTTGCATCCTCTTGAAAAGGCGGAACCGTAGTTAAATGCGGACTTTTGGTTTCCCCCGCTGTCAAGATACTCAATGAAGCTTTGCCGGCCTGCGACGGCGGCAAGTTCCATCGCGCACACAGAACCGTTGCCCGTATGGATTCCAACGCCGGTACTGGCAGGCATTCTGCGATTTCCATTCTCCGCAATGATCCCACATTCTCTGAAAAAAGTATTTCTGACCTGGTTAAAAACATTATACCAGTTTAAGATGTCTTTAAGCCACATCCACGTGCGGGGAACAGCCCCAAAATTTATCCCGACATCATTTAGAATGGATTCTGCGGCTTGCAGCATTGCCCTCGCCTGGTTTGCCTGTCCGGAAACAGCGGACTGCTGTATGTTTGACAGCGTCAGGTAGACCAGATCGGGAATTCTGGCGACACGTCCGCAGGGCGTGCGGTTAAATTTGAGGACGTCGGGCGCCCCGCATTCGGCGATCGCATGAACCTGAATACCCACGACAGAACCGCCTGCACCCCTGCTGACAAGCCAGGTGGGCGGTACGCCGTCATCAAGTTCGTTATAAATTTTCGTCCTGACAGAGGCGGCCGTTTCCCTCGCCTGTTCCGTTATAAAAATTCTTTCCTGAAGGATATGTGCATCGTTCTGTCTTAATGTATCAGCGACACAGCAAAACAGTTCATGGTTCCGGGTATTTGCGGTTAAAGGCGTTTTTTGCACAGCCGTGATATAAATCTCGGTTACATTCTTTGCCTTAATTGTCTGAATATTCAACTTCACTGGCATCTTTATGCATACACGGTTACTTTTGGGAAAAAGCTGACTGACCCCGTAAGAGGTTATTATACCAAAAAACACGCCACATGGTCAAGAAGATTCTTTTCTCCTATTTTGGGGTGCGATTCACGTTTGCAGGTGGATTTTCAGGGAGATATTATCTGTTCTGTCGTACCTGTTGCGGCCTCTTGTCGATGTTGGGAGCTTATATGCGTTAATCCATAGAGGTCCCGCCATTCGTGGTATTCTCTGCCGGGGACAAATAAGCGTCGATAACCTGCAATGGGACCTGGAGCGTAAGAAAGTGGAGGTCACCCTGACTTCCGGGAAAGATCAGACGATAGACCTGATGATGCGACGTGGAATGAAAGAAGTATCGACCGATAGCCGGAAGAGTCTAAGCCTTGTAAACGATACGACAGCAAAGGTGGATTTGAAAAAGCAGGTTCCGGTGACGCTGATAATTACGTTGATGTAAAGAAGGTATCTATGTTTGTTCCTATTTTCTAACGGCTTGCCAGATGGTTCATTTTTGTCATAATTTTCACATATCTGTTGTGATTCTTTATGATATGTATATAAAAGTGTGATTTAAAGTTGAAAACTGACTATAAAAAAGTTATTCTTTCCATGATAAATCAACAAAACGAAATTTATAGCTAAGAACTCAGAGCTTTTAATGGAGAGGTGTCGGAGTGGCTTATCGAGCAGCCTTGGAAAGGCTGTGTAAGGCTTGTCCTTACCGCGGGTTCGAATCCCGCCCTCTCCGCCATTTTTTAGGCAGATCTTCCCGACGCAGACAGCAGTTGTTATTGTTATAGCTTTGGGTGGTACAATTGTAATTTCCGCCGGAAGGCCTGCAGTGATTGCCCTGAAACAATAAGAATAAGGACCAGGCAAAAAATATATAAACTGAATTCTCGATCTGCGTTTTCCCCTTTTCCGTTGCTTGTATAAGAGATGTTAACTTTTCCTTGCTATCTGCTACGAATTCAATATACTTGTCCGTAAAAATATTCTGCGTTAAAAATGTTTCGGTTATAATCGTGTAATTAATTGTTATATAAGAACTTATAGGGCATGGGTAATAAAGTTTCAATTGGATGTTCCTGTTTGAGTGGGATATCTTTAAGGAGAGCGAAAAATGATAAATCTTAAACAATTTGAAGTATGGTTCGTCACGGGAAGCCAGCATCTTTATGGGCCGGAGGTGCTCAAACAAGTCGATAAAGATTCAGCCCAGATTGCCGCGGCACTCGACAATTCTGCGAGCATCCCCTGTAAGGTTATTTTCAAGCCTGTATTAACCGGGCCTGATGCAATCACCAAATTATGCGCCGAAGCGAACACCACCGCCGACTGTATTGGTTTAATAACATGGATGCACACATTCTCGCCCGCCAAGATGTGGATTGCAGGCCTTAAGCTACTGACCAAACCAATCGTACATCTTCACACGCAGTTTAACCGAGATATTCCATGGGACACGATTGACATGGATTTTATGAACCTGAACCAGTCCGCCCACGGAGGTCGTGAATACGGTTTTATTTTAAGTCGTATGCGTAAGGACAGGAAAGTTGTTGTCGGTCACTGGAAAGAGGAAGCTGTGCAGAAAAAACTTGCAGTGTGGATGAGAGCCGCTGCTGCATGGCATGACTGGCAGGGGGGCAGGATTGCGAGATTCGGCGATAACATGCGCGAAGTTGCCGTAACCGAAGGTGACAAGGTCGAAGCACAAATACGATTAGGCTTTTCCGTATCAGGATACGGTGTCGGCGACCTCGTTGCGAAAGTCAAGGAAGTCACTGATGCCGAAAGTGACGCCTTGGTAAAGGAATATAATGAACAATATGAAGTGATAAGGTCGGAAGCAAAAGCCATTCGCGAGGCAGCAAGAATCGAGCTCGGTATGCGTGGGTTCCTCGAAGAAGGCGGATTTAATGCTTTTACTACTACATTTGAAGACCTTCATGGTTTGGTGCAGTTACCGGGCCTGGCGGTACAGCGTCTTATGGCCGATGGGTATGGATTCGGCGCCGAAGGCGACTGGAAGACATCCGCACTCGTTCGTGCAATGAAGGTAATGGCCGCCGGTCTTAAGGGCGGGACATCGTTTATGGAAGATTATACGTATCACCTGGATCCCGCACGCAGGATGGTTCTCGGAGCACACATGCTGGAAGTGTGTCCCTCGATTGCAGCAGGAGAGGTCAAACTGGAAGTTCATCCTCTCGGAATCGGCGGGAAGGCCGACCCGGGGCGACTTGTGTTTAATACCGCTACCGGTTATGGCGTAAATGTGTCCATTCTCGATATGGGTAACCGGTTCCGCCTGTTGGTTAATCCGTGTGATGTAGTTGCTCCGGAAGCGGATCTGCCGAAGCTTCCCGTTGCACGTGTCGTATGGATTCCGAAACCGAATCTCGAAATTGCAGCGGCCGCCTGGATTCATGCAGGAGGCGCGCACCATACAGGTTTCAGTATGGCGATAACCGAAGAGTATCTTGAGGATTTTGCTGCGATGGCGGGTATCGAATGTCTGCTCATCGATGATAACACTACGATCCGCGAATTTAAGAACGAAATTCGATGGAATGATGTGTATTATATGATTGCGAACAGTGCTTTTTGATTTTCTATTCCGGAAATTCCGGATTGCATGATCACGGATGATTAATATGGAAAGTCGCAGGAAAAAAGTTTGCGTTTATAAACAGGGGTTTTTTAGAGTGGGCAAAAAGAGAAAGGACAGAACGATGGAACTTGCTATATTTAGGAAAAGATTGTTTGAGGGGATTATTTTCATTTCTCTGTTGTTGTTTGTCGGTTGTGGATATGTATATACCGCAGATGCCGCCGCCCGGGAGGAATCGGCTCTAAACAGGATGATTATTTACACCGATAAAGGCACTGATCGAATCGATAGAAATATTTACGGCCATTTCTCCGAGCATTTGGGACGATGTGTTTACGATGGTTTTTGGGTCGGCGAAGATTCTCCGATTCCGAATACGCGTGGTATCCGCAATGATGTGGTTGATGCGTTAAAGAAAATCAAGATACCGGTGCTGCGCTGGCCCGGCGGATGCTTCGCCGATGAGTATCACTGGAAAGAAGGGATTGGCCCGCGCAATAATCGTCCGGCAATGGTCAATACGCACTGGGGCATGGTAACAGAGACCAACGCCTTTGGTACACATGAATTTCTGGATTTGTGTGAACAGCTCGGATGTGAGGCGTACATCGCGGGTAACGTCGGGTCCGGTACGGTCGAAGAAATGCAGGACTGGGTCGAGTACATGACGTTCGATGGGGATAGTGAAATGGCCAATCTTCGCAGGGTCAATGGTCGTGACAAACCCTGGAAGGTGAAGTACTTCGGTGTGGGCAACGAGAACTGGGGTTGTGGCGGGAATATGACTCCTGACACGTATGCCGACTTGTATAACCAGTTCCAGACCTATGTGCGCAACTACCCTGGAAGCCGGATTTTCAAAGTGGCATGCGGACCCGGTAGCGAGAATTATCCCTGGATACGAACTGTAATGGAACGCGCTCATCGAAATATGGATGCAATAAGTTTGCATCACTACGTCCGAGGGTCCGGCGACTGGACTCGAAAGGGTAGTGCGACAAAGTTTGATGAGTTTGAGTGGTTTACACTGATGAAGAACACACTTACAATCTACCCGTTGCTGGTTGGCAATATAGAGATTATGGATAAGTTCGATCCGCGCGGGCGTATCGGTTTGTATGTAGATGAATGGGGCACATGGTGGGATGCCGAACCCGGTACGAATCCGGGCTTTCTCTATCAGCAGAACACACTTCGTGATGCAGTTTCCGCCGGTATATTTCTTAATGCTTTCAATAAGCATTGCGATCGTGTGAAGATGGCCAATATTGCCCAGACCAACAATGTTTTACAGGCGATGATTCTAACCAAAGGGCAGAAGATGATTGTTACACCGACGTATCATGTCTTTGAGATGTACGCGGTCCACCATGACGCTGTGATGCTGCCTATTGAGTTGCAATGCAGTGATTATAAATTCAAGGGTGACAGTGTTCCGGCGCTGAATGTTTCGGCATCGAAAGATGATTCCGGCAGGATTCATATAACCTTCTGTAATCTTGACCCGGGCAATGCCGCCGAGGTAAGCTGTGCGCTCGAAGGCGCCGAACCCAAAGAAATATCAGGACGAGTTTTAACCGCTGAGACTATTACCGCTCATAACACCTTTGAGAATCCAGATGTAGTAAAGCCCGTGCCTTTCAGCGATTTCAAACTCGAGGGCAATATAATGACGACAACTCTGCCTGCAAAGTCGGTCGTTGTCCTGGAGATAAAATAGAAGACCGATTATATCAGGTTATCGAAAATTATTTTGGCGTTTGAAATACTTGAATTTGCCATTTTATTTTCTTGCAATGTTGATTTGTTTTTTATAAAGTTAAGGAAAATTATGGTTCGGGGCGGTTAGCTCAGATGGCTAGAGCGCCTGCTCGACACGCAGGAGGTCGTTGGTTCAAGTCCAATACCGCCCAGTGGGTTCTCCTGTAAATTACTGTAAATCCCTGTTTTTCCCGGTAAAAATACGGTTTCTTCAATGTCACTATCTCCCGTTTTCTGTGCCTTACAGGGCATTTCCGCCGGATACTGCGCCGCTTTTTGCGCCGCTTCGCTCAATAGTGACATCTTAGCCGCTTCTTTAAGGTCGCCTTCGGTTACCTGAGCATAATGTTTCATAGCAACCGCCGGAGAATTTCCAATCCAAGAACATACAGCCTTAACGTTTCCATTTGTTTTTTTGAATAACTCCGTTTCCCGCGTTGAGCGGCAATTCTGGAATATCTTTGACCAAGGCTCAATGCCCGCCATCTTGACGATCCGCGCAAAATGAACACCAAGGTTTGACCATCGGCCTTTATATCTATCAAGACAATATACAGCCCCTTCCGGCGCCTGGTCGAAGCAATCCTGAAACAATGGACGAAGTTCAGGAAACATCGGGACGATTCGATTGCCTCCGTCTGCGTGATGTTCGGTCTTACTTGCATGAACAAGAAATCGACTTCGCTCAAAGTCCACGTCCTGCCACTTAAGCCGTAAAACTTCACTGGGACACCTTAAGCCGCCCCAGCGTGCCAGAGCAAAGATTAGCCGCCACTGTGAATCAGGGCAGGCGTCAAGCACTTTTAAGGCCATTTCCTGTGTTACATAAAAGAACCGCTCAGGATTAGCCCGGACAGATACCGGCTGTCCCCGGAACGGATTTTTATTGATAATCTCCGCGTCAATGGCAGAATTGAAAAACTGCCGCGTGATTCCTATATGCCGCCTGATAGTGTTCTCTGATAGTCCGACAGTGCTTTTAAGATATATCCGAAAATTCTTGGCCTGCTGGACGGTAACATCATCAATATAATCGTTCTTAAAAAATGCTGCCAGTTTATCTTCTACGTCTCGCCATTTTCGTTTTGTGCCTTCTTTTACATCAGGTCGGCTGTCGATGTACTGCTGCACCCATTCCTTTACCGCAAATCTTTTCCGCTCCGGTTCCGGGTCAACTTCTCTCGGAGATACAAGGTCGAACTTTGACATCTTCGCGTGAATGTCATCGTGCAGAGAATCTATCCAATCGACATCGACATCAGCGAAAGTATAATCAGCTTTTAACAGCCGCTCCAGATTCGTCTTGAATGTCGCGGCCTGCTTGATAGTCATTTTACCCAGTCGAATAGTTTTCCGCTTGCCGTCCGCACCCATAAACATTATACGTTTGAGGCCATTTTTGTCTCTTGCTATTGAAGCCATTTTTTCACCTGCCTTTACTTAAATAAAAACTGTGTTGATATTATCCTCGTATCGGTATTTTCAAAACTAACGCCCTGCAGAAAAGCTGCAAGATCTCTTTTTATGTAATGGTTTTTGCCGTATTCCCGACACAAGTCCAAAGCCCTGATTCCAAAGTCACGCCAGTCGATATCGCTTGGCTCGTGATTCAACTTCCCGATTTTATAGAGGTCAACAAAACCATGCGTCAACCGGATAATCTCCAGCGATTGTTCGATATCCAAAACCGGCTCGAGGCTCACCCATGTTTCAATTCCCCGGTCGTGAGCCTGCCGTATGGCTTCGATTCGTTCCGCCGGCAAAGCCGCTCCCGGTTCGACTTCCTTAGATTTCGCCTGGTCCAGAAATGTCAACGTAGTTGCAAAGGCATCGTTGCTACCATACAAATCAAAATCACGCGTAGCATTTAATCCACCCTTAGTCAATATCTGAAAAGGTATATCAAAGCTCTTTAATATCTCAATCGCCGACCGGGTCATCATTTCCCGCTTGTATAAAGGCTGATACGGATCGCAGGAAAAGCATAACAACACCCGCTTGTCCGTCCCGGCATATTTCCGGGCGTCTCGCTGAAGCTCCTGCAGAAGATTTGGTTTCACTTTGGAATTATCAAAGTCCCGGCCATACTGAATAGCCATTCGCCGGGCGTAACAATAGTGACATCCATGCTGACATCCAGTATATAAATTTGCTGCCAGATATGAATATTCTAAAGCCCGGCCTTTTGGTTCATAAATTATTGCCATTATTCATCCTTTTGCAACTTCTTATATTATAGCCACTTATGAACGATTTTTCATCTCTTTTTTTTCGCGGGTATTTTGTTTTTTCTATAAGGTTTCATTTTTTCAAGCTTTAGGGGCTGACTTTTTTTTGTAGTGAAACAAAGATAATGCTTGTTGCTGGTAGAATAGTGCTTTATTTGTTCAACACCCTGTAAAGCGAGCCAAAGCTTGAATTTATCAAAGCCATGTCGATTAAACAAACTCGGGCATTTTCTTATCATCGCCGCCGAATAGCCGATGTCACGGAGCATCCGAACAGGCAGGCGTCCGAAAATGCTCTGAATAAAAGTTACAAATATAACTGTCCCCGGGCGAGTTTGTTTTTTGAATATGGCTTTAAGCTGCTCATATGGAACGCCATAACTATCGCAGTCGATAACATCGAATCGGTTCAGGTCTATTGATTCGAGAAACTTTCTATTATCGCCTCTTAAAAATATTCCGGTCTGATTCTTCTTGTCGATTCGCAAAACTTGAATGTTCCGGTTCGGCAGCTCCTTTTTGATTTTGTCCCATATTTTCCCGGTCCCGCTGAAACAATCCAGGGCGGCAATGTCACCATCAGGCAGATTATCAATCCTCAGTTTGACTTTCGTTCCCAAAAAACTGTTGTCGGTTTTAGTTTGCCCCTTGTTCATATTCGACGCCCTGTATTTCTAAAATGCTTTTTAAGTGCGGTTCTATTTGCATCAGCAGTTCCGGTGAAAAGCTCAAAAGGACATGCGTCCTATTGTATGGCCTGATCCGCTCCTCAAAATATTCCATCGCATCTGCCGGTTCTAAATCCTCCGCTGCTACCGCCGTCAATTCCAAAGGATAATCAACCGCTTTAAGTTCAGCTATAATATCATCCATTTTTTGAGAATCAATTTCCGCTAATTCCTGAATCTTATTATCCGCAACCAAAACGGCAAGCTCCTCAACTTCGCTTGCAAAGTCCTGATAATCAACCGGCACTTGCTTGATGTCTAACCGCTGGGCTGCATAATAACGGCAATGGCCGCTTACAATAAAACAGCTTTGATTAGATACTGTGATAGGATGTCGCCAGCCGTGAGCCTTTATAATCTTTGCAAGCTTTTCAATCTGTTGGTCCGAATGTATGTTCGGATTTTTTGGATTAGGTTTAAGCTGATCGATAGGGACGATTTTTATGTATGAACAAAATATCGGAATTTGATTTTGCCTTTTTTTCATTTCTATGTCACTTTGTCCATTTTTTGGGCTTTTGCCGAAAATTCGGCTTTGCAGGATTGCGTATAAGCGGCGATCTTCAACCGGTCCGTATCAAAGTACCTCTAAAAATCAACTTTTTTTGTTTTTTGAATATGGCGTATGGAATATCAAGTTCTTGAGGATTCAGTGACATTTCATCAAGCATTCGCGCCGCACACTTAGCATGTTCGTCCCGCATTTTTTCATAAAAGGATATTTCTTTTCTCGGTCTTCCTAATAGCCTCGAATCTTCGAGCACAACTAAACTATTTTTGTAGTTATACAGTACATTGCAAAGACCGACCCATAAATCCAAATTTGATGTATTAAGAAATCCAAGTTTTTTTGCTAACGGAGCAATTATAATCCATTCGCCTTTAGCTTCATCGGTCAGATTATCAGGAAATTTATTTGGATCAACTTTATCAAAATCAGGATGAAGTATTTTGATGTTTTTTTTTGTCTTATTTTTGTTTTTGTTTTTCATGCTTAAAACTCCTTGAAAAATTTCGCTGCTATTGGGTCTTTGTCTTCTTTTGGTAAAATTGTTAGGCTTGCTCGAGCAGTGGGACTTAGTCCAAGTTCGCTTGATAGTTTCCTGATGCGTTCCGCCGCTGCGTCACGTAATTGAAAAGCCGGATGTTTGCAAATTCGACCGCTGGGCTGATAAATAAAAGGGCTTTTTAGTCCATCTATTGTTTGGCAATTCTGTTTGTACTCTGCGATATCGTTGCACAGTAAAGATAAAATGACAACATCAACTTTCAACAAGATTCCAAGATCATAGAGTTTCGGCAGTAATTTTCTCCATTCGTTCTTTGCTGGCTTGCTTAGCCATGACGGCATTTGAGGTTTTTCTGATTTGTCTTTATCAGCTATGTCGTAGTCCTTTCGGAGTTTTGCTCGCCAGCTTCCGCGGAGTTTAAGAACTTTTGTTGGTTTTGGTTTGGGGCCTCGTTTAGCCATTTTTTTACTCAAAAAAATATTTTAATCCGTGAAAAAATACGTGTCATTACAAATACGGTCTTTGGAAGATGGATTTTGTATCATTTTACCCCCCCCTGCAAAAAGCAAAGGCCGCGCGCCCTGACACACGTGCGGCCATTCGCGAATAGGAGGCAAGGCAGCATAGGCTGCCATGCCCAAAACCCACCTGGAAATAATGGAAAAAATATATTCATTATGTTAGCTCTAATCTGTTTCGCAGCCGTTCGGCCTTGCGTTGACTTTTCCCCAAAGAAAATTTTTGCTCAAAAGTCGGTGACGCGTCGAGCCGTTTTTGTAATTTTTCGAGACGGTCATTGCGGTCAAATTCTGCATCTTCTTCATCGTAAATTTCTTCTAAAATTTCTCCGAATGATTTTTGCCGCGCTACCGTAGCAAAAATATTTGTATCTCGATAAGCCGGATAGGTTACCGGCCCGCAATCGAAGAGCTCGCCGATCTCAACTATTGTTCGTTTCGGCAATTCGCCTGGACGATTTGGTAGTTCCCAGTCATCCTTTTTGACTATAAATGCGAAACTGCAACCCGAAATATCACGCCGCTTAATCCTGGCAAATAAAGAATCGCTGGCCTGGTCATTCTGCAAGAGATCATTCCAAAAAGCCAAACCGAAATTCGTGTTGTATAAGCGGCATGAATTGTTTATTGTACGCCCGAAAATATAATTACTATCATGGTTAAATAAAAACCTGCAATCACAAGTCTTAATGACCTCGGAAAATGCACCTCTCGCGAGTTGCTCTTTAAAGTAATTTCCGATGGTTGTCCAAACGCCGTAAACAGCCGCAACGCCGGTCAATTTTTTTTGGCCCTGTGGTGACTTGCTATCCTTTGTATCTTCTATTGCCGGGACCGGTGACGTGGTTGTGGTGATTCTTTTTTCGATTGTCGAAAAAAAACTATTCCCGCGCGTGTCACTGTCTAAATTAGCCAATCGGCAGGTTCGCATCGCTTCTTCTAAGCGATTGATTTTTCCCATTACTTCTTTTGCCTGATTGTCAATGTCTTTACGACTATTTGGATTGGATTCTTTTGCCGCTTGCAATTTAAGATTAACGTGTCTTTTAACGAGTTCGCCATGACGGCGGTTATACCAGGACCGTAAAGAGCCTGACGCTGCTACAATCCTATCGCCTGCCCGAAAAGAATCGGCATATTCAATAATTTTATTTTTCATTTAAGTGCTTCCTTGATTTCGTCTCGCGCATCCCAAATTTTCTGTTGGTTTTCTACTATAAAAGAAATTGCCGGCAGGCCAGGTCCGCCGAAAGCGATACCATACCAATACGGAATAACCGTCATTTCCGTGGGTCTATGACCATGTTTTATGCCTTTTTTATTTAATATGCTGTCGACTTCAACCGCCCGTTTTATGGTTTCATCAAGTTGTCGAGCAGTTAAGAGAATGTCACGAAATGGTTGCTCGACTTCAGGCGGTAGAGACTGGCAAGCCTCTGAAATAGTATCATAGTATCTCGTTTTTTTCTTTTCTGTGAGTTTACTGATTGCCGCCTCTATCGCAGCAGTTTGTCTTAACAAATCCGCTCGCCTGTTTTCTGGATGTTCCCCTTCAAGATTCTCGATTTCATCTACGTTTTCAATTAGAAAGTCACCGTCTTTAACTTTATCAAATTTGGCGGTAAATCGACCGAAACCATCGGAGCTTCCTGTGATTGATAGTTCTTGACGTTTCTCTTTGAGCAGTTTTTCAAATTTGCTGAGCTTAGATATTATTTCTATTAACTCAGGGTCGCAATTGACGTTTGGGATTGAATCGATTATTTCCTGCGGCAAAGGTAGTTCCTTTTCATTGTTTTTTTTCTTGCTTAAAATATCTGTTATTCCCATGTCACTGTGTCCTTAAAATAAATTTTCATCAATGTTTTTTTTGACGCGCCGGTCTTGGCCTTTGAGTTGGATAACCTCACAGGCTTCCTGCAATCGGCTTGCTATTCTTTGGTCGAATGACTTGCCGAGTTCCTCTATACTTTTGTTACTGCTGACAAATGTTGCCCGGTAATGTTCAAGTCTCTGGTCAAGCAGTAAAAGGAATGTTCGTAAGCTGAAGTCTGATTCTTGTTGCCCGATACTGATTGTTGTTCCTACGTCTTCCAAAATCAACCGGTCGACTTCAATCAGCGGTTTTATGATATCAAGCTCTGTCGTTTTAGAGCCTTCCTGGTATGTTTTTCTGATTTGAAGTGCAAGCATTTCGTAGGTGACACGTGCAACATCCCATCCGTCATAAAAATGTTTTCGGGCAATAGCACATAGAGAATATGTTTTACCGGTTCCCGGACTTCCCCAGAGCATTAAGCCCTTGTCGTCCGGCAGTTTTTCAAACGTTTTTCTGATCGCTTCGGGTATATTTTCAATCGTTGCGTGTTCGTAGCGTTTTGGAATAACTTCATCGAGCCTGCAATAGTCTTTCATACAGCCTAATTGACGAGCGTTTTCCTCGGATTTTCTCTGCCAGCTTAATATACATATCTTGCACCATCTCCGCCCGCGATACCTGGCTCGTTGATGACAACACTCACACCTCAACTGTGATTCCGATGTCACTTCGCTGTCGGTTAAAATCTCGGATATTTTTTTGGGTTCTTTCATTCTTTTGGTCCATTTGTAATTCAAGCCGGTCGAATTTTTCCCGGAGCTTAGACGTTGACAGAATATTTGTTCGCCAGAATAAATCTGCCTGACACCATCGAATAACGGATTCGATTCGGTCCGGTTGTCTATGGTCAAGCCGGAGCATTCGGTCTATGTGCTTTGACCAGCTCTGAAGGTTTGGCTTTTTGTAGTCTGATTTCCGCTCGAGGATTAAATTTAAAAGTAGTTCTGCAAGTTTATACTCAGCAGAGGTTTGACTATATATATTATTATTAGTTTCTTTAGTTTCTTTAGTTTTGTCCGTCATTTTCGCCGGAGTAGGTTGTTTAATTGTCGGAGTAGGTTGTTTATTTGCCGGAGTAAATTTATTTCTACTCCGACTTTTTTGCTGGAGTAGGTCTATTTTTACTTCGTCATTTTCGCCGGAGTAGAAAATTTTACGATAACGACTCTGCGGGTTTTCGATGCGAATATATGGTTTGTTTTCTCGCAGTAACCGGCAGATATTATCCTGGTTGCAGCATAGCAATTCCGAGAGTTGCGCGTTCGACATCGTCAAACCGTGACTGTTAAAACTTTTAATAAGAGCATGAAGCATCTTACCCTTGTCGCTGAGCTTTAATCTCATAGTCTTAAGGTCAATATGTATATAGTCAACCGGAGTCATTTCGCTCCCTTCGCCGTCGCGATGAACGCATCCAAATCGGACAGGTCAAATCTAACCGAATAGCCGACATGCACCGGTTGAATTTGGCCGGACTTGACAAGATTGTAAATTGACTTTTCACAAACGCCCATATACTGGCTTGCCTGCTTGTACGTCAGAAGTCTCGGTGCTATTGTGGTGTCATTCATCGGCGCCGTCCCCTTGTTTTGCCAGGTTGTCAAGGGCCCGCTGTACTGCTGCCGGATTAAACCTTAACCGTCCATTGACATCTAATGCCGGGATTGCTCTTTTTTCTATAAGTTGTCGCAAATAAGTTTTCGGCAGTGACAACTCTATTGCCAGTGACTCAAGACTCATATAATTGTACTTTGTATCGTTCATAATAGACAATTATATGGGATATCCTCAGAGCAAATGCTCTGAGGATATGAAAAAACAATCGTGAGTATAAAATGATAAGGGGTGTGAATATGAAATGATTAGGGCAAAAAATAAAATTTTTCTTGCTCCTATTTTGGTGGAGCGAATCGTTTGACTTCTTTTTCGCTTACAAATATCCCTGGATTATCTTTTAAGCTGTATGATGTTATTTCACCTTTTTTGATTTTTCTGCGTATAGTTACCTTAGATGTTTTATACCTACTGATTGCAACCGTTAAAGTCATCAAATCATCAGGCAATCGTTTTGAATAATCCACAATAAATGGCCAGCCCTTGCCCTCAAATTTGATGTTTTTGGTTTCCAATTCTATGCGTATATCTCGCAACGTGCAATTTTGTCCAAATCGCTTTTTTATGATTCCAAGTTGCTGTGAGGTTAATCTTGTATTGCAGCCCATAGCCTTGTCATATAATTCAGTCATCATATCAATAGGCACAATCCAGTTTAATATTGGATTACTTAACCTGGATTCGTCCAAGGATTTTTTTTCTACTTTTACCGCTTTATCTGGAATCTCCGACCAGGGACCATTTGGGGAGTCGCTTTCAACGATACAGATTCTATTATTTCCAGATTTGTAATTCGATGCCTTAGCTTTTGATTTGCTTCTCGATATGTTTTTCCTCGCCATTTTTCCACCTGCCTTTGGTCGGGCCGGGGACAGTAGCAACGAAAAGGCAGGTGAGCCAGAATCGTTACCACCATCCGCCGATACCCGATAATTTCTTTATGTCGCCGCCGTATTGCCTTGTTTTTGATGTCGGCGTATATTTTTACCCGCGCCGCTCAAATTGCCGATGGTAGGGTGCTTGGCGCCGTTTATTATAAGCATTATAACCTCGATCTGCTTTTCGGTCAACTCCAGCCATGCGTCAATTACCAATTTCAATTTATCAAAAACTGCGCCGCTTTTTGCGCCGCCTGGATGTGAATTTTGCTGAATTGTTTGTTTTTCACCCGCTAATTCGGTTGGTTCAAGTCCAATACCGCCCATTTCCCTGAATATTCATGTCTTAGCTGGCGGTTTTGCTCTTGCTTATTTCAAAAATAACCGTACCGCCCCCGGTGTAATCGACCGGATCGGGGCATTGAACGTATGCTTTATCTTTGTCGGTCTTGCCGTCCAGGCCTAATACACATGGCGGTGAGACAATCAGAGCATTATAAAAAGGCATAATAGAGGATAGAGCATGCATACAAACCGGACTATCTGAAACAAGCTGGTAGCCTGCTTTTAAGGTAAAAGAATCACCCACTTTGAATGTTGGGCAGGACCCCTTAACTTCCTTGACTTTAACAATAATATCCATCTTGTACTTGTCCTTTATATAGTATTATTCGCGGAAGTATAATAAGGATATAGACTCTGTATGGCAAGCAATTTCGTCTATGAATATATACAGTGTCTGGTTGTGTGCAGCGGGAATTGGGACTGGTGGTTAAAATCTCATAACAAAACCAGCTCCGAGCGCATTGGCTGATCCGGTAAGTTGATACTCTATGCTTAGAGAGTAGTAATCACCTAAGTCCAGTTGGGTACCAATGTAACCACCGTACATCGAGTCTTCTTCTATGTCCCATGTGTATTCCGTGAGCGTAAGGCCGCCTGTTTCTGCTTCTGTTATGGATATGTTAGTAAATTCACCATTGATAAAGTGTATAATTGGGCCTCCATAAATCCAGATACCGTCTATCAACATGTAAGATGCGCCCATTGTAAATTGGATTTCTATAATATCAGTCTCAACGAAGTCGGGCAGATACCAGTCCGAAACATTTCTTTGTCCATTATAATGAACCATATTTGCTTGAGCTATTCCACCTATTATTAGATCCTCTGTCTCATAAAATGTTGCTTTGATACCACCTCCGAAGGCGGGTACCGAGTCACTTTCAAATTTATCTCCCTTAGGTGTTAATGAGTTACTAAACTCAGCTTTTGTATAATTCAGGCGTATGAAGGCTTCCCAGCCGTAATCAATGCCATATCCAAAATTAACATAACTGCTGCTTTGCTCAAAGTCCTCGAGTGTCAGGGAGATCGACTTGCCAGCACCTTCGAATGAACCATAAGTGCTGTCAGTCCATTTGCCATTTATCAGTTGTGAATCCATTGAGCTTCGGGAATAATCAAGGCCGAGACTAAACTGTCCTGCTTCCAATGTAGCAATCGGAGGTCCCAAAGGATCCAGGGCGAGAGTGACTGAGCTGTTAAATATAACTAACATGAAAGCAAAACCTAATAACCATATTTTTATAAAGTTTTTGGATTTTGGTATAGTTGTTCCTCTTTTCATTATCTACCTCCAGTTTTTTTGTCTCCAGATACAAGAACCGTTATTAGAAAATTAACGATTCAATAACGAAATTTTTTCCACCAATATTACGTTGTGAAAACCATCCTTTGTACCTGTTCTAAATTTATTCCTTAGTGGTAAAATCACAGTTCCATTTATTTGACAGTTGCATTATGCGCTTTATGGTTGTTCCGGCCAAAAAACAGCCCATATTATGGGTCTTTCTCCGTGATATAAAGCACGTAATAAAAATTGCTTAGGATAGTTTAAGATTCCCTTCAATCCAGTGTATATTATATCTTTTTTGGGCTTTAATTTCAAGAAAATAGGCCCAATTATAACAATAATTAGCTGTGGCCTGCGGGTGGATATAGTAAGGGTTTGTTGCTTTATTTTACGGTTTCAGTGGACAATATTTTGTAGGCATACCGATTTTGATTGAAGAACTTCGAATAAAAAACAGTTGTTACTCTTAAATCCATACCAATGAAAATTATTACTATTATTGCTTTGGTTGATAAACGTCTCAGTGGAATTTTGTGCCGGTTATCCTGTTATAAATTCCAGAGTATTTTATATGGTTAAAATCTCCATGCAATACCTGCGCCGAACGCATCGGCCGCCGCCGTATGCTGGAACTCTATATTCAAAGAGCAGTTTTCGGCAAGTTCCATTTGAGTGCCGAGATAACCGCCGAAGACAGAGTCCTGTTCGATGTCCCACGAATAATCCGAAGTTAGAAGGCCTCCTGTATAGGTGTCAACTTCGCTATAGACGTCATTCAGTTCGCCGTCGATAAAATGTAAAAACGGACCGCCGTAAACCGAAACGCGATCCGACAAAATACAGGTCACGCCCACTGCAATTTGTATTTCTGTGATATCAACTTCAACCATGTCGGGTGCCGCCCAGTGTTTTGCATTTAATTTTCCATCATACCCGGCCCAGTTGGCTTGAATTAATCCGCCTAATTTCAGGTTGTATTCTTCGAAGAAGGTTGCTTTGACGCCGAATCCGACGGCCGGCTCGGCCCTGCTATCGAACGTTTCCGAATCTTCCCAGATTGAGTCGCCGAATTTGGCACTGGAACCTCCCAGTCGAAAAAATGTCTCGAAGTTATCAGCGATGCCATATCCGAGGTTGATGTAGCCTCTGTTAATTTTGAAGTTTTTAAGCGTTAGATCGACAGCTTCGTCCCAGCCGTTAAATATGCCGTCGAGGTATTCGATCACTATCCCATTATTCAGTTTGAGGTCCATATTGCTGTGCGAGTAATCGGCCCCGATCTTAAATTGCCCCTGTTCTATGTCGGTTGTCGGTGGCCCCATTGGGTCTAAAGCAAAAACGGCGGGACAATAGAACCCTGAAATTATGGATGCAAAGATGGACATATAGAGCTTCACCGTTTTCATGATTGGTCTCCTTTGTGAATTGTTTTTAAGTGACAACATTATATACTTCTGAATTTAATCATTCAGCAAAGAGCAATTAACTTCTGTTGTCACTGTCTATGTTATTTAACTTACACTGTTGTCTCTTTACTAACATAAGGCGGTAAGTGATGTTTAAGTAACGGATTTTTTCCGAGAATATTCTTTCCTGTAAAGCTTGATTTTCCAGGTGAGAGTATTGTAAATATGATATTTCACTTTACCTTTAAGCTCTAAAAAGATACTATGATTTTATTACAGCATCGAGCTTAACTCCTGGTGGTAAGGTTCAATGTAAAATTGAAATGAAGCCTATTTAAGGAATGAACCATGAAAAAATGGGTATTATTTGTCTTATTAGGGATTGTTTTAACGACAATGGGTGGTTGCAAGAAAGGTGGGTGAGGTCTTGCTCAATGTAGTACACATGTTGTGTACCCTGAAAATGTCGGCTGCAAATTTCATTTTGCCGAATATGAAAATAAAGAAATCTCGCGCGTAAGCGGAAAAGAATCTTTCAATATAAATCTAAGCCTGGTCCAAAGAAATTCCTGAATCTGCACGCATCCGGCATTGGTGTTTAAAAAAAGACCACAGAAAATACATCTCTGATAGTCTTCTATTGACCTTGCTGTTTTAGCATTAAAGGATTCTGCCGTTTTTATAAAATAGAGTAATACCCGTCTGCAGAAAAATATTTACGATTGAAACGGATATATGACGACATAATATACGTGCTTAAAACTCTCAGGACTAAAAGTAACAGCTAACTTCGTTTTAGAATTGCTTGATGGGTTAAGTCATGAATCCGGCGAAACAGAATACAAACAGTTATCCATGGCGTCAGAAATTGTATGAGATAATCTTTGAAGCAGATACTCCGGCGGGAAAATGGTTTGACATTATATTAATAGTAAGCATTTTATTGAGCGTCGTTATTGTCATGCTCGATAGCGTTAGCTCTGTCAGGGGAAAATATGGTCAATTGCTTTATGCGTTCGAGTGGTTTTTTACAATCCTGTTTACTGTGGAGTATGTTCTGAGGTTGCTGTGTGTAGGAAGGCCGGTTAAATACGCAGTCAGCTTTTTCGGTATTGTTGATTTGCTGGCGATACTTCCGACGTATTTGAGCTTATTGTTTTTCGGCAGTCGCTATCTGTCGGTTATCAGAGTTCTCAGAGTTCTTCGCATTTTTAGAGTCCTCAAACTGGGTCATCACACAAAAGAAGCCGTCGTGCTCAGGAAAGCTTTGTATGCAAGCCGCCGGAAAATTCTCGTATTCATTTTCGTGGTTATGACTCTGGTTGTAATCATAGGCGCATTGATGTATGTAATCGAAGGGCAGGACAACGGTTTTACGAACATACCTCGCAGTATTTATTGGGCTATTGTGACTCTTACGACTGTTGGGTATGGTGACATATCGCCGAAAACCGGAGCGGGTCAGTTTCTGGCGGCTATAGTAATGATATTGGGATATTCGATAATCGCCGTCCCTACAGGGATTGTGACCGTGGAATTATCACAGGCTTATAAGGAAAAATCGAACACTCAGGCGTGTCCTGTCTGCAGTGCCGAAGGTCATGACACGGACGCTGCATATTGTAAATTCTGCGGGGCAAAACTGTAGAAAATTACTCACAAAAATTGGCTCACCAATAGCGGGCGACAGGGGAAGGCGTTTTAATGACCATAGCGGAGTATTTAATCATAACGGCTGGATTGGTATCGACCTTTTTGGTCGGAAAACACGTCTTTCGGCGGAAAAAGCATAAACGTTTGTTATCTATGCCATTCCCGGAGCAGTGGGAAAAAATCGTACAAAAGAATGTGCCTCTGTATAATCGATTGCCGGCTCCGTTAAAAGAACAACTTCATGGTCTTGTACAGATTTTTGTGAAGGAGAAAAAATTTGAAGGTTGCGGAGGCTTGAAAATAACCGATGAGATCAAGGTTACAATTGCAGCCCAGGCATGTATATTATTATTGAATCGAAAAACCGCGTGCTTCAGGAAGCTTCGTACTATTCTTGTATATCCTCACACCTATATAGCCAGGACGAAATCCTCGAACGGCATGATAACAATCGACGGACATAGCGTTCGTCTCGGTGAATCATGGCAGAACGGGCCGGTTGTTCTTGCCTGGGACAGTGTAACAGGCGGAACGTCCAATGTCACCGACGCCCGGAATGTTGTGCTGCATGAATTCGCTCACCAACTTGACCAGGAAGACGGGGCCGCCGATGGGGCGCCTGTTCTGGAACATCGGTCCAGCTACATCACGTGGGCTCGTGTTCTAAGTATGGAATACGAAACTTTGCAAAAAAGAAAGAGTGGAAGGACGGTCATGAATAAATACGGAGCAACTAATCCGGCGGAGTTTTTTGCAGTAGCTACTGAAACGTTTTTCGAGAAATCAAGGCAGATGAAAAAGAATCACCCTGAGCTTTATGATGAGCTGAAGAATTACTATAAACTCGATCCGGTTGAGTGGATATAAATCAACTGAATATTATATGATTGCTTACATTAAACCGAGATATGTAAAATTTTATTTTACCTGATAAAATTCATTTGCCATTTGCAGGAACAGGTTCGGTGTTAGTGTATATTCATTCGGAAAGAATATACCCAGTTTAGTTAATTTATCGATATGGTCATCAAGAAGTTTGGTCATATCGTTGCTATACTCGTCGGTTAAAGATGCCTTGATACGTATCGCCTGGGTAATAATCTTACATATTTCATCGTCGTATTTTAGATTCGATAATTCTCGTTCAACAACGTGCATATTTGTTGAAAGAAAGTCCTGTGCAAGAGGGTCTGCGGGTTTTTGACAGAACAATTCATTCACCACTGCAGCGGCAAGCGAATCGGCTGTTTCCTGCCCGTATATGCCCCTGAATCTTTCGGAAAGACGGTCAAGAACTCCCATCTTAATCATTTCTACTCCGAAGAGCATCTTTTTGGAGAATCTTTTATAAAACAGCCTTTTCATGTCCGATGTCTTTTTCACTCTGATTATATCGCGTGGAAACAAGTTTGTTTGTATCCGCAATCATGCCGAACTGCCTTTGCTTTGACATATGGCTTTTCTGTGATGAATTATTATATATTCTTTTCCTTTATAATTCAATATATTTCTATACATAGTTTGTCTATTTTTATCATGATGAGTTTTAATGCCTGTTGCTGTAAGGGTTATATAAATCCATATAAAAAGAGGCTTTGATAAGCAGGGCAAAATAGATAATTGTTGATATCCTGGAACTGTGGAATCCGATTTGACTAAAGTTCTCCTGTTTGTTTTTGCAGGAATCGGCTTTTATTAGTATTGGATTTAAATATAAAAAGGCCCGCATATTTTTATGCGGGCCTTTTTATGTACTAAAAATTCGTCTTCTTATGATGCTGGTTGAACGAATACTTTCAAATCAGCGATATGTTGGTCGTTTCCGGAAGGAAACTGTGTCAGATCGACATTAACTCCCTGAATATGAATAGTTAAAGTAACGTATCCCGGCCCGACGACCCCGGGATCCGGGTCCAGCCAGGCGGTCCAGATGCCACCTGCCGCCGATGCCGGTTCAACCTCGATCTTTATTAAGCCCTGGATTGGAATAGTTAAGCTAATAATAGCTACATTGGAGAGCGTGGCAGAGGGATTGTCTTGAATTTTAGTATGAGTTATAGGGATTGTATAGAGATGTTGCCAGCTTGGATCCGGTGGTTCGGGAACAACTGTGCCAGTGCTTTCGTAAGCGCCCATATCCACCTGTGTACCCAGTACCCGATCTGCTTCGTCAAGATCAACAGGCAATTGTTCGCTTGTGTTGCCATCCTGATCAAGATCACCTTCGTCATTTGGTAATAGCGAATCGTTTCCTTCATCAATGCAGGGAGATGCGGACTGAAGGTGAAAATCTCCTTCAATGTATTCATCGTTGATAGTCCATGCGCCAAGATCGACAACAAGCGGGTCTTTATTGATATTGCCGGCTCCTGTGCCTGTCCATCCGCCCTGAATGTCGGTGTAATAGACGGAAGTCGTCTCTGTGTGGTTTGTCAGGATCTCATTACCTCCATTGTATAGAATGCTGTTGTTTATGGCGAGGTAATTAGTGGCTGGAGATAGCCATGTTAAACTCGTTATTGCCATGCCGTTGGGAGCCATATTGTCCATGATAGTGCAATTCGAGATATTCAGACTGCTGCCCAGGTTGAGAATAGCGGAGCCTCCGATGTACTCCGCCTGATATGAGTAATTTCCCGCTATCAGGCAATTTGTAAGATTTATATTGTTGAAATAGCAATACAGACCTCCGCCGAAGACTAAAGCATTATTTCCTGTTATTTTACAGTTCAGTATCGACGGCGAGCTGTCGTTGTTGGAAGAAATGCCGCCGCCGAGGACAGCGGTATTGCCGGAAATGGTACAATTGATCAGTGTTGGATTTGTGCCGTCGATATACACACCGCCGCCTGAATTATACGGGACCGGGCCGTCTGCCTGACCGCCGGTGATGATGAGACCATCCAGCAATGCAGAGCACGATGGGCAATCTGTGATACTGACAACACGGTAGCTGTTATCATTCTTATAAAGTGTTCCCCATGCGTCGTTATTATTGAGATCGCCACTTAGTATTGTTGTATATGTGTCAATATCCCGGGCATCCGGATTGGTATTCCCATAACCTGCATAACTTCCAATCAGGCTGACGTTGTTTGTAAGCTCGAAACTGCCTGCTCGGTCACCCGGTGTTACAGAGTCACCCTGGTCCGGATAGTATATCCCTTCGGCTATCAGAATTGTGTTTCCTGTGGTAGCGACGTCTAAAGCATCCTGAAGATTTGTAAACGCCCATTTCCAGCTTGCTCCGTTATGAAACGGCCCCGGCGCATCCTGATCAACATAATAGGTTGCACCGGTAGTAGTGCCGCTGACGGTAAATTGTATTTCGAAGGCCATAGATGGTTCTGTGCTTCTAAAGGTCCAGTTACCCGATGTCAACGGGCCGAAGCTGCCCTGCAGGCCACAAACGGGATTCCACTCGTAAGTACATTGAGTTGGTGCCGGACTTTGTAACCATAACTCGACGATTCTGTTTAAATTATCTACCGAAATCATTGGCGTACCGCCAAGATATGCTTTGGCGATACAACTATTACTAAGATACTGAATTGTCCCCAGCGGCCCGGAATATGAAATTGTATCAGTTGTACCTGGATTGGGCGGAACTATCGTCCAGGCGCCGGGACCGGTTTGGCCGTAAATCCATGAAGGAGAGGCCGCCGATACAAGGGAACATAAACACAGGCTGATAATAATGGATAAAAGTTTATTTTTAGTTTTCATGTCTCTATCCTTTCAATTCTGAGTATTATTCAAGATTTAATGTGATCATTTGAGATAAGCATACGATTTGTTATGAAGCGAATAGAAGGCCAATGGATATTTAGACCTTCCGCATTATTTTCATATGATGAAAGCATACACACCTCCTAATGTTTTGAGACTTACAGGATGCAGCTCCAACTATTTAAAATATACAAGGGATACCGAGGCCGTGTCAAGATTATTCTTTAATAAATACCTCATATTTATCTGTTTTTTGTTGCATCCCTTTTTTATTATCAGGAGCGGATTTTTTAGTGACGTTATTATTTGCCAGTGAAGAATAAATTAACGACGACGGCGGGAGAATTGTACGACAATTGGAGTATTTGACGTCGCAGTTTGTCACGAGACCGGATGTTCTAAGTCATGAGGCAGTTATGAATTGTTTTTAAATTCCCTTTCAATATCAGTTCCCGGGACCTTCTTCCAATAATTATTGTATTCTTTTTTATCCTTCGAGATAATCTACATTTGAATTTACATGCATGTCTCAGGCTCGAAACTCCGGCAATGTCCTTGGTCTCAATCAGTTTCGCTCCTTTTGCCTCCATTTTACGCAGCGCCAGGGTTGCCTCTTTTCTGTTTTGTGAGCCTACGGCGTCCACTATCACTCTGACATTTTTACCTCGATGCAGAAGTCCCAGTGCCGTTGCCTTGACGGCGTCTTCGATGCAGGTGCCAATTAAAAGAAACTCGTCGGCTTTGATTTCACTGAGCAGTCTTTCTATTCGAGGCTCATCGAAGGGATCGATGCAACGTTTGTGCAGGATAACCTGTCTGTGTGACAATAATAAATCCGCAGGCAGGGCGTTCCAGTCGTCCGCCGGGAAACTTACTCGATTGCTAAGCAGGGTATATGGTATTTTTTGTTGCCCGTATGTCCCGTCGAGGCAGTAGCAGACTTTATTTACACTGCTGGTATTAGGATAAACCTCGGCGGTTGATATGACAGGTACGTACTCAAGTCTGGCCCATGCCATCATCCTGCGGATATTATCCAGAACTATTTCGCGATCCATTATGCATGCGTTACCCCAGGCGGATAAAAAATCCCTTTGTGTATCTATATCCACCAGGATATGTTTACGCTGGTGTTTTAGTAATTGAAGAATCATTTTTCAGACTTCCTTTCTGAAGCTTGACCTTGCTTCAATCCGAGTTTACCGCTTGTCCTTTCATGGTTCAGGTTGTCGGTGTCACAGTTAATTTCTTCTATAATTAAGTGCCATTTGTCACGATATATATAACGCTTTTTCCATCAATTCGGGGCTGTGGTTTGCATATAATCGTCGGGATGGTAATAACAAACGAAATTGGTTAATCTGTGCAATCTGGGTAAATGCATACAAATATATCCCGGTGTTATTTGTATGAATAAAAATTAGTTTTACTAAAACCGCAGGGACTTGTATAATAAACTCAAATGCAGTATAATTCTGAATCACCGAGGTTTTCCATCAGTGCTGTTCGTTGGATAGTTTGGAAATTCTATATTTGTCAGATAAGGGGCAACAAGATGAAGAAGAACGTATTGAAAAGATCAGTCGCGATAAGAGTCGTTGCGGGCATTCTTGTTTTTTTTACCCAGGCCTACGGGGCCGACTCGATAATTTCAAACGCTCGCAACAAGTCTGAAACCCAGGGCCGGCATACGCGAAAAATGCCGGCAAGACAAATAAACAAAAATGCCGTGAGTCCTTCGAGTTTTACACCTGAAATGCCTTTCAGCGAAGCAGTAAACATTTTACGTAATACGACTATACCCCCGTTGAATATAGTAGTGCTTTGGAAAAATATTGAGCAGAACGCGGATATTTATAAGGATACTCCTATCGGTATAGACGGCGCTTCAGGAGTTCCTTTGCGTGCACATTTGAAATTGTTGTTGATGTCACTTTCAGCGGGAAGTTCGGAAAAATTAGGGTATGTCGTCGATGACGGAGTCATAATTATATCGACGGAAAGTTCTTTACCCAAAAAGATGAGAACCCGGATTTACAATATTTCAGATTTGGTCGGTGTGCCTGCCAATGGTAGTTTTTTCCCCGGAGCCGGTATGCCGTTCGGTTTTGGCGGCATGATGTCTTTCGGTCTCGGTGGCTTGCTTGGCGGCATTGGCAACGCAGGTTATGCCGGGCAGGGGCAGCAATCCTATAGAAATGTCGGTATTAGATAAGACATAAAGTTTCCTCTACAAATGTATTAAAACATAACGAGATTCAATTCCACGGTTTTATATAACCGTAAATATTGGGTCCGGATGTTGTGACCACATAAAATTCCAAATTTGCCGGCAGAGATTTACTGTTATTCTTGACCTTTCCGAACAAACGGCTAAGATGGCTCACCTTATGAATCAGAATAATCGTGCGATAAAGAAAGGATTTTGTTGAGAGATGACTGCTGTTGAAGATGGCAAAGGCGTTATTTTTGACTTGGATGGAGTTCTAATCGATTCCGGCTGGGCCCATAAACAAGCGTGGTTCGACCTGGCGGAAAAAGAAGGTTATAAAATGTCGGATGAGTTCTTTTCCGACACTTTCGGTATGCAAAATGTGCAGATAATTCCGATGTTGGTCGGACGGGATTTACCCATTGAAGAAATAGACCGACTCTCCGACTGGAAGGAACAGCGTTATCGTGATCTGATGTCGGTAAAATTAGAGTTGTCACCGGGTGCTGAAAGATTGCTCCGTGAGTTAAAGGATAACGGTTTCCTTCTGGCAATCGGCTCCTCGGCGCCGAAAGATAACCTGGAACTAATTTTTCAATGTTTGAGACTGGATTCTTACATCGATGCATGTGTCACCAAAGAAGATGTAATCAAGGGTAAACCGGCACCGGATACTTTCCTCAAGGCCGCACAAAGGCTCTCACTACAGCCTCAAAATTGTATTGTTGTGGAAGATGCAGTTCATGGAGTCGAAGCCGCTAAAACAGCAGGAATGTTTGTAATAGCACTGACAACCACAAGAGACCGGGCGGATCTTCTGGAAGCGGATATAATCGTCAATAGTTTGGATGAACTCGAAGCCGTGAATTTCGTAGGATTACTCGCAGGTAGAGCCGATTAAAAAAGGTGTTTGGGATATCAAAATAAGGTATTGTGATAAAATTACAGGGAAATCTTGGGTGAATCGATGGATAACGCGCAACTGCTATATGACATTAGTGAGCTGAATAACCTTTTCAGAGAAAGTGCCAGTATTCAAAGCCTTTTGGACAAGACCGTTGAAATGGTGGCTTCTCACACAGGCTCGGATGTATGTTCTGTTTATCTGTATAATAATGAAAATAACGAACTTATCTTGAGTGCGACAAGAGGTCTTAATCCGGATTCCATTGGGAAAGTAAAACTCAAATTGGGTCAGGGTCTTACCGGTCTTGCTTTACGGGAGAAGCGGCCGGTCTGTGAAAAAGACGCTTCAGACAATCCCAATTACAAATTTTTCCCTGGAATATTTGAGGAACGTTATGATTGCTTCCTTGCCGTACCGATAGCACGGGGGATTTCTAAGATCGGCGTGTTAGTGCTCCAGCGTGAAAAGGGCAAGACATTCAGCGACTCCGATATTACCGCCCTTGAGGCGGCGGCGTCTCAGCTTGCAGATATTATCGAAAATGCCCGCTTCCTTATGGTGATACATGAGCCTTATACTGAGGATAAAAAAGTGGTTGATGCTTTGCCGGAGCAGCTTAAATTTATAAGAGGTAAGGTTGCTTCGGAAGGTTTCGCCTATGGTCCTGCAAGAATTACCGATAAGAAAAAAAATCTTTCCATGCTGCTGCACAGGGATTTTGACGACAAATATACACTGGATGATTTTGAAAGGGCGATTGAACAAACGTCGGCTCAGCTCGAAGAACTTCAGGAAAGGGTTGGACAAAAGCTATCAGATGCCGCATCACTCATCTTTGCGGCACATTTGGTAATTCTTAAGGACAAGTATTTTATAGGCGGTGTTACCAGGCTGATAGAAAGCGGGATGAATCCGCCTCTGGCAATCATGCAGGTTGCTAAAGAGTATATTGAGAATTTTGCAACCAGCAGCAGTTCTTATATGCAGGAAAAAACCCAGGATATTGAAGACCTGATAGTCAGGCTGATGAATAACCTTCTCAGTGAGACTGAAGAACATGACAAACTCAGGGGCCATGTTATCATTGCCAGGGAACTTTACCCATCCGATCTGCTGATATTCTCTTCACAAGAGGCCAGCGGAATAGTTCTTGTTGGTGGTACAATTACTTCACATCTGTCAATCCTTGCCAGCTCGTTGCGTATTCCGATGATTGTTAGTGATACCTTTGAGCTTCTTGATTTAACTGATAATACACCTGTTTTGATCGATGCCGAAATTGGTAATATTTATGTAGATCCTTCCGATGACGTGTTGGAACGGTTTGAATCTCAGCAAAAAGCGAAGCTCACATTAGTCGAGCAGAAACTTTCTGTCAAGCCTGTTACCACGACAAGTGACGGCACGAGAGTGCATCTTTTAGCCAATATTAATTTGCTGGCGGATCTTAAAGTTGCATGTGAGCTGCAGTGTGAGGGTGTGGGCCTGTACAGAACGGAATTTCCGTTTATGATAAGAAGGAATCTGCCCACCGAGGCGGAGCAGTTTATGACGTACAGCAAGCTCGTTGAGCTGGTAAAGGGCAAACCGGTGACGTTTCGGACGCTCGATATCGGCGGTGACAAAACCTTATCATATTACCGTGATATCAAGGAGCAGAATCCGGCCCTCGGTCTGAGATCGATACGTTTTTCGCTTCAGAACAAGCCTGTTTTCGCCGAGCAGATTAGAGCGATGCTGCGGGCGGGAGCCGGGGCGGATTTGCGGATAATGTTTCCGATGATTTCCTCAATAGATGAATATTGTCAGGCACGTGAAGTTGTATATGAGGCTTTGGAAGCACTTGCCCGGCGGGGCACGGAACATAATAACAAACCCAAGCTCGGAATTATGGTTGAGCTGCCGTGTGTTGTTGACTTGATAGATGATTTCGTGAAGGAGGCTGAGTTTTTTTCAATAGGAACCAACGATTTGATACAGTTTATGCTTGGTGTGGACAGAACTAATGAAAATGTTGCCGGTTCTTATCTGCCGCACCATCCCTCGGTTTTGCGGGTTTTAAGCAGGGTAGTACGTTCGGCCAATCAGGGTAAAAGGGAAGTTTCGGTTTGTGGCGATATGGCACATCAGGAGCAGTATCTACCTTTTCTGCTTGGGATTGGCGTGCGTAATTTAAGCATGGACCCTCGTTATCTGCCGCGCATACAAAAGGCCATATCAAAGATTAACATGGCTGAAGCTCAAGCCGTTGCCGGGAATATGCTTGCTCAGGCAAAAATCAGCGACCTGGTACCAGACTTGAGTCACAATAACACCAGCGAGTAGTTCCGGTCGTGTAAACATCTATAATCTGAAAAAGGTAAGTGTTTATTCACATAGTGAGGGTTCTATTCTGCGCAGTTTTTTATGTTTCAGGGCATCGGTCACCCAGTCGATAATGGCGGGTTTATAATCGTATTCATCGAGGTTCCGAAGATTATCGGGATCCAAAGGTCCGACTGCGCCGTAGATATTGCCGAATGTATCACTTTGAACTGCGTAGATTTTGCCGTTTTGGTGCTGCCAAAATCCTTTTATTGTGTTCATGTTTTTTGTCCCCTTAGAACGTATGCCTGTCTTTAGCTCTCATTTCTATATGTCACAGTCTAAAACAATACATCCGTAATCCGATTTTATTAAAATTATTATCGAACTATTACGTTTATGGGTACAGGTTCCATGCGAATTCGGCACAGATGCCCTTGTAAAATATAAGAAATACATTTCAAATTAAAAATTGACGGCTTAATTTTTCGAAGATTCTGTGAGTTTTATTTATTTTGGGGCCATTTCCCGTCCGGCATGTCACGCAATACCAGCTTGTCCGGGTCGATTACAACATGGTTAATACTTTCACGTCGCCAGGTATATGTGATATGTACGAGACCGTCCGAGGCCATGATGGCGGCTGGATAGGCGCCGTAGGCTTTTTTGTCGTCGATTGTAGTTTCATCTTCCAGTTTCAGTGCCGCCTTCCAGTCGGCCCCGTCGGACGAGACGGCTACGTTCAATTTGTCCCGTCCTTCCTTTGAATGGTTGTACACGAGCAGCTGCCTTCCGTCCGCAAGAGTAACGGCGTCGATGCCCGCACTTGGATTAGGCAAAATAGTCGGCAAAAGCGGACTCCATGTTTTTCCCGTGTCACTCGACCACGATTGAAGCAGACTTCCACGACTGCGGCAGAGAATCTGAATCTTCCCATCCGGATATGTGAGAATTGTCGGCTGGATTGCGTCGAATTCCTTCCCATCGTTCAATGCCTCTGTTCTACTCCATGTCTTGCCGAGATCAGGTGTAATTTCCATGTGTACCCGCCAGCCCTGATCTTCGGTGCTCGAGCCGCAGAGTAGCATACCATCGGCGAGTTTGACCGGCTTGGCCCTGACCGGCCCGATTATGCCTTCCGGTAATCGACGCGGTTCGGACCATGTTTTACCCTGGTCATTCGATATGGTCAGCATGCCCCACCAGCTATTTGGTCTGGGGCCGACCTTGTAAAATAACAGCAGCGGGCCGTCATCGGCCTGGTAAAGCACGGGATTCCAGCAGGGATAGCGTTGTGGCTTGTTTGTGGAAAGCCGGTTGAATTGTATCCCGTTGGCGACCTCGACCGGCGCCGACCAGGGACGTTCACCTTTTTGCTTCCTGCAAATCCATATCCCGACATCCTCATTGCCCTCTTTACTGCCGCCGAAAAAAGCGACAACAAAAAAATCCTGTGTCTGGGCTATTGTTGATGCGTGACATGATTGAAATGGCGCATCTTCAAAGATAAGCTGTGCATTGACGATGCCTTCCTGTTTCATCAGGTCGGAACGCAGGCTGTATTTGCCCTCATCTGCAATGTTTTGTTTGACCGGCATAAGTAATAAAACTCCCAAAGCAAAGAATTTTATTTTTGACTTCATTTACTGCGTTCCTTTTTTGGTTGCTGTAACCTAAACCTTATAATTTTGGTATCGATTTCTCAGTAAATTTGATGATTTCGTTCATCATCAGGACAGACTGGGAAGGATAAAGTCCGACAGCGGTTTCCGCCGAAAGCATCACGAAGTCGGTGCCGTCGATGATGGCATTGGCAACGTCGGTGACTTCGGCGCGGGTCGGCCGGCTGTGCTCGGTCATATGTTCCAGCATCTGGGTGGCTGTGATAACGAACTTTCGTGCCGCGTTGCATTTTTTGATAATTTGTTTTTGGATTATGGGCACTTCCTGGATCGGTATCGAAACACCCATATCTCCGCGAGCGATCATAATGCCGTCAGCGGTATTAATGATCGAATCGATGTTGTCGATTGCTTCTCGGTTTTCGATTTTCGCAACAATCCGGCATTTCGGAAGGCCCGGTCTAATCAATTTTGCCGCCTCCTGAACGTCATTCGCATCTCGTACGAACGACAGGGAGACATAATCAACACCATGTTCTATGCCGAATTGAATGTCTCTTTTGTCTTTCTCGGTCATGCCGGCGAATTCGAGGTCTGCATCGGGAATATTTATGCCCTTTCTTTCTTTTAGAACACCGCCTTCGATTACGGTTGCCTTGATACTCTTTTCGGAGCTGCTCCTGACTCGCATGATGATATTGCCGTCGTCGATAAATATAAGCTGTCCCGGTAAGATTTTGCTCAGGTCGCCTTCGTAATCAAATGGTATTGTTTTTGGTCCCTGTGACTGCTCGTCGTTGGTCAGCCATACTATCGTTCTGTGTCTCAGCAATCTGGTTTTAGGGCCTTTGAATCTTCCGATCCTTACTCTGAATCCTTCCAGGTCCTGCATGATTCTGATATGACGTCTGTACTTTTTGTTTAACTGCCGGATAAGTTCGATGCGCTCAAGATGTTGCTGGTGACTTCCATGCGAGAAGTTCAGCCTGACGACGTCCATGCCTGCCTCGTACATCTTCCGAAGGACGGTATAATTGCCGCTGGCAGGGCCTAATGTGGCGATGATTTTCGTTTTAGGCATTATCTAAATCCCTTTCCGTATATTAGAAAGTTCCATTATTATTTCTTAATTTACCAGGCGTTTTTTGAGTCTGTGTATTGCCAGAAAACCTATCAGAATGATAAACACCGCTATATAGAGCATATCGGCAAGCAAGATCGGCTCGTAATGATTTGTGCAGATGGCCCTGACTAATCTGACCGAATGGGTCAGGGGAACCAGTTCGGCCGCCGGCCTGATAAAGCCCGGAAGGTTTTCGATTGGGAAAACCACGCCCGAAAAGAAAAACATAGGCGATATAAAACCGGTAAAGTAAAAATTAAAGTGGTTGATTGTTTTGACGAAGGAAGTCACCAGCAGTGAAATCGATGCGAACATCACTCCCGTCAGAAAGCCGACAAACGGTGCGAGTAAGCCGTACGGCAGAGCAACAATCTTAAACACAGATAGTATGCACAAAACGGCAAATGAGAAGAAAAATCCCTTTGTGCCGGCCCAAATCATTTCACCAACGATGAGGTTGTTGACGGTCATCGGTGCGGCGAGCATACCGTCATAGACTTTTTCATACTCTAAACGAATAAATGTCCCGAAACTGCATTCGAACGCCGACGTAAACATCGCTGTAGTGACAAGAAGTCCCGTGCCGAGAAATTCGATGTATTTAACGCCGCCCATAGGTTCGGTGATATATTTACCAAGTCCTAATCCGACACCGGCCAAAAAAATCAACGGCTCCAAAAACGGCGGGAAACCGTTGCTCAGCAGGTTTTTTGTATATACACGCATGTGTCGATACCAGACGCTGTAGAGTCGCAGGTGCAACGGAGGATATTGAATTGTGTCACTGTTTATCATCAAGCTGCCTCCCTGTGGCGTGTAAAAATACGTCTTCGAGATTCGTTTGCCTTATCAGATAATTGCCCGAGTCCAGAGCGGTTCCTGCGAAATCCTTCAATGCATCCATATCATTGGAATAATAACGCATGACCCCGGGGGTATCTTCTATTCTGATGTTGTTCTGAAGCACATCGTGACATTCCGGTTTTATAAGCTCGGTGTCGAGAATCTCAAGTACATATTCTTCTATGTTCTTTTCCAGCAAATCCGCCGGTCTGCCCTCCATGATTTTCCGGCCCTTATGCATAATAAGCAGTTGGTCGCAAAGCTGGAACGCTTCTTCCATGTAATGGGTCGTCAGCAGTACCGTAGTATGTTGTTTCTGTAGCTGGCGGATTTTTTCCCAAATCAAATGACGCACCTGAGGGTCCAGGCCGGTGGTCGGTTCGTCGAGAATCAGCAGTTTGGGAGAATTTAGAAGCGCCCTGGCTATAACCAGCCTTCTTTTCATACCGCCGGATAGTTCCTTGATTTTGGATTTGGTCTTGTCGGAAAGCTCGAAGAAATCGAGTAAATACCCGATGCGTCCCCTGGCATTTTTGGCCGGCATATTATAGAACTTGGAATAAATCATCAGGTTCTGGGCGACGTTCAGCTCATCATCCAGATTGTTTTCCTGCTGAACGACACCGGAAAGGTATTTTATCGCCAGCTCATTACTGGCGGGGTCGTAACCGAAGATATCCATCAGGCCGGCCGGTTTTTTATCCCTGGTGCATTTGCCGTAAATCATTTTCATTACGGTGGTCTTACCGGCACCGTTCGGACCCAAAAAACCGTAACAGCTTCCCGCCTCGACCGAAAAACTCAACTCACATACGGCACGGACTTTGCCGAAGCTTTTGCTGATATTTCCGACGTTTATAACTGTTTTTGCCATATTAATTCAAAAAAGTCTTAATCATTTCCTGTCTATTCTATGTTTTCGAGCATGATACAATATCATATCTTTTGAAATATTTCAGCTTTTCTCAATCATTTCTTGCTTATATTTTTACAGAACTGCTGCGAATATATTCAGGAAAAGTTTGGATGTTGTTCTATAGTAAGAAATGTGTAGAGGAAGCCGGATAACAATGGCTTTTTAATCGTAAGCCTGAATTCGGCGTCGGTTAGAATTTTCTTACCAGGCCTATGACGACGGCCTCAATTCGGCAGTTTTTCGAATAAATCGGCTGAAAATTATCGTTGGCCGGCTGCAGCCTGGCCCGGCTCTTTTCTTTATAGAATCTCTTAAGGGTGGCGTTTTCATCGTCAACGATGGCAACAACCAGTTGGCCGTCATGAGCTGCACTGCTGCGACGGCAAATCACATAATCGCCCGGCTGGATATCCTCATCAATCATACTTTCGCCGCTGACTTCGAGGGCGAAGATATCATCATCGGTTCCGAAGCAGGAATTTAACGACAGAGAATCTATGTTCTCAACAGCTTCTACAGGCATACCGGCGGCGACTTTACCTGCTAATGGTATCTCACTTGACTGGCTGGGGCGACAATTAAAATCCGGCTCCGAGGTGCAGCTAAGCAATTCTTGCGCTTTTGAACTGGTCTTCAAAGAGCGAGCTTTGTTTGGCGAACCGCATAACAGGCCTTTTCTTCGCAGCTCGCCGATATGTTCGAATACGGTGCTTCGGCTGATGTCTAATTCGGATGCCATTTCTGCTAAAGTCGGGGAATAACATCGGTTCTGTTGGTAATCTGTTATCATCCTGAGCAACTGAAGTTGGCGAGGAGTCAGTTGCACGGTGGATTCTGTTAAACTTAACGGCATTTTTCATTTCCTCCTTATGAAGTAATACTGGTTCGCTGGAACCGCAGGTTTTGATTAGGAGATTGTGAGGATTTGTGAGCTTAAATCCGAGCAGAATCGCTGCGACCTCAATTATTGAAGCCGATAGCTTTTCAAGAGGATTGGATTGCTCGAAAGGTTCCGGGGTTTCCGGCTGCCAGACGGAGATGAAATCGCCCCCGGGTCCGAATTTGCACAGCGGGGCGGTTTCTCTATTTTTCTTCGATATTATTTTCATTTGAGCACTTACCTTTGGCAAAAAAGTCGGCAATATTTAGCAGCACTTGTTACTATCGGCAAAGGAACCTGAATTACCCAAACAAAAACCGAACAAAAACAGGTGAAATCCAAATCTTTTTTCAGATGCCTTTTGTAACTCTGATTATCCCAAAAATATAGGACGAGCAGCGAAAAAATTCCTTGTGATCAGCCTTTCAAGGACCGGCTCGAAGTAATTGTTTTTCTGGCTTTATATAGAAAACAATATAAAATGTTGTATTGGTTGATTTTTCAAATTGTTTAGGGATAAACTTTTTATGCAAAGTTCGATAATAGTTTTCTACATTGTTATTCATTTATCGGTAACCGCATCGTATTCGGCCGATTCCGGTACACCTGCCTTAACGTTTCTGCCCGGAAAGCAGGTTGGAAAAATAGAGACGAATTTGATAACTGAGGCTTCCGGTATTGCGGCCAGCCGAAAGAATCCGGGAGTTTTGTGGGTGCATAACGATTCGGGTAGTTCAGCGGTAGTGTATGCCCTGAATACCGAAGGTAAACTTCTTACCTGCTGTAGTATCGAAGGGGCTCGTTGCCGGGACTGGGAGGATATTGCCATCGGCCCCGGACCTGATAAAAAAATCGATTACTTATATATCGGCGATATAGGAGACAATAAAGCCAGGTATCCATCTGTAACTATCTACCGGGTACCGGAACCGAACATTACTCCGAACGGTGTTCCGATGGATATGCAAATCGGCCCGGCCGAGGCGATTGAACTGGTTTATCCGGATGGCCCCAAGGATGCAGAGACACTCATGATCGATCCTTTAAACGGTGATATCTATATAATTTCAAAACGCAAGGTATTTTGCCGGGTCTATCATGTTCCATGTCCGCAATCAACTCAAAAGCAAATCCGAATGGACCGGGTTGCGGAGTTGCCCTGGGCCCTGGCGGTCGGAGGTGATATCTCTCCGGACGGAAAGTATATCATTGTCAGAAGCTTATCCCATGCCTCGTTGTGGGTCCGGCAAAAAGATCGGCCGCTCTGGCAGGCGTTCAGGCAAAAACCTTTGAATATAAAGTTAATGCCGGAGCCGCAGGGGGAGGCGATATGTTTTGATGCCGACGGCAGAGGATTTTTAACGGTTAGCGAAAAGGCTAACCAGCCTATTTATTATTACGCCGAATCAAAAGAATCGAAGAAGCCGGATAATTGACCTGTTATTTCGGGTCAGGATTTATGTTGAATTGCCCTGAAGAGTATTCTTGTTAAATTAATCTAATTTCCGATGCAGTATAACTTACCGGCCGTGCGAATAAATATATGGCCGTCGGCTATGGCAATTGAAGCCTGAACGGGTTTATCTTCCATATCGATTCTCGAAAGAACCTCGAACTTGTCACCGGCGGAAAGAACGATGGCTTCGGCGGCTTCGTTAATGCAGTATAGCTTATCATCCGCCGCAGTAACAGACGCCCACCAGGGGGCATTACCGCCGAGTTCGCCCTGCCATTTTTGCCGTCCTGTTTTGGCATCGAGACAAGTTAAAGTTCCGCTTGCTCTGTCATCGAGGACATAGATATTACCTCGGTAGAAAAGGGGGGTACTGCAATCCGGCGACGGGCCGTTAAACGTCCAGGCAATGTGATCGTTGCTCAGCGTTCCCTGTCCGCCACTCTTGATTGCCAAAAGGCCCAGGCTGCCCCTCGGCGGGACTGCGAAAATAAGTCCTTCGCCGGTGACGGGTGAGCTTACGTTTCGATCCCTCTGGCTTTTATTTTCAGAGTATCCATATCGCCAGAGCTCTTTGCCGGTTATCGCATCATTGGCCGTGAAATAGTCGGCCCCCATGACGAGGATTTCAGCACGTTGGGAACGTTGAAAAAGTATAGGCGAGCTATAGGAATCGAGAGTCTCATCGAGAGCATCGGTTTGGCGGGGCTGTTTCCAGATGTTTTCGCCTGTTCCGGCGTCCACAGCCAGAATGAATGAATCGAGAGTTGAGCTTATAGGGGCGCGATAGGCGGTATGACGTCGCTGGATAAGTATGTAAAGTTTATTGTCGTAAAGCAATGGGCTTGAACTATAGCCGAACTTTAGTGAAATATTACCGTATTCTTCTTCGATATTTCGAGACCATAAAACATTTCCCTCGACGTCCAGTCCGGCCAGGTCACCGGAGCCGAACATGAAGTAAACATTCCTGCCGTCGGTAACAGGTGACGGTGAAGCCGGATTGTTACGCGGTACCTCTCGATTTGATGCTCCGAGCTTTTTTTGCCACAACTGTTCTCCATTTCGAGCATCGAAGCACATGGCAAGAAGATCATCGCTGTTTTTGTCTGTCGAGCTTATAAAGACTTTGCCGTCGGCGATTACAGCAGTGGCCGCACCCGGACCCGGCAGACCGATTACCCAGGTGACCTTTTCCGTTTGACTCCATTTCTCCGGCAGATTTTTCTCGTTGCATGAGCCGTTCAAAAAAGGTCCCCGCCAGTGAGGCCAATCACCGGCCGTTGCTTGTGTACTTAGAAGGATTCCAAGGATAATTATCGCTGTTGAAATGTTTCTGTTCATCATCTCCATCTCGTCCTTCTTATAGAGGCACTCGGCTGCAGATAAACATTAACATCGTTTGGCTCCGGGAATTCGTTTTCATGCATCCACCTGCCGTATCTGTCCAGGGAGCGGTGTCTGTTCTCCACCTGGAAAGTCTTAAAGCCGAAATATAATCCGATGTCACCTACAGCCAGCGATATATATGGTCCTATCATCGGACTTCTGATAACAAAACAGGGTTCGTCTCCTTTCCATGGATTATTTGAAGCTTCCCGGAATTTCGAGACCGGACGAATCATCTGTTCGGCTACAATATCTAATTTCATGCCGAAGCCTGTTGCATGACGTTCCTTCACATTGTCGTCGAACCACAAACCACGCTCGTAGGAGCCGAGACTCAGACCTTCCACGGAGCCGGTTTTACATCCGGTCGGCATCAGGGCAGGAAGTAGAAGTAAACGTCTCATTTCGATTTTATTGTCTCATACAGAAATCAAATAGTCAAGAAGTGGTATAATCCGGTTCTGATGTTCTTTCTTTGAGCTTTGAGTGGGGGTAAGGGGGTAAATTATTGCCAAAATTTGTTTGTTCAATAAGGCATTCTATGTTATAATATATATGTTGCGAATGCATACAGAGATCAGTCGGTCTCATAACACTATCCGCGGTATGGTGTGTAATGGCAGATCGCAGCAAGGAGACGGGCCAACAACTAATTTAAAATGAAACGCCCACGTCTCCTTTTTTTTATGCGCATATTATCTTTATTGCAATATCTTATGAATGATAAACATAAGATACCGATAAGTACTTGAACAAAAAATGAGATTGCTTCGATAGGTTTCAGGAACTTTTTTCTGGGATTGTTTTCTTTTATTCCAGCTTACGAATACGAACTTCGATATCCTCTTCATCCTTTAATAAATCAACAAGCTTGCTCGTATCCGTTTGTCCAAAGTGATATGGATACAAAATCCTGGGCCTGAATGCTTTCGCGGCATCTGCCACCATTTCGGGTGTCATCGTGTAAGGCAGGTTCATCGGCAGAAAAGCAACATCGATGTTTTTTAGTTGTTTCATCTCCGGGGAGTTCTCTGTGTCACCTGCTACATACACCCTTGTCTCGCCAAAAGTTATCACATAGCCGTTGCCCTGGCCCCTGGGATGATAGGGATTATTGCCGGAACGCATATGCACAATATTATATGCCGGTACGGCCTCGATTTTCAGCCCCTGGACCGTCCGGACATCGCCGTTCTGCATAATTATGCCGCCGGTGACTTTTTCGGCACATGTTTTGGTTAAGAGCAGCTCAGTGCTTTTTTCCCGGATGGTTTTTATTGCATCGGGATCAAGATGGTCGCCGTGCTCGTGGGTAATTAATATAATATCGGCCTTGGGCATTTTCGAGTAATCGGCCTCTCTGCCCACAGGGTCTATATGAATGGTCTTGTTATTGCAGGTAAACATTAAAGTTCCGTGCCCGATACAGGTAATAATCAGATCGCCGATGCTGGTTTTAATAATATCTTGTTCGAATCCCAGCTCTGTGTCTGCCTGTTTCTGTTCAGCGCCTTTTACGCGCATACGAACCGAATACAGCGAAGTCCGGGCCGTGATAAAGAGTGTCTGATTGTCCTTGCCGCCGAAAGTGACATTGGCCGGCTGCTCGGGAACTTTAATCGTTTCAATCTCTTGTCCACTTGAATTGTAAACCGCTACCGTGTTTGTAGTCAGGTAAACATTACCTTCGTTATCCATTGTCATCCCATCACTGCCTTCCGGGGCGAAAAGCTTCTTGTTCGATAGTGTTCCGTCCTGGTTGATGGTATAGACGAAAGTCTTTCTGCCGCCGTGGTCCGCCACGTAAAGAAGTTTGCCGTCGCCAGTGCCGATTAGTCCGTTGGGCCTGACCATATCATCGATTACTCGAATGACATTCCGGCGGTCGGCGGAGAGGTAATAAACGTGTTCGCCGTCCTGTTCCATATTATCCCTGTTGCCGTAGCGTGGATCGGTAAAGTAAATACCTCCGTTCGGGTCGATCCAGAGGTCGTTAAGACTGTTGAATTTTTTGTTTTGATAGCTGTCGGCTAATACCGTGACCTGTCCTTTGGGATCTATGGATATCAATCGATGTCCACCACCCTCGCAAACCAAAAGATTGCCGTCTTTGTCGAAATAAAGGCCGTTGGCGCCGCCTGAGTTTTCACGGAAAGCTGTGAGCTTACCGTCAAAAGACCATTTGTGAATTCGATTGTTTGGTATGTCCGTGAAAAAGATATTTCCCTGTGCATCGCCCGCCGGTCCTTCGACAAAACTAAAACCGCCGGCGAGTTTCTCTACCATTGCCCCCGGGGCGACAACGCTTTCCTGCCCGGTGCAAAAACACGTTACGGATACTGCCAACATTAAAGTTATATAAAAGTGCCCTTTGCCGTTCATTTTAATCCCCTTTCTCATGTGAATTTGTTTTTTCTAATATAAGTCCTGATGTATTATACCTTTGTTCCGCAGCAATAGCAAAAAAACACAGGAATTTTACTGTAAGTGGAAATCCACATTTTTATTAGAGGCTTTTTCTCTTTTCCATGATTTGGCCCGGCATTATACTTATTCACATAAAAAGGATGTAATAAAACAATAAATTGTTACGAGGTTTTGGAGAAAGTTTATGCTCGGCGAAAGAGAAGCCGGATTAATTACGAGCCGGATAAAAAACAAAATCTTTTTTATAGTATATATCGTTTTATTTTTTCTTGCCGTATCCAGTGCTCTTTTTGCACAAACCCAGCAAAACGGCCCTGTAATACAGGATGCTAATTCGCCTGGTTCAAGCGAAACTACTTCTCAAGATATAGGTATTACAAATACGGCTGCCAATATTACTTTGGAGCAGATACAAACACTAAGGAAGTCCATTTCCGATTCGCAGGAAATTAGCAGCGAAATAAAGGCCAAAATTGATGAGATTTATAACCAGGCAATAATTCAGTTGCAGCAGGCTTTGGATTTTGAAACTAAGAAGCAGGATCATAGTCAAAGACGTAAAAACGCACCTGTCGATCTGGAAAAGGCCAAGGAACAACTCGCTAACCAGGTAGCTTTTACTGCACCCGAAGTTGCTGCGGATATCACACTTCCACAGGCGGAACAAAAGCTGACGGAGGTAACACTTGCCTTGGAGCAAGCCAAAAAGAATGCCGGCAATCTTGAAAACGAACCAAAAAGAAGAGCCGAACGAAAAACAAAGATACCGGAAGAGTCGAACACCGCCAAACAGAAGCTTGAAGAAATTAAAGCCAAACTCAAAGGTGCTGCGGCCGAAGGACAGGTTCCTGAATTGGCTCAGGCAAATCGTACACTGATGATGGCCCAGCAGCGTGCCCTGGAGAGCCAGATAGCAACTAATACCGAAGAGTTGTTGTGCTATGACACTCGCAGGGAGGTGCTCGCCGCCAGCAGGGATTTGGCGGCACGACAACTGGCTTCTAATGAGAAGCTTGCGGAGTTTTGGCAGCAGAAAGTTAATGAGTTGCGGCAAAAACAGGCTCAAGTCGCTCAAAAGGAAGCCATCCGTGCAAAAGAAGAAACCAGATATGCTCGTCCTGCCATTCAGGAAATTGCAGAAAAGAATGTTGAGCTGGCCAAACAACAGACTGAGCTTGTGGCAAAAGTCGAAAAGACCTCACAGGACTTAAAACGAATCGATGAGCAGCTTGCGACCCTGGAAAAAGATTTTGGTGAGGTTCAGGAAAAAGTTAAAAAGGCCGGCAAGATCACCGGTGTTATGGGCGTTCTGCTCCAGACTAAACGTAAAGAGTTGCCGGATATCCGTGAAAATAAGAAACTGATGAAATTCCGTTTGTCGGAAATAACACAGGCTCAGTTGAAATTGATTCAGTATGACAAAGAGTGGTCTGAGCTTAGCGACATCGAACAACAGGCTCAGAATATAGTGAATCAAATTGAGCCTCCTTTGACAGATACGGAACGAGATGGAATTCGTAATGAGGTTGTGAATTATCTTCAAAACAAGCGTAAAACTCTTCAGATGATTTCCGATCTTTATCTTGATTATTCGACGGCATTGGCAAACCTCGATGCAAAGGAAAGTTCTTTTATTCAAATAGTACAGGAATATGAAGACTTTATAGATAAAAATATCCTGTGGGTTAAAAGCAGCTCTTCACTCAGTATCAAAGATATACCCGGAGTTATAACGACCGTAAGGTGGTTTACTAAACCTGAACAATGGCGACAGGTCGCCGAAGTACTCATAACGGATTTCAGAAAAAAACCATTGCCCTATATAGCCACTATTGCGTTTTTTGCTTTATTGGTCGTGTTACATCAAAGAATGCACAAGTCGATTGAAAGTCTCTATCAAAAGTTGCAGGATGCCAGCACGGATAGCTTTATGGATACACTGAAAGTATTTGTGTTGACCCTGTTTTTGGCTGCGACATGGCCTGTTATAATTTTGTTTCTG